>Ga0210086_1001005_pt1 | contig 15014 bp, 10 predicted proteins | sample China_Galinas_PW_3_FD_184867 | JGI IMG/M metagenome (GOLD analysis project Ga0210086, IMG submission 184867) | Wetland microbial communities from San Francisco Bay, California, USA, that impact long-term carbon sequestration - China_Galinas_PWB_D2... | ecosystem: Environmental > Aquatic > Marine... | reverse complement strand
CCAGTACCTCAACGCCCGGCAGGTTGAAGAGTGGCAGCACACCAGCGCGTACTTCAACGGCGACGCCGTCCGCGTCGAGATCTTCAGCGCCGCGGACACCGGACCGAACCAGATCGAGATCCTCTCGGCCGCCGCCGGCGACGCCGGCGATCAGATCGACGACCGCTCGCTCTGCGGCGTGGACGACCGCGTGCTCTCCAACTACGCGCGTGACGGACGCTACCTCCCGCTCGGGTGCACCGCCTGGATCATCGGCAACCGCTGCCTGCTCAGCGCCGGGCACTGCGTCGCCAGCGGCGGCGTCATCGAGTTCAACGTCCCACTCTCCGACAGCGCCGGCAACATCCAGCATCCCGGCCCCGAGGATCAGTACTCGGTCGATCCCGTCTCCACGCAGTACACCGCCGGCGGCATCGGCAACGACTGGTCCTACTTCGGCGTCTTCGACAACTCCAACACCGGGCTCAGCGTCTACGACGCGCAGGGCGATCAGTACAACCTCGCCGCGGCCGCCCCCGCCGTCAGCGGGCAGACCATCCGCATCTCGGGCTACGGCTCCACGACCGCGCCGGTCCCCAACGAGTGGTACCTCGTCCAGAAGACCCACACCGGACCGTACGTCGCCAACAACGGCTCGTACCTGCTCTACGCCGTGGACACCTCGGGCGGCAACTCCGGCTCGGCCGTCCTCGACGAGTCCACCGGGCTGGCGATCGGCATCCACACCAACGCCGGGTGCGACTCGATCGGCGGCAACCAGGGCACCAACATCGTCAACGCTGGGCTCCAGGCCGCGCTGGCCGACCCCCAGGGCGTCTGCCGTGAGGCCGACTGCAACAACAACGGCGTCAACGACTACGACGAGATCTCCGCGGGCACCGCCGGCGACTGCAACGGCGACGGCGTCCTCGACGAGTGCGAGATCGCTTCGGGCTCCGCACAGGACTGCAACAACAACGGAATCCCCGACGCCTGCGACATCACGCCCCCGGGCTTTGCCATTTCCGACGCCGAGCCCGCCGCCATCGGCTGGCAGGCCATCAACGCAACCGGCACTGCGCTCGGGCTCAGCGACGACGGTGAGGCCACCGTCTCCATGGGCTTCTCGACCCCGCTCTTCTCCAGCAGTGTGACCGTCGGCAACAACGGAGGCATCGGCTTCGTCTCGGGCGGCGACCTCGGCGTGACCAACGAGGGGCTCCCCTCGAGCGCCGCGTTCGGCGGAGCCCAGGCGCTGCTCCCGCTCTGGGACGACATCGACTCCGACACCGGCGACGTCTACTACGAGACCATCGGCGCGGCCCCCAACCGCACCTTTATCGTCGAGTGGTACAACCGACCTCACTACGCCGGCAACACCGTGCTCGACGGCGATGAGGTGACCTTCGAGGTCCAGGTCTTCGAGTCCCCCATCGCCGGCGTCTACGCCCAGATCATCTACAAGGACTCCGACTTCCAGAACAGCTCCTACGACAACGGCGCTTCGGCCACCGTCGGCTACCAGGGCGGCGACGGCACCGCCTCCCAGTACTCGTTCAACACCGCCTCGGTGAACCCGGACGTGTTCATCTCGCTCGTCAGCGCGGGCAGCGCCACCAGCCAGGACAACAACGGCAACGGCATCCCCGATGAGTGCGAATCCGTCGCCTGCTCGCCCGCCGACCTCACCACCACCGGCGCCGGCGTCGGCGACCCGGGCTACGGCGTCCCCGACGGCGCGATCACCGCCGCCGACATCAACTACTACGTCAACCTCTACACCGCCGCCGATCTGGCCGCCGACGTCACCACCGCCGGCGCGGGTGTCGGCGACCCGGGCTACGGCGTGCCCGACGGGCAGCTCACCGCCGCCGACATCCAGTACTACGTCAACCTCTGGGTCGCGGGCTGCCCGTGACGAAGTGCTGAGCGCTCAGTGCCGAGTGCTGAGCAGGAGTGAACCCGAAGCCCACGGACCGCGATCCGTGGGCTTTTTCACTCCCCGTATCGCACGCCCACCGCGACATCGTTGACGTTCGTCCCCGTCGGGCCTGTCCTCAGCGTCGCCCCGACCGCGTCGAGCGCGGTGAAGCTGTCGTGCTCGCGCAGCGCACGCTCGGCGTCGATCTCGCGCTCGCGCAGCTCCGAGACGGTGTGGCTGGTGACGATCGCGCCCGCCGCGGGTGTCGTCCCGTCCACCCCGTCGGTCGCCAGCGCAAGCACCGCCGCGTCGGGAACGCCGACCAACCCGACCGCCGCCGACAGCGCCAACTCCTGGTTGCGCCCTCCAGTCCCCGGCGCGTCCGCGGCGTCCACAGTCGTCTCGCCGCCGAGCACCCAACAGACCGCCCGACCGCTGGTGTCCGCGCGCAGGCACGCCGCCAGACGCCACCCCACGTCCGCGGCTGCCCCCTCCACGCCGTGCTCGACCTCCGCAACGTGGAACCCGATCACCCGCGCTTCCTCCGCCACCGCCTCGACCGCAAATCGGTTCGACCCCACCACCGTGTGTGTCACGTTCGCGAAGCACGGGTGCCCGCTCTTCGGCGTCTCCTCGATCTTGCCCGCCACCCCGCGACGCAGGTGTTCCGCCACCGCACCATCGCCGAGCCCGCAACGCTCGAGCGTATCCACCGCCGCGGCGTACCGCGTCCGGTCCGGCGCAAACGGGCCAGACGAGATCGTGTCGAGCCGGTCGCCCATCACATCGCTCAGCACGAGCACGATCACCCGGGCCGGTGTCGCCAGCTCCGCCAGTCGTCCGCCCTTCAGACGCTCGCAGTGCTTGCGTACCGCGTTGAGTTCCTCGATGGGCGTGCCCGCGCGGAGCAACAACTCGGTCGTCTCGCGCAGGTCATCCAGCGTCAGCCCTTCGGCCGCCCACGCCAGGTGTGCCGACCCGCCGCCCGAGAGCAGCACCAGCAGCATCTCGTCGGCGTCGCACTCCCCGACGAACGAGGCGACGCGCTTCGCGGCGAAGACGTTGCGCTCGGTCGGAACCGGGTGATCGCCCCTGAGCCACTCGACGCGATCGCTGCCGCCCGGGCGTCCCGGCACGTGCACCGCCAGCCCCCGCGTGACGCGCCCGCCGAGGCGCTCCACAGCGGCGTCGGTCATCGCCCCCGACGCCTTGCCGACGCCGAGCACGCGCACCCGGCGTGCGTGGTTCAGTTCGTCGGGCCAGTGCCGCGCGACGGCCGCCGCCGGGTCGCCCGAATCGAGCGCAGCCCGCACCAACCGCTCCAGGTGCACGCGATGGTCGCTGAAGCGCAGCATGTCAGAACAGCAGCAGCCCGAGCGCCATCCATACGCCGGCGCCCACCATCACCACCGCCGTGTACCCCACCACGTCGCGCGCCTTCACACCCGTGATCGCGAGCAGCGGCAAGGCCCAGAACGGCTGGAGCATGTTGGTCAGCTCATCGCCGTACGCGACGCCCATCACCATCTTCCCGGCGTACGCCGCCGGCACGGCGCCGCCGAACGCGTCGCCCGCGGCGTTCATCGCGATCGGCCCCTGCACCGCCCACTGCCCGCCACCCGACGGCACGAACAGGTTCACCACACCGGCCGAGAGCATCGTCCCCACCGGCAGTGTCGTCTCGTTCGCGGTCGCCGCGATCCCGCCGGCGAACTGCTCGGCCAGCGTCGGACCGCCCGCCGCGCCGTGCGCGCTCATCAGCCCCATGATCCCAGCGTACAGAGGGAACTGGATGATGATCCCCGCGCACCCACGCGCCGCCTCCTCCACCGCCGCCACGTACCGACGCGGCGTCACGTGGCACACCAGCCCCAGCAGCAGCATCGTCAGGTTCACCGTGTCCGGCGTCAGGGTGAACAGCCCCGAGCGCGCACGTGCGCCCGTCGTCTCATCAACCACCGGCGTCACGAGGTAGTACCGCACCGCCCACCACCCGATCAGGAACACCAGCACCGCCGTCACGATCGGCGTGTCCTCCAGCAGACGCGGGATCAGCGGCTTGTGCGCTTCCGGCGCCGACTCGTGCCGCTCCTCGCGCACCCCGAACGCGCCCGCGCCCTGTACCAGATCGCTCCGCTTCGGGCTCAGCAGCGCCAGCAGCAGCGGCGTAAACACCACGAGCCCGCACGTCACGAACAGGTTCATCGGGCTCAGGATCGTCGTCTTGAGCGACAGCTCGCCGAACGGCGCCCCGCCGGGGAAGATCTCCGCGATCTGCGCATGCTCGGTCACCTTCAGCGGCGCGCTCCCACTGAACCCCCCATGCCAGACGAGCAGCCCGAGGTACCCCGCCGCCGCCAGCAGCGGGTAGTGCACCGGCACCCCGCGCCGCTCCATCGCCACCCCGACCCGCCGCGCAAGCAGCGCCCCCGCGATCAGCGCCAGCCCCCAGTTCAGCACCCCCAGCACCGTCGCTGTCAGCCCGACCAGCGCCACCGCGCCGAACGGGCTGCGCGGCATCCCCGCCAGCGCGTCGAGCGCCCGCGACACCGGCGGGCTCGACGCCAGCGCGTGACCGGTCACCAGGATCAGGCACATCTGCATGCCGAACTTGAGCAGCGACCACAGCCCGCCGCCGCCCCACGCCCGCACCGCCTCGTCGAATGTCAGCCCCGTCCGCGCGACAACAAGGACGAACGTGACCAGCGTCAGCAGCACCGCGATCACGAACGGGTCCGGCGCCGTCCGCCGGAACGCCCCGCTGATCCTCGTTCCCAGCTCGCCGATCATCCGCGCAACGACCTTTCCAGCCGTGCGACGGCCGCCTCGAGCGTCTCCATCTTCTTGCAGAAGCTGAACCGCACCAGCGGTGCGCCCAGCTCCTTGCGTTCGTAGAACGCGCTCGGAGGGATCGCCGCGACCCGCGCCTCGGCCGTCAGCCACCGGCAGAACTCGACATCGTTTCCGCGACCGAACGCCGAGTGGTCGCCCATGATGAAGTACGTCCCCTCCGGCACGAACACGCGGAACCCGAGACGCTCCAACGCCCCACACAGATAGTCACGCTTGGACCTGTAATCAGCGACCAACTCGCTCACGTACGGCTCGGCGTTGCTCAGCGCCGCGGCGGCCGCGTGCTCGAGCGGCGTCGCCGACGCGAACGTCAGGAACTGGTGCGCCGCCCGCACGCCGGCCGTCAGGTGCTCCGGCGCGATCGTCCACCCCAGCTTCCACCCCGTCAGGCTGAACGTCTTGCCCAGACTCGACGCGACGACCGTGCGCTCCGCCATCCCGTCCAGCGACGCGATCGACAGGTGGCGCCCATCGAACACCAGCTTCTCGTACACCTCGTCGCTGATCACGAGCGCGTCGTGCTCGCGCGCCAGCGACGCGATCAGCTCCAACTCGTCTCGCGTGTACACCTTCCCCGTCGGGTTGTGCGGCGTGTTGACCACCACCGCCTTCGTGCGCACACCGAACGCCGACCGCAGCTCACCCTCGTCGATCCAGAAGCTCGTGTGTGAATCGTCCGGCGGGCGCAGCGGCACAAACCGAGACTCCGCCCCCGCCATCGACACCACCGCCCGGTACGAGTCGTAGTACGGCTCGAACAGCACCACCTCGTCGCCCGGCTCGAACAGCCCCAGCGCGATCGCCGCCAACGCCTCGGTGCACCCGCTCGTCACCGTCACCTCGCTCATCGCGTCGACGTCGCGCCCGATCTCGGCCCACCGGGCGATCGCCTCGACCAGCGGCACCTCCCCGTACGGACGCGCGTACTGGTTGTGCCCGGTGCGGATCGCCTCGACCGCGGCCTCACGCACGAACTCGGGCCCCTCGAAATCGGGGAACCCCTGCGAGAGGTTCACCGCCCCGTGCTCGACCGCGAGCCGCGTCATCTCCGCGAAGATCGTGGTGCCGAACGGGCGTAGTCTCTCGGCGACTCGGGGCGGCGGGGTCATGAGCGGGCATCATACAAATGTCGGGGCCCGCCCCGCACCACCCGGACGGGAGCCCGGATGAGCCAACCGAAGCGCACACTGGTCTGGTTCAGAGCCGATCTGCGCACAACCGACAACACCGCCCTGCACCACGCCTGCCGCACAGGCGACGACGGCGTCGTCGGCGTGTTCATCGTCTGCCCCGACCAGTGGCGCGAGCACGACTGGGCGACGATCAAGGTCGACCTGATCCTCCGCACGCTCCGCGAACTCTCGACCTCGCTCGCTGAGTTGAACATCCCCCTGAAGATCGTCGAGACGCCCCGCTTCGCCGGCGTGCCCGACGCGCTGCTCAGGCTCGCGAAGAAAACAAAGTGCGGCTCCCTGCGCTTCAACCGCGAGTACGCCTGGAATGAAGCCCGGCGCGACGAAGCCGTGACCGCCGCGTTCGAGGACGCGGGTCTCGCGTTCCACGCCCACACCGACCTCGTGCTCGCCGAGCCGGGCGAGGTGCTGACCAAAGCCGGCGATTACTACTCGGTCTTCACGCCGTTCAAGCGGGCGCTGTACGCGCTCCTCGACGAGACCGGCGTCCCGCCCGTGCTGCCCGCGCCCTCTCGCCAAACCGACACCGGCATCGAGCCCGACCCGATCCCCGACTCGCTCCCCGCCTTCGAGCCCGATCCCAACGACACGACCGGCGAGCGGCTCGCCCGCCCCGACCTCTGGCCCGCGGGCGAGACGCGTGCGCTCGAACGCCTGTCGGGCTTCGCGCACGAACGGATCGGCTCATACCACGAGCGCCGCGATCTGCCGGGCGTCGGCGGAACCAGCGTGCTCAGCCCGTACCTCACGATCGGCTGCCTGAGCCCCCGCCAGTGCCTCCGCGCCGTGCTCGACGCCGACCTCCGCGCACTCGATCCCCGCCGCGTGTCAGGCCCGGCCGTCTGGCTCGGCGAGCTGGCCTGGCGCGAGTTCTACACCCACCTCGTCGTCGGCTTCCCGCGCGTCAGCAAGCACCGCGCGATGAAGCCGCACTACGACGCGGTCGAGTGGCGCGACGACGACGAGGCGTTCGGCGCGTGGTGCGCCGGGCGCACCGGCTACCCCATCGTCGACGCCGCAATGCGTCAGCTCAACACCACCGGCTGGATGCACAACCGCTGCCGCATGATCGCCGCGATGTTCCTGTGCAAGGACCTGCTCATCGACTGGCGCCGCGGCGAACGCTACTTCATGAGCCGACTCGTTGACGGAGACCTCGCCAACAACAACGGCGGGTGGCAGTGGTCGGCCTCGTCCGGCGCCGACGCCGCCCCCTACTTTCGCATCTTCAACCCTGTCAGCCAATCGAAGAAGTGCGACCCCGAGGGTGAGTACATCCGCCGTTTCGTACCCGAACTCGCCGACGTCGATTCCAACGCGATCCACGAGCCGTGGACGCTCCCGCCGCCCGAACGCGCGAAGCTCGAATACCCGGAGCCGATCGTCGACCACGCCGAGGCACGCCTGCACGCCATAGACGCTTACAAAACCGCCCTCGGCTGAACCCCGTGCCACCGACTTCAGCTTCGGGAAGTCGGTACTCCGTGCCACTGACCCGTCTTCGGGTCAGTGCTCCTTCTCCTACCCGTCCTCACTCAGACACTGACCTGAAGACAGGTCAGTGGCACGGTTTCACCCCATCGCCTGCTCGAGGTCCGCGATCAGGTCGTCCACGTCCTCGACCCCGACGCTCAGACGCACCAGCCCGTCGGTGATCCCGAGTTTCGCCCGGTTCTCCGCCGGCACCGACGAGTGCGTCATGATCGCCGGATGGTTGACGAGCGACTCGACCCCGCCGAGCGACTCGGCCAGCGTGAACAGCTCGATCCGCTCACAGAAGCTCCTCGCCGCGTCGAGCCCGCCCGCGAACTCGACCGACACCATCGCCCCGAACAGCCCGCCCATCTGCCGCTCGGCCAGCGCGTGCTGCGGGTGGTTGTCGAGCCCCGGGTAGATGACGCGCGTCAGCCCGGCGTGCCCGCGCAGGTGGTCGGCGATCCTGCCCGCGTTCTCGCACGCACGCTGCACGCGCAGGTGCAGCGTCTTGGTCGAGCGCAGCAGCAGGTAGCAGTCGAACGGGCTCGGCACCCCCCCCACCGCGTTCTGCATGAACTTGAACCGCTCGTGCAGCCCGGCGTCGTCGGTGACCAGCGCCCCGCCGACCACGTCGGTGTGCCCCCCGATGTACTTGGTCGAGCTGTGGCAGACGGCGTGCGCCCCGAGCGCCAGCGGCGACTGCAACGCCGGCGTCGCGAACGTGTTGTCCACCACCAGCGTCGCGCCCTTCGACCGCGAAAGCTCCGCGATCGCCGCGATATCCACGATCTTCAGCATCGGGTTCGTCGGCGTCTCGAGCCAGACCAGCTTCGTCTCCGGTCGGAACGCCGCCCGCGTCGCGTCCGGGTCGGTCATGTCGGCCAGCGTGTACGGGATCCCGAGGTTGGTGAAGACCTTGTCGTAGATGCGGAACGTCCCGCCGTAGACGTCGTCGCACAGCACGACGTGGTCGCCGGCCCGCAGCGTGTGCAGCACGCAGCTCGTCGCGGCGCACCCCGACGCGAACGCCAGCCCGAACCGCCCGCCCTCGAGCGACGCGAGGTTCGCCTCGAGCGCCTTGCGCGTCGGGTTCGACGATCGCGAGTAGTCGAAGTCCTCCTTGAACACGCCCGGGCTCGCCTGCGCATAGGTCGAGCTCTGGTAGATCGGGGTCATGACCGCGCCCGTCACCGGGTCCGGGTGCTGCCCCGCGTGAACACAACGCGAAGCGAAACGCATGTCGTTGTTCATCAACGCCCCACCCTCTTCTTGGCGTGCTTCGACAGGTGCTCGACCAGGTCGATCTGGCTCACGATCCCCACGATCCTCGCCCCCTCCTCGACCACCACCGCCACCCGGTCGGTCTCGAAGATGCGGTACAGCTCCTCGATGCGGGCCTTGGGGTAGATCAGCCCGCCGATCGGCTGCGCGACCTCGCTCACCGGCGACTCGGGCGTCACGGTCCCGTCGTGCAGCCCGCGCAGCAGGTCGACCTCGTGCACGATCGCCACGGGCTTCCCGTCACCGTTCGTCACCGGCACCTGCGAAACCCCTCGCTCGCGCATGTGCGTGATGATCGAGGTCAGCGGCTCGTTCTGGTCGGCCGTCACGACGTCCTGCTTGTGCTCGCCGAGCAGTTCCTCGACGCACCCCAGCTCCTCGCCCTGCTCGAGGAACCCGAAGTCTCGCATCCACTCGTCGTTCAGGAACTTCGAGATGTACCGGGACGCGTTGTCGGGCAGCACCGTGACCACCCGCTTGCCCTCGCCGAGCTCGCGGGCCACGTCGAGCGCGACCTTGACGATCCCGCCCGACGACCCGCCGCAGAACAGCCCCTCCTCGCGCACCAGCCGGCGCGCGATCAGGAAGCAGTCGCGGTCCGAGACCTGCCGCACGTCGTCGACGTCGGTGAAGTCCATCGCCCCGCACTCGATGTCCTCGCCGAGCCCCTCGACCTTGTACACGTGCGGCGTCGGCATCGTCCCCGTGTGGAACAGGTGGTAGTGCACGCTCCCGATCGGATCGACCCCCACCGTGTAGACACCCTTGTTCTGCTCCTTGAGGTAACGCGCCGCCCCGGACAGCGTCCCGCCCGTGCCCACGCCGGCCACAAACGCGTCGAGCCGCCCGTCGGTCTGCTCCCACACCTCACGCCCCGTCGAGACGTAGTGCGCCTCGATGTTGTCCTGCGAGTGGTACTGGTTGAGGTAGAACGCGCCCGGCGTCTGCTCGGCGATCCGCTTCGCCACGTTGACGTAGTGCTCGGGCGAGTCGCCCGGCACGTCCGTCGGCGTCACGATCACCTCCGCCCCGAACGCCTTCATCGAGTCGATCTTCTCCTGGCTCATCTTGTCCGGGATGGTGAACACGCAGCGGTACCCGCGGACGGCCGCGACCATGGCCGCACCCATCCCCGTGTTCCCGCTCGTGTTCTCCACGATCATCCCGCCGGGCTTCAGCTCGCCGCGCTCCTCGGCCTTGCGGATGATGTGCAACGCCATCCGGTCCTTGATCGCGCCGCCCGGGTTCATGTACTCGGCCTTGACGCACACCTCGCCCATCCCGGGCTCGACCACCCGGTTCAGCCGCACCAGCGGAGTGCCCCCCACCGCCTCCAGAATGTCGTTCTTGATATCCACGGGCCCAGTGTATGGGCCCCGACTTGTGCCCGATCCCCGCCCCCTCTAGCATCGCCGCCACGGAGGGCGCTCGTGATCCGATTCCTCGCCAGGACGGCCTGCCTTATCGCGCTGCTCGCGCTGCCCGCACGCGCCCAGCCCCAGACCGAGACCAAGATCGACCCGCTCGACATCGACGGACGCACCTTCGATGGTGTCCGCCTCCCCCTCGCGCCCGCCGAGGGCCCGATCTCCCTGCACGCCCGGCGCGCCCACGTCTGGGTCGAGCAGCCCGCCCCGACCTCGCCGCCCGGCTCCCGCCCGGTCAACCGCTGCCTGCTCGAGGGCGACGTAACGGTCGGGCTCGGCTCCTACGCCTTTTCCGCCGCCGCCGCCGCCGTCTGGATCGAGCGCCTCCCCGAGCCCGACACCTACCAGGTCTTCATCTACTTCGACCGCGTCGGCACCCCCACCGCCGACGCCGCCGTCAGCATCAACGCCGACCGCCTCCCCGTCCAGGGCGTCCTGCGGACCGATTCGGTGACCCTCTCGGCCGACCTGACCCTCCGCGGACGACCCGATGATGCGCCACTGCTCGCCGAGGGCGAACGATCGCTGGCCGCCTACCTCCGCGGGCTCGTCGGCGGGCCCGAGTGGAAGGCCCGCGCCGAGGCGATGGTCGGCGGCTCCGGAGGTCGCTCCACCGAGTCCGCCGACCGCCCCTTCTCCCCCGACACCACCCTCGACCGCCCCGACACCCTCGACACCAGCACACTGCTCCGCCCGATCGAGGGCTACCAGCCCCCCGAGCCCATCTTCGCCCGCACCGGCACCATCACATTCACCGCCGGCAACGCCACGCTCGCGGCCGACGAGGACGAGAACGCACTGGTCATCACCGACGGTGTCGTCGTCGAGTACTGGGACCGCAGCTCCGGACGCACCCTCCAGATCTCGGCCCAGCGCGGCGTCGCCTTCCTTGAGCCCGGACCGCTCACCCGACTCGACCAGTTCGACGCCGAGGACGTCCGCGGCATCTACCTCGAGGGCGGCGTCCAGGCCTCCGACGGGCGCTACACCGTCCGCGGCCCACGCGTCTACTACGACGTCCGCAACGACCGCGCCGCACTGCTCGACGCCGTCTTCTGGACCTACGACGAACGACGACGCATGCCCTTCTACGTGCGCGCCGAGGCTATCCGCCAGCAGGCCGCCAACCAGTTCCGCGCCACCCGCGCCACCATCGCCAACACCGCCTTCTTCAGCCCGCACCTCTCCGTCGGCGCCTCGAGCATCACCGTCACCCGCTACGCACGACCCGACGGGCAACGCCGCAATTTCATCGACGCACGCAACATCACCCTCCGCGCCGGACGCTTCCCCTTCTTCTACTGGCCGGTCTTCCGCGGCGACCCCGAGGACATCCCCCTGCGCTCCCTCACCGTCGGCAACGACGCCGGCGGAGGCACCTCCATCCAGACCGCCTGGGACATGCTCGCCCTCGCCGGCATCGATCCACCCGCCGGCGTCACCGGACGCCTCCTCATCGACTACTTCACCAAACGCGGCGCCGGCGTCGGCACCCAGTGGAACTGGGACCGCCGCGACCTCGTCGGCTCACTCTTCGCTTACCTCCTCCCCGACGACAACGGCGAGGACATCACCAAGACCGGCTACCGCATCGACAACGAAGGACGCCTCCGCGGGCTCGTCCTCCTCGAGGAACGCTGGAACCTCGCCCACGGCTGGACCCTCCTCGCCGAGGGCTCCTACATCTCCGACGAGACCCTCATCGACGCTCTGCTCGAAGACTGGGGGGAGACGCGCCGCGAGGCCGCCAACCGCGTCATGCTCCGGCGCATCGACGGACGCTCGGTGCTCTGGGGGCAGGTCAAGGGCACGTTCAACGACTTCACCCCGGCCGAGTACATCCTCCAGAGCCGCGGGTACACGGTGGACCGCCTGCCCGAGATCGGCTACGCGCGCCTCGCCGACGACCTGCTCGCCGAGCGCTACCCCGGGCTGCTCAGCTGGTCGTCCGAAACCACCCTCGCCGACCTGCGCTTCCAGTTCAACGACCCGCTGGCCCGCGAGCTCGGGTTCAACACCGTACGGCGCTCCCAGGACGCCTTCGGCATCGACCCCGACCAGTCGATCGCCGACCGCCTGATCGCCTCGGGGCTGACCGAGCAGCACGTGCTGCGCTTCGACACGCGGCACGAGCTGTCCGCCCGCCTCGACGCCGGTCACCTGCACCTCCGCCCGTACCTTGTCGGGCGCGTCACCGCCTACGACCAGGACTTCTACACCTACTCCCCCGACGAGACCGAGAGCACGCGCCTGTGGGGCGAAGCCGGGGTCGAGGCCTCAACCACACTCACCCGCGTGGATGACTCGGTCGATTCGCGCCTGTTCGACCTGCACCGGCTCCGGCACATCATCGAACCGTCCGCGTCCGTCTGGCACGCCGGCTCGAACATCGACAGCGCCGACCTGCCCGTCTACGACGACGACGTCGAGTCGCTGCTCGAAACCACCGGCGTGCGCGTCGCGCTCGACCAGACGTGGCAGACCAAGCGCGGCGGGCCCGGACGCTGGTACTCGGTCGATGTCTTCAAGCTCAACACCGAGCTGGTCGCCACCTCCGACGACGCCGACCGCCAGAGCCCATTCCCCCGCTACGTCGCCTTCCGCCCCGAGCTATCCAACCCCGGCGACTACCTCGGCGCCGACGCCGCCTGGCAGGTCTCCGACGCGGTCTCCCTCGCCGCCTCCACCGCCCACGACCTCGAGGAGGGGCGGCAGATGTGGTCGTCGGCCGGCGCCCTGATCCGGCACTCACCGGTGTTCAACTCCTCGTTCGAGGTCCGGCACCTCGAGCCGCTCGAGTCGACCTATCTCAACGTCGGCGCCTCGTACGAAGTCGGGCCCAAGTACCTGCTCTCCACCGGCGCCAGCTACAACACCGAGGCCGCCGACTTCCAGAACCTCTCCGCCGACCTCCGGCGCGAGTTCCCCAACGCCGTCCTCGGGCTCGGGCTGCGCTACAACAACATCACCGACGAGACCAGCTTCGGGTTCGTCATCGAGCCGGTCGGGGTGCGGTCCGACTCGGCGCTGCGGCTCCGTGGGCTCGGCGGCGCCGCCCGCGCCCAACGCGCCAGCCTCGGTGGGTAGAGCCCTACACTCCGACGTGAAGATCACCGTCAACGGCTCGCCGCGCGACGTCCCCGACCGCTGCACGCTCGAACAGCTTGTCGAGCGCGAGGGGCTCGCCGCCGCACCGTGCGCCGCCGAGCTCAACAGACTGCTTGTCCCCAAGGCGCAGCGGGCCGACACCACGCTCCGAGAGGGAGATCGGGTCGAACTCGTCACCCTCGTCGGCGGAGGTTGAGAGCAATGACCACGAACATCGAGGCAAAGCCAACCGCACCCGACACCCCGCTGACCATCGGCGGACGCACGTTCACCTCGCGTCTGGTCACCGGAACCGGCAAGTACGCCGACTACGAGACGATGCAGCGCGCGCTCGACGCCTCGGGATGTGAGGTCGTCACCGTCGCCGTCAGGCGCGAACGCCTCATCAACGAGTGCGGCGAGTCGCTGCTCGACTTCATCGACACCGCCCGCTACACCATCCTGCCCAACACCGCCGGGTGCTTCACCGCCGACGACGCCGTCCGCGTCGCGCGCCTCGGACGCGAGATCCTCGACCAGCTCTCCAACCCCGGCGCCGGGTGGGTCAAGCTCGAGGTCCTCGGCGACAAGAAGACGCTTTTGCCCGACCCCGTCGGCACGATCGAGGCGTGCGAGCAACTCGTCGCCGACGGCTTCGACGTGCTCTGCTACACCTCCGACGACCCCATCAGCGCCCAGCGCATCCGCGACGCCGGCGCCGTCTCGGTCATGCCCGCCGGCAGCCCCATCGGCTCAGGGCAGGGCGTGCTCAACCCCAACAACATCGTCCTCTGCCTCGAAGCGCTCAAACGCGCCGACCAGAACTTCCCGGTCATCGTGGACGCCGGTGTCGGCTGCGCCTCCGACGTCTCACGCGCCATGGAGCTCGGCGCCGACGCCGTCCTGCTCAACACCGCCATCGCCCACGCCGCCGACCCCGTCCTCATGGCCCGCGCCATGCGCCGCGCCTGCCAGGCAGGACGCGACAGCTACCTCGCCGGACGCATCGCCAAGAAGCTCTACGCCACCGCCAGCTCCCCCTTCGAGGGCGCCATCAGCTACATCCCGGGCGAGTAACGAGCGGGGAGTCGGAGCCACAGCCCACTCCGATCTGCTGCTCTTCTCTACCGCCTCCGCCTCGCCAGGCACATCACGCCCAGCAGCGACACGCCAGCCGGCGCGGGCACCGCGGTCGCCGACAGGTTGCCCGCCGACGTGCCGAGGATCCCGACCTCCCCGTTCACAAAGATGTTCACCGAGAACGTCGAAGCCGCGACCCCGGTCGGGTCGAAGCTCAGCGGGAACTCGGGCGTGTCGAACACGTTCGACGGCCCGTCCATCTGCACGGTCACGGTCCCGCCTCCGGGCTCGAAACCGGTGAAGAAGATCGAGTCGCTCGCCTTGTCCTCGAAGATCAGGTCGTCGCTGAACACCGTGAGCGGGGCGCTGTCCACCCCGACCGTCAGCCACGCGTTCACGACCGAGTCGAACAGCCGATACGCCTGCGGGTCGCCCCGCGTCGAGTCGTCCTCCGGGATCCCGTTATCGACGGTGACGACGAACTCCCACGGGTCGCCCGAGACCGCGTGCGACCACGTCGGTCCGAACACGCCCACCGTGTCGGTCGTCCCGCTCATCGTGTACTCGATCAGCCCCGCCGACGCCGGCCCCGCGACCAGCAGCCCGCCCACACACGCCAGCACCGTTCGTCCGTTCATCCGCTTCCCCGCCCTGAGGTCAGACTCCCTCTCCGTGGAGTGATTCCTCGTATCGGGTGCCCGCGGTCTCCGCCCCGGT
>Ga0210086_1001004_pt1 | contig 15036 bp, 13 predicted proteins | sample China_Galinas_PW_3_FD_184867 | JGI IMG/M metagenome (GOLD analysis project Ga0210086, IMG submission 184867) | Wetland microbial communities from San Francisco Bay, California, USA, that impact long-term carbon sequestration - China_Galinas_PWB_D2... | ecosystem: Environmental > Aquatic > Marine... | reverse complement strand
CGCGGATCGCCGGGAAGGTGGTCGGCGAACTCTTTGATCAAGGTCTTCCGGGCTCCGACGTTCTCGTCATAATCGCTTATCGGAGTGCCAGATTCCCACATCGAGCGGGCTGCCCAGTCGGTGCGGAATGCGCCCGGTTCGATGGCGGTTACCTTGATGCCGAGCGGCTTGACCTCCTGCGCCAAGGCCTCGGTCAGCGCCTCGAGCGCGAACTTCGTCGACGAGTAGTACGCATTGGGTGGGTTGGCTACCAGCCCGGTCATCGACGAGATGTTGACAATATGTCCGGATCGGCGGGCACGCATCGCGGGCAGCACCGCCTTTATCGTATCCACCACACCGAAGTAGTTGGTGTCGAACAGCTTTCGGACTTTGTCGTCTTCACCCTCCTCGACCGCGGACAGATAGCCGTTACCGGCGTTGTTGACCAGTACATCGATCCCGCCGAACGCGTCGTCGGCCGCACGCACCGCGTCGGCGATCTGATCCCCGTCGGTGACATCGAGACCGAGGACTAGCGCACGCTCGCCGAACTCGCCGGCGAAGTCGGTCACCGCTTCGGTGCGCCGCGCCGTCACCGCTACGGAGTGCCCCGCTTCCAGTGCCGCGCAGGCGATTTCGCGCCCGATGCCGGTGGAGCATCCGGTGATCAACCAGCCCTCCACGTCAGTTCGTCCCTTCGGGAAGCCGGCGCAGGTATGCCGCGCGGCGTTGCGCCAGTTCGTTCGCCCGGTCCGCTTCGGACACACGGCGCGATGTGGGCACCTCCTTGTCGAGGTCGTCGAGTCGCACCACGCGGCCACGCGCGCCGAGATCCTCCTTGGGCCCGTCTTCGCCGAACTCGGCCATGCGCAGCGTCAGGATGCCCTCGTGAAGCCCGTCGGAGTCGATCCAGTTCGCCACCCCGGGGTCGACCGCCGAGATGACATAGGTGTAGGTGCCGTCTTCGTTGCGCGCCGACTGCGCCTTGTTGAGGCTGCCGGTGCGGTCGACGATCTCCAGCGTGGTGCCCCACACGTTGCTCAGCGGGACGGTGAAGTACTCCGCTCCGCCGTCGCTGACGTCGACGACGAACGCCTCACCAGGGTTCAGGTCGAAGCGGCCCATCACGTAGACCTGGTTGCGCATCGCGCCGACGCGGTCGGCCGACCACGCGAGGTTGAAATGGTTGGGCGGCATCTTGTAGACGCCGTGGCTGAGCTTGCCGGTGAAGTCGGCGAAGTGCGCCATCATCGCCGCGGTGGCCTCGGCCTGCTCGTCGGGTGTGCGAGGCGGACTGGACGGTGCTGCGCCGAGGCGTTGCACGGCGAGGTGATTGGGGTCGTCGCGGTCCCAGTTGAGCAGCACGTCACGGATGTAGAACTCGTGTGCCTCCGGTGTCGTTTGCACGTGGTTGGGCCGACTCCCGGCGGGGGCCGAGTCGACGGTGATTGTGAATGAGCCGTCCGAATCGAGTTCCATGGTGCGGCCGTTGAGCACGGCGACGGTGCCCATGTTCGCGTCCCACAGCGTGAGGTAGTTCTCCGTCATCCGATTGTCGCCGACTCGCCCGCGGATCTCGTAGCGCGCGTCGACGGAAATCGGGATCACGCGATAGATGCTGTCGGGATTGTCGATGCCCCAACGTGACCCGGGAATCGCGCGCCCGGCGACGGGGTGGCCGATTCGGGTGATGCAGCTGACCTTCGGCCGCAGCTTGTCCTGATTGGACGACCACACCGCCGCCGAGAACATCACCTCGGCGACGGCGGCGTCGAAACGCGCCCGCATCGCGTCCGAAGCCTTGGCCCGCGCGAGCCAGGTTTCGGCGACGCTGCGATGGGCTGCCCGCACCGTCGGGTGGGTGGTGAGTTCCAGGGCCGCCAGCTCCTGTTCGTGCTGCGACGCCGTGGCCACCGGATGACCTGCGAAGTCGGACATCAATTTCCTCCTCGCGTGCGGGCCATCAATTTCTCCTCGATGGGGTGGCGCCGGAGCGGAACCGAGAATTGTAGGCCGCGAACCGCTCGTCGATCTGAGCGTCACTGAGTCCGAAGTCGCCGGCCGCGTACGGCGGGCGGGCGGGCTCCCGCGGACGTTGCACGAGCCAGCGGTGCATCGCCGATTTCGCGTCGCCGGTCAGGGCAACACCGATCGCGTCGTACACGCGGGCCACCTGGCCGATCGGGTCGGCGACGGCGTCGGCGAACTCGATGTCAGTACACGGGCTGGAGTCGTGCGCCCAGCGGTCCCGAGTTGCCATCGCCCGGTCATTGGTCCAGTCCATCCGCTGCAGCCACTCGGTGCCGACGCGGTGACGGTCCACATTGTCGGAGTGCATCGCGTGCAGCGTGGCGTTGAGGCTGGCGCCTGACGGGATGGTCTTCTTCGGGTCGCGGTGCATGTGGACGACGTGCAGGTCGGGGAACTGGGCGCGGAGAGTGTCGAGATAGCCGAGGTGCGCCGGCGATTTCAGTATCCACCGGGGGGCGCTCTGGCCGCGCTGCCGCTTCTGCCACTGCAGAAACTGCAGCATCCGGTGCAGGTACGCATACGCCGGGGAGAAGTTCTGATCGTCGATCCACGACCGGTATTGCGGCACATGCGCACCCGACTCCGGCACATGCGACAAGAATGCGTCGGAGAGGAAGACGATCTCCTCCTCCCATTCGCGGGCGTACATCGGGTGGATGGCGAACAGTTGCGGAGCCATTTCGCGTGATATCGCCTCGCGCTTCTCGCTGATCGCGATGCGGGGGTCATCCTGCGACGACCAGTTGTAGTCCAGCTGCGGTGCCACCTCCACCACTTCCCACCCGTAGGCGCAGTGAAAGCGGTTGTCGGCGGCGACGAGCCGCTGCAGCAGAGTCGTTCCGCTGCGCATCATGCCGACGACCACGACCGGTGCGACGATCCGCTCCGCTGTGATTTCGGGATGGCGCCGGATCCATTCCTGGGCCCGCAGCCTCATCCGCAGGCTGTGGACGAGGCCCGACCGCAGGATGTGCACGCCGATGTCGTTGAGGTCGGCGCCGGCGTAGCCGTCGGCCAGGATCTCGAGTGGCCGCTCGAACGGCAGCGGTCCCCAATCCTGAAGGCCTTCCTTGACTTGTGCGGCGGTCATCAGCGCAGCCGCGTCGAACGGGTTCGCCACGGCGGTCAGAACTGCAGGTGGTGGCTGGTGTCGCCGACCTGGTCGATGAACATGGTTCGGGTGTCGAACCACCACCGGCCGTCGACGCGGTGGAAGGTGTCTTTGTAGTGGCCGGTGACGATGACCTGCAATGGCAGGTCGGGTGTCGCTTGGGTGACGCAGTAGTAGGCGCTGCCGGTTGCGGTTCCGGCGGCTTCTTCGACGTCGAGTTTCAGGTTGGTGGTCAGGTGCTTGGTCTTGGGTGTGCCGTCGTCGTAGAGGCGCGTCGCGATCTCGTACATCTGGCGCACGCCGGCGACCCCGGTGAAGACGGTTTCCGGGGGGCCGCCCTCGACGCCGCAGATCCTGCCGTGCTCGAACAGTGCGGCGACACCGTCGAGGTCGCCGGCGTCGAGGCGCTCGGCGTAGGTGTACACCAGATTCTCGATCTCGCGTTCGGCGTTGCTCATCTCTGCTGGGCTCCGGCGGGCGTGAAATCCGCGGTCCGGCAACGTCGTAATGGGGAACGGGCCAGCGGTAACGTGTGTGCAGGCCCGACCGGAATTGCCGCCATTTGGCGTAGACAACCAGCAGCGCTCGGCGATGTCAACGATTCAGCGCACGGGCGTCGTCGCTAACCTCAGACCGTGACATCGCATTGGTCGCCGGCCCGGATCGGCAATCTGCGCGGCAAGCGCGTCATCGTCACCGGCGCCACCAGTGGGGTGGGCTTCGCAACGGCGCGTGCGCTCGCCACGGCGGGAGCCCATGTGGTCCTGGCGGTCCGCAACGTCGAACTGGGCGCGCAACGCGCCGCCGAGATGGGAGGTGACAGATCGGTCGTCAAACTCGACCTGGCGGATCAGTCATCGGTGCGAGCGTTCCCGGGCCTCATCGACGGCGACGTGGACATCCTGGTCAACAACGCAGGACTGGTCGCCCAGAGCCGACGCGAGACCGTGGACGGATTCGAGATCACGATCGGCACCAACTTCCTCGGTCCTTTCGCACTGACCAATCTGCTGTTCGATCGGGTGCGGTCGCAGATCATCAACGTGGGTTCCGACGCCCACAAGACGGCGACGATCGCGTTCGACGATCCCCATCTGCGCTTACGGAGGTGGTCTGCGTTCCCGGCGTACGCCCGATCCAAGGCGGTGATGCTGTGGGGACTCGAGCTGGACCGACGGCTGCGCGGGGCGGGCTCACCGGTCACCAGTTACCTGACGCATCCGGGTTTTGTCGCGTCGAACCTGTCCAACGTGTCCGACCGCCGTGTGATGGCCGCGTTCCACGCGGTGGTGAGGTCGGCGGCCAGCGTGTTGGGAAACGACATCGACGCCGGCGCCGCACCTACGCTGTACTGCATCAGCGAGCCGATTCCGCCGGGCAGCTACGTGGGCATCGACAGCAGGCTGGGGTTGAAGGGTGGGCCGACGTTGAGCGGCCGTGCCGCAAACGCTTGCGATTACGAGGACGCTGCGAGGCTGTGGGAATTTGCCGAAAGAGAAAACGGCACAACACTTCCCGTCTAGCCAGTTGCTGCCGGGGCGTCTTAGCGTACTTCGGTGACTGTCACGTTGCCGCGTTCCGAACGAGCCGTCACCCCATTGGCGCGCGGATCGGCGGTTGCCGGCACTGTCACCGTCGTATCGCCGTCAGGCCCCTTGGCGGATTGGGCGCGCACTCGATAAGGTCCCGGGCCGGGCAGCCCCACGGTCACGTTGCCGTCGGCAACCGCTTCAGTAATGCGTGGCGCCGCACGGAATTCCACCACGATGTTGCCGGATTCGGTGACTGCTGTAAACGATTCGGTGACAGCGATCGGGGCGTTGGTGCTGATGTCACCGCGGCGGACGTTGACGTCGACCCGGCGGGCAGAGCCGCCGAGCGCGACGTCGCCGTCAGTCTTGGCGACCAGCTGATCCAGGTCGGCGTCGGTGGTCAGCGAGCCGCGCTGCTGGTTGACCGTCACGCTCAATCCTCTTGCCACGCCGGGCGGGAGCACGACGTTGATCTCGGCGGCGCCCTTCCACGGCCCGAATCCGGACGCGCTGTCACTGAGCGTGACCCGGCTCCCGGCGGCGTCGTTGGTGACCGACGGCTTCGCGTCGTCGTTACGGGTTACCGTCCGAAGGTCGACGCGGGGCTCTGTGGTGCTGGCGTCAGTGGTGAGGCGGACGACCGCCGGAACGCCGCCGCTGTCGATGGTCAGCGATCGCACGCCCGCCGGCAGCGCCTGCGTGTCGGTGACGACGCGAAGGCTGCTGAGCCCGAACGCAAGAACGCCGAAACACCCCAACGTGGAAAGTGCCGCCACGGTTGCGATGACGACGAGCACGACGCGCACTGCCGAGGCACCGCCGCTGGACACCGCCGGCGGCGGAGCGGGCGGCATCGGGTTGGCGACGTCGTTGCTGCTCACGGCTGCTTCTGTTGCTACCCCTCGAGTGCGGCGGCGGCGCGCTTGAGCATCAGCACCGCGTCGGCCTGGGTGGTGTGGGCGTCGTCGTTGTAGGCGCCCACACTCGGCCAGTCGCGCGCGGCGGCGGAACTGGCCAGCTGCAGCAGCAGGCACTCCAGCCGATAGACCTGCTCGTGGGCTGCGTGGGGAGCCACGCCGTGCCAGTAGCCCGCCGCCGCGCGTAGCGCCCCCTCCAGGCAGAAGCTGCACGGGGTGGCTCCGGTCTCGGTGCGCACCCGGAAGCCCCCCTGGCCGACGTGTTCGGTGCGCACCCGCACCCAGCCGCTCGGCGAGTCGGCGGCGGCGTGTATTTCGGTGCCGTCGGCGTCGCGGCAGTAGGTGCCCTGGGTCCACCCGCCGTCGGCCTCGACAAGCGCCAGCGCGCCCTCGATCACCTCACGGTCGGTCTTCATCTTCGTCCTCTCGAGCGGCAGCGGCTCGGAGGCGGCAATCGTCGTCATCATTTCCAATCCTTTCGGTTACGACTCGAGGTAGCGCAGGACGGCAAGGACACGTCGGTTCTCGGTGTCATCAGGTGTCAGTCCCAGCTTTGTGAAGATCGATGCGATGTGTTTCTCGGCGGAACCCGTCGACATATGCAAGGTGTCTGCGATCGCCGAGTTGGTCTTGCCTTCCGCCATCAGCTGCAGCACGTCCCGTTCGCGGGGAGTGAGCTCATCCAGCGTGCTGCGACGACGCGATCGCACGAGGATTTGGGACACGACCTCGGGATCGAGCACGGTACCGCCGCCGCCGACGACGTCCACCGCGCTGAGAAACGCCGGCACGTCGGCGACGCGGTCTTTGAGCAGGTAGCCGAAGCCGCGGGCGTCCGAGGCAATCAGGTCGGCGGCGTAGCGCTCTTCGACGTAGTGCGACAACACCAAGACGGGCGACTCGGGATTCTGGCTGCGCAGCAGCGCGGCGGCGCGGATTCCCTCATCGGTGAATGTCGGCGGCATTCTTACATCGACGATCGCAAGGTCGGGGTGGGTTCCGTTCACCACGCGCAGGAGGTTTGAGGCGTCGTCGACGCTCGCAACCACCTCGTGGCCGGCGTCGGTGAGAAGGCGTTCGATTCCCGCACGCAGCAAGGCGGAATCCTCGGCGATCACGATGCGCATGGCAGTACCGCGGTGACGATGGTGGGTCCGGTGGCGGGACTGGAGATCGTGAACGTGCCGCGGGCGGCGCGCACCCGCTCGGCCAGACCGCGCAGACCGGTGGCTGTCTCGCTATCGGTAATCTGCGCGCCGCCGCGGCCGTCGTCGAACACCGAGACGTGGAGCTTGTTTTCGGCCTGGTCCAGCCGCACCGTCACGACGGCCCGCGACGCCTGTGCATGTTTGGCGACGTTGGTCAGCGCCTCGGCGACGACGAAGTACGCGACGGATTCGACCTCCCCGCGGAGACGCTTGTGCAGGTCGATGTCCAGCGTTGTCGGGACGGCGGCACGCTGGGCCACCGATGAGAGCGCAGCGTCCAGGCCCCGATCGGACAGGATCGTCGGCGCAATACCCCGCACAACGTTACGTAGTTCCACCAGGGCGGCTTTTGCGTCGTCATGCGCCTCGGCGATCAGCGTCTTGGCGGCGGACGGGTCGGTGTCGAGCTTGGTTTGGGCGAGGCCGATCGTCATCGCCAGCGACACGAGCCGCGGCTGCACGCTGTCGTGCAGGTCGCGTTCGATGCGGTGTCGTTCGGTGTGCGCCGACGTCACCGCGCCCAACCTCGCGTCGGCGAGGGCATTTACCTCGTGTTGCAGCTCCGCGGCCGGCGATCGCGAGAGCAGCCAGCGGTCGATCTCGGCGTCGAGAATCGGCGCAAACACCACGATCGCGGCGGCGGCCGCCACCGCGATCGTGGCCAGTGGCCATGCCAGCGCTGGCGAAAGGAATGACAGTCCGGCGTTCTCGTCGCTGCGGTCCACAGCGATCGCGGCGGCCGGTGCCAGGAACGCGAACGCCAGCAGAGCGAACGCGAGACCCGCGGTGGCGAGGTCGTAGACCATCCTGAGAAAATGGTGTGCACAGCCCTTCCAGAACCGGGCGGTGCTGATGTCCAGCCACAGCTGGTGGAGCCAACGTTGAAAGCCGGTGTAGTGGGACAGCTTTCGGGCCGGTACCGGAAGATTCATGCTGAAGACGGCTTCGCTGCGCCGACGCTCGAGCCACCCCACCCCGCGCATCAGGTACACGAAGACGATGAGGGCGAGCACGAACCCGATCACCGATGGGATCGACGAGATCCCGACGAGCACGATCATGATTGGCAGCCACAGCCACACCGCGCCGATCACCGCGCCGGCGATCAGCGACGCGCTGGGCACGAGGCCGATGCGACGCAGCGCCGGCGGTGTGGTCGTTTCGGCCGCCGGCTCGGCGTGTCGATTCGCGACTGCGACCATGCCTTCAACCTACGGAGCGCCGCTGTGAGAGAACATGCCGCTTACCGGACATCTTTAGGGGGGTTAACCCCCAGGCCTCGGGCCCGTTCGCTCGAGCGAGCGTGTTTGTTGGCCGCCACGCCGAGAATTGGCCGACAATTGCGCACGCTCGCCGAGGTGGGTCGTGCGCCGGGACAACAACCTTTCGGGCCGATCTCCCTCTATGGGTCGGTCGCAGATCGTGCAGCGCTCAACATTTTCAGGAAATGCACTCTGACCTGCGGGTTCCTGGGTGCCCCCGGCAGGATTCGAACCTGCGGCCTTCTGCTCCGGAGGCAGACGCTCTATCCCCTGAGCTACGGGGGCGCATCACCGTGACATTGCGCCGTTGGGCCCGCCCAGACTAGCGCATCGCGGCAGTTGCCAGCCCACAGGAATGAATTCGGACGGCAAACGCCCAGCCCATAGGATGGACCCTCGTGACCCCCGCCGACCTGGCCGAGCTGGTGAAGACCACCGCCGCCGCGGTGCTCGCCGAGCACGGCCTCGACCCGGCTGCGCTGCCCGCAACGGTGACGGTCGAGCGGCCACGCAACCCCGAGCACGGCGACTACGCCACCAATCTGGCTCTTCAACTCGGCAAAAAGGTCGGCGCCAACCCACGCGAACTCGCCGGCTGGCTCGCCGACGCGCTCACCGAAGTCCACGGCATCGCCTCCGCCGAGGTCGCCGGACCGGGGTTCGTCAACTTGCGCATCGCGGCGTCTGCCCAGGGCCTGATCGTCAACAACGTCATCGACGCCGGCCCACGTTACGGGCATGCCGAGACCCAGAAAAACCAGAAGATCAACCTCGAGTTCGTCTCCGCCAACCCCACCGGCCCGATCCACATCGGTGGCACCCGGTGGGCCGCAGTCGGTGACGCACTCGGCCGGTTGCTAGCCAGCCAGGGCGCCGAAATCACTCGCGAGTACTACTTCAACGACCACGGCGCCCAGATCGACCGGTTCACCAACTCTCTGATCGCTGCGGCCACAGGCCAACCCGCCCCGGCGGACGGCTACGCCGGCAGCTACATCACCGAGATCGCCGCCCAGGTGCTCGAGAAGGCACCCGACGCGCTGGACCAGCCCGAGAAACAGCGGCACGAGACGTTCCGGTCCATCGGCGTCGACCTGATGTTCGGCCACATCAAGCAGTCCCTGCACGACTTCGGCACCGACTTCGACGTCTACACACACGAAGACTCGATGCACACCAGCGGCCGCGTGGAGCAAGCCATCGCACGATTGCGCGAGACCGGCAACATCTACGAAAAGGACGGCGCAACGTGGTTGCGTACCACCGAGTTTGGTGACGACAAAGATCGCGTCGTCCTCAAGAGCGATGGGCAGCCGGCCTACATCGCCGCCGACCTCGCCTACTACCTCGACAAGCGCCAGCGCGGATTCGACCTGTGCATCTACATGCTCGGCGCCGATCACCACGGCTACATCGCCCGCCTCAAGGCCGCCGCTGCTGCGCTGGGCGACGACCCGGACACCGTCGAAGTGCTGATCGGCCAGATGGTGAACCTCGTCCGAGATGGCCGGCCTGTGCGGATGAGCAAGCGGGCAGGCACCGTCATCACCCTCGACGACCTCGTCGAGGCGATCGGCGTCGACGCCGCCCGTTACTCGCTGATTCGGTCATCGGTGGATACGCCGATCGACATCGACCTTGCCCTGTGGTCGTCGGCGTCCAGCGAAAATCCGGTTTACTACGTGCAGTACGCGCACGCCCGGCTCTCTGCCCTCGCCCGCAACGCCACCGAGCTCGGGCTCGTTCCCGACACCGCGAATCTCGATCTGCTCACCCATGACCGCGAAGGCACCCTGATCCGCAACGTCGGCGAGTTCCCGCGTGTGCTGAAAACAGCTGCAGCACAACGTGAACCGCACCGCATCAGCCGGTATCTGGAAGATCTGGCGGGTGACTACCACCGGTTCTACGACACCTGCCGCGTGCTGCCTCAGGGCGACGAGGTGCCCAACGAGTTGCACACCGCGCGGCTGGCGCTGTGCCAGGCGACCCGCCAGGTCATCGCCAACGGCCTGCAAATCCTCGGTGTCACCGCCCCGGAGCGCATGTGATCGCCCATCCCGCCGGACCGCGCCACGCCGAGGAAATCCACCCCGCCGCCGCACCTCCGAAGCCGGCCACGCCGGAGGAGTTGTTGCGCCTTGCGCCAAATGTGTGGCCGCAGAACGTCGTCCGCGACGACGACGGGGAGGTGCGGGTCGCCGGCGTCCGGGTAACGGACCTCGCCCGGGACTTCGGCACCCCGCTGTTCGTCATCGACGAGGCCGACTTCCGCGAACGCTGCCGGGCGATGGCCGCCGCATTCGGCGGCGGGGAGAACGTCCACTACGCGGCCAAGGCGTTCCTGTGCAGCGAGGTGGCGCGCTGGATCGCAGAAGAGGGGCTGTCCCTGGACGTCGCGTCCGGCGGCGAGCTCGCCGTCGCGCTGCGCGCCGGCTTCCCGCCGGAACGGATCGCCCTGCACGGCAACAACAAGTCCGTCGACGAGCTGACCGCGGCCGTGCGCGCGGGCATCGGGCACGTCGTGCTTGATTCGATGACCGAGATCGAACGGCTCGACGAGATCGCCGGTCGGCTGGGCACGGTCCAAGACGTGCTCGTCCGGGTGACGGTCGGCGTGGAAGCCCACACCCACGAGTTCATCGCCACCGCGCACGAGGACCAGAAATTCGGCCTGTCGTTGGCGGACGGCCAGGCGATGGCGGCCATTCGCCGCGTCTTCGAGGCCGATCACCTGCGATTGGTCGGCCTGCACAGTCACATCGGGTCACAGATTTTCGACGTCGACGGGTTCGAGCTGGCCGCGCACCGGGTGATCGGGCTGTTGCACGATGTCGTCGCCGAGTTCGGTGTGCAGAAGACCGCTCAGATCTCGACGATCGACCTGGGCGGCGGTCTGGGCATTTCGTATCTGGCGCATGATGATCCACCGCCGGTGGCCGAGCTCGCAGCCAAGCTGTCCGTCATCGTCCGCAACGAGTCGGCACTGGCGGGTTTGCCCGAACCGCGGGTGATGGTCGAGCCGGGTCGCGCGATCGCCGGACCTGGCACCATCACGCTCTACGAGGTTGGCACAGTCAAAGACGTCGCGGTGACCCCGTACGCCCACCGGTGCTACGTCAGCGTCGACGGCGGAATGAGCGACAACATCCGCACGGCACTTTACGGCGCCGAATACGACGTGCGGTTGATGTCTCGCGCGAGTGATGCTGCTGCACGGTTGGCTCGCATCGTCGGAAAGCATTGCGAGAGTGGCGACATCGTGGTCCGCGACACCTGGGTGAACGGTGACATCCGGCCCGGTGACCTGGTGGCCGTGGCGGCGACGGGCGCCTACTGCTATTCCATGTCGAGTCGCTACAACCTGATCGGCCGGCCAGCCGTGGTGGCCGTGCGAGACGGCCGAGCCCGCCTGATCCTGCGCCGGGAGACGGTTGACGACATACTGAGTTTGGAGGTGACCAGCGCATGACACGCGCCGAAAAGCCGGTGGGCGTGGCCGTATTGGGATTGGGCAACGTGGGCAGCGAAGTGGTGCGCATCATCGAGGACAGCGCGGCCGACCTCGCCGCGCGCATCGGCGCACCGCTGCAGCTGCGGGGAATCGGTGTGCGCAGGGTCGCCCCGGACCGCGGCGTGCCGGTCGAGTTGCTCACCAGCGACGTCGACGCGCTCGTCGCGCGCGACGACGTCGACATCGTGGTCGAGCTGATGGGACCCGTCGAGTCCGCGCGCAAGGCGATCCTCGGCGCGCTGGAACGCGGCAAGTCCGTCGTCACCGCGAACAAGGCGCTGCTCGCCGAATCCACCGGAGAACTGGCCCAGGCCGCTGAGCGCGCGCACGTCGACCTCTACTTCGAGGCCGCCGTCGCGGGAGCCATCCCGGTCATCCGTCCGCTGACGCAGTCGCTGGCCGGGGACACCGTGCTGCGCGTGGCCGGCATCGTCAACGGCACCACCAACTACATCCTGTCCGAAATGGACAGTACGGGGGCCGATTACGCGATGGCCCTCGCCGACGCCAGCGCGCTGGGCTACGCCGAGGCCGACCCGACCGCCGACGTCGAAGGCTACGACGCCGCGGCCAAGGCCGCGATCCTGGCGGCGATCGCGTTCCACACCCGGGTCGCTGCCGACGATGTCTACCGCGAGGGCATCACCAACGTCACGCCCGCGGACTTCGCCTCCGCACGCTCCCTCGGCCGCACCATCAAGCTGCTGTCGATTTGCGAGCGGATCACCGGAAATGACGGTCAGCAACGTGTTTCGGCCAGGGTGTACCCGGCGCTGGTTCCGCTGACCCATCCGCTGGCGACCGTGAACGGCGCGTTCAACGCCGTGGTGGTGGAGGCCGAAGCTGCCGGCCGGCTGATGTTCTACGGTCAGGGAGCCGGCGGCACGCCCACCGCCTCAGCCGTGATGGGCGACGTGGTGATGGCGGCTCGCAACCGGGTCCAGGGTGGCCGCGGACCACGCGAGTCGAAGTACGCCCAGCTGCCGATCGCGCCGATGGGGATGATCTCCACCCGGTACTACGTCAGCATGAACGTCGCCGACCTTCCGGGCGTGTTGGCAACTGTCGCGGCCGAATTCGCGAAGCACGAAGTGAGCATCGCGGAGGTGCGCCAGGAAGGCGTCGTCGACGAGGGCGGCCAGCGGGTCGGGGCCAGGGTCGTCGTCGTCACCCACCAGGCCACCGACGCAGCGCTGTCCGACACCGTTGCCGCGTTGGCCGGACTCGACGTGGTGCAGAACGTCGCGAGTGTGCTGCGCTTGGAAGGAAACAGCGAATGACGGCGGCGGGATCCAAAGTGCATCGTCCGTGGCCGGGATTGATCTCGGCCTACCGTAATCGACTGCCGGTCGGCGACAACTGGACGCCCGTCACCCTTCTGGAGGGCGGCACGCCGCTCGTGTATGCGCCGCGGCTGTCGGCAATAACCGGCTGCGCAGTGCATCTGAAGGTCGAAGGCGCGAACCCCACCGGGTCGTTCAAGGACCGTGGCATGACGATGGCGGTGACGGACGCGCTGGCGCGCGGCCAGCAGGCGGTGCTATGCGCCTCGACGGGCAACACCTCGGCGTCGGCGGCGGCCTACGCGGCACGCGGCGGGATCACCTGTGCCGTGCTTGTGCCGCAGGGCAAGATCGCGATGGGCAAGCTGGCCCAGGCGGTCATGCACGGCGCCAAGATCATTCAGGTCGACGGAAACTTCGACGACTGCCTCGAGTTGGCCCGCAAGACCACCGCGGACTTCCCCAGCGTCGCGCTGGTGAACTCGGTGAACCCGGTGCGCATCGAAGGGCAGAAGACAGCAGCGTTCGAAATCGTCGATGCGCTCGGTGTCGCTCCCGACGTCCACTCCCTCCCGGTCGGAAACGCGGGCAACATCACCGCGTACTGGCGGGGGTACACGGAGTACCACCGGGACGGCCTGAGCGACCGGCTTCCCCGGATGCTGGGCACGCAGGCCGCCGGCGCCGCTCCGCTGGTGCTGGGTGAGCCGGTGAAGGAACCGGAGACCATCGCCACCGCGATCAGGATCGGCTCCCCGGCGTCGTGGGGACCCGCGGTCGAGGCTGCGCAGCAGTCCAGCGGGCGGTTCGTCGCGGCGACGGACGAGGAGATCCTTGCCGCATATCACCTGGTGGCGCGCAGCGAGGGGGTGTTCGTCGAGCCGGCATCGGCGGCCAGCATCGCCGGCCTACTCAAGTCGCTGGGCGACGGGTGGGTCGCCAACGGCTCCACGGTGGTCTGCACAGTCACCGGCAACGGGCTGAAGGATCCCGACACCGCCTTGAAGGGCATGCCCGCGGTCGAGGCGATCCCCGTCGATCCGGTGGCCGTTGTCGAGAAGCTGGGCTTGGTGTGAGTCAGCGTCTTCCCGTCGGCCTGACCTGTCGCGCCGTCGTTGCGGCGTCCGCGGCGAATCTGGGTCCGGGCTTCGACAGCTTGGGCCTTGCGCTCGGTCTGTACGACGAAATCGTCGTGACGACAGTCGATTCCGGCCTGCAGGTCGAGGTCGAGGGGGAGGGCGCGGGGCACGTACCTCTCGGCCGGGAGCATCTGGTTGTGCGCGCGGTCCAGCGCGGTCTCGAGGCAGCCGGCCCAGCGGCCCCCGGGCTTGTGGTGCGGTGCCGAAACGACATTCCGCACTCGCGCGGGCTCGGGTCGTCGGCCGCGGCGGTGGTCGGCGGGCTGGCAGCCGCCAATGGTCTTCTCGCTCAAGGCGGTTGGGCACCATTCACTACACCGCAGCTGATTCAACTCGCCTCCGAATTCGAAGGCCACTCCGACAACGCGTCGGCGGCCGTACTCGGCGGTGCGGTGGTGTCGTGGACGGAGCCTGACGGCGGCCGTGACGCGTATGCGGCCGTGCCGTTGCGGCTGCACCCCGACATCCGGATCTTTTCCGCGATCCCCGCGGAGCAATCGCTGACCGCGGCCACCCGCGTGCTGCTGCCGGGCCACGTCAGTCATGCGGACGCCCGCTTCAACGTCAGCCGCGTCGCGCTGCTGGTCGTCGCGCTGACCGAACGGCCCGACCTGCTGCTGGCCGCCACCGACGATGTGCTTCATCAGCCCCAGCGCGCCACGGCGATGCCGATGTCCGCGGAATACCTGCGGCTGCTGCGGCGTTGTGGTGTTGCGGCGGCGCTTTCTGGGGCTGGACCAGCGGTTATCGCGTTGACAACGCGAACCGAGCTGCCTGCCGAAATCCTCGAGTTCGGTGCGGTCAACGGCTTCGCCGTCCGCCAGATGACGGTCGGGGAGGGCGTGCGGTGGACCTCTGACGTGGTTGCGCATCGCCACCGGTAGGCGCTGGTGCGAAAAGCACCAGGACCCGCCGCCAGGCGAGGTTTTCCGAGGTGCCTCACGCAAAAGTGAGCGCGAAGAATGGGCTGGTGCCTCACGCATGGTGAGCGCGTGGGGGGCTTGCGTTACTTCGCCGTGGCCAATCGGTTGATTGACGGTTGCAATGCTTCCAGGTC
>Ga0210086_1001002_pt1 | contig 15052 bp, 6 predicted proteins | sample China_Galinas_PW_3_FD_184867 | JGI IMG/M metagenome (GOLD analysis project Ga0210086, IMG submission 184867) | Wetland microbial communities from San Francisco Bay, California, USA, that impact long-term carbon sequestration - China_Galinas_PWB_D2... | ecosystem: Environmental > Aquatic > Marine... | reverse complement strand
CTGGCGCACGCCTACTACAGCGTGGACACCGTGATGGACATGCACCGCAGTGCCCACTACTGGGGAGAGTTCAATGGCAAGGTCCGGGTCGGCCCGCTCGCACCCGGCAAGTACTTGCTCCAGGTCAAGTGCCGCAACCTGCTTGCCACGCGCTTCGTCGAAGTGAGATCCGGGCACACCACCGAGCTGACCCTTCACGCACGCGCTACCGTCAAGCGGAGGTTGTTCTTCGTGGTTGGCAAGACGGCAGCCCCGGCAACAGTCGAAGTGCTCGTGCGCGACGAGCAAGGTACGCCCGTCGACTTCATGGGCGCTGTTCCCCGAGACGGGGCCACCGCCTGCCAGCTGCGCCTGCCGCCCGGCAAGTATCGGATCGAGGCCACGACCGAGGGCGGTCTCACGGCGACGCGCACGGTCGAGCTCGGTGTCGAGAAGCCGCTGACGGTCGCGCTGAAGTAGGTCGGTCCAGACTCGCGACGGTCAGGGCGCGTGCCCGGATCCTCATGCAACTTTCACCACAGTTCGTGGAGCAGGACGCTAAGATCTCGGGATTCTGTCAACGATGCGGGAGCACAGGATGCAGACCCACCGAACCCTCTTCACGCCGTGCTTCGCGGCGGCTCTTCTCTTCTCTGCCGCGGCTACCAATCAGGCCACAGGCCAGAATCTCTACTCTCAGTCCGTCACGAGATCGCACTCGATGAACGTGCGGATGACGCTCACGAACGCGAAGGGCAACGAGACGGTCCAGATCACGGTGACCAACTCGCCGTCGATCGGCGTCACGGCCCCGGCTTCGTTCCGGACCGACGCGAGCGGCTACGGCGGCTTCAACTTCGTGATTGCGAGCCGAGTCCCGACCACTCCGGTGCAGAAGATCACCGTGACGCTCAAGGCCGCGAGCCTGCCGAACGGACAGCTGACTCGTGAGTACCTCGTCAAGTCCGTCAATGGCGAGATCTACTCGGCCTGGCCCGAGTTCCTGCAGATCCAGGGCGCGTTCTGCAGCCCGGTGACGGATGCCGCATGCCACCTGCAGATCGACCGAACGATCGACCTCGACGGTGACGGGGTCTACGGCGACCGGATCATCGAGAACAACAAGGACAAGCGCGACTGGCTCGACTTCCCGAGCGAGTTCTCGATGGATGTCAACGCGCAAGGGACGAACGCCTGCAACGGCGGCAACAAGCCCGGTGTGTTCTGGCCGTTCGCGGCCAATCGGCAGGTCGCGTTCCTCGCGGACAACCGCAAGGTGACCAACACGTGCACGTTCACGACGCGCATGAACTTCCTGCAGGACATGGCGTTCTCGCCTTCGTTCGGCGGCAAGCCGACCATTTTCGCAACGTCGAGCTCGTACGACACGGTGCTGATCTGTCAGGACACCAACGGCGACGGGAGCATCACCGATCCCGAGATCAAGACGTTCTTCGACCCGACGACACTGGTCAATAACGAGAACTACAGCCCTGACGGCGTCGCCGTCGATCCGACCAACGCCAAGCGCGTGTATTGGATCTCGGACAAGTCGGGCGCGACCGGCTCCAAGACCAACCAGGGCCTGTTTGCACTGACCGACGCCAACAGCAACAACGTCATCGATTCCGGCGAGGTGAAAGCCTCGTGGACGGGCTCCAGCGGCTCGGTCAAGGTCGAAAGCACGAGTATCGACGCGAGCGAGTTCGAGTGCGTCCACGTCGACGGGCAAGGCGGCGTGCTGGTCAACCAAACGGCTCTCGGAACCATCTTCCGCTGGGTCGACAAGAACACGAACGGCGTCGCCGAGACCGGCGAGGTCTCGAACTGGCTGACCTACAACACCGGCTCGGCGCTCACCGTCAACGCGGACTTCAAGAGCAGCAAGCTGCAGGCGCTCCCGGGCACCTACTTCGGCATGAACCTGATCGAGTCCGCGATCGGGGTCGGCACGGGCGGTCGTGACGTCTACTTCGTCGGGTGGGCCATGAGCCAGGGCGCGGGTCGCGGCAACATCTACCGCTGCGAGGACAAGAACGGCAATGGCACCGTCAACGACGCGGGCGAGGTCACGCTGTTCAACGACTTCAGCAAGAGCACCGACCCGTGGCCGCCGGACTTCGTGAGCGGCCTCGACGTCTACACGGTCGACGAGAACGGCAACGGCTCGATCCAGGACAACGAGATCTTCGTCTACGGCGCGTTCCCGAACGGGCCGAAGCCCACCTGCGGCTTCAGCTTCGCGGACCTCAACAACTGGCGCTTCCACGACAGGAACGGTGACGGTGACGCGACCGACCCGGGAGAAGCGGAGCGGATCTCGATTCACCCGACCGGCGCCTACAACCGCGGGCTCGAGGTGATCCCGGGGCCGGTCGACGGCGGCTTCCGCCACACGTTCTACTCGCGGTCGACCGTCGTCACGGTGCAGAGCGCTGCGTGCACGACGAGCAAGGGCAACTACCTGACGCTCGACTTCCTCCGCGAGAAGGTCGAGGAAGGAACCCAGGGCACGCCGTTCGCTGGCAACACCCGGTTCGCCCTCGTCACGCGCAACAACCTGGCCGCCGCCGCCATCGCGATGTCGGCGCAAGAGCTCACTCCGTCGGTTCCGTTCGGCCCCTGCACGCTCGGAGTCCTGCCGCCGGTGTTCACGTTCGCCGCCGCACCGAGCGCGAGCGGCGAGGCTCGCTTCCCGTTCGCGATCCCGGCCGGGCTCGACGGAACGGTCTTCGTCCAGGCGCTCACGCTCGGCACCGGCAGCGAGTTCGTGCTCGGCGAGACGGCGGAGTTCCGGATCCGCTAGCAGCCCGGTGAAGCCCTAACGAATGTCTCTGACACATTTGTTAGGGCCTCCCGCCTCGACGATCTGCGCGAGATGGTCATCGCGGCCCCGAAGAAACGTCCCCGGGACGTTTTTTCGACTAGGCCGTCTACCGGCGAGGGCCGGGAGATTCGGAATCGCCGCGCTGTGCGTCACTTGCGCGGATTGCCGAGCCAAGAACCGTAGACCGGGTTCGGGAGGATGAAGTACGAGGCACCGAAGTCTGCGAAGGCCGCGGGCTTCTTCCGCCGGAGGCTCTGGTCGAGGTTCGGGAAGTCCTCGATGTTGTCCCCGAGGTACATCACGATCTCGAGCGCCGGTAGCCCCGGTACCTGACCGTTCTGGATGCGGTCCCAGCGCGGTTCCTTCTGCGGGTTCTTGTCCCGCAACAACAAGGCATCGAACGGCGCACCCAGCTTGTTCAGGTTCGCCTCGGTATCGGCCTGCATGCTCACCAGCCGATTGCTGACGATCGTGATCCGGCCGCCCAGCGCACGGACGTGCTTCAAGAAGTCGATCGCGCCGGGCACGGCCGTGGCTTCGCGCCGCGCAACCCAGCGTCGCCAGGTCGTCTTGTCGTAGTGGTTCTTCTGCTCCTTCTGATAGAGGGAGTTGTCGAGCACGGTCTCGTCTGCATCCAGCGCCACCGCCCACGTGCCGGCCGCCGGCAACGCCCCGATCGACTGGAGGAAGGTCAACCGTGCTTTGGCACTGGCGTATGTCTGCCGGGTCAGCGCTCGGTACTCCGCGGAGTTCCGCTGCCAGTGCAGCCCGTTCGGCATTCCCTGCCACGTCGAGTCGCCGCCATAGATCTTGTCGAGCAATCCGGCCAGGCGCACGCCGGCCTGCTTCAGACGCAGCTCGACAAGAGGCAGGTTCTTGTAGGCATAGCGATAGCTGTCGGCCGTCGATGGTCCGGGCGGCGTGTAGACCCGCGCTCGATACCCGAGCGACTCTTCGACCCAATCGTCGATCGTCGCGCTCTGCCACTGTGCGACCTGCTGCGGACTCGCGTCGTCGAGAAACTCGGCAAGCTCCGAGAAGCTCAGGCGCGTCGAACGAATCAGGCCCGTGTCCCAGACGGCGTGCAGGTTGGTCTTCTCGCCGAACCACTCCACTCCGATCGTGTTCCCGCCCTTGTCCTTGCCGCGGCCGACGTGAAGAGGCTGGTGCAGGTCCCCCACCAGGTGCACGACCCACTTCAGGGCGATCACCCGGTCTCCTTTCGCGGCCTTGGGGTCCTTCAGAACGGCGATGAACCGCCGCAGGGCCGCGACCGCGTCGCCGGCCGGATTCTTGGTGCTGGTCGCGTAGGTCTGACCGTCCTCGATCGTAACGTAGTGCCACGGCGCGGAGTGTTTCCACTTCGGGTCCGAGCGAATCTCGTCGGGCCACGTGGCCACTTGCGCGAGGGTCTGATGCCCCAGGAGGTCGGCGACTGCCGCGGCCGCCTGGGGTGAGAGGTGGGCCGCGGCGATCCGTCCCACGATGCGGTGCCCGGTCGGCCCGAACCGCGCTGTGGCGGGCGCCAGCGCCGGCTCCGCCGGTGCACGACAGAAGCCGATCGGTGCGGTCAGGCTCATGGACACCAGCAACAGGACTTCGATCGCGAATCCAGACATGTGATCTTCCTCGTCGATTCGGTCACGCGGAGGGTTCGAGCTCGGAGACGTGCTCGAGAACGGCGCTCGATCACACCAGTCCTTCGTGCAACCCAGGAGTCGTTCCCGGAAGAATCGGCCCGTTTGGCGCTTCCGGCACGCCCTATCGATGTCTCACGGCGATATGATAGCTGAGCCCTGTCCGTGGCACGCTGCGAGCTCTCCTAGGCAAGCTCGTCCACCTGGCGCGGGGCGAAGCCACTTCTCTGCCCCATCCGCGGGCCCTACTTCTTTTCCTACTCTCCCCGGAGACCTCTTGATGAGACCTCATTTTGCCTCCTCCGGGCTCCCGTTACGTGGAGTCTGCACCGTCACTCTCGGCCTACTCACGGCGGCACTGCCCGCCCAAGCTCCCAAGCCCGAGCTCGTCAAAGACATCAACACGACGATCTCGTCTTCAGGCGGTTCGAACCCGAACTACTCGCGGACGTATCCGGGCAACGTCTACGATCCTCACTTCCTGCGCAAGCTGCCGAACGTGTTCTTCGCAGCGACCACGACCAAGTACGGCACCGAGCCCTACATGTCCAACGGCACGGCGAGCGGAACGGTCATGCTCGGCGACATCAACCCCGGCGCCGGCGGCTCGAGCCCGTACGGTTTCACGCTTTCGAACGACGGCAAGAAGCTGTTCTTCCGCGCCACCGACGGCAAGACCGGCTACGAGCTGTGGGTCTGCGACCTGACCGTGTCGCCGCCGAAGTGTAGCCTCGTCGCCGATCTCTACTCGGGCAGCTCGTCCTCGAGCCCGACCTACCTCTGCGCGCTCGGGAACAAGATCGTGTTCTACGCGACGACCCCGGCGACCGGCTACGAGTTGTTCATCTCCGACGGCACCGCGGCCGGCACCAAGCTGCTCAAGGACATCAATCCGGGAACGGGCAGCGGCTACCCGCGCTACATGAAGACCAGCGTCAAGGGTGACAAGGCCTTCTTCTACGCCAACAGCGGCTCGACCGGCTACGAGCCCTGGGTCACGGACGGCACGCCCGCCGGCACGATCATGCTCAAGGACATCCGTTCGGGTACGGGATCGAGCAGTCCCTATGGCTGGCAGGACGTCGGCGACAGCACGACGACGAAGATGCTCTTCTCCGCCAGCGACGCCACCAGCGGCACCGAGCTCTGGATCACCGACGGCACACCCGCGGGCACCAAGCTTGTCAAGGACATCTATCCCGGAACCGGGTCGGGCAGCTACACCGTCTACTCGGTCGTCTACAACAACAAGCTCTACTTCCGCGGCAACGACGGTGTGAGCGGCTACGAGATCTGGGAGTCCGACGGCACGGCCGCCGGCACGAAGCGAGTCTTCGACACCAACCCCGGATCGGCGAGCGGCTACTTCTACGACCCGGCCGTCTCCAAGGGGAAGATCTTCTTCCGAGGCTACAACACCACCAACGGCTACGAGCTGTGGGTCCACGACCCGGCCGCAACGACGAACGCGACCCACATGGTCAAGGACATCTACGCAGGCTCGAACGGCAGCTACCCCTACTACATGGCCGCGACCTTGACCGGGAAAGTGTTCTTCCGCGCCCAAGACGGCACTCACGGCTACGAGCTGTGGGTCACCGATGGGACCGCGACTGGCACCATGATGGTCAAGGACCTCAATCCCGGGTCCAGCAGCGGCTATGCCTACTACATCGCCGAGACGACGCCAGGTCGCGTCGCGTTCCGGGCGAACGACGGCCAGACCGGCTACGAGTTGTGGGTGAGTGATGGAACGAGCACCGGCACCGTCCGAATCCCGCTCGAGAAGAACCCGATCAAGAAGACCAACTCGGCGAGCGTCGGCTACATCACCGAGATGAACGGCAAGCTCTACTTCTCGGCCAACGACGGCAAGAACGGCTACGAGCTGTGGTCGAGTGACGGCACTGCCGCAGGCACGAAGATGGTCAAGGACATCAATCCGGGTTCCTCGAGTGGCTACGCGTACTACAACACGCGCCTCGGCAACAAGATCTTGTTCCGAGGCTACACGTCTACAACCGGCTATGAGCTGTGGGAAAGCGACGGCACGGCCGCAGGCACCAAGATCCTGAAGGACATCTACGCGGGCTCGAGCAGCTCGTCCCCGACCTACTTCCAGCGCATCGGTGACAAGGTCTACTTCACGTGCAACGACGGCACTCACGGCTATGAGCTGTGGTCGAGCGACGGCACCGCCGCAGGCACCATGATGGTCGCCGACCTCTACGCGGGCTCGGGCAGCGGCTACGGCTACTACTCGCGTGCGCTGCTTCCGAACGGAAAGATTTGCGTCGGCTACGTCCGCACCGCGAGTCAGGGCTACGAGATGGCGGTCACCGACGGCACCGCGGCCGGCACGAAGGTCCTCGATCTCGTCGCAGGCTCGGGCTCGAGCTACGCACGCTTCATGACTGCCTACAAGGGCAAGGTCTACTTCTCGGCCAACCTCGGCAGCGGCTACGAGCTCTGCGTGACCGACGGCACGGTCGCCGGGACGAAGATGGTCAAGGACGTCTACGCGGGATCCGGTAGCTCGTACTGGTACTACTTGAACACCGACGGCAAGCTGCTCTACGGCCGCGTCTACGACCCCAACGCGGGTGGCTACGAGCTGTGGGCCAGCGACGGCACCGCGGCCGGCACGAAGCGCCTGGCCGACATCAATCCCGGCTCGGGCAGCTCCTACGCTCAGTACCACACGCCGGTCGGCAGCCGCCATGTCTACTTCTCGGCGAATGCGGGCAACACGGGCTACGAGCTGTTCCGCTGGGACGGCAGCAACGTCAAGTACTGGGAGATCTGGCCGGGCTCGAGCAGCAGCTCTCCGTACAACTTCGTCGAGAGCCGCTACCAGTTCGAGACCATGCACGGACAGGTCTACTTCCGTGCAAGCGACGGGATCGTCGGCTACGAGCTGTTCCGGTTCAACAACGGCGCGACTGCCACGAACCGCTACCCGGACTGCAGCAACATCGTGCTGTCCGGCACCGACCCGCTGATCAACTCGAATGCCAAGGTCAGCCTGTCGAACCCGAACGCGACGCCGCTCAACGTGGTGCTGCTCAGCACCGCGTCTCCGGCACCGTTCAGCCTGCCCGGCAGCAGCTGCCCGTTGTTCATCAACATGGGTACGATGGCCGTTATTGGCGTCTCGGTGAAGGCGAACACCTCGTTCTCCCTCCCGATTCCCAACGACAAGACACTCGAGGGCGGCAACCTCGTGTTCCAGGCCGTCGACCTCCGGGGGTTCCCGGCGAAGTTCGGCACGTCGAACCCGCTGATGTGGACCCTCAGCGCGCTGTAGGTTGCAACTAGAGCAGGACCGCGCGCCGTGCGCGGTCCTCGGCAACCGCGAGCCGCCTCCCCAGGCGATCCGGCGCGACCGCTCCGGACGCACGGGGAGGCGGTTTCGATTCCCCAGACCACCGTTCCCGGCAGAAACGCCCCACCTCGCCGATGTCTTCACGACGTTACGATAGAGGAGCCCTGTCAGAGGGAAGCTCCGGGCTCCCATAGGCAAGCCCTGCCCCACGCGCGGCCCATTGCTTGTTCCCTGTTCTTCTCGGAGGCTGCTCATGAGACGTGGTTCTACCTCCTTGGGTCTCCCGTTGCGTGGACTCTGCGCGGTCATTCTCGGCCTGGTCACGGCGGCGCTGCCCGCCCAGACACCCAGGCCCGAACTCGTCAAAGACATCAACACGATCCCGGTGTCTTCAGGTGGCTCGAATCCGAACCCGTCGAGGACGTTTCCGGGCAACGTCTATGATCCTTCGTTCCTGCGCAGGATGCCGAACGTGTTCTTCGCGGCGACCACGGTCAACTACGGCACAGAGCCCCACATGTCGAACAGCACGGCGACTGGATCGATCATGCTCGGCGACATCAACCCCGGTACTGGCGGCTCGAGGCCGAGCGAGTTCACGCTGTCGAGCAATGGCAAGAAGCTGTTCTTCCAGGCCAGCGACGGCAAGACGGGCCACGAGCTGTGGGTCTGCGACCTGACCGCGACGCCGCCGAAGTGCAGCCTCGTCAAGGACCTCTACGCGGGCTCGTCGTCCTCGTACCCGGCCTCCATTGCCGCGGTCGGGAACAAGGTCGTGTTCTACGCCACGACCCCGGCGACCGGGTACGAGCTGTTCGTCTCCGACGGCACCGCGGCCGGCACCAAGCTGCTCAAGGACATCAATCCGGGACCGGCGAGCGGCGATCCGCGCTACATGAAGGCCAGCATCAAAGGTGACAAGGCCTTCTTCTGCGCGAATAGCGGCTCTATCGGTTACGAGCTCTGGGTCACCGACGGCACACCGACCGGCACGATGATGGTCAGGGACATCTGTCCGGGTTCGAATTCGGGCCTTCCCACGTACTTTCAGGACATCGGCGACAGCAAGACGACCAAGATGGTCTTCATGGCCAACGACGGCATCAGTGGCCAGGAGCTGTGGATCAGCGACGGCACGACCGCCAACACGAAGATGATCAAAGACGTCTGGCCCGGCGCCGGATCGGGTTGCTACAGCTACTACTCGGCCGTCGTAGGCGGCAAGCTCTACTTCCGCGGCAACGACGGTACGAGCGGCTACGAGATCTGGGAGACCGACGGCACGGCGGCCGGCACGAAGCAAGTCTTCGATACCTACCCCGGATCGGGGAGCGGCTACTTCTACTATCCAGTCGTCGCGGGGGGGAAGATCTTCTACCGCGCCTACACCGGCATCACCGGCTACGAGCTGTGGGTCCACGACCCGGCCGCGGCGAGGAACCCGACCCACTTGGTCAAGGACATCTGGCCTGGCTATAGCAGCGGGAACCCGACGTACCTGGCCCCGACCCTGACCGGCAGGGTGTTCTTCTACGCCAACGACGGCACGCACGGCTTCGAGCTCTGGACCAGCGACGGCACCGCCGCCGGCACGAAGATGGTCAAGGACATCTGGCCCGGGAGCAGCAGCGGCTATGCCTACTACATCGCCGAGGCGACGCCCGCTCGCGTCTTGTTCCGAGCGAATGACGGCAAGACCGGCAACGAGCTCTGGGTGAGTAACGGAACGAGCACCGGCACCTACCGCATCCCGCTCGAGAGGAGCCCGGTCAAGGAGACCAACTCGGCACGCGTGAGCTGCATCGCCGAGATGAACGGCAAGCTCTACTTCTCGGCCAACGACGGCAAGAGCGGCTACGAGCTGTGGTCGAGTGACGGGACCGCTGCCGGCACCAAGATGGTCAAGGACATCAACCCCGGCTCGGGGAGCGGCTACGCGTACTACAACACGCGCCTCGGCAACAAGATCTTGTTCCGCGGCTATACGCCCACAACCGGCGATGAGCTGTGGGAAAGCGACGGCACGTCCGCCGGCACCAAGATCCTGAAGGATTTGGTGCCGGGCTCTGGCAGCTCGTTCCCGACGTACTTGCAGCGCATCGGTGACAAGGTCTACTTCTCGGCCAACTCGGGCCAGGGCTACGAGCTGCACGTCACCGACGGCACCGCCGCCGGCACCAGGCAGGTCGCCGACCTCAACCCGGGCGCGGGCAGCAGCTTCGGCTACTACTCGCGGGCGCAGCTGCCGAACGGCCTGATCTGCTGCGGCTACACCTATTCGCCGGCCACCGGGTACGAGATGTCGGTCACCGACGGCACCGCGGCCGGCACGAAGATCGTCGACCTCGTCAATGGCCCGACCTCGAGCTACGCACGCTTCATGACCGCGTACAAGGGCAAGGTCTACTTCTCGGCCAACCTCGGCAGAGGCTACGAGCTCTGTGTGACCGACGGCACGATCGCCGGCACGAAGATGGTCAAGGACCTCAATCCGGGAACCAATAGCTCGTACTGGTACCACCTGAACACCGATGGCAAGCTGCTCTACGGCTGGGTCAATGGCCCGACCAACGAATTCGAGCTGTGGGCCAGCGACGGCACCGCCGCCGGTACCAAGGTGCTCGCGGACGTCAATTCCGGCTCGGGCAGCTCCTACGCTCAGGCCCACACGCCGGTCGGCAGCCGCCATGTCTACTTCTCGGCGAATGCGGGCAACACGGGCTCCGAGCTGTTCCGCTGGGATGGGAGGAACGTCCAGTTGTGGGACATCTGGCCGGGCACCAGCAGCAGCTCTCCGTACAACTTCCTAGAGAGCCGCAGCCAGTTCGAGACCATGCACGGACAGGTCTACTTCAGTGCCAACGACGGGATCGTCGGCTCCGAGCTGTTCCGGCTCGACAACGGTGCGACTGCCACGAACCGTTACCCGGACTGCAGCAACATCGTGCTGTCCGGCACCGACCCGCTGATCAACTCCACGGCCAAGGTCGAACTATCGAACCCGAACGCGACGTCGCTCAACGTGCTGCTGTTCAGCACTGCGTCTCCGGCACCGTTCACCCTGCCCGGCGGCACCTGCCCGTTGTTCCTCAACCTGGGTACGTTGGGCATCACTGGCGTCTCGGTGAAGGCCAACACCTCGTTCTCCCTGCCGATCCCCAACGTCAAGGCACTCGAAGGCGGCAACATCGTGTTCCAGGCCGTCGACATCCAGGGATTCCCCGCGAAGTCCGGCACGTCGAACCCGCTGATGTGGACGCTCAGCGCGCTGTAGGTTGCAAGTAGGGCCCGAGTCAGGAGTCGTTCCCGGCAGAAACACCGCGACCCGGCGGTGTCTTCGCGACACATGATGGAGGAGCGCTATCAGAAGCAGGCTACGGGGTCTCTCTTCCCCATCCGCCACCCCTCGCTTCTTCCCTGTTCTTCTCGGAGGCTGCTCATGAGACATGGTTCCACCTCCTTGGGGCTCCTGTTGCGTGGAGTCTGCGCAGTCACTCTCGGCCTACTCACGGCAGCGCTGTCCGCCCAGGCACCCAAGCCGGAGCTCGTCAAAGACATCAACACGACCCCGTTGGTTCCAAGTGGCTCGAATCCGAACCCGTCGAGAACGCTTCCGGGGAACGTCTATGATGGAGGTTTCCTCCGGCGGCTGCCGAACGTGTACTTCGCAGCGACCACGATCAAGTACGGCACCGAGCCCTTCATGTCGAACGGCACGGCAACCGGAGCGGTCATGCTCGGCGACATCAACCCCGGTCCCGAAGGCTCCAACTCGGGCGAGTTCACGCTGTCGAGCGATGGCAGGAAGCTGTTCTTCCGGGCGACCGACGGCAAGACCGGCAACGAACTGTGGGTCTGCGACCTGACTGCGTCGCCACCGAAGTGCAGCCTCGTCGTCGACCTCTACGCGGGCTCCCCGTCCTCGAACCCGACATACATCTGCGCGCTCGGGAACAAGGTCGTATTCGAAGCTACGACCCCGGCGACCGGCTACGAGCTGTTCGTCTCCGACGGCACCGCGGCCGGCACGACGCTGCTAAAGGACATCTTGCCGGGCAGGAGCGGCGGCTACCCGCGCTACATGAAGACCAGCATCAAGGGTGACAAGGCTTTCTTCTACGCGAACGACGGCTTGGCCGGCTACGAGCCATGGGTCACCGACGGCACGCCCACCGGCACGAAGATGGTCAGGGACATCTATCCGGGTTCGAGTCCGAGCTATCCCAATGCCTTCCAGGACATCGGCGACAGCACGACGACCAAGATGGTCTTCATGGCCAACGACGGCAACAACGGCCAGGAGCTGTGGATCAGCGACGGCACGCCCACCAACACCAAGCTGATCAAGGACGTCTATCCCGGCTTCGCGTCGGGAAGCTACAGCTACTACTCGACCGTCGTAGGCGGCAAGCTCTACTTTCGCGGCAACGACGGTATGAGCGGCTACGAGATCTGGGAGACCGACGGCACGGCAGCCGGCACGAAGCGAGTCTTCGATGTCTACCCCGGGTCGGGCAGCGGCTACTTCTACTATCCGGTCGTCGCGGGGGGGAAGATCTTCTTCCGCGCCACCAACGGCACCAGCGGCTACGAGCTGTGGGTCCACGACCCGGCGGCGACGACGAACCCGACCCACATGGTCAAAGACATCTGGGCCGGCGTCACCAGCGGGAACCCGACGTACCTGGCCCCGACCCTGACCGGCAAGGTGTTCTTCTCCGCGAACGACGGCCCGCACGGCTACGAGCTCTGGGTCAGCGATGGCACCGCCGCCGGCACGACGATGGTCAAGGACATCTATCCCGGGAGCAGCAGCGGCTCTGCCTACTACATCGCCGAGACGACACCCGGTCGCGTCGTGTTCCGGTCGAGCGACGGCAAGACCGGCAACGAGCTCTGGGCCAGTCTCGGAACAAGCACCAGCACCGTCCGCATTCCGCTCGAGAGCCCGGTCACCAAGACCCTCTCGGCGGGCGTGAGCTTCATCGCAGAGATGAATGGCAAGGTCTACTTCTCTGCCAACGACGGCAAGAGTGGCTACGAGCTGTGGTCGAGCGACGGCACCGCCGCCGGCACCAAGATGGTCAAGGACATCAACCCTGGCTCGGGGAGCGGCTACGCGTACTACTGCACGCGGCTCGGCAACAAGATCTTGTTCAGCGGCTTCACATCCGCGACCGGCCAAGAGCTGTGGGAGACCGACGGCACGGCCGCCGGCACGAAGATCCTGAAGGACCTGGTGCCGGGCTCTGGCAGCTCGTCCCCGACGTACTTCCAGCGCATCGGTGACAAGGTCTACTTCTCGGCCAACTCCGGCCAGGGCTACGAACTGCACGTGACCGACGGCACGGCCGCCGGCACCAGGCAGGTCGCCGACCTCAACCCGGGCCCGGGCACCAGCTACGCATACTTCTCGCGCGCGCAGCTGCCGAACGGCCTCATCTGCGTGGGCCACGTCAGCACGCCGACCCAGGGCTACGAGATGGCGGTCACCGACGGCACCGCGGCCGGCACGAAGATCCTCGACCTCGTCAAAGGCTCGGGCTCGAGCTACCCACGCTTCATGACCGCGTACAAGGGCAAGGTCTACTTCTCGGCCAACCTCGGCAGCGGCTACGAGCTCTGTGTGACCGACGGCACGGTCGCCGGCACGAAGATGGTCACGGACCTCTACCCGGGAACCGCCAGCTCGTACTGGTACTATCTGATCAGCGACGGAAAGCTGCTCTACGGGCGGGTCAATGGCCCCAACAACGGAGGCTACGAGCTGTGGGCCAGCGACGGCACCGCCGCCGGTACCAAGCGCCTGGCCGACGTCTATCCCGGCTCGGGCAGCTCCTACGCTCAGTACCACACGCCGGTCGGTAGCCGCCATGTCTACTTCGCGGCCAACGACGGCAAGATCGGCTACGAGCTGTTCCGCTGGGACGGCAGCAACGTCAAGTCGTGGGACATCTGGCCGGGCACCGGCAGCAGCTATCCGTACAACTTCGTCGAGAGCCGCTACGAGTTCGAGACCATGCACGGGCAGGTCTACTTCCGTGCAAACGACGGAATCGTCGGCTACGAGCTGTTCCGTCTCGACAACGGCGCGACTGCCACGAACCGCTACCCGGACTGCAGCAACATCGTGCTGTCCGGCACCGACCCGCTGATCAACTCCATGGCCAAGGTCGAACTGTCGAACCCGAACGCGACGCCGCTCAACGTGCTGCTGTTCAGCACCGCATCTCCGGCACCGTTCACCCTGCCCGGCGGCACCTGCCCGGTGTTCCTCAACCCGGGTACGATGGGCGTCACTGGCGTCTCGGTGAAGGCCAACACCTCCTTCTCCCTGCCGATCCCCAACGACAAGGCACTCGAGGGCGGCAACCTCGTGTTCCAGGCCGTCGACCTCCAGGGATTCCCGGTGAAGTTCGGCACGTCGAACCCGCTGATGTGGACGCTCAGCGCGCGGTAGGTGGCAAGTAGAGCAAGACCTGGCACCCAGCTCGTCATCGTCGTTTCGGGAGAAACCATGTTTCGACTCTGTCTCTTGTGTCTTCCCATTCTCGCCTTCGGCTACCAGGACACGAAGCCGACCGTGCCCGAGGAAACCACGGCGGTCGATTCGCTCATCGAAGGGCTCTACAAGGCCTGCACGTTCGAAGCGGGCGGCGAGCCCGACTTCGAGAAGCTGCGTGCCTATTGCCTCGACGGCGTCAGCTTCGTGCAACCGGTCGGTTCCTCCGGTCGGGCGGCGAAGGCAATCGGTCTGGACCCCTTCCTGAAGCTCTGGGAGCGTGACATCCAACGCAGCCGCAAGACGAAGACGGCGTTTCGTGAGAGCATCGTCAGTGTGCACAAGCGTGGCTTCGGCAACCTGATGCACTGCTACGTCGTGTTCGAGATTCGGATCGGCGCAAAGGACAGTCCGGCGCGAGCGCGCGGCGTGGACAGCATCCAGCTCTACAAGGACAGGGGGCGGTGGTGGATCGCTTCGATTACGACCGACTTCGAACGCCCGGGCAAACCGATCCCGGCGTGGCTGCTCGCGAAGGAGAGTTCCGGCAAGAAGAAGGGGTGACCCGCTGCGCGACTAGACCTCAAACAAGCGCCCTCCGGGAACGCGAAAGCCCGAAATTGCTCGAAACGCCCGTCCCGGACGTGCGTACTTGGAATTGAAAGAAAACGACCAAGTGCAAGGGAGGGCGTTTCGAGTGAACCCAAGAATACAGTGGCAACTGCGTTGTCTCCAGTCGACGATCGAAGGCCGCCTGGAGTACGAGAACAGGAAGTCAGCGG
>Ga0210086_1001000_pt1 | contig 15069 bp, 15 predicted proteins | sample China_Galinas_PW_3_FD_184867 | JGI IMG/M metagenome (GOLD analysis project Ga0210086, IMG submission 184867) | Wetland microbial communities from San Francisco Bay, California, USA, that impact long-term carbon sequestration - China_Galinas_PWB_D2... | ecosystem: Environmental > Aquatic > Marine... | reverse complement strand
TCGGATGCTGTTGGGGGCTTCATAATGGATACGGCAGTCTTCTCGCTCGTCCCGCTATACGTCGTGGTCCTGCCGCTTGCTACGGCCGTGCTGATACTGCTATCGGACAGGAAACCGAACATCAGGGAGGCCTGGACCATCCTGGCCTCGGTTGGGATGTTCCTGCTCGTTCTCTCGATGCTCCCCGGTGTGCTTGACGGCAAGGTGTTCGAGTGCCGGCTCGTGCGAATAGGGCCGGGCCTCGAGCTTGCCTTCAGGGCTGACCCCATGGGCATGTTCTTCGCCCTAACGGCCTCGTTTCTATGGATAATCACCTCCATATATTCAATCGGCTACGTGAGGGCACTTAAGGAGCAGAACCAGACGAGATATTTCGCGTTCTTCGCCGTTGCCCTTGCCGCTGCTATGGGCGTTGCGTTTTCGGCGAACCTGCTTACCATGTTCGCCTTCTACGAAGTGCTTACGCTCTGCACGTTCCCGCTCGTGGCCCACAAGCAGACGCCCGAGGCCATGGCAGGCGCGCGGAGGTATCTGGCCTATCTGCTCGGCACTTCGCTATCGTTCCTGCTTTTTGCGGTAATACTGACTTATGTGGCCGCCGGAACTCTGGACTTCACGCATGGGGGGCTTCTTGCGGGCAACGCCTCGAAGGCCCTCGTGGTGGCTATCTTCGTGCTGTTTATCGCAGGGACGGCAAAGTCGGCGATGATGCCGTTTCATTCGTGGCTGCCCTCGGCCATGGTCGCCCCGACGCCGGTTAGCGCGCTCCTGCATGCCGTGGCAGTGGTCAAGGCCGGCGTGTTCGTCGTCATCAAGGTGGTGCTTTTCGTTTTTGGGGTCGATCTGCTTGCCAAGTTCGGCCTGGGAAGCGCCCTTGCGTGGTACGCGTCGTTTACAATAATCGTCGCCTCGGCGATAGCGCTGAGACAGGACAACCTCAAGCTGAGGCTTGCGTACTCTACAATTAGCCAGCTATCTTACGTGGTGCTCGGCGTGGCGCTTCTGACCCCCTCGGGGATAACCGGTAGCGTCATGCACATAGTCTTCCACGCCTTCGCGAAGATAACACTTTTCTTTACGGCAGGGGCGATATATGTGGCCACACATAAAACGAACATTAGCGAACTTGACGGCATCGGCAGGAAGATGCCCCTCACCATGGCAGCCTTCACGCTTGGCGTTATATCGATGATAGGTATGCCACCGCTTGGCGGTTTCATCAGCAAGTGGTATATAGCGATGGGCGCCGTGGAAGCTAACATGCTGCCGATACTCGCGGTGCTGGCGACGAGCACCGTGCTTAATGCCTGCTATTTCCTCCCCATAGTGTACAGGGCTTTCTTCAGGGAGCCCGCCGAAGGGGCTGGAATAAGCGAAGCCCCGGCGATGATGGTCGTGCCGCTGCTTCTAACGGCGGCGGGAGCCGTGTTCCTGTTCTTCAGGCCCGGCGAGTTAATGGAACTGGCCCGAATGGTGGCCTTGAGGGCCTCGGGAGGTATGTGATATGAGAGAAGACAACGAAGAACCAATGGAGCTGACGCACGAGCCCGTGCCCGGGTACCGCAAGGTCTTCTATGTGGTGCTGACCTTCGCCGTGGCGTTTCTGGCGTACGTGTTCACTCACGGAGGACACTAAAGAGAATAGCCGCATGAAAGAGCATTTCTTCGATAAGAAGTCGAACGTGACCCTCTTCATAAGGGGGCTTTTCGCGATATGCGTGCTCCTGGTGGGGGCTGACATCTGGATACGCATTCACGGTGAATTCGGCTGGGACGGTTTTACCGGCTTCTACGCCGCCTTCGGCTTTGTGGCGTGTGTTGGCCTCGTCCTTACCGCCAAGAGCATCCTGAGAAAGCTCGTCAAGCGCAGGGAGGACTACTATGATTAGCCACCTTCCGCCCGCGGCGATATTAATAGTTGGTGCGCTGCTTGTCCCGCTCTTTAAGGGTAAAGTGAAGAGCGCCTATCTACTCCTGCTGCCCATTCTCGGCTTTGTGAATCTCTTGGGACTTTCGCACGGGGACCACCTGCATACTCAGTTCCTCGGTTACACGCTGACCGTGCTCTATTGCGACAGGCTGAGCCTGCTGTTCGGATATATATTCCACATAATTACCTTCCTCACGGTGCTCTACGCGCTGGGCGAGAGAAACGACCTCGAATACATCGCCGGCCTCGCCTATGCCGGAAGCGCCCTCGGTGTCGTATTCGCCGGAGACCTCCTGACTCTGTTCATCTTCTGGGAGATGATGACCATTAGCTCCGTGGGCCTCATATGGGCCAGGCGGACGGAGCGCGCCTTCAAGGCAGGGGTGAGGTACTTTATTATCCACGCCATAGGCGGAGTGCTCCTTCTGTTCGGGATAATACTTCGGATACACGAGACCGGCTCTCCGTCGTTCGGTTATATCGGCCTGGACGGCCTCTCGTCTTATCTGATATTCATAGGTTTTGGCGTAAACTGCGCGTGGCCTCTTCTGCACGCATGGCTCACCGACGCGTACCCTGAGGCCACCATTGCGGGCACCGTGTTCCTGAGCGCATTTACGACCAAGGCCGCGGTTTACGTGCTTGCGAGGGCATATCCGGGGGCTGAACCTCTCATATGGATCGGAGCCATCATGACGGCCTTCCCGATATTCTATGCCGTCATAGAAAACGACCTGCGGCGGGTGCTGGCCTACAGCCTCATCAACCAGGTGGGATTTATGGTGGTGGGCGTGGGCATTGGGACACAGCTTGCCATAAACGGGGCCACGGCCCATGCCTTCAACGACATTCTGTTCAAGGCGCTGCTGTTTATGTCTATGGGGGCCGTGCTCAAACAGACGGGCCGCATTAACGCCACTGGCCTGGGTGGACTCTATAAATCGATGCCCTTTACGTGCGCCTTCTGCATAGTGGGGGCGGCGTCCATATCTGCTTTTCCGCTGTTCAGCGCCTTCGTAAGCAAGTCCATGGTGATGTCGGCCGCGGCTCACGAGGGTTTCACTGCGATATGGCTGATTCTGCTGTTCGCCTCGGCGGGCGTCTTCCACCACGCGGGCATCAAGATACCGTTTTTCGCGTTTTTCTCCCACGACTCCGGCCTGAGGCCGAAAGAGGCGCCGTTTAACATGCTCCTTGCCATGGGCATTACGGCGTTCCTCTGCATCTTCATCGGCGTATTCCCGCAGTACCTTTACTCGATACTCCCATACCAGGTGGATTACGTGCCCTATACAACGTCCCATGTTCTCTCACAGCTCGAGTTACTGTTCTTCTCAGCGCTGGCGTTTACGCTCCTTATGCTCTCTGGCATTTATCCGGCCGAGATGAGGGCGGTGAACCTCGATATCGACTGGTTCTACCGCAAGGGGGCCAGGGCCTTCCTGTGGGCGCTCGACGTGCCCGGGGCGGCCCTTGGGAAATTCCTCGGCAAGAGGGTCTTCGGTGCCACGGTGGATTACCTCGAATGGTTCGGTATGAACCCCGTCGTGGCCCTGATAATGGCCGGAGAGTCCGCCGTGGCCGTGTTCGCCGGGCCGGAATATCGAGAGAGCCTCAGAAAGCGGGTCGAGGCAGATCTGGAACACTATCCGGGCAATGTGACACGCCACTGGGCCATGGGGACCGCAGTCCTGTGGGTGACCGTTATATTGGTGGCCTACCTTCTGTTGTATTACAGGCAATAGGGTTTCTTGACTTACCACAGCCCGTGAATTAAAATTGATATTCAATACTTTCGCGAGGTGCCGTGATGAAAATTGCAATTGGCAGTGACCATGCCGGTGTGGAACTCAAGTGCGAGCTCGTAAAACTATTCAATGAGATGGGTGCGGACGTCCTGGACGTGGGTACCTACTCCAGCGAGTCGGTCGATTACCCCGATTTCGGTGATAAGGTCGCCACGGCGGTCTCTAAAGGCGAGGTCGAGAGGGGTGTGCTAATATGCGGAACCGGCATAGGCATGTCCATCGTTGCCAACAAGTTCCGCAACATAAGGGCGGCCCTGTGCTCCGAGCCCTTCAGTGCGCGGATGAGCCGTCTCCACAATGACGCAAATATCCTCGTAATAGGGGGAAGGGTGACGGGCGTAGAGCTTGCCAAGGACATAGCAAAGGTCTGGATGGAGACCCCATTTGAGGGCGGCAGGCACGCAAACAGGCTTCACAAGATATCGATAATAGAAGAGAAGAGAGACGAAAACTAAGCATGAACATGAAGGACCTTAGTTTAACCGACCCGCAGGTTTTCGATGCGATCACCGGCGAGACCAAACGTGAGCAGGACAAGCTCCTCCTGATCGCCTCGGAGAACTACGCGAGCCCCGCCGTCATGGATGCCCAGGGCTCGGTCTTTACGAATAAATACGCCGAAGGCTACCCAGGCAAGCGTTACTATGGCGGGTGCCAGTACGCCGACGTCGTCGAGAATCTCGCCATAGAGCGGGCCAGAGAGCTATTCGGGGCCGAACACGTAAACGTTCAGCCCCACTCGGGCACACAGGCGAACATGGCGGTCTATCTGGCGTTCCTTAATCCCGGCGACACCATTATGGGCATGGACCTCAGACACGGCGGGCACCTCTCGCACGGGGCGAAGGTCAACTTCTCGGGTGTCCTCTACCACAACGTGCCCTACGGCGTTAGCCGCGAGACGGGCTATATCGACTACGATGCCATGAGAAACTTGGCCATGGAGCACAAGCCAAAGTTAATCGTAGTCGGGGCGAGCGCCTATTCAAGGACCATAGACTTCGAGCGGTGCGGGGCCATAGCCAAGGAGACGGGCGCATATCTCATGGCCGACATCGCCCATATCGCGGGGCTCATAGCGGCTGGCGTTCATCCATCGCCCATCCCCTATGCCGACTTCGTGACCACGACCACCCACAAGACGCTCAGGGGGCCGAGGGGAGGGCTTATCATGTGCCGCGAGGAGTTCGGGCGCGCCATAGACAAGATGATATTCCCGGGCATTCAGGGAGGCCCCCTCGTGCATGTCATAGCCGCCAAGGCCGTGGCCTTCAAGGAGGCGCTGGCGCCTGAGTTCAAGGTCTATCAGAGCGCGGTAGTTGCCAATGCCAAGAGACTGGCCGGGGAGCTAACCGCGAAGGGCTACGAGATAATCTCGGGCGGAACCGACAACCACCTCATGCTCATTGACCTGACCAACAAGGGAATCACGGGCCAGGATGCCGAGAACGCACTTGACCTGGCCGGGATCACACTTAACAAGAACTCCATACCCTTTGACGAGAGGCCGGCCACCGTGACAAGCGGCATAAGGATCGGCACGCCTTCCGTCACTACAAGGGGCATGGGCGAGCAGGAGATGGTCGTCATCGCCGAGCTTATCGACGGAGTTCTCTCCCAGATAAACGACGAATCCGCTATAGAGGGCTTCCGCATGCGTGTGAGCGAGCTCTGCGGCAAGTTCCCCATCTACTCCAAATGAAGTGCCCCTTCTGCGGCCATCTTGAAGACAAGGTAATCGACTCGCGGGCGACAAAAGACGGAAACGCAATCCGCAGGCGCAGGGAGTGCCTTAAGTGCGAGAAGCGGTTTACGTCTTACGAAAGGGTGGAAGACCTCATGCCGATGGTTATCAAAAAAGACGGGAGCCGCGAGCCATTCGACAGGCAGAAAATTCTCAAGGGCCTCGATAAGGCCCTTCACAAACGTCCGGTGGACATGGAGACCAGGGACAGGGCCGTTGACGAGATAGAGAAAAAGGTGCTCTCTCTGGAGCTCAAGGAGGTGCCGAGCTCGGTTATCGGCGAGGAGCTCATGGAGCGCCTTAAAGAGATGGACAAAATCGCCTACGTACGTTTTGCCTCGGTCTACAGGGAGTTCAAGGACATCAACGAATTCATGGACGAACTCCAGGACCTCCTCAAGGCCGGGCCAAAGCGCGGCCCTAAAGCCTGAAATTGAAATTGCCATTTCTTTCCCCGTTAATTTAGAATGGTGTAAGTTTTCAGATGTCCCACGCGCTATAAATGAACTGGAAACAGACCATAGGGCTTATAATCGGCGTCGGCGTGATAGTGGCCCTATGCTTCATCGTGATATTCCCCGCACTCTACGACAAAGGCGAGCCTGAAAAACAGCTTGAGTCTCAAAAGGCGAAAAAGCAGGTAGCCGAAACCGCCGCGGAAGACGAAGACCACTCGGTGCTGCCCAAGCTCAAAGGCGTCAACTGGAAGACTTCTCCCCAGGCCAAGAAGACGGTCAAGAAGAAGACAACCAAGAATGCTGTGACAAAAAAGTCCGCGGCTGCAGTCAAAAAAACCGATACCGAGCCGGAGGTCGTAACCCCCGCCGAGACCGCGCCGGAGCCGCTGCTCGAGCTTGAGGAGATGACATGGTATGAGCAGGAGGGCTACGTGGTGGTTTCGGGGCTTGTGAAGAACATCTCAGACAAGAGCCTGCCCTCGGTGCAGGCGCACGTTACTTTCCAGGGAGACGGCGGCTGGTTTATATCCGAGGACCACTCATTGATCGCGCTTAATCCGATATTCCCGAACCAGATAAGCCCGTTTCAGGTGACATCGCGCTACTATTCCGAGATTACTAACGCCATCGTCGATTTCCGTACTTTTTCCGGCGAGACAATCCCGTCTATCAAGGTGGAGCCGGTAGTGACCGACGAAGTGACAGATGGGCAGGGGGGCGCGGTGGAAAACGCCACGGAGGGCGAGGTGGACGTTCAGATTCAGAATGGAGAGCCCGTTTCTCCGGCCCAGTAAGGATAGTCTTCTAAAGCTTGCTTACTCCGCCTCGACCACTATGATGTCGAATTCGGATTTCCAGCTCAGGGCCTTCGTGATGGTCTTCCCCCCGAGTTCTTTCTTGAGTTCTTCCGCTGTGTCCTTGAATCCTGGGGAATAGTAGACAGTATTTCTCTCGAAGTTGGACCTTGGCGCGAGAGATACAGTCTTCGCCTTGTAGCCCATGCCCTCAAGTTTCTTGGCCATCTTCTTGGCCTTCGACAGGCTGCCGGTCCCCCCAAGCACTTTGAGCTTCACAGGTTTGAAGGCGACCTGCTTGGCGGCAGTTTGAGATGGCTGTGTTTTCTGTGCCTCTTTCCCCTCGGGTACGTACTCCTCGCCCCTTGCCATGGCAATGAGCTTCTTCGCCTCGGGCGTTAATTCGCTCTTAGGGGCAGCTTCTTCCGGAGTGGTCGAGGTCTCGACCTTGGGCGTCGGCTCAGGCGTAGGCTCTGGTTCCGGAGTAACCGCGGTCTCGGTCATAGCCTCGGGTTCTGCTGAGGTCTCCTCAGTCGTCGTATCTTCAATGCCCATCTTCTTCTTTGCCATGGCCATTATCTTCTCGGCATCCGGCGTAAGCTCGGATTTTGACCCGGCCTCTTCAGCAGGTGGTGTGGACTCAGTGGTTGTTGGCTGAGTGGCCTCCGGCGTCGGCACGGGCACTTCCTCTTCATTGGTTTCGGCCGTAGTGGATGTCGAGCCCTCGCCCTGCTGCATCATCTCCATTATCTTCTGCGCCTCGGGAGTGAGCTTTGATTTTGGTGCCTGCACCTGGGGCTTGCCATTATCCTCTTCCGTTGGGGCTTCCTCTGTCTCAGAGAGAGTGAAAGGCTTTTCTGTCTCCTTTACTTCGGGCTTCGGCGCCGGGGTCGATGATAGCGATGTGTCGCCCTCCAGTTCCTCGGACTCTATCTTTTCGGTGTCAATGGTAGATATCTTGGTGTCTATGTCGGAGAGGTCTTTCCGGAGTTTTTGGTTGTCGGTCTGAAGATCCTTGATATGCTGGTTTAGTTGCGGCACCTTGTGCTCGAGCGTCCGAACCTTCGAAGTTAGAGCTTTGTTTTGTTCATCCAGTTCGGCGAGCTTTTTCTCATTACGGGCGTCATATTCCTTCATGACGAACGAACACCCCGAGACTCCTATCAGGGATATCAGGATGGCGACTGTAATGAGTTTCTTCATCGATCTCTCCGTATGTATATTATAAGTAAGTCTTTAAATCTCGCTGTATAATTTAAAATATTAACATTTTTCTTTCAAGTGAATCTAATAATATTTAATCTTGGTCGCCCGCAGGGTGGGACGGTTTAAGGTGGGCATGGGGTAATTTGACAGTTCTGAGGTGTTTAGTTATAATTTATAAGTCGCTGATATATATAAATATTGGGGAGTGGTGTAACGGCAACACGGCAGACTCTGGCTCTGCTTTTAGGGGTTCGAATCCTCTCTCCCCAGCCATATAGGTCCCATCGTCTAGTGGCCTAGGACATAGCCCTCTCAAGGCTAAGACACGGGTTCGAGTCCCGTTGGGACCACCAACATTACCGAGGAGACGACGTCTCCTTTTTGTTCGCTGCCGATGCGGGTACTGGAACTATGATTTTATTACGCAGACCATACTTTAGGCTGTTATTCTTATCTATGCTGGCCGTATTCATCTTGGCCGGAACGTTTGCGTCCACGGCAAGCGCAGACGACTCTCTTCTGAATGAGCTTATAGCGAGGCAGAGCACCCTCGAGTCAGTGCGGGCTAAGTTCGTGCAGGAGAAATATGATCCCCTGCTTGGGCATCCGATAAAGAGCCTGGGCGACTTCTACTTCAAGCCCGGCGTAGGCGTGAGATGGGAATACGACGACGTGCTCGTGGTCTATGACGGCTCGGTGCTATACGTTTATTCTCCAGAGATGAAAGAGGTGGAAAAGGTAAAAGGGGAGGCCGGTTTCATGGGCCCTCTGGCATTCGACATCAAGGTGCTTTCGGAGGACTACGAGATGAAGGCATCGCGAAAGGGCGGCGACATAGAGCTCGACCTTAGACCTAAAATAGAAATGCCCTTTGATTCGATGTCCATGATATTCAATGGCAGCGACTCTTTTCCCACAGAGGTCTCGATCAAGGATACCGCAGGCGAAACAACGATCATCAAGTTCGAGGAAGTGCAACTTAACAAGAGGGTCGGCAACGACCTGTTCGTATTTACTCCCCCGCCCGGCACCACCGTAAACGAAAGAACCACGGAGTGATTTTCAAGGCTCATATCCCTGGAGTGCTGAAGCTTGCCATACTGGCCACCCTGGGTATCACGGTGCTCTCTTGCGCCGGGCCGAAGATAAAGGTGCCGCCGCCGGAACCCTTCATTGGCACGGTAGATGTGGAAGCGCTCAAAGACCACAGAGTGCTTCACGATGTCACCTCATTTAAATCCGAAGTTAAAGTGAAAATTATGAGGGGCAAGAAAAACCTTGGCACTTTCAAAGGGGCTTTGATATTCAACTCTCCCGATAATTTCAGGATGCGGGTCTATAGCCCGTTCGGCTCGGTCGGCGTGGACATCATTCATGCAAACGGGCTCGTGCAGGCCTACGTGCCGGAACAGAACGTCCTCTACGAGGGAAGTTCTCCGGCGACGAAGGCGGAGCTCAACTTCCGTATGGACGAGAACGACAAGTCATATAACCTAATGGCCCTGATACCCAAGAGGTGGGGCACGAGAATTTACGCTACCTATTCATTTGAGAAAAAGGCTCTGCAGAACAGGAATATGACTATTTATGAAGATGGAGAAAAGTTTGCCAAGATGCAGTTCAGAGACTATATCGGCGGCGTTCCGCTTCGCGCTAGGGTGGACATGATGAGCGGCTACGTCTTGTACATATACCTCCAGTTACCCGAGACCGGCGTAGAGTTAGACCCGGAACTATTCGAGCCCTTCAGCCACGACGGCGTGGAGGTGCTTCCTCTGAAAAGGATTCTCACCGAGGGGCGTTAGAGTTGCGGACTCGTTTGCTCGGCTCCTCGGGTTAGACTATATTTATGGCTATGACAGGCGACCCAGTTAAAGCCGCGTTGAGCGCTGAGGGCGACGAGCTCTGGCGGGCCATTAAATCACAGCATCCTGATGCCCTCGACAACGCCTCCCTGAACCGACACCTCAACGAGGACATGGCCCTCTACATCGCCAAGAACAAGCACACCCCGGCTGAGGCCCTTGGGTTCCTGGCGGGTGACGTAAGGTTCAAGGAGGTTTATAGGATAAAGCTCGCCATAGCGAAGAATCCGAAATGCCCCCAGCGCGTCGCTCTCTCGATGATAAAATACCTCCGCCTGTTCGATCTTGCCGACATCACGCGCGACAAGCGCATACCATCGATGTTCAGGCAGAAGATTGAGCTAACCATCACCGAGAAGCTCCCGGCGATGCCCGAGGGCATAAAGTCGGCACTGGCAAAGAGGGCGTGCGCGGACATCATCATTAAGCTCATGGAACTCGGCGAGCGCAGGGTCATGGACTCTTGCCTCGAAAGTCCCATCCTCACCGAGGAGCACTTAACGAAGATACTACGCCTGCCGCGCACGAAGCCAGTGGTCATCAGGGCCATAGCCGAGGACGCGAAGTGGTCGCTCAGGTATCCGATTCGCTATGCCCTTCTCAGAAACCCCCACACGCCCATGGAGCATGCCTCGCGGTTCATCGAGGGAATGAAGACCCAGGACCTCCAGGATTTATACGACGACGCCAAGGTGCCGGATGTGGCCAAGCCTTTCATTTTCAGGGAACTCGAGGGCAGGGGGGAGCCGCTTGAGACCCCCGAAGAGGTCGTCTACGAACTTGACGAAGATGAGGATGAAGGTTTAAATACCAAGCCCCTTGGCGGCGATTAAATTACGATTATCGCCCACCAAACCCGCTCAAATCTTTTTAAATAAAACATGTTATGCTAATTAGCTAATATATTACTTTAGCTATGTACGCGCAATGCCTGTTTGTGCTAATATAAATGCTTATGGAGAAGCGCTTACAGAAGATCCTGGCCGATTTAGGCATAGCCTCGCGCAGAAAGGCCGAGGAGCTGATCGCGGACGGCAGGGTGACGGTAAACGGGAAGGTGGCGGAACTCGGTCAGAAAGCCGACCCCCTTCGCGACCACATCAAACTCGACGGCAAGCTCCTGACGCGCCCTGCGGAGCAGAAGGTGTATTTCGTGCTCAACAAGCCGGTTAATGTGCTCACCTCGCTTGGAGACGAGGACGAGAGGCCCAAGGTCAAGGACTTCTTCAAGGGGATCAAGGAACGGGTGTATCCGGTAGGCAGGCTCGATTTCGACAGCGAGGGCCTCCTGCTAATCACCAACGACGGCGAGCTCGCCCACGCGATACTGCATCCATCGAAGAAAATGCCCAAGATATATTCGGTGAAGGTTAAGGGAGTGCTCGATGAGAAGGCCCTGACCAAGCTGAGGAACGGCATTCGCCTTGAAGACGGCCGCACTGCGCCGGCCGAGGTCAAGCCGATAAAGATGCTCAAGCAAAACTCATGGATAGAGATAACCATCCACGAGGGCAGAAAGCGTCAGATAAGGCGTATGCTCACGGCCGTGGGCCATCCGGTCATAAGGCTAATAAGGATCAGGATAGGTAGCATCACGCTCGGCGCCCTTAAGCCAGGAGATATCAGGCGCCTTTCAAATGAAGAGGTAAAAAGGCTAAAATATTCGGCAGGATTTACTGAGGGAGGTAGTACTAAACATGCTTCGCGATAAGTGGTGCGGCGAGATCAGAGAAGGCGACATCGGAAAGCGGCTCACGCTTGCTGGCTGGGTGTTCAGGCGCAGGGACCACGGCGGACTCATATTCATAGACCTGCGCGACCGAAGCGGACTCATGCAGATAGTCTTCAGCCCCGACGTCGCAGCCGAGACCCACAAGAGAGCGCACGACCTGAGGAGCGAGTTCGTGCTGCGCGTAACCGGAGAGGTAAGGAAGCGGCCCGAGGGCACCGAGAACGCGGATCTTCCCACAGGCATGGCCGAGATGTATATCGACGAGCTCGAGATTCTTAACCCCTCAGATGCACTACCATTCCCCATGGAGGAGGCGCACGAGGCTTCCGAGAGCATTCGACTTAAGTACCGATACCTCGACATGAGAAGGCCCGAGATACAGAACAACCTCAGGGTCAGGCACAAGGCCGTGAAGGCCATCAGGGATTATCTCGACGAGAACGGTTTCCTCGAGATAGAAACGCCCATGCTCACCAAGAGTACACCTGAGGGTGCACGCGACTACCTCGTGCCGAGCCGCATTGCGCCGGGGCACTTCTTCGCGCTGCCCCAGTCGCCGCAGCTCTTCAAGCAGATACTGATGGTCGGTGGAATAGAGAGATATTTCCAGGTCGTCCGGTGTTTCAGGGACGAAGACCTCAGGGCAGACCGACAGCCTGAATTTACTCAGATTGATATGGAGATGTCCTTCGTCGACGTTGAGGATGTGATAGGAACCGTCGAAGGGATGATAGTGAAGCTCTTTAAGCAAGTGCTCGACGTGGAGCTCGAAACACCGTTCCCCCGGTTGAGTTTCAAGGAGTCTATGGAGCGCTTTGGCAACGACAAGCCGGACATGAGGTTCGGCCTCGAGCTTACGGAGATGGAGGACCTCGCAAGGAAGGGTACGTTCAAGGTCTTCCAGGGAGCCCTGGACTCGGGAGGCAGGGTCAAGGCCCTGAGGGGGCCCGGTATGGCGAGCCTCACGCGCAGAGAAATAGACCTCCTTACCGAGGAGGCTCAGTCCTACGGAGCCAAGGGGCTTGCATGGATAAAGCTCAAGGGCGGCTTTGACTCTCCCATAGCGAAATTCTTCCCCGAGGAAGCGCTAAAGGAGATGGCCTCGCGGCTTGAGGCGGAAGATGGCGACCTCATGATGTTCGTCGCTGACTCGGAAGATGTGACGCTCGACGTACTGGGCAGGTTGCGCCTCTCGCTCGCCGAGAGGCTCGGCATAAAGAGAGAAGGGTTTAAGCCGCTCTGGGTCGTGGATTACCCCCTCCTTGAGTGGGACGAAGAGGAACACCGCTTCAAGGCTATGCACCATCCCTTTACCTCTCCCACGAATGACGATGTAAAGAAGATGCTCGAGGGGAGCGCGTCCGACAGGGAGATGCTGTCTTCGATTCATGCCCGGGCGTACGATATCGTGCTCAACGGCTATGAGATCGGCGGCGGCAGCATCAGGATACACAGGCCCGACGTTCAGCAGAAGATGTTCGAGGTGCTGGGTATTTCGGAGGAGGATGCGAAGCAGAAATTCGGATTTCTCATCGATGCCCTGAGGTTCGGGGCCCCTCCGCATGGCGGACTCGCCCTGGGCCTTGACCGATTGGTAATGCTGATGGTGGGAGCGTCGTCCATCAGGGACGTCATCGCCTTCCCCAAGACCCAGAAAGCCACGTGCCCGCTGAGCTTGGCCCCGTCTCTTGTTGACGAAAAACAACTCAGGGAACTGGGGCTCAAGAGCCTGGCGGAACCCGTTTAAATGAGAAAATCCCAGCTTTTATTGCTTTTAAAATAAGGACTTTTAATGGATTGTGAGAAATTGATAGAAAAAATAGGCGTAACTACTTGACAATTCTCTATCTGCCTAATATAATTAAGAAATTCAAGAGAGGTAACTATGACAAAAGCAGACCTGGTAGAGATAATTTTTGAGAAGGTAGGCCTTTCGAAGAAAGAGGCTCAGGACATCGTTGAGATAATCTTCGAGACCATTAAGCAGTCTTTTGTCGACGGCGATTCTGTAAAGATTCCCGGGTTTGGGACGTTCAACGTCCGCAGAAAGGCTGCGAGAAGGGGCAGAAACCCCCAGACTGGCGAAGAACTGACTATCTCTCCGCGCCGCGTGCTGACTTTTAAGGCCAGCAACCAACTCAAAGACGCAATAGAGAACGACTAAAATGGAAAAGGCATCGGCAAGAAATTTCAAGGCTTCCAAGGCCTACCCGGACAAGCTTTTCTACAAGATAGGCGAAGTGAGCAAGATCGCCGCTGTCGAGCCTTACGTTCTGCGCTATTGGGAGAGTGAATTCCAGTTCCTGAAGCCGCGTAAGAGCAAGTCAGGCCAGCGGATTTATATCAAGAAAGACCTCGACCTTATATTCCAGATAAAGAATCTCCTCTATAAAGAGCGTTACACCATCGAGGGGGTTCGCAAGAAGCTGGGCGACGTCGCGCCGGTCCGCAAGCCTCAGGTGCCTCGAAAGGAAGAGGCCCCCAGTCCAAAGTCCCTGGCCTTTGTGAAGCAGAGGCTGAGGGAAATTCTCGATCAACTTCAGTAAAACGGGGCGTGGCGCAGTCTGGTAGCGCACTCGCTTGGGGTGCGAGAGGTCGGCCGTTCAAATCGGCTCGCCCCGACCATTGAATCTAATGGGTTACGAGTCCATCTCGTAACCCATTATTATTTTCTGTCGCAGATTATGCCCATTGACCATGACTTAAATAGCGAAATACGCTATAATAGCTTGTTATTGCTGTATAATTGGTGGGGTCTTTAGCCCCGGATTGACGGCCATCTGGTAGCGCCGTCCAATACATTTAAGAGGTGTTATGCAAAAAGACGAACTGTTCAGATCTGAGAGAGAAGCGATCGGTGACTTTGTCTTCGGAAAGGATGTCGCGGATGTGTTTGACGACATGCTAAACCGTTCGGTCCCATTCTATTTAGAGATGCAGCGCATGATCGTCGAGATGGCCAGGGATTTCTCTGTCGATGGGACAAACATATATGACTTGGGCTGCTCCACAGGCACGACGTTGAATAACCTCAACAGCGTGCTGGGAGACAAGGTCAGGTATATTGGAGTGGACAGTTCAAAGGAAATGCTTGAGAAGTGCAGCAACAACCTAAAATCGGCGGGTTTCAATGGAGACCTGGAACTGGTATGCGCCGATCTCAATAATGGTCTGCAAATGGAAAACGCGTCTTTCATTACGATGGTGCTTACGTTTCAGTTCCTGAGGCCGCTGTATAGGGACCGGATGATTAAAGACATATTCTCTGGCCTAAACGAAAACGGCTGCTTCATCCTCATCGAGAAAGTTCTCGGCGAGGACTCGTTCATGAACAGGCAGTTCATTAAATACTACTACGATTTGAAGAGAAGGAACGGCTACAGCGATCTTGAAATATCCCAGAAGAGGGAGGCCCTGGAGAACATACTCATCCCATATAAGATCGATGAGAACAAGGCACTACTACTTGATAATGGGTTCAGGTATTGCGACGTATTCTTCAAGTGGTACAACTTCTGCGGGCTTGTGGCGG
>Ga0210086_1000998_pt1 | contig 15095 bp, 8 predicted proteins | sample China_Galinas_PW_3_FD_184867 | JGI IMG/M metagenome (GOLD analysis project Ga0210086, IMG submission 184867) | Wetland microbial communities from San Francisco Bay, California, USA, that impact long-term carbon sequestration - China_Galinas_PWB_D2... | ecosystem: Environmental > Aquatic > Marine... | reverse complement strand
CGCAGGCTCTCGGTCGTGGTCTCGGCGACTCCGATGAACTGGGTGAGGCCGGCCAAGAAGCGCCGTGCGCCGTTGCGGCCGCGCTCGGGAGCCACCAGGTAGAAGAAGCTCGAGGCGGTGTGCCAGGCGATCCACCCGAAGCCTGGGCGCTGCTCCAGGATGTCCAGGAGAGCAGCCGCTGATTCGGCGAAGGGCTCTCGATCCAGTGCGAGGTCGATCAGGACGTCCGTATCGAGCAGGAGGCTCACAGGTACTTCTCCGCCAGATGGCGGTACCTGTCGTCGTCGCGCTCCGCGGGACGGAACCGCCCTCGCCACTGCTCGGCGAACGTCGGTCGCTCGGCTGGCGCCATCTCGTCGCGGAGCGCCTCTTCGATGAGCCGCGAGAGGGAGATCCCACGGCGACGGGCGAAGCGCTTCGCCTCCGGCAAGAGATCCCGATCGATCGTGACGGTGAGCTTGGCCTTCATGGTTTATACGTGCTCCTGGAAGGATTATACGTACACCGAGCTGCCAGGACAATCCACCCTCCCACCGAGTCGACGACTGACGCACCCGCCGCCGCCACGTGGAGAGCCGTAGTCCAGCAGTGCCATGGGGGCTCGAGTCGACGGCTAACTGCGAGCGCAGATCGTCTCTAGCGAAGAGCAATCGAGAAGCCACCGGTCCGCCGTGACCAGGCTGAGCCCGAAGGTCCGCGCCGTGGCCGCCAGGAAGCGGTCGGCCGGATCCCGGTGGGGAAGACGACTAGGGCCGAGGTCGCGGATAGCTTCGACCTGGACGCCGAGCTCCGCCTTCGAGCCACGGGGCGAGTCGGAAGGAGCCGCGCGCGTCGAGCCAGAGCTTCAAGCCGCGACGACCGGATGATCCAGACGGCGGCTGGCGAATTTCAGGGCCGCCTGGATGTCCTCGAGCTCGAGATCGGGAAGCTCGTCGAGGACTTGCTCGGGTGTGAGGCCGTTGGCGAGCAGGTCGATGACATCGCTCACGCGGATTCGCATTCCCCGAATACACGGCCGACCACCGCATTGCTCGGGATCGACGGTGATGCGCTCTGCGAGCTCGGTCATGCCACAACGATACCGAAAGGGCCTACCAGAAGCCCCTCCCCACGTCGGCACGGTGTCCTCTGAGGGCGTCAACTTGGCGCTCATCCGGGAGCATCTCGCGAGCGCGCCGTCAACGACCTGCTGGAACTGCGCGGTGGCCGCTGGCCAGAAGCTCCGTGAGCTCCTGAGTCAGGTTCGACACCGAAGTAGAGTGCGCATGATGCCACCCAGCAAACAGGCCGCGAAACAGCAGGTCCAGCGCCTCCTTGCCGAGCTTCCCGACGACGTGTCGCTGGAGGATGTCCAGTACCACCTCTACGTGCTCCAGCACATCGGGCGCGGCCGCCGGGACTTCGACGAGGGCCGCGTCTTGAGCCAAGAAGAGGTCGCGCGGCGGATGGCCCGATGGCTTGAGCGGTAGCCAGACCCGGTGCCAGGAGAATGGTGGTCAGCTGCTTCGAAGGAAGATGGATTTGAGTAGGCACTTGACTCGGCTCCAACAGGAGGAGATCCGGCACTTCCTCGCCACGGGGGACAGTGACCCGCTCTCATACGCCTGGGAAGGAGGTCCCCTCGAAGGAGGACGACGGGCGAAGGATGCCATGATCTCGGCACTGCTCGCCGAGGTCCGGCGGCGATCCGGCGAGGGGTCACCGACGAGAGCTCCCGAGGGGCGCGATCTCGAAGAATTCTTTCGCTCGAAAGTCGAACCGATGGTTCGCGGGCTGTTCCCGAGCACCGAGCAGGACACGGTCCTCTCAGTCCTCGAGCGGAGCATCACGTTCGTCACCGACGAAACCCTCGAAGCCGTTCTCCGGGGACGGAGCTTTCTCCACAGTGCCTGGGACATCGCGAACCTCTACCTGGGGAGTATCGGAGCCGAGCTCCTCGGTGAGGATGCGCCGCGAATCGTTGGTCTCAGCGAGGAGACCTCGTGCTTCGTCTCTCCGGTTTACTTCGATTCGAACGGTGATCGGTTTGCCGACTTCGTTCTCCACGAGGCCGCCCACATCTTCCACAACTGCAAGCGCGTCACCATCGGTCTGCCGGAGCGGCGAGGGCGCGAGTGGCTCCTCGAGATCGACTTCCGGATGCGCGAGACCTTCACCTACGCCTGCGAGGCATACGGCCGTATCCTGGAGCTCGGACCGCGACCGACGGACCGCCGTCGACTGCTGGCCGAACACCTCGCCGGAGCGATGCCCCGAGATGACCGCGTCGACGAGGAGGAGTACTGCTCGATCGTCACCGAAGCGGTCGGTGCTCGCAACGGCTGGAAGCGCATCTTGGGCCGCTGTGCTCCAGGGACTGCCTCCAAGGGCCTGGCATCCGGAGCCGGGAGGCAGCAGGGGAATAGAAGCCGGCATTAGGAGGCCGGAGCGAGGTCTACTGGGTCGGCCGTGATCCGCGTTCGCGGACGCTAGGCGCTCAGTGGGATGACGACGTCGTCCTTGAGGACTTCGGCGGCATAGGCGAGGGCTGCCGAAATGTCCTCTGCGCCGAGCTGTGGATAGGCGTCCCGAATCTCATCAGCCGACAGACCATCCGCGAGGCTGCCGAGGATCGTCCGCACCGGCACCCGTGTGCCGCGAATGCACGGGGCGCCGTGGTGAAGATCCCCGTGGATCTCGATGCGGCTTCGCCTGTCGGTTCGCACGGAATGAGCGTAGCAGCCGGTGGGCTTCTTCCCTTGCGGGCTCCGATTGAGCTTCTCACCGCTGGCGAAGCCCTCTCCACGAGATCCCGGAACGGGGGCGAATCGTCCCCCAAGCTTGGAGACCCGACCGTCCGAGAGCTCCTGCCCGCCCCTATTCGCTCTCGAAGCCGTGGTTGATGAATTTGAGTGTGCTGCTGTTCTCGGTCACGACGCGGACGACCTGGTCCGAGGCTCCGTCTGGTAGCAAGGCTTGGATCTCGAGGGTGACGGTCACCTCTGCCCCGAGCTGTCCCACGAGGTGTGCTACGACTTCGTCTGCGATACGGCTCGCGTCACGACCCACGCGAGTGGGGTCGAGGCGCACGGTCCCGTGGTATCTGCGGGGACGGGCGGTAGAAACCATACCGGTATCACCGGCATCCGCACGGGCCCCCGCGGGGGCACCTGAGGCACCTCCGGCCGGGACCGCGCCGGCCTCGTCAGCCGGTGCGGCACCACTATTGGCGACCGCAGCTTCGGCGTCCATCTGCCGCTGCGCCACGCTCGGCTTGACCAGCAGGCCCGGGCTCTCGGGGGACAGTGGCATGGACTGTCCGGCGTGCAACCCCCGGTAACGCTTCGCGCCCGCGTCGTGGCTCTCGGCATACGCGAACGTGTCGGACCGCCAGGTGAGCAGCGCCACGCCGTCACCGATCGCTTGCACCAGCACTTCGGAGCTGGCGAGCCTCGGCAGGTAAAGATAGCGGGGGAAGTCCTCGACGAGCTGGCGAACCTCGACGTGCTCACCGCGCCAGAGCGGGACATCGTCGAGGTGTTTGCGCAGAATGGTCGAGCCCAGCGTCAGCACGAGGAGATCACTGCTCCTCAGCTTTTTGCTGGCCCGCACGGCCAGCGCCTCGCTGCCCGTGAGCCGCATCGCTTCCCAGATGATCGGTGCTTGTGGGTTCGCCTGCTCGGGCACCAGCAGCCACTGGTAGGTCTCGGGGATCCGGGCCGTCACGGCGGCGTGCACCGCTTGTTTCTGCGTTTCGGCCTGCCGCACTTGGTGCGGGTCGAGATTGAGAGTGTCTTTCTCCGCCAGGATCGACTCCCACGCCAGAAATCTCCGCAGCGCCTCCTCCAGGTCCTGCAGCCGGACCTTGTCCGCGGCCAGGAAGACCAGGGTGTTGCGGTAGAGGCGTGGCGCATTGCCCCGCGATTCGAGAATCGCCTGCGCCGCCTTCTCGGCCGCACTGCCCGGCTCCTTGCTGTACGCCTGGTCGGCGGGAAGTACGACGAGGCGCGCCTCGCGATCGTCGGGCACGTCGGCACCCGAGCCCGGCAGTGGGTGGATGCGCGAGAAGCTCCCTGTCGTGCGCAGGTCGGCTCGCACCCGCTCGTCGAGCTCCTGCGCCACCTTGTCCGGGTCTCGCTTGAGCTGTTCGGCGCGGTCCTCGGCCAGCTTGGTGACGGTCGGCTGCGTCGCGTACCAGAACCGCGGACCATCCTGGTAGAGGTAGGTGGCCGAGGCCGCCAGCCGCCGCAGCGCATCGCCGAAGACGGCCGGCGCCTCTCCCGGCATGACGCAGCCGAGCTTCACCCATCGGTCCTCGATACCGCGGTGCGCCGCCGCCGCAGTGGGGGCTGAGCCGAGATAGATGGTGCGTGCCACCCGCCGGGTCGCCGAGAGCTTGCCCAGGTTCGGCTGCTCGGAATCGATCTTGAGCGGTAGTGAGCTCGGGCCGTCGACGTCCTTCTCGATGATCGGCGCCCAGTTGTCGGAGAGGTACCGGGTCAGCTCGGTTTGCACCCGCCCATCGTCAATCGGTATGGAGGAGGGCAGGATCAGTGGGCTCCGGTCCCCCTTCTCCCACAGGCTGTGGATCACCGCCGCCATGAGCCGCAGCACACCCCGGGTGCGTTGGAACTTCACCAGGGTCGACCAAGTCCCGTAGAGCTGGTCAAAGATCTCCGGGTGGATCGGGTAGGCCGCCTGCAGGCGCTTCTCGTAGTCAGCGCTCCGACACTCGGGTGGGAACTCGGTCGCTTGCGCGCGATACAGGTCGGCGAAGGCTCGCGCGGTCACGTCGCGCTGCTTGAACGCTTCGGGCCCGGCGAGGGGCTCGAAGAGGCGTCGGCGCACGATCTCGAAGCCCTCCTCCGCGGTCGCCGGCCGCCACGAAGACTCGAGGCGCCCCACCACGTTGCGCAACCGGTCGAGTGCCTCACGACCCCGGATACCCCCCACTTCGACGTCGTCGACGTGGGCGTGGGGCGAGCCCTGGGTGTCGGAGGCGGGCAGTGAGATGACGATCAGGCAGTTGCCGGCGAGCTTGGCCGACTCGGTGAGGGCCTGGGCGAAGGTGAACTGCGTCTCGAAGCCGCCCGCCGGCAGGTCGCTCTGGTCGTGGAGCTGGCGGGCGTAGGCCACCCACTCGTCGATCAGCACCAAGCAGGGGCCATACTCCTTGAAGAGCTCGCGCAGCACGTCGCCGGGGCTGGTGGCCCTCTCGTCGTCGGCCGCCACACGCTCGAACGCTTCCTTGCCGCCGAGCTGGTAAGCCAGCTCACCCCAGAGCGTGCGCACGACGGTGCCATCGGCCTTGGTCACCGGATTGCCGGGGGAGATCCGGTTGCCCACCAGCACCACCCGGCGGACGTTCTCGGGAAGGGCCTTGAGCCCGGCCTCGGCCAGCACGGCGTCGACGCCGGCGAGCTCGCCGGGTTTCGCCCCGGAGAACAGGTGGTAGAGCGCCAGCATGCTGTGGGTCTTGCCGCCGCCGAAGTTGGTCTGGAGCTGTACCACCGGGTCGCCCCCACGGCCGGCGAGGCGCTGCGCCCCGGCCACCAGCAGGCGCTTGAGGCTGTCGGTGAGGTAAGTGCGACGGAAGAACTCGACGGGCTCTCGGTACTCGTCCGAGCCCTCGCCCAGATGCACTTGCCAGAGGTCGGCGGCGAACTCGGCCTGCTGGTAGCGACCGCTCGCCACGTCGACATGCGGGGTCACCACCTCACGCCAGGGCTTGAGCGTGCCCGTCGCCGCCGGCTCGATCAGCGAGCCGCCAGCCTTGCGCTTCTCGCCCCGTACCTGCTCGTCGAACACCAGCCGACGCAGCTCCATCTTCATCTTGCCGATGTCCTCGGCCTGCGGCGCCGAAACGGCCGTGAGCAGTCGCGCCATCGAATCGAGCGCCCGGTCGGTGTCGTCGCTCGAGAACGGCTCTTGGTGCGCCCACCGGTTGCGGCAGTCGCGCAGCTCCTGGACCAAGGAGCGCTCGGCCCGGCCGAGCGTCTTGGCGAAGACGGCGTTCCATGCCTGCCACATGAGCTTGAGGAGCGCCGCCACGTCCCAGTCGGGGACCGGCCTGGCGGCCACGGTGCGGTCCTCCCCGAGGAAGCGCCGCGCTGCGGCTTCGGCCTCACCGGGGTGCTGGTTCTCGAGCTCGCGCTCGACGAACGGGGCGAGCCCTTCGCGAAGGAGCTCCATCGCCTTGCCGACGCGTTCTTGGTTGGTGATCGCCATGGCCTATTCCTCGGTCTCTCCGAACAGGGTCGACTGCTCGGGCTTCGGCTTGTCGCCCTCCCGGGAGAGGCGGAGAATCTCGGGCCAGCTCTGGACGAGGCCGTTGTAGGCGAGGGCTTCGGGGGCGCGTTTCTTGCGCTCGCAGAGGGTGTAGAGGCGGTAGGCCAGCTCGCGGGCGACTTCCGCCTTGGCGCCGAGTTTGGTGACGAGCTCGCCGGCTGCGCCCTCGCCGCCACCTCGGTTGGGATCGAGGACGCGGATCAGGTGGTGGACGGTCTCCCAGGCGGTGAGGCGTGAGTCGGTGGTTGGGTCCCAGTCGGCGGGGAGCTCCTCGGGTCGGAGGAGGCGCACCTTGCCGCGCTTCGATTCGAGGATGCCGGCCTCGACCATGCCGGCGACGCTGGTGTTCTTGGACTTCGAGAGCTGCTCGGCTACGCCGTACTCACCCTCGGCGAACCCCTCTTGCTCGAACCAGGTGAGCGCCCAGCGGCTGTCCGCATCGAAGTCACCTTCCTGCTCGGCAAGCGCTTCGTCGAGGGTCTGGTTAATCAGCGCCAGCGCCTCGCGCACGCTGAGCGGCTTGCCCTCGGCGTCCAGCACCTTGGAGTAGCGAGTGTAGGCTGCCATCCCCGGGCCTATGGCCGCCTGTGCAAGGTCCACCGGCGCGATGTTGCCGCGCTGGAGGTGGGCGAGGGAGGTGGGCAATTCGGCCTTGAGCGAGGTGATGAACTCGCGGCGGGTCGCGGTGGGGGCGGAGGCGGCGCGCTTGCGGCAGACAAGGACGATGCTGGAGGCTAGGGCGTTGGAACCTGTATCGCGCATGCGGCCAGGACGCTCTGTACGCACCGGCCAGGTGCCGCTGAGAGCGAAACCGGCGCGGATCACTGCATCGAGGAAGGTCTCCCACCCTGTGCTTACCGTTCCCTCCTTGGTGTCGCTCTCTGACTGCTTGAACGCGTAGTAGATCGTGACCGGGAAAGCTGGGTGGGCCTGGACGGCGAGGCGCTGCATCGCCCGCGTCATCCCATCCACAAAGAACACTTCTGCCTTCGGCCGGCCGCCGTGCCGGTCTGGACTTGCTACAAGTTCCTCCGCCTTGGGCACGCCAAGAGTTGCGAACAGCTCGGGGAAAACCGGCTGCAGCGACCGGCGCAGCCAGACATAGAAGTAGTCTGAGAGGTCGGCATAGCCGATGTTGTCGTAATACGGAGGATCGGTGGAGACGGTCTTGCCTGCGGACAAAGAGTTTCTCGCAGCGTCAGCCTGGCTCGCATGGCCGGGCGCCGCACCAGCTAAGAAGTCAATGCCCCTTGCAACGTAGCTCAGGTTCTTCTGGAAGTTGCCTCCGGACTCGCTGAAGGGGTTTGCTTCAGCGTAGTCCCACGCCATCGGGATAACTTGTCTGCCGAACAGATGCGCCACCAACTCGTTCTTAGGCTGATTCGCCCAGATGCAGAGGTTCGACCAGAAGTCCGCCGAGCGGCTGATTCCGCAGGCGAGATACACCCCCACTGCGTCAGCGTAAGCGCTAGTGGCAAAGTCGGCTTCGGGGTCTCTGGGTGAGGCCGAGTACAGGGCGTCTCGGCGGATGCGGTCGCGGGTTTCGCCCACGAGATCGGAGAAGGTTGTCAGCGCTACGAGTTGGCGGGGGGTGAAGAGGTCACGCCACTTCAGCATGCCATATTCCTGAACACGGAAACCGAGCGCCTTCGCAGGAAGCTCGGTCTCTGGTGGATCCTCTGGCTCGGCGCTGCTGAAGGCGATCGCTTCCACGTCCTGAGTCGGCGAGAGATACACTCGAGTGCGGTCCCCCTCGGCCACGATCGCCATTAGCTTCGCGCCCATCCGCCCGGCTTTAGCCTCCGAGCGGAGGTACTCAAACGTCATTGGCGTCCTCGACATCAGACAGAGGAAGCTGCTTCCGCTACCTCCAGCCTTCGTGCCGCGCTTCGTACCCTCCTCATCCTTGGGCTTGCCCACCCTCACCTTGAAGCGGAAGCCGCCGCCCTCGATCACCGGCTCGACGTACGCCTCCTTCCCCGGCTTGGTCGACAGCATGAAGGTCGAAGCAAGTGGCACGTCCACCTCGGCGAAGGCGGGGTTCGGGCTCTTGACCGTGCGCGCCCAGAGCCAGGCGATCACGGTGAGCTTCCGGCCCACGTACTGCCCGAGGTCCGGCCGCGGGTTGTCCGGATCCCGGGCCATCGCGGCGGTGACCTCGATCTTCGGGTAGAGGTGGCCGATCCGCTTCTCGGCCTCGTCGCGCATCCACCGGCCGTAGTAGCGCACGTCCTCGGCAAGGCCCTGCGCACCTTTCCAGCCCTTGCCGTGGTCGAGCTTCTTGCGCGACTCCGGATTCACCGGCGGCCTGCCCGCGAACTTCGGCGGGATCTCGATCATCGCCTTGTTGATCAGCACCGCCACCGGGTTCAAGTCACTGGCGTAGCTCTCGAGCCCCAGCCGCTGCGCCTCGAGGGGCAGCGCCCCGCCTCCGGCAAACGGGTCGTGGAAAGCCGGGAGCTTGTTGCGGTCGAAGAGCTCCTTCGCCCGCGGGTGGTCGGCGTACTCGGCACAGGTGTAGCGCCAGCTCTGCCAGATCTCGTCCCGTGCCGCCTGGAGCACCGTCTCGTTGGTGGTGTTCTCCCACTTCACGAGGTCCTCGATGATTTTGAACAGCCGCAGCCGCTCCTTCTCCTGCGCTTTCTCCGTCGGAAAGAGGTCCGGGTGCGCCGAGGGATCGTCGACCATCTGCGCGAAGATCACCGCCCGCGCCGCTGCCAGAGGTCGCCGTGCCCACCACAGGTGCAGCGTCGACGGGTGCCCGTGGCGGATCGACTTCTCCCGTGCCGAGGCCTTGTTGATGGCGTCGAGAGGAAGAGCGACTTCGATGAGCTTCTTCGGGGGCTTCATGAATCGCGCATGCCTCTAGTCACTCCAGAATGCGTCTCCAGGATCCACATCAAGGCTAGTTTCCCCTCGCCTCGCCCGGGCCGGCATCGGCGGCCCTTTGCGTCGAATTGGGTTTTGGGTCGACAGGGTAAAGGTCTGTCCGAGAGAAAGTTAGCATCTCGATTGACTCGGGATTGCATCTTCATTGCGTCGGATTGCGTTTTAGGCCGGAGCGAAACCACCGCGCGGCCCTGGTGGTGCCGTGGACCTCGACCTCCCCTGTCTTCTTCAATTCACGAAGAAGGGTCTGCACCTGGCCGCGGCTCAGGTTCGGGAGGACCTGCTGGAGCTCGGCGAGCCTGGTTCCGGCAGTGGCCGAGTCTTCGATGTGCCGTAACAGGAGCGCCTTGTTCGTTTCGCGATCGAGGCCCCGCCGCCGCGTGTAGGTGCCGCCCTGTCCGAGGAACCGGTAGAAACGTCGCGACAACAGGTGACGGGTGCCACGACCCCGCCCAACGCGCTCGATGACACCTTGCTCCCGCAGGACCGGGAGACGTTGGGCGAGGAAGGCAGGGACCGGTTGCTCGCGGTGAACCAGGTCAATGACGAGGAAGTCCTCGGTGGTGAACGCCGAGGCTCGCTCGCGGCCGATCTCCTCGAGGAAGCGGAGAAACTCGGGGTCCTGAATCTCGCCGTGGAGCGTCACCCAAACCGAGTGCTCGCCGGTGTGACTGAAGTCGGGCAGTGGTTTGCTCTGGCGGATGCACTCGCGATAGATGAGGTCGAACCCCTGTCCGGCGCGCTCGACGAGCCCGCACCGCGCCAGCACCTCGGCGACCCGGCGGTTGCGGGGGTTCTGCTCCCACAGCAGGTTGTCGGGGGTGATCCCAGTCGGGAACCCGCCCGGGCTGACGATCTCGATCCTGCGCGGATACTGGCGGACGAACACGGAGCCGCCGTGGCGGTAATCACGGTGACTCACCGCGTTGAGGACCGCCTCGCGCACCGCGCGTTCGTTGAAAGTGGGGACGTCCCACACGAACAGGCCCTGCTGGAAGTGTTGCAGGTCGTTGCGCAGGTTGACCGCCTGCCAGACTTCGTCGAGAACCGGAAGGAAGCCGCGGCGGTACTCGCGGCGGTCAGCGGCCGGCCCAGGGGCCTCGCTCGAGCGGTACTCGAAGATGATCTCTGCCTGACTGAGGTGCCGGCCCAGGGCCTCGCGTGTGCCCAGCAGAATGAGGGCGGCATAGGTGATTTGGCCCGCGACGAGCAGCTCTGCGTCCGTCAGCAGACGATCCACCGGCCGCGTTGCAAGGTCCTGTCCTGGCGCCTTACGCTGCCAGAGACGGCGCAGCAACTCGATGGCGGCCGGGTCGAGGTCTTCGAGCGACGCCCAGCGGCAGATCTCGGCCGAGAAGTCGGGGCCGGCTTCGTCCAGTATTCGGCGCAGCCGGTCCGGCGTCATGGGAACGAGATCTTCGCCGGCTCGCATCCAGTAGGCGCCGTCGACCGCGATCGGCATTCCGATGGGCCGCGGCGGAGCGGTGAAGACCAACACCCGGCCGTCTCGGTGCTCGACCTCCTCTACCTCGATGCGGAGTCGGAGTCTTTCGACCAGTCCTGCCTTGGTGCGCTCGAGCGGCTCAAAGGCCGCGGTGCCCACGACCTTGCGCGGTCGCTTGTCCGTGACGCCGAGGACCATGGAGCCACCACCCTCGTTGGCGAGCGCGGCGCAGTATTTGACGAGCTTCTCGAAATCGAAGCGCCTTTTGGCCTCCTTGAGCTCCAGGTGCTCGTTCTCGCGCCCCTGAAGCCACTCGTCGATCTGATGCTCGGTCAGGGTCACGCCGGTTCCTCGGCCCGGGCAAGCAGCTCGGCGAAGTCGTAGTTGACGCTCGTCACCCCAAAGTCGGGCTCGCGCCGGAAGGGCTCTCGCAGATAGTGAACCTGATGGTTGCCGTCGTCGAGGTACTCGACGAGGGCCAGGATGAAGTCCTCGGGCTTGTTGAGGCTGGTGAGAATCTCGTTCTTGGTCACCGTCACCGTGTCGGCCCCGGATACGCGACCCTTGACCTCAATGAACCGGAGCTTGCCGGTGCCCGGCACGCGGCTCTCGATGTCGTAGCCCAGCTTCTCGAGCTCGCGGTCGGTGGGCTCGAAGCCGAGGCGCCGCTCCACCTCCATCACGATGGCACGGGCGCGCGCGGCGCTCGCCTGCGTGTCGACAGCGTTCGCGGCCATCGCGAGCGGGCGGCCGGTCATTGCGGCGATGAGGCCGATCGGCACCACCAGCAGCCCTCCCGTCACGACCGGGGGGAGAGCGGAGATCTGCGCCTCGCGATCGAGCTCTGAGAGGCGTCGTTCGAGCCGCGCTTGCAGCGAGTCGGCGCGCCGGCGCGCCTCCAACGAGTTGAGTCGCGCGCCCGCCTTGCCCGCACGCTCCTGGAGCTTGAGCTGCTCTGCGCGGTGGTCCCAGTAAGTGATCTCCTTGGTCAGGCGGTCCTTGACGGCGGCGCGGGTCTTGTCAATCCAGGCCAAGCGCCGGCCGCGCACCTCGGAGATGTGCTCGGGCACCATGTGCTCGATGGCGTGGCGTTGCGCCTTCTGTTCCAGGGCGCGGGTCATCCAGGCGCACTCGGGGCGGGCGAGCAGGTCGGCTGCCGAGGGCTCGCCCTCGGCAAGCGGGCGGTAATCGAGATAGGGCGCGTAGTGCAGGTGCCGGGCATTGTCCTGCGCATCCATCTCGACGTAGAGCATGCGTCGCGAGATCGAGCGGCGCTCGCCCGAAGGCAGAAGGCTCGCGTCCTGGATGGCGTGCTCGAGGGTGAAGAGAACGCGCGGGCTGGTACCAGGGTCGCGCTCGTCCACCAGGACCGTGCCCCGCTTCAGGAGGTCGCGGTGGCGCTCGAGGGTCAGGTCAAGGACCGCGTCGAGCAGCGGGTGGCCGGGGCATACGAAGGCGGCGAGGGGCCCGCCGGGTGGCGCGATGAGGGGCTTCTCGAAGGCGACACGCTCGTAGCGGGAGAGCACCGGATCCCCCGTACCGATCTGGCGGTCGCGGTTGCGCACGGGCGCGGGCACGTGGGTGATCTCATAGCGCCGTGGCTCGCGCTGGCGCACCGTGCCGCCCAGGCGGCGGAAAGCATCGAGAAAGAACGACTCGATGTAGTGCGGTTGTAGGCGTCGCGCCTCGGCGCGCTCCATCTCCTCGCGCACGCGCGCCACGCGGCTCGAGTCCATCGCGTCGTGGGCGAGCGCCTTGTCCTCGATCAAGCTCTCGAGGTGGGGCCGATCCACTCCGTCCTCGATGGCGCGGGTCAAACGTGCCCGCACCTCGGGCTGGTCACCATAGCGAATGGCCTCGATCAGCAGGTCGCGCAGCGGCCGTCCCTCGAACTGGAGCTTGCCGAGAACGTCGAACACCTGGCCGCCGAGTGCACGTCGCGCCTCTTCGAGCTTCTCCAGCAGACGGCGGTAGACGTCGCCCTCGCGGGTCTCCTCGGCCACGAGGTTCCACAGGTGGCAGACCTCAGTCTGGCCGATGCGGTGGATGCGGCCGAACCGCTGCTCGATCCGGTTCGGGTTCCACGGCAGGTCGTAGTTGACCATCAGGTGCGCCCGCTGAAGGTTGATGCCCTCGCCGGCTGCGTCGGTAGCGAGCAGAACCTGGACCTCGGGATCGTGAAGAAACCGCTCCTGGGCCTTGCGCCGTTCCTCGCGACCCATACCGCCGTGGATTAGCACCACAGCCTGTGGACGGCCGAGCAGCGAGCCGATCTGGCGCTCGAGGTAAGCGAGCGTGTCCCGATGCTCGGTGAAGATGACGAGCTTCTGATGCGGCGACGGGGTGGGCTTCGGGATCGGCCCGCTGCCGTACGGCACGATGGGCTCGGCGATGAAGTGACCGACGCCCGCGGGGGTAAAGACCTCGCCCAGCAGGTTCGCAAGCTCGCGCCACTTGGTGTCCTGGCTCGTACGACGGATCTCGCCGGCGAGCCGCTCGAGGTGGGCGAGTGTGGCGATCTCGATGTTGAGCTCGGCGACCGTCGCGGCAGCAGTGGCCTGGTCGAGGATCTCCTCCTCGGCGGCTTCGACCTCGTTCTCGGGCGCTTCGTCGAGATCCTCGACGTCCTCTGCATCGAGGACTGGTCCTTCCAATGCCGGCCCGGTGGTCGCTCCGCCACGCTGCAAGAGCTCGACCTCGCGAAGTCGCTTCTCCAGGCGCTCGCGGCGGCGGCGGAGCGAGTGGTAGATCGCCTCAGGCGAGGAGGCCAAGCGCCGCTGCAGGATCGTCAGGGCGAAGCCGATCGTGCCGGCGCGCTTGTCGTTCTGGAGGGCGTCGGCACGATTGAACTCCTCGCGCACGTACTCGGTGACCTCTCTGTAGAGGTGCGCCTCGGGATCGGAGAGCTTGTAGGGCACCGTGTAGGCGATGCGCTCGGGAAAGAGGGGCCGACCGTCGAACTTGAGGAGGTTCTCCTTGACCATTCGGCGCATCAGGTCGGAGACCTCGACCTGGTGCACGCCGTCGCGGAAGCGCCCCTCGAAGCGGTCACCGTCGAGGAGCGCCAGGAAGAGCTGGAAGTCCTCCTCCTTGCCGTTGTGGGGCGTCGCGGTCATCAGCAGGAAGTGCCGGGTGAGGCCCGAGAGGAGCTGGCCGAGGCGATAGCGCTTGGTGTACTTGACCTCACCTCCGAAGAAAGTGGCGGAGAGCTTGTGGGCCTCGTCGCACACGATCAGGTCGTAGCGGCAGTCCGGAGCGCTGAGCTTTTCCTGGACGTCTTCGTTGCGGGAAAGCTTGTCGAGCCGCGCGATGGCGAGGTCGTTCTCGAGGAACCAGTTGCCGGTGCGGGCCGATTCGAGCTTGTCGTTGGTGAGGATCTCGAAGGGCAGGTGGAACCGACGGTGCAACTCGTCCTGCCACTGCTCGGCGAGGCTGCCGGGACAAACGACAAGGCAACGGCGCAGGTCGCCGCGTGCGATCAGCTCCTTGATGAATAGCCCCGCCATGATCGTCTTGCCGGCGCCGGGATCGTCGGCAAGGAGAAACCGGAGCGGCTGACGAGGCAGCATCGCCTCGTAGACGGCCGTAATTTGATGCGGCAGGGGCTCGACCAGAGACGTGTGGACTGCCAGAACCGGGTCGAAGAGATGAGCGAGGCGGATCCGGTGTGCTTCGGCGGTGAGGCGGTACAGTGCCCCGTCTCCATCGAAGCTCCACGGCCGGCCGAGCTCTACGATCTCTAGCCGCTGCTCGTCGTGCCGGTAGAGGATCTCGTCGGCCACTCGGCCGCTTGGCCCCCGGTACACGAGGGTGAGAGCGTCGGAGCCGTGCCATTCGACGCTGGCTACGGTGACCAAGGAATCCGGCAGGATACCGCGGATGGTGGCGTCTGGGAGGAGATCCTCGAGTTTGAAGAGAGGCAAGATGTTACGAGCTTGGGCCCATGCTGGTGTTGTGCACTCGGAAGGACTCGACCCTGGTTCGGTCACCGAAATCCATATGCGGCGCACGCTTGACTTTGTGGCCGCATTCTACTGTACGAGGTCACGGTTACCCGTGGGCTCGGCGCTGGCCCTACGCTCGAGAACGCCCAAGACGTCGCGGACTCAGGCCGTGGCCACCTACGCTAGTCAAGAACCTCACGGCGGGCGAGATCCACTCCACGCCATCCCCGTTTTTGACCAAAATTTGACCACGGACCCGCAGAGATCCCTTTGACGGCAATTCGCCGCCAGCCGCAAGTCCTTTGTTTCCAGGGAGGAGAGGGGTGGTAGCGCGTACGGGATTCGAACCCGTGTTACCGGCGTGAGAGGCCGGCGTCCTGGACCCCTAGACGAACGCGCCACTGGGTTTTGCTCCGCGATCGGGATGGGGTGTCCCAGCCACGGCGCGCGGACTATAGCAAACGAGTCCCGAGGCGTTCAACCGTCTTCGTTGCAGGTTGGAGCGCGCCTTCGGGACCCATTGCGGCCGCGCTGTCTGTGAAACAGGAGGG
>Ga0210086_1000997_pt1 | contig 15098 bp, 10 predicted proteins | sample China_Galinas_PW_3_FD_184867 | JGI IMG/M metagenome (GOLD analysis project Ga0210086, IMG submission 184867) | Wetland microbial communities from San Francisco Bay, California, USA, that impact long-term carbon sequestration - China_Galinas_PWB_D2... | ecosystem: Environmental > Aquatic > Marine... | reverse complement strand
CCCTGGTAGCAGCCGGCGTAGACCAGCACCGGGTCGTCCGGGTCGAACGCCACGTGGGCGCTCTCGCAGCCGCCCACCTGGTGCCAATCCTGGCGGCCGATGCCGCCCGGCGCGGCGCTGGCGATGTCGACGGTCGAATTGTCCTGCTGGCCGCCGTAGAGATGGAAGGGGAACTGGCGGTCCACGTCTACCCGGTAGAACTGGGCGGTCGGCTGGTTGTTCTGGGTCGACCAGGTGGCACCGCCGTCGAGTGACACGCTGGCGCCGCCGTCGTTGCCGTTGATCATGAAGCGGTGGTCGCGCGGGTTGACCCACAGGGCGTGGTTGTCGCCGTGGGGGCTGTTCACGCGGCTGAACGTCCGGCCGCCGTCGACCGACTTCATGACCGGGGCATTGAGCACGTAGACCGTGTTCGGGTCGGTCGGGTCGGCGAAGACGTGGGTGTAGTACCAGGCCCGCGCCCGGAGCACCCGCTGATCGTTCACCCGCTGCCAGGTCTTGCCGGCGTCGTCGGACCGGAAGAGGCCGCCGTCGTCGGCCTCGATCATGGCCCAAACCCGGTCGGGCTCAGCCGGCGAGACTGCCACACCGACCTTGCCCATGAGCTTCGGCAGGCCGCCCTCTTCCGGTCCCTTCTCCGCGCCCAGCCGGTCCCAGGTGTCGCCGCCGTCGACGCTCTTCCAGACGCCGCTCCCCGGGCCGCCGCTCCGGATCACCCACGGCTTCCTCCGGTGATCCCAGAAGCCGGCGTAGAGGATGCGCGGGTTGGTCGGGTCCATGGACAGCGCGCTGGCACCGGCGCCGTCGCTCACGTGGAGCACCAGGTTCCAATTGGCGCCGCCGTCGGTCGAGCGGTAGATGCCGCGCTCCGGCGTGTCCTTCCAGGGCGAGCCCTGGGCCGCCACGAAGACCACGTCCGGGTCCCGCGGATCGACCGCGATCGCCGCGATGTGCCGGGTCGCCGCCAGCCCCAGGTGAGTCCAGGTCCGGCCGGCGTCGGTCGAGCGGTAGACGCCGTCGCCGTGGGCCGTGGTCACGCCGCGCACCGGCTCCTCCCCCATGCCGGCGTAGACCACGTTGGGATCGGACGGTGCCACCGCCAAGGCGCCGACCGTGCCGGTCTCGAAGAACCCGTCGGAGACGTTGGTCCAGGTGGTGCCAGCGTCCTCCGTTTTCCAGACGCCGCCGCCGGTGGCGCCGAAGTAGTAGGTGAACGGGTCCTGGGCCACCCCGGCCACGGCGGTCACCCGCCCGCCCCGGAACGGCCCGACATTGCGCCACATCATCCCCTGGAACAGCTCCGGAGCGACCGCGGGCGCGGCGCTGCTCTCCGCCTCGGCCTTGTCGGCCTTGCCAGCCCTCGAGGCCAAAGCCGGACCCGCGGAGACCGCGAGAAGCAGCAGGGCGAGAAAGATCGACCGGAAGCGGACGGCGAGCGGAGCCTGTGTCATGGCGTTCCCCTTAGGCAGGTGCACCGGATGCGTAGACCGGGAGTGGACGTGAACCGCGCCGAGTATAGACCCCACGCTCCTTCACCGCCTTCAACAACACGACGCTGCGCAAACGGCAAAATCAGGGCTCTCTCAACGCCGCCGCCACCGGCAGCCGCGCCGCCCGGAGCGCCGGGAACAGACCCCCGACGACGCCGATCACCAGCGCGTAGACCAGCCCCTGCACCATCAGCTCCGGCGTGATCCGGAACGCGAACGCCACCTGGGAGAAGCTCTGCCAGTTGAGCGTCGCCGCCTGGTAACCGTTGAAGAGGAAATAGGCCAGGGCACCGCCGAGCGCGCCGCCGAGCAGGGCGAGCACCAGGGACTCGGCGAGCACGGAGAGCACCACCGGCCCCGAGCGGAAGCCCAGGGCACGGAGCGTCGCGATCTCGCGGGTCCGCGCGGCCACCGCGGTGTACATGGTGTTGAGCGCCCCGAACGCCGCCCCCACGCCCATCAGCGTGGCGATGAGGGTGCCCAAGACGGTGATGAACTTGGTCAAGGTCCTCGACTGCTCGGCGTAGTAGTCGGTCTCGCGCTCGACCGAAACATCCAGCCGCGGATCGGCGGCCAGGGCGGACGCCAGCTCGTCGAGCGCGTCCGGCGAGGTCAACCGGGCGTAAACCGATTGATAGCTCGAGCCGCGCCGGTAGGCCGGCTGCAACACCCCGGCGTCGCACCAGATCTCGGAGTCCGCCACCGTGCCGCCGGCGTCGAACCGGCCCACCACCGTCCAGGAGCTCTCCCCCCAGCGCAGCGTGTTGCCGACGTCGAGACCGGCGAACTCCCCGGCCGCCGCCCGGCCGACGATGACCTCGTTCTTGCCCGGCTCGAACCGCCGGCCCTCGACGATCTTCAGGTCTGGACGAATCGCGAACGCCTCCTCCCCGACGCCGCGCAGGGGCACGTTCGCCGCGGTACCGGTCGAGCGCTTGGGCACGTCGACCACCACGAAGAGCTCCGGCGAGACCGCCGGCCGGCCGTCGATCTTCGCCACGCCGGGGGCGTTCTCGATGATCCGCGCGTCGTCGCGGGAGATGATGCTGTTCATCTCCGTCTGGCTGCCGCCGCGCAGGATGACCGCCGTGTCCGGCGAGCCGGTCGACTCCAGGGTCGTGCGAAATCCCTCCGCGATCGACAGCACCGCGACCAGCACCGCCACCACGCCGGCCACACCGACGATCGCCGCGACCGACGAGCCCCAGCGCTGGGGAATGCTCTTGACGTTCATCCAGGTGACGGTCGCCACCTGTTCGAACCAGTGGATCGGTCCGGTCATGGTCACCCCCTCCTCAGCGCCGCCACCACGTCCAGGCGCATGGCCCGGAGCGCCGGCAGGATGCCGGCCACGATGCCCAGGGCGGCGATCAGCCCGATGCCGAAGGCGGCGTCGACGCCCCGCAGGTAGAACGCGGACAGGATCGAGCCCGCGTCGACGTTCTTGACCGTCGCCCAGCCGAGCAGCAGGCCGAGGCCGCCGCCCAGGCCGCTGATCAGCAGCGACTCCCCGATCACCAGGCCGAGCACCCGGCCGTCCGTAAAGCCCAGGGTCTTGAGCACCGCCAGCTCACCGATCCGCTCGCGCACCGTCTGGGCCATGGTGTTGCCGGTGACGATCAGGATGGTGAAGAACACCGCCCCCAGGATCGCCATGACGATGGCGCCGATGTCCCCCATCTGGTTGGCGAACGCCTGGACGAAGGCGCGCTCGGTCGTGGTCTTGGTCTCCGCCGGCGAGTTGGCGAACTCGGCGTCGATGGCGTCGGCGGTCTCGGCCGCCCGGGCCGGGTCGGCGACCCGGATCACGTACCAGCCGACCAGCCCCTCGCCGAACGCTCGCGCCTCCTGGAGATAGTCCTGGCGGAAGAAGAACTGGGTGGTGTCGGTGCCCTCCTCGGCGCCGTCGTAGATCCCTTCGAGGGTGAACTCCCAGGTCTTGGAGCCGTCCTTGCGCTGCCAGATGGTGGCCTGGATCGGGATCCGGTCTCCCACCTTCCAGCCAAACCGCTCGGCCAGGGAGCGGCCGGCGATCGCCCCGGTGCGGTGGGCCAGCCAGGACTCCCGTTCGGCCGGCTTGAGGACGTACTCCGGGTACATGGCCAGCCACTCCTCCGGCTCGACCGCGATCTGTGGAAAGAAGTTCCTCTTGTCCCGGTAGACGCCGCCGAACCAGGTGGCCGGCGTCGCGTCCACCACCCCGTCGACCGACTCGATGTCCGCCTCGTAGCTCGCCGGCAGCGGTTGGATCAGCGACACCTTGTGGATGGTGATCAGCCGGTCGGCCCCGGCCAGCTCGACGCCGCCGGTGAAACCGGTGCGGAGCGCCGCCAGCAGGGCGAACAGGATGAACGCCACCATCACCGAGAGGATGGTGAAGACGGTGCGGACCTTGCGCCGGCCCAGGTTCTTCCAGATCAGCGGGAAGTACTTCGCGCCAATCACGCCACCGCCTCCTCGGCCGGACGCAACCGCCCCTCCTCCACCACCAGCGTGCGGCGCGCGAAGGCCGCCGCCCGCGGGTCGTGGGTGACCATGATCACTGTCTTGCCGTGCTCGCGGTTGAGCGCCACGAGCAGCTCCAGGATCTCGGTGCCGGTGGTCCGGTCGAGGTCACCGGTCGGCTCGTCGCAGAGCAGGAAGGTGGGGTCGGAGACGATCGCCCGGGCGATGCCGACCCGCTGCTCCTGGCCGCCGGAGAGCTCCCGCGGATGGTGCTTCGCCCGGTCCGCCAGGCCGACGATGTCGAGCGCCGCGGCGACATGGCGTTTGCGCGCGCTCCGCGAGAGATCGGTCAAGAGTAGCGGTACCTCGACGTTCCTCTCCGCGGTGAGCACCGGCAGCAGGTTGTAGAACTGGAACACGAAGCCGACGTGGCGAGAGCGCCAGGACGCGAGCCGGCTGCCGGAGAGCCGGTCGATCCGCTGCCCCTCCACCTCGACCGTCCCGGAGGTCGGCCGGTCCAGGCCGCCGATCAGGTTGAGCAGGGTCGTCTTGCCGGAGCCGGACGGCCCCATCAGGGCGACGAAGTCGCCGCGCGGCACCTCCAGGTCCAGGTTCCGGAGGACCTCGACCACCTCGCGCCCGCGGCGGTAGGTCTTGGTGACGTCGCTCAGGTGGATCAGGGTCTCGTCGCTCATCGTGTGGTCTCCCTCCCGTGCCGTCATCGGCTGGTCCCCCTCTCTCCGTCGCCCCCGTCATCCTCACGCACGGCGGCGCCGTCCGCCAGGTCCGTCGGCCCTTCGACCACCACCCGCTCCCCCGCCGACAGCCCGGAGAGCACCTGTACCCGGTCGCCCTCGACGGCACCGGTCTCGACCGCCCGCCGCTCCACCGTGCCGCCGTCCACGACGAAGGCCACGTCCTGGCCCTGCCCGGAGCGAATGGCAGTCCGCGGCACCAGCAACCGAGACGGCACCTCCTGTTGCTCGGCGGTCCCTTCGTCCAGAAAGGCGACATGGACTCCCATGTCCGGCAGGATGCGCGGGTCGAGCTGGTCGAAGGCGATCCGCACCTTGACGGTCGCCTTCTCCCGGTCGGCCGCCGGCACGATGGTGATCACCCGGCCGGGGATCCGCCAGTCCGGATAGGCGTCGAGGGTCGCCTCGGTCGGCTGGTCCGGCCGCACCCGCTGGATGTAGCTCTCCCCCACGTCGACCTCGATCTCGAGTGAGCTCATGTCGACCAGGGTGCAGATGCCGGTGCGGGTGAAGCCGCCGCCGGCCGACACCGGCGAGATCATCTCCCCCGGCTGGGCGTTCTTGGAGATCGCGACGCCGGAGAACGGCGCCCGGATCACCGTGTCGTCGACGGCGACCTGCCGGGTGTCGACCTCGCGCCGGGCCACCTCCACCTGCTGGTGCTCGAGCGCCAAGTGGGCTTCGAGAGCCTCCCGCTCGGTGCGGGCGGAGTCGAGATCGGCCTGGGCCGCCACCTTCTTGCCGACCAGAGTCTGGGCCCGGTCGAGGTCGAGGCCGGCCTGCTTCAGGCGGACTTCGGTCTCGGCCTCCGCCCGCTCCGCCGCCTTCAGGTTCGCCTGGGAGAGCCGGAGGGCGGCGCGGGCGGTGGAGTCGTCCAGCCGGGCGAGGACCTGGCCCTCCTTCACCGCCATGCCCTCCTCCACCAGCACGTCGACGATCTTGCCGGTGACCTTGGACGAGACGGTGGCTTCCCGGCGCGCGGTGACATAGCCGGACGCGTCGAGCACCGCCGGGCTGCCGCCGCCCACCTCCTGGACCGCGGCGGTCTTGACCCGGGGCGTCGCCGCCTGGGAGCGCCACCAGAGCGCAGCCGCCACCAGGCCGGCCGCCACCAGCAGAGCGATCACCGTCCAGAGCGGCCAGCGGCGCGCGGTCCGAGGGGTCTCCGGCTCGCGGTCGATCCGCAGGGAGTCGAGGGAGTGTCGGGTCTCGGTCATCGATTCGGTGGCTCTCTGTACGGTGGCTCTACGGTGGCTCTACGGTGATTGCGGACGGAGGTTGCGCCCGCCGCCGGTACATGATTCGTCGCCGCGCACCCTTTCGCCTAGTGGGCCGGATCACCAAGGGGACGTGACATCTGTCACGTCGCCGACCGCGCCGGGCCGAGACAGCTCAGATCCCGTAGAGTAGCGCTCCGTGCTGGCACGACCGGTGCACGCCCCGACGGCAAACGGCAACTGTCCCCGATCGCAACGACCCCCGCCCCACCCACCGAAGGGAGCTACCCATGGCCGACGCCCCGCTGGAGATCCGCCGCAACGACGAACAGAGCCGCTTCGAAGCCCCGGTCCCCGAGGACGGCCAGGCGACCCTGGCCTACCGCAAGGTGCGCGACGGCGTGCTCGACTACGTCAGCACCAAGGTGCCGCCCGAAGCCCGCGGCAAGGGGATCGCCGGCAAGCTGGTGCGCGAAGCCCTCGACTGGGCCCGCGACGAGAACTACAAGGTCATCCCCACTTGCTCCTATGTCGACGCCTGGATCCGGCGTCACCCCGACTACCAGGACCTGGTCGCCGAAGAGTAGACGGCCGCAGAAGCCTCCTCAGTCGGCCGTCACCACCACCTCGTCGATGGCCCAGCCGAGGAAATCGTTCGCCTGGCTGTCGACGCCGTCGAAGACGAACCGCATGCGGAACTCCGGAGAGATGTAGGGCGAGACGTCGACCGTGTCGATGGTGAAACCGCCGGGGGACGACCCGTCGTGCGTCGACCAGACGATGGCCCAGCTCGTCCCGCCGTCGGCGCTGACCTCGAGCCGCATCGCGTCGAAGCTCGGGCTGCCTTCGGTGGCCCAGGCGTGGGTCAGCCGCACTGTGGCGCTCGAGACGGCGGACGAGAGGTCGATCACCGGCGAGCGGACCCAGCCGGCGGGGATGCTGCTCCCCATGTCGTAGTCGCAATCGGGGCTCGAGCGGCTGAACGTCAAGGTCCTGCCACCGGACGGCGGGGCCGTGCAGGCCGCATCGAGGCGCCACAGGTCACACGGTCCGTTCGAGGTGTCCCAGCCCATCGCGAACCCGTCGTCGAAATCCTCGGAGTAGACGGTCGACCCGGACGGTGCGGGGAAGATCCCGTGGCTCGAGGCGACGAGCGCGCCGCCACCTTCGACCGAGAAGCCGTCGCCCATGACGACCGCGCCTCCGGCGTGCAGCGCCGCCGTCCCCGACGCGCCGACCGTGAAGCCGGTTCCGGTGGTGATCGAGCCGCAAGCGGCGAACTCCACCCTCTCCCCGATCTCCATCGAGGACAGGGTCAGATCCTCCGGCAACGCACACGTCCCCAGCGGCCAGAGGGCGAAGTCCGGCCCCGTGATCGCCCCGCCCGCGACCGCAACCACGGGCTCGCCGAGGAGGATCGCGCAGCCGAAGGGCAGCCGGTCGTAGATCTGGGCCGCGTGCGAGGCCGTGGGGCCCGCCACGAGACGGTAGAGCCCGGTCGCCAGGCCGGTCACCAGGTAGCTTCCGTCCCCTCCCGTGTACGCCGTCCTGGCGGGGCGCCCGAGGGCGTCGTAAGCGGTGACCGGCACCCCCGACAGCGGCGTCGCAGTGCCGCTTTCCGTGACCGTGCCGGCGATCGACGCGGCCAGAACCAGGGCGAAGTCGACCGCCGCGGTCTCGCTGCTCACGGTCACCGGAATACCCTTCCCCCGCCCCAGGTCGCAACCGGCGGCGCATGGCACGTCGTCGTAGAGCTCGGCGCGATGGGTCGGGATCGAAGCCCGGGCGTAGTAGGTGCCCGACGGCAGCCCGCCCACGGCGTACGTGCCGTCCGCAGCAGTGGTGGCACTCCGGCGGTCGACGCCCCCGGTGTCGTAGATCTGCACCTCGACCGAGGCCAGCGGAGCGATCGTGGCCTCGTCGATCACCGTCCCGCTGATCGACCCGCCCAGGACCAGCGTGAAATCGATCCCTCCGGTGTCTGCCCCGGCGCTCGCCTGCAGCGCGATCCCGGCCGTCACGTCGCACTGGAACGGACACAGGATGCCGTCGTAGACCTCTCCGAGGTGGGTCGAGCTCTGCGTCTTCACGTAGTAGAAGCCGGGCGGGAGGCCGCCGATCGAGTAGCTGCCGTCGCTTGCGGTCCGCGTCTTCCACTGCCCCTGGATGAGAACGCTGTCGAAGAGAATCACCTCGACGTCCTCCAGCGGGTCAGCCGTCGCCAGGTCGGTCACCACGCCGCTGATCGATCCTCCGGGATCGAGGGCGAAGTCGATTCCCGTGGTCTCCGTTCCCGCCGTCACCACGATCGGCGTCCCACCGGTCACGTCGCACGACGTCGAGCACGCGATCCCGTCGTAGAGCTCGTCCAGGTGGGTGGGGCTGTCGGTGAGCGCGTAATAGGTGCCGCTCGGCAGACCGACCACGGTGTAGCTCCCGTCCGCCGCGGTCTCACCGCGCTCGACCCGACTCCCGGAGGCATCGAAGATCAGCACACCGACGCCCGCGAGAGGATCGCTGGTGGTCGCGTCGGTGACCGTGCCGCCGAGGACGCCACCCTCCACGAGGTCGAAGTCGATCCCCGCGGTCTCCGCGCCCGCCGTCACCACGATCGGCGTCCCGCCCCCCGCGGTCTCCGCGCCCGCCGTCACCACGATCGGCGTCCCGCCGGTCACGTCGCACGGCAAAGGGCAGTGGATGTCGTCGTAGAGCTCACCATTGTGGGTCTCGATCCAGGCCTTGAGGAAGTAGGTACCCGCCGGAAGGCCGCCGATCGAGTAGGTACCGTCTCCTTCGGCAAAGCGGTTGAGCAGCCAGGCCCCGGAGGCGTCGTGGAGCAACAGGGTCGTCCCCGCGAGCGGCAGCCCGGTCGTCGCGTCGGTGACCGTCCCGCGGATCGCCCCGCCCGGATCGAGGACGAAGTCGATGCCCGTGGTGTCCGCGCCGACGGTCACGGCGACCCCCGCGCCCGTCGTGACGTCGCAGCCCAGGGGACAGGCGACGTTGTCGTAGAGCTCGTCCAGGTGATCCTCGCTGACGGCGACGGCGTGGTAGGTCCCCGACGGCAGCCCGCCGACCGCGTAGTCTCCGCTGCCAGACGAATACCAGACCGCGACCTGGGCGCCGGCGGCGGAGAAGACCCTCACCTCGACTCCGCCGAGGGGTGTGCCGGTTCCCGTCTCGGTCACCGTTCCGACGATCCGGCCGCCGCGCTCCAGGGCGAAGTCGATTCCCGTCGTCTCCGTGCCCGCCGTCACCGGGACCGCCGTGCCCGAGGTCACGTCGCAGTCCAGGAAGGGGCAGGGCTGGTCGTCGTAGAGCTCGGCGATGTACGAGTTGCTGGAGCCGGTGCGCAGGTGGTAGGAGCCCGCCGAGAGGCCGTCGAACCGGTACGTGCCGTCGCTCTCAGTCGTCGCCTGCCCGACGTAGTCGCCGGCGGCGTCGTAGAGAGCCACCGGCAGGGTGACCACGGGGGTCGCAGTGGACTCCTGGACGACGGTGCCCGAGATCGACCCCGTGTCGCCGACCGTCCTGGGGATGACCCCGGCGGAGGCGGCGGCTGCGTCCACCGTCGCGTCCGGCGGCTGGCGCCGAAGGTCGGAGGATGGGGCCGGGCCGAGGGCCAGAGCGCTCGCCGGCAATGCCGAAACGGCCCCCCCCGCGGCCAGGAGAATCATCACGAGGGACGTCTCGAAGGAACGCCGGGCACGAGAACGCATCGGTCACCTCCCAGGCCAGGGGATCGGTTCGATGGCGGTGTCTGTCCGGCAAGTTACCGTGCAAGACGGGGTCCCTCAACTACCCCAGGAGATGGGATTTTCCCGTCGTCCCCCGTCCATTGGGGCACCGTCCCGGGGAGTCGGCGGCCACGGCCGGTTCAGGCGGCGCGGACCCGGGCCACGACGAAGGTCATGTCGTCGGCCGGAGTGCTGTCGCCCGCCCACGCGCGGGCGGTCGCCTCGAGCGCCCGGATGATCTCCTCCGGAGGGCTCCCGGCCACCTGAGCGAAGCGATCCCGCACGGCGACGTAGCCCAGCGGATCACCCGCTCGGTTCGGCAGCTCCGGCAATCCGTCACTCAGCAACAGCACCGTGTCCCCCGGGGCCAGCTCCACAGTGCTCTCCCGGTAGGTCTCGTCCAGGCCGCCGAGAGGCATACCGGGCAGAGCGATCTCTTCGACCGCCGCCTCCGCGGCGCCCGCCCTCTGGGGGTTCCCCCGGTGCACCAGGACCGGCGGCATGCCGGCCGAGGCGACGGTGAGGGTCCGTCCCTCGAACCGGGCCATGCACAATGCCATGGTCATCCTCTGGAGCTCCATGCGGCGGATCGCCCGGTTGGCCGAGCACAGGAACTCCGCCGGCCGGGAACCTCGGGTGTCGGCGATCAGCAGGCTCTTGACCACGGTCACCATGGTGCCGGCGCGGGCGCCGTGGCCGGTGGCGTCGCCGACCGCGACCGTCAGCGCGTCGTCGCCGTCCCAAGCGGCGCTGCGCCCGTCGGCGGAGGTGTAGAAGTCGTAGAAGTCCCCGCCCACCTCGGTCGCGGTGGTCATCGCCACCGCCAGGTCGAGCCCCGGGTGCTCGGGCACACAACGGGGCAGCAGGGAGAGCTGGAAGCGGCGGGCCTCCTCGAGCTCGTGGCTCTTGCGCTCGAGCTCCGCCTGGACGAGGCGCTGTTGCATCTCCCGCTCCTGGTGGTGGGAGAGGTCTTCGGCCATGCGGTTGAACGCCAGGGCGAGCTGGCCGAACTCGCTCTTCGAGCGCACCGGCAGGCGCGTCTGGAGGTCGCCGCGGGCGATCCTCTCGGCCCCGCGCGTGACCGCGTCCAGGTGGCGGGTCATGCGCCGGGCGAGGGGCTGGATGCCGACCAATCCGAGCACGATCAGGCCGAGGCCGACGCCGAAGTTGCGGGCGGCCGTGGCACGCACCGCGGCGATCGAGCGGCGGATCGGCCGGGCGACGCCGAAGGTCAGCCCGCTCCCCTCGTCCGCCGACGCGCCGACGACCCACTCTTCCCGCGCTTCGGCCGGCTGCCACCGGCCGCTCACGTCCCTCTGCAGGCCGAGACTCTCGACGACCTCGCGGTCGTCCTCGCCGGCGGTGTACAGGTTGCCGTCCCGGTCGATCGCGAACGGCACCTCGCCCGAGCCGCGGGTGCTCCGCTCGAGCACGTCCGCGAGCAGCGCCTCGCCGGCCACGCACGCGGTGACGTGCCCCACCACCTTCCCCTCTTCCTCCACCGGCACCTGGAACTCGCGGCCGAAGAGCAGGCGCTGGGTGCGCTGACGGTCCTCCAGGGCCTGTTGCTCCTCGTCGGTCATCCGGCGCCGGGTCTCGATCGCCTCGTGGAGCTTCACGTTGACGGCCGCGCGCGCCCGCTGCTTGTCCTCGAGCGCGCGCTCCATCTCCTGGCGCTGGCTCTCGGGCACCGCGACCCCGCTCTCCTCGGCCCGCCGGATCTTCTCCTCGAGGGCGGAGCTCTCCTCCGCCAGGCCGGCCGCGATCTTGCCGAGCACCTCGACGGCCAGGCCGATGGCGGCTTCCCGCTCGACCGGACGATCCTCCGCCGGATCGGCGCCGCTCGGACCACCGTCCGCCGCCGCGCGCGAACGTTCGGCGGCTTCGATCTCCTTCAAGATCCGGGGTACGTCGATGACCACGGCACCGATATGGGACTTGCCCTGGCCGTCCCCGTCGTCGCTGGCGCCGGGGAGGACCTTGGCCGTGATCATTCCCGGGGTGATGGACGGGAGCGACGGCACCGGCGGCGCGCCGTCGAGAGCTTCTGGGGCAGCTTCCGGGGGACTATCCGGCGGCGTCGGCACGAACTCCAGCGACTGGACCAGCCGCGCGCTGTCGCCCATGGCCTGGAGCAGCTCGTCGAACAACGGCTCGGCCCCGGCCTTGCCGTCCACGCCGTCCACGCCACCCGACAGACTGCGAAAGGGGAACTGACCCAGGCGGGCGAAGCTCGTCGCCAGGTCGTTGCGGATGGACGCCATGCGGCCGTCCATCTCCTCGGTCAGCGCCCGGGTCTCCTCCGCCACCGCCGAGCGGACCGCCCGGAGAGAGGTCACGTAGGAGAACAGGACGATCGCCGAGAGGGGAACGATCGCCAGGAACAAGAAGGCGAGGATGAGCTGGGTGCGGATCTTCATCGCGCGCAAATGCCTCACCCCGTGTACGGCGGGAAAGGCGGCGGGTTGCACCAGGAGGGGCGCGGAGACAGACCTCTCCGAACGGTGAATGTATCTTGTTTTCGCTATGTGCGTTACCATCCAAGTCAATGGTGGGATCACCAAAGCGCCCTGAGGGTGTGGCCCAGGCCGAGATACCTCGGGCGCCGATGCAGCTCGCCGGCGTCACCATCCAGCGATTCGGTCGGGAAGAGGCGATGGCGGCAGTGGTCCGCGCGGCGATGGATCATCCGGTCCGCGTGATGTGGGTCTATGCCAATTGCCTGAACGTCGCCCAGGAAGACAGGACATACCGCGACGCGGTAAAGCATGCCGAGTTTGTGTTCAATGACGGCGCCGGTATCGAGCTCGCTGGAAAGGTCCTCGGACGGCGCGTCCTGGAGAACCTGATCGGGACGGACTGGATCCCGGACTTCGTCGACTTCCTCGCCAAGACCCGACCCGCCGGTTTCCGCATCTTCCTGCTCGGGAGTCGTCCAGAGGTGGCCCCCACGGCTGCCGCCCGGTTCGCGGACCGATGGCCGATGCACCAGCTGGTCGGGTGGAGCCACGGATTCCACGAGGACCTGGAGATGTCGATCCGGCAAATCGAAAAAGCGAGGCCGGAGCTGCTGATCGTGGGCATGGGCGTCCCGCGGCAAGAGGTCTTCCTGTATCGCCACTGGGACAGACTGCAGGAGGCCGGTATCCGCTATGCGCTTGCCGGAGGGGCGATCCTCGACCATTTCGCGGGCGTCGTGCCGCGGGCGCCCCAGTGGATCCGCAAGATGCGCTGCGAGTGGATCTACCGGCTCCTCCACGAGCCGCGCAGGCTCTGGCGCCGCTACCTCCTCGGCAACTTGCGATTCCTGGTCCTGCTTCTCCGGGAGAAGTTGGGTCGAACACCGCCGAGTCGGCAGCCCGACCGGTAAGCAGTGCTACCATCCTGCGCCGTGTCGAGCCAGTCCAGGAACGAGACCTCCTCACCGCCCCCCTCGATCGAGGAGATCCGCGCGGCCCGCGAGCGCCTCGGCGACCGGGTGCGCGAGACGCCGGTCTGGCGGTGGCGCGGGCGCGAGATCGACGCCCTCGCCGGCGCCGGCACGGAGGTCTGGCTCAAGCTGGAGCTGTTCCAGTACGCCGGCACCTTCAAGCCCCGCGGGGCGCTCCTCACGATGCTCACCCTCCAGGAGCGCGATCCGGAGGCCCTCGCTCGGGGCGTCACCGCGGTCTCCGCGGGCAACCACGCCATGGCGGTCGGCTTCGCCGCCCAGGCCCTCGGCACCACCGCCAAGGTCGTGATGCCGAAGAACGCCAGCCCCGCCCGGGTCGCGGGCTGCCGCGCCTACGGCGCCGAGGTGGTGCTGGTCGACGACGTCCACCAGGCGTTCGACGAGGTGGAGCGGATCGAGCGCGAAGAGGGACGGTTCTTCGTCCACCCGTTCGAGGGGCGGGAGGTCGCCCTGGGCACCGGCGGAGTCGGGCTCGAGCTGGCCGGGCAGGTCCCCGGGCTGGACGCCGTGATCGTCCCGATCGGCGGCGGCGGGCTGGCGGCCGGGGTCTCGACGGCGGTCAAGCAGGCGGTGCCGGGCTGCGCGGTCTACGGCGTCGAGCCGGAGGGCGCGGACACCATGCACCGGAGCTTCGCCGCCGGCACGCCCCAGGCGATCGATCGGGTGCGAACGATCGCCGACAGCCTGGGCGCCCCCCACGCCGCGCCCTACAGCTTCGGCCTCTGCCGGCGCTTCGTCGACGAGCTGGTCAAGGTCGACGACGACGCCCTCAGGAGCGCCATGGCCCTGCTGTTCCGCGAAGCGAAGCTGGCCGTCGAGCCGGCCGGGGCCGCGGCGACGGCCGCGCTCCTCGGCCCGTTGCGCGAACGGCTCGCGGGCCGGCGGGTCGGCCTGATCGTCTGCGGCGCCAACATCGACCACCAGACCTTCTGCTCGCTCCTGGCCGACGCCCGCTGAGCGCACGGGCCGCCCCCGCGCCCGGCCCCCTCGTTCGCCCCTGTCGCCTGGCCCTCTCGCCCAGGACGCCCGGTTCGGATAAGCTGGAGGCGCTCGCGGGAAGACCGCGACTCCGGACCCCGTTCCCCAGATCATGAGCAGGCCTGCCACCCTCGACCACGGCGCCGTGTCGCGCCCAGGCTCCGGCGCGTTGCGCCACGCCTGGGAGCTCGCCAAGCGGGTCCTCCAGTGGCCCTTCTACAAGCTCTACGAGCGCCGTCTCGAGCGCGAGATGAAGACCTGGGAGCTACCCCGGCACATCGGCATCATCATGGACGGCAACCGCCGCTACGCGCGCGCCCTCGGTAACCAGCACGTGAGCCTGGGGCACCGGGCCGGCGCCGACAAGCTCCAGCAGGTCCTGTCCTGGTGCTACGAGGCCGACATCCCCGTGGTCACCGTCTGGAGCTTCTCGCTCGACAACTTCCACCGGGACACGACCGAGGTCGAAGCGCTGCTGCAGCTCTTCGAGGACCGCACCCGGGAGCTGGCCGAGCACTCCGAGGTCCACACCAACCAGGTGCGGGTGCGCTACATCGGCAAGACCGAGCTCCTGCCGGAGGGCCTGCGCGACGCGATCCGGAACGTCGAGGAAGCGACCGCCGGGTACGACCGCTTCCACCTCAACATCGCCATGGCCTACGGCGGCCGTGAAGAGATCACCGACGCTTTCCGGCACTACCTGGAACACCAGATCGCCGCGGGCCACAGCCTCGAAGAGACCCTGGCCCAGTTCGACGACACGGCGATCGAGCCCCACCTCTACACCTCCGGCCTGCCCGAGCCGGACCTCATCCTGCGCACCTCCGGAGAGGTCCGCCTCTCCGGCTTCCTCCTCTGGCAGAGCGCCTACTCCGAGTTTTACTTCTGCGACACCTTCTGGCCCGCCTTCCGCCGCATCGACTTCCTGCGCGCGCTGCGCTCCCACCACCAGCGCCAGCGGCGCTTCGGCCGCTAGGCCGGCCGACGCCCTTCTCCGCTCAGCGAAACAGCCCAGCCAGGGCTCT
>Ga0210086_1000995_pt1 | contig 15123 bp, 12 predicted proteins | sample China_Galinas_PW_3_FD_184867 | JGI IMG/M metagenome (GOLD analysis project Ga0210086, IMG submission 184867) | Wetland microbial communities from San Francisco Bay, California, USA, that impact long-term carbon sequestration - China_Galinas_PWB_D2... | ecosystem: Environmental > Aquatic > Marine... | reverse complement strand
CTTGTACTCCACCGGCACCGGCCGCCAGCGCCCCTCCACCCCGGGCAGCTCCGCCCCGGCCGCCGACTCCTCGTCCGGTACCCGGTGGAGCTCCACCACGTCCGCCCGCCCGATCAGCCCCAGCCGCTCGCTCCGCAACCCCAACCCCCGCGCGATCCGCACGTCTCCCCGGCTCTCCGTCCCCCCGGAGTCCGCCCGGTCGTGGAGCAGCCGCCCCTCCGCCGTGTACCGGTTCTCCGCCCACACCCGCTCCACGTGGATCAGCGCGCACTGCCGCTCACAGTAGAGCAGGTGCTGGAGCGCGGAGAGGGGGACGAGGGCGGGGGTCATGGGGTCATGGCTGCTGGATCAGCGCGACTCCGTCCGGCAGCTTGTCCTCGTGAACAGTGACCGCGTAGTCATCGAAGCCGCGGGGCGGGCCGTCGAGACCGTCCTTCGCCTTGACCTCGATGAGATCGAACAACCGGTGCGCCGGGGCGCAGCCCAACATCGCCTGGCGCCGCCGCTGGTCCTCGTCGCTGTCGGTGCCGACGTGCTTGAACACGAACAGCTTGCGCGTGGCCATGAGCCCCTTGCTCGCTGAGCGGTCGTGTTCGTACATGTTGAGGAGCGCTTCCCACAGCAGGCCGAGATCGTCTTCTGAGAAGCCGGTCTCCTGGGCCAGGTGGGCGCTGACGAAGCCCTTGCCGACGAACAGCCCATAGGGGATCAGGGACTTGCGGCCCATGGTCCGTAGCTTGTCCTCCGGTTGCTCCTCTTCCCACTTCAGGTAGTCGGCCGAGGTGACGAGGCCCTTGCCCTCGTCGGCCACCGCCATGCGGGTGATCGAGACGTCCAGGGGCAGCACCCGGTCCACCGACTGGGCGAAGGCGATCTGGACGGGGCCCCGCACCTGACCGGCGTTCGCACCGGTGCTCATCACGGCGCCGAACGTCCGGACGTCGTAGAAGTTGTCGCACAGCCACTGCTTCGCCTGCTGGACCTTGCCGCGCGTCGCCTTCTTCTTCTCGGGCAATCCTCCTGTTTCCTCGTGGGCCTTCGCGATCTTGCGGTTCAAGTTGGAGGCGTGCTCGACGAAGATCGCGTTCGGCATCTCGTTGCCACGGGCGAGCTGGACGTAGTTGCGGATGCGCCGCTTGAGCGCCACGTCCGAGACCAGGCCCTTGAGGGTCTCGGGGTCGACGCGTGGGGCGTTGCCGGAGTCCGGATCGCCGTTGGGGTTGCCGTTCTCGCAATCGAACAGGAACAAGAGCTCGTAGCGGTTCTGGATCGGCTCGGACATCACGCGGTCTCCTCAGAGGTCTCGGTTTCGCTCGGGGTGTCGGTTTCTTCCGCGCCGTTCTTCGGCGGACGGTAAGCCTTCTGGTGGTAATAGCCGAGGGCGAACAGGCTCTGCTCCTGGAGGGAGAGCGGCGGCGGGAACTCGTCGTGGAGCTGCCCCATCACCTGCCCGATGCGGTACTCGAAGCTCCGGCGCTCCGCCGGCTCGAGCTTGCCCAGGTGGAACTGCGCCACGCGCAGCAGTCGACCCAGGACCAGGCCGGGCGTGGCGCTCGCCGCGGCGTAGTAGCGCTGCACCACGCCGGCGCCGACATCGCCCAGCGCGCGGTACTGGAGGTAGTCGAGCACCGCCATCAGCCGTCCGCAGTGGTACGCGGGGTTGGGGTGCTCCTCGTTCAATCCTGGAGTCATTTCGGGGTCTCCATGGGTATCCGGTGAGCGGCGCAGAAATGCCTTGAGCAGGCCGACGCCGGCGGTTCGTGCGGGTTGATCGGTGACGGTGGCGATCCGGAAACGGGCGAGGGCGCGGGCTACGACTTGCGTGGGAATCGCTTCGCCGCGGATCGCCACGCGCCACATGCGGGCCTCCAGGGGTTCCGGGATCTCTTTGAGCTCCCTCACCAGCGCGCCGAGCACCGCCCAGAGCTTCGGCGGCGGGGTCAACGCGGTGCCATCCCGTTTCACCACCTGGAGGTCGTCGAACCAGCGCGCGACGTTCGCGACCAGCTCCTCGAAGGAGCCTTCCATCCAGTCGCGCAGCACGACGCGGCCGCTGTTGGCCGACAGCGTCAGGGCGTAGTACCGGTTGTTCTTGAGATCGGGACGCTCGCCGTCGCGGATGGCTGTCAGGAGCTTGCGAGCACGGCTCAGGGCGGCGCCTTCCGTGGTTTCCGGCGGCTCGACCAGCCAGTCGAACACGTTGTCCTCTTCGTCCTGGAGTGGTTCCTGGAACCAGAAGAGGATGCGAGTGCCGTTCAGCCGCACGCTCTGCTCGCGGATCAGCCGGTTGAGCGCGGCTGTGTAGCTCGCCACGACCTCCGGAGACATGGCGCTGTTGGCTGCCTGCTCCAGGCCGTAGGAGCGGAACGACTCCTGCTTGAAGGCGGGCAGGACGTCGCCCATGGACAGGCCACCGACATCCGACAGCCCGCGGATCTTGGAGTGGGTCGCCACGGGCTCCACCAGCTCCCCGGAGACCACGCAGCGCATGGCCGGGCCGGAGCGCTCCGGCTGGAGGCCCGCCCGGAACGCCTGGTACCAGTCGTGCCAGGAGTCACCCCTGACGATCAGGTCCGGGTTCGCTCCCCGCACCTCGATGGTCGCGTTCTCCGTCGGGGCGGCGCCCTTGTCCTCGAGCTCTGCCCGGATCGCGGTGAGAGCGTCCGGATCGCCCAGGGTCTCGGCGACGGGGCCGAGGGCCGGAACGATCTCGGCGGCGCTCACCAGGAGGTCGACGAAGGCCTCGTGCTTGGCGTGAATCTTCTCGTCGTCCTCCTCGGCGCCGACCAGGGCGAGGACCTGGGTGTTGTCCACCAGGAAATGGCGGGTGCCCGAGCCGCCGCGCTTCATCTCCCCCAGCTCCAGGTTCGGGCAGAGAAGATGAAGGCCCCGGTTCCTCTTCGCCTCGACGTCGCCGAGCTCTAGGGCGAGCTTGAACTCCCCTTCGGCGTCGAACACAAGCGCCCAGCGGACCGGCTTGACCTTGAAGCCGGGCGGGACGACGAGATCATTGCGGCGTGCCCAGCCGATGACCTCGTTCAACATTGCGACGGTCCTTTCGTGGGCCTGTCCATCAACTCACCCATCAACTAACCTCCTGGGGCACCTTCAGCACCGCCGGGTCGTCCCACGCCGGAACCTCCATCACCCCCGCCTCGACGCGCGCGGGGAACAGGGAAATGGCCGCCCGATCGTCCGGGCTTCCGGGGCGAGAAAGGTCGAACACGTCGTAGACCATGTACCCCAGGTCCAGATCGAGATCGGCCAGTGCCTCGTTGCTCTCGGAGCCCTCCTCGAGGAGCTCGAAGTACGCCGGGAACTCGCGGCATCCCAGGTAGGGCTGGTGGAAGCACTTGCCCTGGCGCGCCCGGCGCTCGAACTGCCGCTCCAGTGAGACGACGCGCCCCTCGTGACCGGGCCACGGCACGATGCGGGCCGAGATCCGGAACCTGGGGTCTCGGAGAGCCAGGGTCTGGCGCTGGGTCCGCCCCTTCTCGTCCGAGCGCGTCAGCTCCCGGTCGCCGTCGGCCCAGATGGGCTCCGGGTCCTCCTTGCCCGCCATCCACCGGGCGACGGCGTGGACGTTGGCCTTCTCCTTGACCTCGTTGCGCCGCAAGGCGATGAAGGCGGGCGGACGGAGCACCTCGATCCGGGTGATCTGCCAGCGGAACTCCGGCGGCTTGACGAAGATCGCGTCAAAGACGCCCCGGGCCGCCGACGGCGTGATGACCGGGTAGCTGAAGCGCTCGCCCTTCGCTTCCGGCCGGGTGAAGCAGGCGAAGTCGCCCCAGACCAGGAGAGTGAAGACGGTCGAAGTCATCTCGCGAAAACCTCCTCTCCTTACTACGCGAAAAAGTTGCCTGTTTCAGGCCATGAGCGCTACGGGTGGATCACCCAGTCCGAAATCCTCGTCATAGATTTCTCCGTCCTGGAGGAAGTACCAGTCCTCGGACCGCTGCTCCGGCCGGTAGGCACCGAGCGGGGCGGCCAGCAGCACGCCGCTGTAGTCACTGAACTTGCGCTTGGGCAGGCTCACCGAGTGGATCTGGGCTTCCCGTAGCCAGTCGGCCTTGATCCACGGAGTCTTCTCGGACGATCGCCGCAACCGCTCGACCGCCGCGGCGTCCCACGGGACCACCACCTGCACGCTGTCGTCCGGAATCAACCGGTACAGCCGCGCCGTCTCCTCGAAGTCGCGCGACTCCATCGCTTTCGCCAGTAGCCGCTCCCTCTTACGCTCCCCCTTGCCGAGGCCGCTCAGGTCGTAGAGCAGCCGGTACCATCGGTCATAGAGCTCCGGGCTCTCCAGGTCCCATTGCTCCTGCGGGATCGACTGGAGCACCTCGCGGGTCGCGTCCGCCGCCTGCCGGTAGTCGCCTCCCGGGTAGGCTCTCTTCTCCTCCTCGTCGGCGAGGAAGACGACGAGCAGGCCACCTCCGGGAAGCCTCCCGTTGCGGTTGCACCGTCCGGCCGCCTGGGCGATCGCGTCCAGCGGTGCGAAAGCCCGGTAGACGACGGGGAAGTCCACGTCGACGCCGGCCTCCACGCACTGGGTCGAAATCAGTCTGCAGGGCTCACCCGCCGCGAGCCGGCGAGTCACCTCCTCGAGCTTGGCGCGCCGGTGGGCGGGGCACATGCTGGTCGAGAGGTGGATCAACCCCTCGACGCCGCGTTCCTTGAGGCGCCTCGCCAGGTCGCGCGCGTGGCGCTTCAAGTTGACGATGCACAAGACCTGTTTCTGCTCACTCAGCTCCTCGGCGAGCTCATCCCAGGCCAACCGATCCTCTGCGGACCACCTCCCGACGCGCCAGTCGACGTTGACTCTGCGGGTCCTCCCGAAGAGCTTCAGCTCCCGGGCGACGATCTCCGTGGGTTTCCATCCGGCGGCGCACCAATGGCGCACCGGCTCGTCCAAGCAGTCGAATGCGGGCTGGGTGGCGGTCGAGAAGACCACGGACGCTCCGTACCGTTCCGACAGCCGGGACAGGGTCGCCAACGTCGGGACCGCCAACAAGCGCGGCAGAGTCTGCACTTCGTCGAACAGCACCACGCTCTTCGCGAGCCGGTGGAGCTTGCGGCACTGCCGGGGCCGGTTGGCGAAGAGGGACTCCAGAAGCTGGACGCTGGTGGTGACCACGAGCGGTGCGTCCCAGTTCTCCGCCTGGCGGCGGCGGAGCACTTCGGCCGCGCTCGGCCCCTGCTCGTCGTCCTTCGGATCTCCATCCCGGACGCCGGCCAGGCTGTGGTGCTCCAGGACGTAGCCGGGGCCGAACGTCGGCTCCAGCAGGTCTCGATACACCTTGGCCGTCTGCTCCAGGATCGAGAGATAGGGGATTGCCATCACCACCCGCCGCAGCCCGTGCAGGTGCGCGTGGCGGAGGGCGAAGGCGAGCATGGAGAGCGTCTTGCCGGAGCCGGTCGGGGCGGACAGGGTGAAGAGCTTCCTGTCCTGATCAGCGGCCGCGAAGCACGAGCGGAAGAGGTCGGAGCGGAGCTCCTGCATGGCTCGCGACGAGCGGGACCGGTTCTTCTGCGCCAACCTCTCGATCTCCTGCTCGACGAGGGCGAGCGCCTTGCCCGGTTCCAGCTCCGGCGCCTGGGGGCGATACCGTCTGTCCCCCTGCTCATCCCGATCAAAGTGGGCTTCCGTCTCCAGGAAGTCCGCATCGACGAGCGCGGAAAAGAGCATCCGGATGTCGAGAAGCCCCGAGGCATGAGGTGACCTCTGGTCGTACAGCGAGCCACGCAGCGCGGGCAGCTCGATCCCCTCCTGGGCCAGCCGGTCCACCAGGAGGTCGGGGTCCTCGATCGTCGGCGTACGACCGCAGGCGGACTCGCCGTTGTACAGAGTCTTGATGGCGGCGGCCGAGGCCTTGTCCAGGCCCAAGTGGTGGCCCTGGATGGCGAGCGCTGCCGCGATTCCGTGCTGCTTGTACCGGCGGAGCGCCAGCGCGGCCCCCGGAGTCCAATGGTCGAGGCCCGATGCCTTTCCCTGGAGGCGCAGCTTGAACAGATCCGTCGCCTTGCCGGCGTCGTGGAGCAGACCGGCCATCCGTCCCTCGGCGCCGGCACCGAATACTGCGGCGGAGATCCCGGCCCGGTCCGCGACACGCTCCGCGTGCTCCGGAAGCGGCTCTGGCTCGCCGCCCTCGGGCGCGCTGTGTGCGAAGAAGCGGGTCTCGTCTTCCGACATTGGATCGCTCTCGGTCCGACCTGGGGTCCGGGTCACCTCGGAATTCTCGAACCGTGCCTCTCTCACTGTAGCTGGACACCGTTGAGCAAGAAAGGTCGTACGCGCTCGTCACACGACCTTTACCAGGCAGTGGGCCGTACCCGTTGGCCGAGCGTCAGGGGGTAAGCGTAACTTGAGCGGAATGCGCCGGCTGTGCTACCTTGATGGAAGGCATTGGAGAGGAGGCGACGTGGAGCCAGACAGCAGGATGACGACGCAGATGCCCGTCAAGCTCGAGGCGGTCCTCGCCCGGCTCTGTCGGCGCATTCCCCATGCTCTGAACACCACCCAGGCGGTCAAGCTCCCCTACCTGGTCGACGTCCTGGCCAACCACGTCCTCGGCCATCCCATCACCGGAGGGCACCACCAAGCCTGGAAACACGGTGTGGTGACGGAAGAAGCGTGGCAGCACCTCGCCCACGGTCCCTCCGCAGTGTTCCGCGTGACGCCGGTCCGGTTCTCCGAAGAGACCCGAGTCGAGGTGCTCGACGACTCCTCCGCGGAGGCTCTGAGTGAAGACGAGCGCCGAATCGTCGATTTCGTCGCCGAAGAATACGCCTACGTGTCAGCGACAGAGCTTGGCCTGCTCACCAAGCGGATGAACCCGGCGATCAGCTCCTGGGGAGGAAACAGAGCCGCCGACCTGGGGGAAGACGCGTACGAGCGGATGTCGCCCGTCTACCTCGAGATGGCAGAATCCGTCGCCGAAATCTCGCTCGATCGGTTGCGGCGGGAGAGCCGACCGATCTCGAGCCCCGAGGACGTGGTTGCCTGAAATCCGCGTCTGGGAACCCGGCTGGCAGGATCGGCGGTGGACCAAGGGTCTCAAGAAGCTGCAACACGACCAGCGTGATCGGCTGAAGCAGGTCCTCAAGGAGCTGGTCGAGAGCCTCGCCTCCTGCAAGCATCCCCTGCTCGATCCGGTCATGCAGCGCTGGGGCCCCACAAAGTGGCACGCTCCAGGGAAGCAGAAGCAACTGGGCGATTGGTACGAATACCGCCTCGGTGATCGCAAGAACGCCGCGCGCGTGATCGTTTGCCACGATCCCACAGAGCAGGTCATCTACCTGGTCGCACGCACCGCGGTTCACGACCTAGGTCGGATCGAGCGCATCGTCAGCTCTTTCTAGCTTGAATCCACGCCTCCGCGCGGGAGGCGATCTCAGCCAGCGGTGCCCGGCTCTAGGGCGAGCGAGGGAGACTCGCGCGGGCGCTGCTGCCGAGGGATCGCAGGTATCCGGCAACCGCCGCCCCTTCGCGCTCGCGCAGGTGGACGCAGTCCATGACCTGCTGGGTCACCTTGGCGAGCTGGGCCCCGGTACCTTCGACGTGGTGCTCCGGCTGCGAGAAGAACTGCCGGCCGCGCTCGAGACGCTCGGCCGAGCAGCCGGAGGCGGTGGTGGGCAGGAGGGCGACGCGCTCCGGCGGCAGGCGCGAGGCGAAGGCGTCGTAGTGGCCGACCAGCCAGGCGAACACGCGGTCACGCCCACCCGGTGTGCCCTCGACGCGGTTCAGGATGGTGAACAGCTCGGTGGGCAACACGTGCTCGTCGAGGGTGTAGTCGAGCGCCCTCGCTCGCACCGCCGGGTCATCGAAGGCGCTGAGGGCGTTGAGAAAGCGCACGCGCTGCGCCGGCGACGTACTCTCTTCGAAGTGTTTCCGATAGGTCTCGAACAGCTTCGCGTCGCCGTACTTGGCGGTGAGGCGGAGGGAGACGCCGGAGAGCGACGGAGCGACCGACGACGGGTCCTGGAGGTACGCCTCGGCGAGGCCTCTGGCGAAGGCCAGCACCCGCGGGTCGCCGCCCTCGTCGCCGAGCCAGCCGAGGAGGTGGGGCCGGACCAGCGTCACCGCGTCCGGCTCGCCCTGCAGCGGCTCCATTCCGAAGCGCTCGAGCACCGGGCCGAGGGTGCGGCGCACGTAGACCGCGAACCGCCCGCGCATCTCGGCGGGCACGAACGCGTGCTCCACTTTGCTGAGGTTGCCGATGAGCGCCGCCACGACATCGGGATCGGGGTCGTCGGCGAACGAGCTCAGCACCCGCAGGTAGGTGGCGCCGGTGACCGTACCCGTGTCGAGCAGCGCCGCCGTGTTGCCGAGGAAGGCGATGCGCTCGGCCGGGTCGAGGGCGTCGGGCGCGGCGGCAGCGATCGCCTGCAGCATGTCGCTCGGCACCTGCCAGCGGTAGTAGCCGAGGGCGTCGGCGTTGGGCATCACCCAGTCGACACCGGAGCCCAGGTCGACGGTCTGCGACGCGCCGGTCAGCAGCAGGTCGTGACGCGTCACCTCCCCGCCGCGCGACACCTTCAACCGCACCGGTAACTGCCAGCTCTCGTCCGCCGCCTCGACACCGGCGTTGAGGAAGCGGCGCTGGCTGATCACGACCGTTCCGTCGCCCTGCGGTGTGACGCTGAGCAGCGGGTAGCCCGGCTGGTCGACGAAGTCTGCAAGCACAGCCTGTACGTCCTTGCCCGACACCTCGGCGAGCGCCTGCCACAGGTCGGCGGCCACCGTGTTGCCGTCGGCATGGCGGTCGATGTAGGTGCGGATCGCCTGCCGGAAGACGTCCGGGCCGATCCACTGCTCCACCATGCCGAGGACCGCGCGACCCTTGGCGTAGGCCAGGCCGAGGTTGCGCATCGAGGCGTCGGCGTCGACGATCGGCTGGCGGATCGCCTCGGTCGACGGCCGCGCGTCGATCGACAGGATCTGCTGCACGCCGCGCAGCATCTGCAGGTCGATGCCGAGCTCAGGGTGTAGGTGGCCGGCGATGCGGTTGCCCAGCCAGTCGGCGAACGACTCGTTGAGCCACAGGTCGTCCCACCAGCGCATCGTCACCAGGTCGCCGAACCACATGTGCGCCAGCTCGTGGGCGGTGGCCCGAACCAGGCGCCGCTCCACCCCCGCCGAGGCGGCGGCCGGCTCGATCAGCAGAATCTTGTCGGCGAAGGTCACCAGCCCAGGGTTCTCCATCGCGCCCAACCAGAGCTCCGGCACTGCGATCAGGTCGAGCTTCGGGTACGGGTAGGGGCGGCCGAAGTAGTCCTCGAGGGCGGCGACGATCGGCGGCGTCACCTTCGCCGCCATCGCCATCTGCCCGCCGAGCCCCTTCGGCGCCAGCACCCGCCCCGGCACGCTCATCCCTTCGATCGGCATCGACTCGAACGGTCCGACGGCGAGGGCCAGCAGGTAGCTCGGCAGCGGCCGGGTCCGCTGGAAGGTGATGCGTGTCATCCCGCCCGCCTGGAAGCGCGCCACCTCCGGCGTATTGGTCACGGCCATGTCGTCGCTCGGCACGGTGAGGACGAGCTGATACGGGATCTTCACCGCCGGCTCGTCCCAGATCGGGAAGGCCTCGCGCGCGTCGATCGCCTCGAACTGGGTCAAGGCGTAAGCATTCCCCTGGTGCTCGGCCCGATAGAGCCCCACCGCCCGGGTGCCGAAGTCGTTGTGGAAGTCGACGTCGAGGCTGTACACCCCCGGAGTCAGCACATTCTGAGCCGTGACTTCCAGCCGCCCCGCGAAGATCGGCGCGAAGGTCACAGCGACTTGCCGACCCGACTCGTCGCTGAGGGCGAGGAAGGTGACGTCCATGTCCTCCGCGTGCAGCCGGAACGTCTTCGTCGCCTCGAGCACGGTCAGGTCGACGTGCGCCCTCCCCGAGTAGTCCTTCTGCGCCGGATCGATCACCAGGTGGATGCGCTCGAAGTCAGGCCGCACCTGGTCGCCGAGCAGAAAGTTTGCGGGAGTGGCGGTTTCGGCGAGCGCTTGGGGGGAGACGGCTACGAAGGTGAGGCCGAGCAGAGCGGCGGTGAGACGACGCAGGGGCGAGGGGTCCATCGGCGAGTCACCTCCGGGTGGTAGATCGGGTCAATGCACGCATCGGCAAGCGGAGGCTGTGGATGGTTGCGAGCCCACAGGGGGCGGTCTTCTTCGATGAGCTCTCGCGCTTCGGCCGCGCGGCCGGCAGCTCGAGCAGCTCGGCCAGCCGGCACCGGGGGCCGAGGTCGGACAGGTGAGCCATCACCACACCGAGCAGGTCACCGGAGGTGCTCTCCTCGCGATCGATGGCGCGAAGCAGGTTCGGGGTCAGGTGCAGGTTTGACACGGCGTAGATCCCCTTTCTTCCTTCCACAGTGTCGGAATCGCCGAAGTAAGGGACAGGGGAAACAAGTTCCCGCCGACGCCTAGACTCCTACGGCCCGGTCTGCGGGCGCAGGCCGGCGACGCCCAGGCGGAGCACCGGATCGCCGAGGCCGGTCCGAGTCCGGGACGCGGACTGCTGGTCGGCCGCCGTGGCCGCCGAGCTCGTGGAGCCCGTGGAGCCTTCGGTCTGCCCCAGGCTCCGGTGGCCCGGATCGGTGGTGACGTTGCCTCCCCCGCCACCATCGCCTCCATTGCCCCCGTTCCCTCCGTTGTCGTTCATGGGTGGCCGGCACCTCGTAGGTCACCCGCGCAAGGGCTTCGAAGTAGCGCGCGGGCTCGACGATCTCTCCGGCCGCGCTGAAGATCTCGGAACACGGCCTGACTGCGACAGCAGGCTGCGTCGCCGAAGAGGTTCCGGTACTCCTCCGCGGTCTGCTCGATGATGCTCGTGTACGGAATCGCGATGATCACCCTGCGGAGGTCGTGGGCGAGGGCATGCCGGAGAGCGAACGCCATGCCGGAGAGCGTCTTGCCGCCACCCGTCGGTACGGTCAGGCGAAAGAGCCCGGGCGGGCGCTCGGCGGCCGCCAAGCTGTGGTCGTAGATCTCGTTCCTGGCTTGATTGGGCTTGGTCGGCGGGGCGTCAGAGAGCTTCCGCCTCCTGCGCTCCTGATACTGCTCCCAGAGATCTTCGATCGAACCGGTCGACGACCGCGCTCGGGAGCGCTGCCTGTCGAAGTGCGCCTCCGTATCGAGGAAGTCCGCATCCACCAAGGCGCTGAAGACGAAGCGGAGAAACAGCTCCCAGCGGCGCTTGAACGAGTCTCGGTCTTCGTCGGAGGGCCGACGCGCCGGTAGCCAGGCGGGGAATTCGAACGGGACTATCGCGCGGGCCTGCTGCACCGAGGTGAGCTCGCGACCGGCAACTTCGAGTGCTTCGAGCACGCGGGGGTGTTCTCGATCTTGGCGAGGCGTTGGCGGAGCGCTTCGGTATTGGGAAGCCCTCCGTGGTGACCGGCGATCAGCCCGCTAAGGGGCTGGAAGATCTGTCGAGCGAGGAGAGCGCCTGCGCTCGAATGGTCGGGGCCTCTGCGGGCTTCGGGGTCGTGGAGATAGCGCTGGAAGTCCCGGTGGGCCTTCCCGGTGTCGTGGGTCAGGCCGCCCACGCGAGCGAGGTCGTCGCCGCCGAACGGAGTCGCAAGAACGGCCGCCAGGTCCGCGACGTTGAGCTGGTGAGTGCCATGAAGACGAGGAGCATTTCTAACAGGCTGGGTGGACGGTCCGGACGGCGCCGGTGAGGGTCGGTGTGTTGGTTACTCGATGCTCTAGACACGGTGACCTCCCGAATGAGTGAGGCGGCCGGCCCACGGCGCACGAAACCCGACGTAAGGTTTATCTTCGATGCCTGCTTCCATCTTCAGTGTTTCAATCCACGCCTCCGCGCGGGAGGCGACCCGCGACGCCTGGCCGTCCAGGCGCCAGCTCGCGGTTTCAATCCACGCCTCCGCGCGGGAGGCGACCGATCACGGACGTCTGGGGCTCGGCCGCGATCACGTTTCAATCCACGCCTCCGCGCGGGAGGCGACGCTGTCGGAATGAAGATCCTTACGATCTCGAACGCGTTTCAATCCACGCCTCCGTGCGGGAGGCGACCCGACGGCAAGCCGCCCGTTCCGGCGCCTCCGGGGTTTCAATCCACGCCTCCGTGCGGGAGGCGACCCGACGGCAAGCCGCCCGTTCCGGCGCCTCCGGGGTTTCAATCCACGCCTCCGTGCGGGAGGCGACAGCAGGTGGGCGGCCAGGTTGCCCTGGACAACGCGTTTCAATCCACGCCTCCGTGCGGGAGGCGACCTCCCAGAGGCCCGGTCCGGTCGCCTTGATCGCGTTTCAATCCACGCCTCCGTGCGGGAGGCGACTTTCCGCTCGCCTCACTCGCCAACCTCCCCCGCAAGTTTCAATCCACGCCTCCGTGCGGGAGGCGACTCGATGTCGGGAGCGAGCGCCTTGATCCTAGCGTGTTTCAATCCACGCCTCCGTGCGGGAGGCGACTTCGCATCGCCGACCTGGCAACCGGAGAAGACGTGTTTCAATCCACGCCTCCGTGCGGGAGGCGACCACGCCGCGCGAGCGGGCCATCCTCGAAGGCTATGTTTCAATCCACGCCTCCGTGCGGGAGGCGACTTGTCCCCGGCGATCTGCGTCGTGCCGTTGACCAGGTTTCAATCCACGCCTCCGTGCGGGAGGCGACCTCCGGCATCCCCGCCTTGAGGATGGCGTTCATCACGTTTCAATCCACGCCTCCGTGCGGGAGGCGACCCCACAGCCGACCGAGCGACAAGGGCACGTTCTCGTTTCAATCCACGCCTCCGTGCGGGAGGCGACCGCTGTTGGAGCGGTGCGCCGGACGATCCTTTAGGTTTCAATCCACGCCTCCGTGCGGGAGGCGACCGTCTGTCCGGTCACCGCCGAGACCGCCGTCACGTCGTTTCAATCCACGCCTCCGTGCGGGAGGCGACCTTGCTGCGCGCAGCTCCAGGATCGACGCCGTGACGTTTCAATCCACGCCTCCGTGCGGGAGGCGACCAGCGTGAGCCAGATGATCAGCAGCCACCAGCAGAGTTTCAATCCACGCCTCCGTGCGGGAGGCGACTCGCGTCCTCCGCCCCTGCGGCGGCCGGGTGAGGGTTTCAATCCACGCCTCCGTGCGGGAGGCGACCCGTCGTCCCGCGACCCCTGGCGACGTTCTTGACGTTTCAATCCACGCCTCCGTGCGGGAGGCGACCGTCGCGGTCGCTGCCAGCCCAAAGCGCGAGAAGGAGTTTCAATCCACGCCTCCGTGCGGGAGGCGACACGGTGCTGCGGTCTCCATGCTCTCCCAGTGCTGGTTTCAATCCACGCCTCCGTGCGGGAGGCGACGAGCTTACCGAGCGCGTCATCTTCGCTCATTGCGGGGTTTCAATCCACGCCTCCGTGCGGGAGGCGACCTCGGCGGACTCTCCTGCCTTTGTCGACTCCTCGTTGTTTCAATCCACGCCTCCGTGCGGGAGGCGACCCACTAGTAGCGGCACCGGTCACTGCGAGCTATGGTTTCAATCCACGCCTCCGTGCGGGAGGCGACGGCGTGATCATAACTCCCCTGCCTTGAGGGTCTTGGAGTGGGGTTTCCGCGAACCTCTCCTCTGAGGGAGCCTTCGGCAGGCGGGCGTGCCGGGCTCCAGCGCCGAAGCGGTGGCGGCTCAGTGGGTTGGAGGGATCGCGAACCTCCCGGGGATTTCGTGCGCGCTTGGGGTTCGCGGAGGGTGCCTCGGGGGGGTGGAGCGGGAGGCCGGGTTCGCGGCTTGGGAGGTCCTCGCACCCGGCGCGCCAGTGTTGACAGGGGCACTGAGGGACGCTAGGGTGGCGTAATTAAGGCGTTATGGAGTCCGGCCGGTGGATGGACTCAACGGACGGATTCAGCGAACCATGCAGAGAATGATTTCAGCGTGAAGACGGCCCGGGCTGCTCAACCCCTCGGGGAGAACGATGGCCAGCGAGACAGCGGAACCAAGGCAGATTCAGGGCATGACCGAAAAAGCAAGTCCATTCCGGCTTGTGCTGGATCAGGCAGGTAGATGGTGGGAGGCTGAAGAGGAGAACGCACGCAGGTTGGCGTCGAGGGAGCGACTGTTCGTCACCGTCGGGCTTGCTCTGACCGGACTTTCTGCGAAAGATGGGCTTCGAACAGTCGAAGAAGTGTTGGCTTCAGATGCCAGCGCCGCCTTGCGTTGGACATTCCTGGCGATCGCTGCCGCGGGGGCCTTTCTGATCCTTTCGGGCATTTTCTATGCTGCGGGAGGATTTCGCACGAGGACTAAGAATCCTGGCAAGAAGGTCCAAGCGGCCGGGAGCCATGAGGTTGCGGGACCGGCGGGGCTGGCCAGTAGGCTGCTAGGCTTGGGCGGGGGGACGATGCAAGAGTTGAAAAAGGTACCGGTAGGAAGCGCGCCTAGTCCTGAATTCTTTCTGGCAGCGGCCTTTTCGAGGACTTACGAGGCATCCAATCTGCTGAGTCGGGTTAACGAAAGGAAAAGGCGTCGGATCGAACGGGCCCAACGGATCTTCGGGATCGGGCTGCTCCTCGTGATTCTCGCGGTGTCTCTCTACGCGCTGTGTCTGCGGCGAGCAGTCGTTGGTCCGAGAACCTCCGATGAGAAAATCACGGTGAAGGCCGGAACGGCGATGTCCGCATCGACTTGGCGGCCAACCCACGCTACGGTATCGTCCAAGAAGACCGGTCCACGGGAAGAGAGTCGAACCTATGGCAGACACTGAGATGCTGATCGAGACCGACCGCTGCGACGAGGAGGTTGCGACGGCTTCGCCGGAAGCCGCCCCGGAGATCGTCCAGCCCAAGTCGGTCACGGACCAGTTGGACAAGCTCATCGAGCTCCAAGAGCAGACCGATCAAGAGATCGAGCGGCTGAACACGCCTTCTGGAGTTCTCGACACAGTTGCTCCCTTCCGCACTTCGACCAGCTAGCCTGCACTATTCATGAGACGCCGTAGCGAGAGTCGCAAGTGCGCGTGAGATCAGGGCGCACACAGCGATGCGCGACGCAGGCGTACTGTACGTACGTCGAGGAGCAAAGAGCGAGTACGCCCTGAGATTGCGTGCAATTGCGGCTCGCAGTAGGTGGCTCATGAATCGTGCAGGCTAGCGGTCTGCGCGGCAGGACTTCGCGGCCGCGAGCGCGGGTCCCAGGAAG
>Ga0210086_1000994_pt1 | contig 15126 bp, 12 predicted proteins | sample China_Galinas_PW_3_FD_184867 | JGI IMG/M metagenome (GOLD analysis project Ga0210086, IMG submission 184867) | Wetland microbial communities from San Francisco Bay, California, USA, that impact long-term carbon sequestration - China_Galinas_PWB_D2... | ecosystem: Environmental > Aquatic > Marine... | reverse complement strand
TCGACGGACTCATGGCGATGATCCGCCTGTGCTGTTCGGGCATCACCCTGTAGCGTCGTGAATGGTCAGAAGACCCGTCGGTCTGAGGGCAGCCTCGTTAGCTCTAGCTTAGCTAGCTAGCTAAGCTAGCGGAATTCCTAGCAGGCAACTACGAGGGCGTCCTGGACGGTTTGTGCGAGGGCTACGGCATCGACAAGAGCTCAGTCTGCCGGCACTTCTAAGCCGCGACTCACCAGCAGCTCAGGGAGCTGATGGAACGACATCTCATGTCGCGGGTTGCCAAGCGGGCCGGAATGGGCGGACAGGACTTCCAGATCCGGTTGTACAGGATCACAGGGAAGATCACCTGAATTTGACACGAGTGTTCGTCGAATCCGTCCCCCCCCCCTCATCGCATGTCAGCATAGCGCTCACCGCCGCGTCGATGTCATTTCGTTCCCTGAACTCGAGGATGTCCAGTGAAACTGCTCTCCCTGCTCGTCTTTGTTGGCTTCCTTGGCAATGCCACGCCCAAGACGCCGCTCACCGTCCTTCTCCCTCTCGATGGGGCAGAGTGTGAGTGCAAGATCGTCGTTTCGGGCAGCCACAAACAGAGCGTACTGTGCGCACCAGGGAGTTCCGAGACAAAGTTCAGCATCAGCTACGAGAACCCGGTTCCGGTCCCGGGGACCTGCACCGGCACCACAAACGACTGTAAGGGTGACAAGGCGTGCAAGCTGGACTTCCCGGACGATGGTGTGGAGGTCACGTTAAACACGAGTTGTGGCCCGTCCACGCTCTGGGTCAAAACGCCGAACCATAACAGTGGAAACTGCGCCTCGATCAATGGCGACTCCAGTTTCAACCTGGACACCGAAGTCCCGTGTAAGGACCAAAGCGCGGCCTCTGGGGAAAGCGGCCATGCGAAGATCGAAGTGTGGCTCGCCGCCAACTGCAGCGGCAACGCCGATGGATGGCTAAACTTCACGATTAACTGCGACAAGTGTGCCGCGAAGCCCGAGGAGCCGCATTGAGCCGTCGACGCCCAATACGTTCACGAGCATTCCTCGGGGTCGGGCTGCTCATCCTTGCTGCGGCTATAGTGCTCTTTGGCCGTAATTACTTCACTGCAAACTCAACCTCCGAGGAGCCCATAGATCTGAGAGACGTCTCTCGCTGGGTCCCGGAGGCCCACGCCGGCCGGCCGGTGCGCTTAGTGCGCCGTGAAACCAAACAACGCTCAACCGGCAATAAGAAAGTCAAGCAGAGGACCGTTGCGATCGTCCAGACACTGGGTGCCTTGAGCTCCAGCGAGAGTGCGTCTGCCCGACGTGTTCTCCTAAAGGTCCTCAAAACTCGCCAGACCAGACTCGATCGCTATGTCCGCGGAAACGCTCAGACCTCGACGGAAGCAACGCTGCGCGAAGCCGAACTGCTCCACTCCGTCGTCAAGTTACGAAGCATTCTCTCTGCTTTCGATTCCGGATCTTACTACGTTTCTACAAATGGCGGACATACAATGGACGCCCCTGAGATGCTGACGTTCAATAGTGGTATCGTAAAAGACGGCCGTCCCGCTGTACTATCCGTCGTCGTTGAAAAGAAGTCCTATACCGATTTGCTTGCAGTTGAGGACCACGTCACCGCGATGCGACTTGCCGCCCTCCGCGAAAAGGTCTACGCATTCAACGCCAAACCTAGGTCGGATCGGGATTCACTTATACGCAAGCACGATGCTATTCGTGACAAGCCGTACGCGGATCGGAGTGCTTCTGACCGCGGTTTCCTGAAGACCTATTTCCCTACTGGAGTCAAAATCCTGCGAAGCAGCTCGACACTCCTGGTGGTGGACAAGGGTTAGACATCCCACTAGATGATTGTCGTGCACCGCGCTGATAGCTATAGCTAAGCTAGAGGCGCGGCCGGTCACCCGACCATGTCCGCCACGACTTCGCGCATCTCGGGTGGTGTCGGCAAGAATCGCAACAGACTCTTGGCCCGCTCGAGGCGTTCTCGGTCGTGCTGTTCCCGGGCCTGCAAGTAATCGCACAACGCGACGACGAACCGGTCGGACGAGTCCAACCGCACGGCGAGCCGTAACCAGCCCAGCGCGTCGCGCATCTCGCTGTTGGCCTCGATCTCGGCCTTGCGACCGACCCCCTCGCTCGCGCGATGGCCTCGCCTGAGCGCGCGCAGCCCGCGTTGCACCGCGCGCGCCTCGAGCACCGGAACTGCGCTCAGGCCCGCCGGCAGGTCGTGCATCACTCGCACGGCGCGGGTCGCCTGGTCGATGTCGATACTCCAGTCCTCGCGTTCGTCCTTGGCTTTCGGCTCGGGCACGCGCGAATAGCGATCGAATGCTGCTCGTGGATGCCCGGTCGCGAGCAGGAACCCCGGCACCTCCTTGCGAGACAGGTTCCAGGCACGAAACGCGAACAGCGTCGCGCACAGACCGAGCACGAGGAACAAGACGGCCTGGGCATTGCGCGTTCTTCGCTGCCAGGAGCTGATCTGTTCGGGATCGTCCTCGAGCGCCGCCAGCAACTCGATGCGCCGCTTGGAGGACGGGTGTCGCCAGCTCGCCTGGTTTCCCCGTTCGGGCACCATCATCTCGACCTGCACGAGCGCGTCGATCATGCTCGACGGCCCGCCCAGGAACCTCGCACCGAACAAGTCGGCTTCGTGCTCGAACCTACGGTTCAAGAACACGAACAGGGGCGCGAGCACGACCATCACGCCGATGAAGGCAACGAAGATCCAGTCGGATGCCGTGATCACGGCAGCGGCGAGCACGGGCAGCAGCACGAAGAACAACAGTTGCCGCTCGAGGTGGCGGCGTTTGATGTGCGCGAGCTCGTGCGCGAACACGGCCTGGATCTGCTCTGGACCGAACAGCCGCGTCATCAGGTCCGTGAAGAAGAACTGGCGGGTGAAGCCGACGGGGCCGACGACGCCCGCGTTCAACACGCGATAGCCCGTGGACAGGACGCTGATCCGGTTCAGAGATACCCCCATCTCGCGGGCCATCTCCCACAGCGACTCTTCGAGCGGAGGATACGGGAGCTTGCGCCCGCCCCACACGAAGACGAACCAGACCGGGAGCAGCACGACCACGAACCCGAAGCCGATCACGACCGCGGCGACGGCACCGAGCGAGAGCTCGCTGATGAACGCCCGCGTCGGTACGAACGCATCGAGCAGATCGAACCAGCCGAACAGGAGCGGCAACATCGGCAGCAGCGTCCATGTTGCACGCAGACGATCGAGCGCCCGCACGGATTCGCCCTCGAACCGCCGCTGTCCGAGGGCCGCAAGTAACTCCAAGACCAGAAACGGCGCGAGCAGCACGACGAGCGACAGCGCCTGACTGCGCAGGTTCAGTTCGAATCCGACGAACGCATCCCAGCGCAGGCCGTAGAGCAGCATGACGTAGTAGATCGTCGGGAGCTGCGGTGACAACAAGCGAAACAGCTCGAGGAACGCCGAACGCCGTCCACGCGTCGCAGCCTTCAGGACCGTGGCCAGCTCGTAGGACAGCCACAGCAACAGGATACATGACGCCAGCACGAACAGATACTCTGACGTCGTGTGGAGCTGCTCCGGCGAAGCCGGCCCGAGCACCCAATCGATCGAGAGCAACGCAACGAGCGCCGTCAGGAGGGGCAGCGGAATGAACAAGCTCTCGTTTCCCTCCTCGCTCTCGATCGTAGTCGTGTCGATCAGAAGTTCGTGTACCTAGCGGGCCTAACCAGTTGTACACGAGCTTCCGATACGAGACACGGCCTACTTGTCGGCTCCGCCGGTGTTCTTCTGGAGCCGATTGTGCTTCTCGAGCAACGCCTTGAACCGCGGGTCCTTGCGCAGCGCGTTGATGTCGTGGTCTCGCGCGAGCAGGCTGTCGGCCAGCGTCTCGGCCCCGAGCGTCAGGGCTTTGTCGAGCGACGCGAAGGCACCATCGAGGTCACCGGAGAGCGCCTGCGAGCAGCACATGTTGTAGCGAAGCGTCGCGACGTTCCTCTGCGGAAGGTTCTCGGGCAGCTTCGCGAACAGTTGGTCGTAGCACTCGACGGCCTTCTTGTAGTCACGGATGTCGTGATAGAGAGACGCCAGCCCGATGAGCGCCTGGGCCCGCTCCTGATCCGACTCGCTCTTGGCGTCCTTCTCGAAGTTCGCAATCGCCTTGCTGAGCCGAGTACGATCGCCGTAGAACGCCAACACGTAGCTCGCCTTCTGCTGGACCTGGGGATCCTCGAAGTCGTCGTCGGCGATCTCGCCGAGGAGCTTCATCTGCTCCTTGCTGAGCGTCTTCGTGACGTCGCGCAACGCGCCGACGAGAGCCTGACGCTGGAAGTCGTCGACCCCCGACGGCGGGTTGTCGATCATCTTGCACATCAGGTCGTGGACGTCCGGCCCGAGGCGAGTGAGAGCCTTGTACTGTCCCGCGTAGACCGCCTGGCTCGCCAAACCGGCTCGGATCCCAGAGCGGATCGCCATGACGCGGAGCGAGTCGAGGTTCTTGCGGAACTTCGCCATCATCTTGCTCGCGACCGTGCCGGCATCCGCGGGCAACTCTTGGAGCTTCCCGGACGCCAGAATGTCCGTGAGCGTCTTCGCCACCTTGGTCTTGACGTCGTCACTGACCTCGTCCGCGCCCTTGCCGGCGACAGCAGCGTCGGTCACCTTGCCGGCGGTCACGCTGACGGCACCGAGGAACGACACGTCGTGACTGAACTTGGGGATGACCTCCCCGAGCTTCTTGCGATCACCTCGGAACAGCGCATCGACGAGCGCGCACTTGTCCTCGAAGCTCGGCCCTTGATTGGCTTCGGGCTTCGCAGCGGGCTTCTTGGTCTCGACGTCCTGCAGCACGGGCTTCTCGCGGACAACCTCGCCTTGCGCGCGGGCATGGGGGCTCAGGACCGCGCCGGCCAGAAAGACAACAGGAAGCCACAGGGGCATTCGAGTCGGGTGCATCAAATGAACTCCAGGGGTTGGTTGTTGCGGAGTCGAGAATCATAGCACGCGCATGAACGGGGCTCACCCCGCCGAGCGGTCAACTCGACGGCTCGAACCGAAACGTGCCCGTGAACACCCGGCGTGCGGGGCCCTTCATCAGGACGGGCCCCGATTCGGTCCAGCAGATCTCGAGGCTGCCCCCGCGGAGTTCGACCCGGACCCAATCATCGCGCGCGAACAGTCCCAGCGATACCGCTGCGACGACGGCTGCACACGCCCCCGACCCACAGCCCAACGTCTCGCCCGAACCGCGCTCCCAGGTCCGCTGGAACAAGAAGCGTCCGCTTCCGGACGGCTCGTCCCGGATCTGCACGAACTCGACATTGGCGCGATCGGGGAACATCGCGGCGGTTTCGAGCGGGGACCCGACCCGAGGAAGGTCCAGCTCCATCGGATCGCGTTCGAGGGGGATGACGAGATGGGGGTTGCCCATCGACAACGCCTGGGCCTCCGTCACGCGTCCGTCAACGTCCACGCTCACGGTCCAGGGGCGATCACCGCCGCCGAACGCCGCGACTCCACACGGGTCCGCACGATCGAGCCGTAGCGGAATCGAGTCCGCGGCGAAGCCCGGATCCTCCATGTCGACCTCGACCCCGGTGATGGTACGACCGGCGCCGTGGATCCGCGCCCTCCGAGGTCCGGAGGCCGTGCGAACCACGACGCTGGCCCCGTGGACTTCGCTGAGGTCCATGCGCGTCTCGGCGACATGGCGTGCGACACAGCGCAACGCGTTGCCGCACATCGCGCCCTCGGTTCCGTCGGTGTTGAACATCCGCATCTCGATGTCCGCGCCATCGACATCGCGCATCAGCACGAGGCCGTCCGATCCGACTCCGTGATGCCGGCGGCTCATCTCGACGGCAAGGCGCGCCGTCTCGGCCTCGACGGCGGCGCGGCAGTCGATGCGATCGAGGTCGACGTAGATGTAGTCGTTGCCGCAGCCCTCCATCTTCACGAAGGGCAGGTCGATCGTCCCGCGCGTGTCTGTTGGATCGGACATCACCCTCGTCGGCCGGGGTCAGCGCTCGACGCGAATCGTCTTGCTCGTGATCGTCAGCGGAAGCGTGAACAGGTTGAACAGCAGGTCGCCGAACGTCACCTGAGTCGTGATCTTGTAGCTCGTCGAGTTGCCGGCCAGCTCCTGCGAATCGAACCCGGGGTTGAGCGACACGAGCCCGAACAGCGCCCACCACGACCGCGTCTCCTCCGTCCCCAGACCGGTCGGACCGCCGCCGACCGTATGTTCCGTCGTGTAGCAGGAGCTCCCCAACAGCAACAGGACCACGGCTCCGATCGACAGCAGCTTGCGACGCATGACTCCTCCGTCTGGTTGACAGCCTCTCACGATATCGGAGGAAGCCGCGCTCCCGGGTCATGATTCTCGACGAGCCGCCAAGCTTCGTCGTCCGCGGCAAGCAGAGCCCGGTCGACGACCTGCCGCCATTCGTCGATCCGGTCCTTGGCGAGCTCGGCCGGAAGCTCGATCGGCTCGCCGTAGACGATCGCGACCCGCGCGAACGGCTTTGGGATCACCAGGCGGTCCCAAGACCGCAAGCGCCACGCCCGACTCGCCGCCATCCCGACCGGCAGGATCGTTCGCTGCCCCAGCCGGGCCAGCTGGACGATTCCCTGCTTGGCTCGTCCCTCGGGCCCTTTGGGTCCATCGACCGGGATTCCGATCTTCGCCTCGGGATCCATGCGACACAGCTCCAGCAGGCTCTTCATGCCTCCACGTGTGCTCGATCCCCGCACGGACTGGAATCCGAACCTGCGCACGAACCAGGCCGCGATCTCGCCATCGGCGTGGGTGCTGATCAGGATGTGGATCCCCTGGCGGCGGTGCAGGACCGCGCCCAGAAGCACGCGTCCGTGCGGGAACGCATACACGAACGGTTGCTTGCCCGCGACCAGCGCGTCGTGATGGTGGAGGCCCGACCGGGTCGCCCGCCAGGTGTGACCAAGCGTCCCGAGCACCGGGGCCGCGACGGTCGTGATCATTCGCGCCCGCGCCGTTCTGCTGGTCATCTCTCGTCCACCTCCCCGTAGTCGTAGCGCTCGAACTCGTCGAGCAGCTCGCCGACCTGTCGCTCGCGAGCGTTCCGGCGGCGCATCACGAGAATCAACAGCGGGACGCACAAGAGCAGCAGAATCTCAAAGCAGCTCCTGCCGAGCAAGGACAACAGTCCACGACCTTCCCGAACCCGCTTCTCCCACGGACCGGTCAGCTTGCCGAACGAGGTATTGCTCTCGAGCGCCATCCCCGCATCGAGGCTCTCGGCGCGCCCCGTCAGGTAGTTCTCGGCGGACTTCATGACGAGCCCGAGACCGACCTCTTCCATCAGGAACGAGAAGAACGAAGCGCACTGGGCGTACGCCGCCCGAGAATCGGACTCGCCGGGCGGGAACCTTTGCGCAAGCTGCCCCCAGGAGTAGATCTCGCCGGTGATCAGCCTCACTGCCACGATCTCCTCCTGCCCGGACAAGTACACGCTGCCCGCGATCTCCTGTGCCAGACCCTCGTGGAACCACAGGGGCAGCGTCCGCTTGCCTCCGCTGAGCGAGAGTTCCAGATCGCCGAGCACGATGTGGGTCAGCTCGTGGAGCAGCACGCTCTTCAAGTTGTCGGGCGGGTCGACGCGCAGGCGCCGGCTCACGACCGTGACGCGGTACTGGTGGGTGGACGCGACAGCCACGGTCCAGTCGCGGAAGCTCTTGCGCACGGCGGCCGGGACCTCGGCCAACCGTTCGTAGACGTCGATCTCGACTGGCTTCTGTAGTTTGCGTTCGAGGCGGCGCGAGACGTAGGCGAGCGCGCTCGTGGCCTCTCGGCTGATCTGTGCTCGCATCGCCCCGCTGAGGCCGGGCCCCGTCACGACGATACCGGTACCCTCCGGCGCGGTTACACTCCGGTCACAGCTCGGTGAGCCCGCGGTGACGGCCAGCACGACGGCAGGCAGGAGCCACCGGATCGCCGACGTCAGGTTGCAAAGTTCGATGTCCAAAGCGGAGCCAGGGTAGGAAGTGGGCGCCCGACGCGTCCAACACCACTCGTCCCCTCGGTCGAGCCGACCACATTAGCAAGGAGAAAGCCAACGATGACCAGAACCGAACCCGACTGGAAGCGGCTCGTGTTCGCGAGCGTGTTGCTCGCGGCCGTGGCGCTAGCGCTGGGTTTCAAGCCGAGCCAGACAGGGAAACAGGACCAGGCGGCCACGCCCGACGAAAACACTGCTGTCGTCCAGTTCGCTCGGCTCGACTACACCTCGCCGGCGAACAAGGGGTTCGCGGTCGAGGCCAAGGACCTCGCCCGCGTGCAGCTCGTCGAGCTCGGCAAGAGCGGGCTCGTCCTCGAGCTGTTCTTCCTGAACGGCGACTACGTGCTGACCCATGTCGACAGCCTGACCTTCTTCAAGGAGGTCGCCGGACTGCAGATGCGCAAGGTCAAGGTCACACGCGTGCCGGCGAGCAAGTTGTCGTTCCCCTACGTCAACTGAACCGCCCGCCGGGAGTCTGGTGGTGTGATGCAGACAGATTGGTCATTATCCGCGAGCGATCAGCGTCGCTGGTGGTGAGTCGATCTGTCGCTTTCGAGGTTCTTGTGTCACGGCAGATCGACGTTCGGGCGGACGCAGGCCGGGCTCAGAGGCCCGCCGAGGGAGCACGGCGCCGCCAGCGGCGTCCTAGCGCCTCGGATAATGGCCAAGATGGCTGCATCAGACCACTAGGCGCGGCGTCAGGCAAGCCTCGCGAACAGACCGTCGATCGGGGCGAAGCGTGCTCGCAGCACTTGTTTCGAGTCGACGCGCAGCCAGTGGTCGAGCACTGACGCGTAGACTCGGCGGAAGTCGACCGTGTGGCGGAGATCACCGTGATCGAGGTCCTGGAGGCTCGGGTGCTCCCCGTAGAACCCACCGCGGATGCGCTTGCCGATCACGAGCATCGGTGCGGCCACTCCATGGTCGGTCCCCTGGCTCTGGTTCTCGCGAACACGCCGGCCGAACTCGGAGAACACGATGATGGCGACACGGTCCGCAACGCCGAGCCGCTCGAGGTCGCGCTGGAACATCGACACTGCCTGGTCGAACTGTTGCAGCAGCGACCCGTGGCGGAACGCCTGACCTACGTGCGTGTCGAAGCCGTTGTGGTAGGTGTAGAACACGCGCGTCGGCAGCTGACCGGCGATCAGCGATGCGACGGTTCGCAACGAGCCCGCCAGGCGTGAGCCCTGATATCGCACCGGAGTGCGATACTTCTGGGCGGTTCGGCGGACCAGCTCCGAGCTCTCGTGGGCCTCGCGCGCCGTGTTCCGCAGCATCCGCAGCATCGGATTGTCGTGGTTCCCTTCGGAGCTCTTCGCCTGGCTCAGCCGCGCGAACACCTTCTCTTCGTCGCCGGCGCCCTGGAACCGGTAGAGGCTCGGATTGACGAACGACACCGGCTTGTAGCGGGCCCCGTTGACCGCGAGCGGAACCCTGTCGGAGAGATTGATCGCAAGGTCAGGGTCGGAGCCTCGCTGTTCGACCATCACGTCGAGCGCACGACCGAGCCAGCCGAACCGCAGGTCGCGCCCGGTCGGGTCGGCCGACTGCCAGATGTCCATCGACTTGAAGTGCGAACGGTTGGGCCGCGGATAGCCGACGCCGTGGATCACCGCGGCCTGGCCCGCGTCGAGCATCTGCGCGAACACCTTGAGCGACGGGTGGAAACCGAAGCGCTTGTCCTTGCAGCGAACGATGTCCTTGCCGGCGATGCCCAGCCGGCGACGGTTCTGCCGGTACTCGCGACTCTCGACGGGGATCACGGTGTTGAGCCCGTCGTTGCCGCCCGACAGCTGGATCACGACGAGAATCTTGTCGTCGCCCGTCGCTCGGCGTGAACCGAACGCGGCAGCGTGGAGCACGCGCGAGCCGAATGCCGAGGAGAGGGCGAAGCTCCCGGCCCCGGCGATACCCAGGCCGAGGAACTCGCGACGATTCGTTTGCTTGTTCATTTGGCTCACCCGTTATGAAAGCTGGAACTCAGGCGTGCTCATCAGGAGATGGAGAAGCTCGCGGAGCTTCGACTCCGCGTCTCGCCGGCCGCGGGCGTCGAGCTTCCCGGACACGATCTTGTCGAGCGCAAGCGGTTTGGTTCCATCCGAACCGGTGACGAACGCCCGGAGGATGTGCTCGCGGTCTTCGGACAACGGCACATAGAGCAGTCGCTTGCCGAGAGCGGCGATGATCTGGTCCGCGGTCGAGACTTCGAGCCGTGCGACGAGGCCGACGAGATCGAGACCGGGGTCCCAGTTTCGCACACGTGCTTGGGCCCGCCGGCGCGCCATCATCTGCATTGCACGGAGACGGGCCTCGGCGCTCTGCCTGCCGCCCCGCGCGTCGCGCTGCCCACGACCCTGTTGCTGCTGTTGGCCCCGCCGCTGTATCGCACTGCGTCGTGGGTTCGGCGGTCCGGTCGGCCCGGCCTTGACCAGAGCACGGCAGAAGTTGTAGCGGTCCAAGAGCGTGGCGGTCGTGATCCAGGCCCCTCCCTCTTCCCAACCCTTGACGTTGGGGGGATACATGAGGTTCTGCCCGAGACGCGCGGCGCCGGCGACGATCAGCTCGGGGGGCGGCGGGTTGATCCCGAGCATCCGAACCGTGGACACCAACAGCACGATCGGACTCTTGACCAGGCTCCCGCGCGCCTTGGGCGAGTAGAACGCCTCGCTCTTGAACATACGCCGCAGCATCGGCTTGAGCTCGTAGCCGCGATCGCGGAGCTCTTGCGCGAGCTCTTTGACGATGGACTCCGGCGGATCGGCATAGGCGAAGTGCGCGAACAGCTTCCGCGCGATCAGCTCGGAGCACTCGGGCCGGGACAAGAGGGCATCGAGCACGTCGTCGCCGTCGAGATCGCCCGTCCGTCCGAGCACCGTCTTCTGCCCGAAATCGTGTTGACGGCGATTGAATACGAAGCTCGCCCCTCCGCGATTGAAGGTCCATCCGGTGAACGCCCGCGCCGCCTCCTTGATGTCCTTCTCGCTGTAGTGGCCGACGCCCAGCGTGAACAGCTCCATGACTTCACGTGCGAAGTTCTCGTTCGGCCGTCCTTTGCGATTGCGGTTGTTGTCGAGGTACTCGAGCATCGCAGGGTCCTTCGACACCTCGTGCAGCAACTCCGCGAAGTTGCCGGTCGCGTGTTCGCGCAAGAGCTCGTTCTGGAGCAGCATGTGGTAGGCGTTGCGGACGCGCTGATACGACGACGTGAAGTGGTTGTGCCAGAACAAGGTCATGCGCTCTTCGAGCGGCCGACGGGTCGTCAACAACTTCTCGACCCACCAGCTGCGGACGCGGGCGAACCGCCTCTGGTCGTCGATTCGCCACCGCCGGCGAGCCCGCCTCCGCTCGTTTTCACTCAGCGTGCGTAGCTTGCGGTAGTCGAGCACCGGTGTCGGGATGATCGCCGGCGGTGGAACCCCTTCCGGGCGCTGCTCGTAGTCGACGAGCCATGAGACCATGCCATCGAGGCCGAGCGCGTGGAGCTTTGCAACCTCTTCGGGCGTCCCGCCGAAGCCGGCGCGGATCAACAGGTGTCGCGCGTCCTCCAGCGTAAAGCTGTCCGCGGGGATTGCCGCCAACGACTCGGCGTCGCGGTCCAGACCGGTAGTCGGGGCGCCGCGGATCGACAGAATCGTCGGGCACAGACCACAGACCAATGCGATGCCGAAGTGGGCCTTCATCTCACTCTCCTGGCTTGGGGCACTTGCGGCGGCGCGCGCCGCACGTCCTGTTGTACCAGAACGCGCTCGGTTCGCGGGCACGCGCCCATGTCAGCGCTTTGTAAGTTCATACGCCTGCCCCGAAGTCAGCCGGATCCAAAAAACTCGATCCTGCGTGGACCCCATGGGATCGCCGCGTCGCCATGCGCAGACCATTCAGTGTCGTGATTTGGTGCAGTTGAGTCCGGTTCCACACCGAAAGAGAGACTCGGAGTCCTTGGGACTGAGCGGCACAAACCGGGACACCCCCAGGAACTCCGAACAGCCAGGCACTAGCGATCCGCAAAGACGTGGGAAAACGAAACAGCCAGTCCAAGACGAGCCTGCTCGATCAGCCCGACCACCTCGCCCTCACGCTGGTCACGGTGCGGGAAGTACGCAACGTCTTCGGCGTGTCGCGCAGCACCGTCTATCGCTGGATCGATCGCATGCGACTTCGCCAAGCCGGCGAGATCGAATCACCGACCGGGAACACGGGCACGAAGATCGTGATGCTCGAGGTCCTCGATCCGAGCCTGCTCACCGACCTACTCGACTACTCGGACCGGTACTTCGAAACCCACGGCGAGCCCGCGTTCCTCGAACAGCGCATCGCGTTCGAGACCTTTGCCCACCTGTCGACCGAGCTCCCCGAGTTCGCCGAACCCGAGGTCGTCGAAGGGGACGAAGAGCCCGAGCACGTCGCTGAACCGGAAGTGCTCGACGAGCCCGAGGTGGCGACCGACGAACCCGAGGTCGTGACCGACGAACCCGAGGTCGTCGAAGAGCCCGAGGTCGTGACTGACGAACCCGAGGTCGTCGAAGAGTCCGAGGTCGTGACTGACGAACCCGAGGTCGTGACTGACGAACCCGAGGTCGTCGAAGAGTCCGCTGGCAACGAAGAGATCGAGACGTTGCTCGCTCAGCTGAGTGAAGAAACCGAGGCGCGCAAGCGCCTCATGGCCGAGCTGGAGGCGGCCGCCAGGGAGCTCCAGAACACGGCGTTCCGCCACAAGCGACGCACTCGGATCTCGGATATCGTCGAAGTGCTCGGCGACATCCGCAGTGGCGACGCCACCAGCCGAAAGCCCGGGCGGCGCACACGGAAGGACAAGCAGCGTCCGGACCGGCGCAGACGCAAGCACCGCCCGGTGCTCCCGTCCGAGCTCGACAGCGACGATGTCGTCTACGACGTCGGACGTCTCGAACAGCTCTTGCGCAGGCGGCTCGAGCACCGCGACAGACACCAGCCCGCCGACGTTTCCGAGCCCGACCCGATCGAGGCCAAGCTCGAAGAGCTCCACGAGGAGGTCGAGTCGGCGTGTGCCGAGATCGACGAGATCGTGACGAACGTGCAACCGATCGCGGACGAGGTCGGCCCCGAACCCGGCGAACTTGCAGCGGCACAAGTGGACAATGAGCAGCCCGCCGCCGAACCCGACGAAGCGTGCGCGGAACAGACCGAGGAGCCGGCTCGTTACAGGAGCCCGATGCAAGATGTTCGCTTCGTGCGCCTCGATCCACCAGGACCCCGCACGTCGGCGGTCGAGGCCTCCGAGATCCGCGACGCGATCGAGAAGCTCGTGACTCCGTCCGACAACGGACACAGCGAAGAGTTCGCCCGTGAACCTGGCGACGACGTCGCTCCCGAGGCCGACGAGGTCATCGACGAAGCCTCCGGCCTCGATGAGGCGGGAGACGACGCCGAGATGGTCGATGCGATGGGCCTGGCCGACATCGACGGGACCGCCGTGGACGAGGCGCGAGAGCTCACGGGGTCGCTCCCAACGGACGAAACGCAGATCGACGACGACGTTCTCGCCAACGAGCTCGCCAGCGACTCCGAGGCGAACGAACAGCCGCACCAAGACACCGAAGCGGTCGACGACCTAGGGGAAGCAGGCGACACGCGCGACGGTGGTCGCGAGATCGAACCAGCGATCCCGGACTCCGAGGATCCCGACGAGGCCGAGCGGATGGACCTGGCCGCCGCCGCGTACGAGGCTGCCGAGGCTCTCGCCGATCAGCTCGCCGCCGAAGCGGAAGAAGCCCCGGTGGCGGCGCTCGAGCCGTCGAGCGACGAAGACGACACGCTGGAGGACCAGTCCCTGGACGACGAGGACGAAGACTGGGTCGACGTCGGCGACGACGCGGGCCCCGGACTGACCTCCGGGATCATCCAGCTCGACGAAGAATACCTCTCGCACGGCCACCGGGTAGAGATCGAGATCGAAGACGAGGCCCCGCTGGTAACGGAACAGGAGCTGGAGGCCCTCGAACAGATGGAGCACGGGGTTGGCTACCAAGAGCCGTTCCCCGGAGTCGACATCGGAGGTTCACTACCGGACTGGCTGTCGGACCCCAATGACTCGGAACGGTTCGATGGCGGCGGGGTGACCGAGTCCGAACGGCGAGCCAACGAGCTGACTCAGTGGTTCGGGTCGGATGAGGACGAGGACGAAGACGAGAGCCCGTCAGCAGCGCCGCCGGTTCACGACTCGTTTCCAGCCTGGCTCGTGAACCCCGGTGTCGAGCCGGAGCCCGAATCCGACAGTGAGGAGAAGGCGACCGAAGAAGCCGAAAGCTACCTCGGGACCTGGCTCGCACAGCTCGGCGACGACGACGAGGTCGTCGACCTCGAATTCGACGACGACGGTCCGTTCTTCGCGGACGTCGAAACCCAGTACCCAACCGACGCCGCCGACGATGTCGAGGACCCCGGCAGCGGTGAACCCGATGCGCTCGACGCGCCGAGTGAAGGCGACGCCTACGACGATGTCGTCCCCTACGACCTGCAGGAGTTCGAAGCCGACGAGTCCCAGCCGAACCCGCCGAGCCTGATCGGTGCAATGCCGGTCGACGACGATCCGGCGCCGGAGCTGGATCTCGCCTCATCGGTCCGCGAGCTCACGGGAGAGTTCGCCCAGCTCGATGACGGCGATGACGGCGATGACGGAATCGAGCCGGACCTCCCCGAAGTGTTCGAGGACGATGCTCCCATGGAGCTCATGGACTTCCCGATCTCCGAAAGCGTACAGGCGCGATCGATCTCGCCCGGCTACTGGCTGATGCTGAGTGGCGGTCTGACCCTGTCGATCACGTGGGTCGCCGCGTTCACCCTGAGCGACTTCGGTCCGCCCTGGGCCATGGCCTTCGTCATTGCGACGAACCTGATGTCGTGCATCGCGATTCTGGTCGGCCGTTCGAAGATGCTCGAGAGCTAGCTCCGGCTCCGGCTCCTCGCTCCCGGCTCCGGCTCCGCAACCGACCCCGCTCCCGACCCCGACAACCGACTCGGGTTGCGGCCGCGAGCCATGCTACTCTCGATGCCCTTGGCAACAGGATCGCCAAGGCGGGCTCGTGCTCTCCCATGACGTGAGAACGACCGCTAT
>Ga0210086_1000993_pt1 | contig 15134 bp, 12 predicted proteins | sample China_Galinas_PW_3_FD_184867 | JGI IMG/M metagenome (GOLD analysis project Ga0210086, IMG submission 184867) | Wetland microbial communities from San Francisco Bay, California, USA, that impact long-term carbon sequestration - China_Galinas_PWB_D2... | ecosystem: Environmental > Aquatic > Marine... | reverse complement strand
TGATAATTTTCGGGGCTACCATTTTGCTGATCACGCTGCCTATCTTGTTCACTTTGGCTGTTATCACTATCTCGCTTTTGTTCATTTTCACCGCGCTGTTTATCTCCATTTTCTTCTGAGCCTGATTGGTCTTGCTGTTGCTCAGATTGTTTTTGATCATTATGATTGTTTGACTGATTTTGCTGTTGTTGTTCTTTTTGTTCGTTATTTTCCTGCTCTTTTTGCTTATCCTGCTGTTGGTCTTGTTGTTGTTCTTGATTTTTTTGCTCAAGCATTTTTTTTACAATATCCAAATTATGCTGTGCATGCTCATTATCGGGATTAATTTGCAAAACCTGCTCGTATGCAGCAATAGCATCTTCTAGTTGTTCACGCTTAACATGCGTATTGCCTAAATTAAAATAAGCATGCTCATTTAAATCAGCCGAAACTTGTTCTTGTTTTGCAACATTTTCAAAGTATGCTTGTGCATGCTCATATTCACCCAATTGATATGCAGACACGCCTGCATCATACAATAGCTCAGAACTCTCTGGGGTATCTACCAATAATGTAATTAAGTTTGCTTGCGCAGACTGCCAATCTCCGGCTTGAGCGGATTGTATTGCACGTCCATATTCTAAAGCATTTATACCAACAATAACCTGAACATATAATATGCTTATAAAAAAAAGTTTTTTCATAATAACCATTCCAATGCAAAGCATATAAAGCTAATCAATAAAAAATATGGATACTGCTCTTCAAGCTGCGCATAAACATGTTCATTCAATGCTTCTCGCTCAAATTGCTTAACCTTACTTACTAAAGTGCGTATATCAGTATCATCATCCGTTATTGCAAGATAGATACCTCCAGCATCATTCGTTAATGCACGCAACATCTCATCATGCAAGCGCGTAATAACAATGCTACCGTTATCATCTTTTTGATGCCCAATGCGTTTACCATGCGTATCGTATAAAGGAATTGGCGCGCCTTCTTGCGTGCCAACACCAAGCGCAAATATATGCAGTCCGGATTGTTGTGCGTGTTGCTTGAGCGTGTGTAAATTGCTCGAAAAATCTTCTCCGTCAGTTAACAAAACAAGAAGCTTATTTTTTCTTTCAGGCAAACGAGTAAAAGCACGTATGGTTTCTTTGATTGCTTGATCAAGTGCGGTACTACCAGAAGAAATAGTTTCTACATCAACCTGATCTAAGTATAAATTAAATGCTGCATAATCGGCAGTTAATGGACATTGCACAAATGCAGAACCTGAAAATAAAATAAGCCCAACACGTTCTGCATCTAATTGCTTGACCAATTCTTTAATTTTTTCTTTTGCGCAAGTTAAACGATCTGGCACACAATCAGTTGCAAGCATACTACGCGAAATATCAAGCGCGATAAAAAGATCACGTCCTTCTTGCATTATAATCTCTTCTTTATTATTCCATTGTGGACGTAATAATGCGATACATAAAAAAAATATACCTGTTGTCATCAACATAATTTTGCCAAGTAATTTAGTAGTAGAAAAACCTTTAATGAGTGAACCAACCCAACTACCCGCAAGCACCTGTGCTGCGTGTTTTTTGCGCATAAACCAATAGGATAATATTGCAATTGCTGCCAATAACAAAATAAAGAATACTACGTTATGTGGCGCACCCCAGGTAATACCAAATATAACTGTTTTCATACACTAAACCATATAAATGCTGATAAAAAAAGTTCGAGCAATACTAAACTCAGTACTAAAAAAACAAATGGCATAAAAATATCATAATATTTCGTAAAAATCGGTATATCTAGTTGCGTTGTTTCCAGTTGATCAATTGTATCATAAATACGCCGCATATCGTCTGCATTTGCTGCCATAAAAAATTGTCCGCCGGTCTGCTGCGCTATTGTTTGCAGCAACTGCTTATTAACGCCTACTTTGCCGATGGGCATACCAAATATATTGCGCACAATAACCTCTTCTTGCCCGCCAATACCTACCGTGTAAATTTTAATACCAAATTTTTGAGCAACTTCAATCGCTACTTTCGAATCTAAATCATCCGGAGATGGCTCACCATCGGTTAATAAAATAATAATTTTACTTTTTGCCGGCGAATGTTTAAGCCTATTAACTGCCGTTACAAGTGCCGTTGCAAGTTTGGTTCCTTCATGATTAATAACCCCAACGTACAACTCATTCACAATGTCGATAAGTAATTTTTTATCAGCTGTAATTGGCGCACGAGAAATGGCATCTTGCGCAAAAATCACGAGACCTATTGCATCATTTTTACGTTTTTCTATAAAATGCACTGCCTCTGTTTTGGCAACATCAATACGCGACCGTCGCGTTGTATCAAGATCATCATTGTTCATACTACCAGAAACGTCCAATGCGAGAACAATATCAATACCTTCTGCTTGTACTTTTGAACGTGAATCAACCCATTGTGGCTTGGCAATAAGTAGTACTAAAATTAATAATAAGATAAAACGCAACACAAACAAAACTAATTTGTGATAGCCACGGCTTGTCATCTGATGTGCATGTAACATCGTACCAAGTGTATAGCGATAACGCACCGGCTTTATGACCTTAAGGCGTATGATGGTTATACCGACTAATAATGGCAGTAATAGGTATAACCAAGTAATGTGTGCGAAGCGAAAGAAAAATTCATTCAACGTTTATGTTCCTCAGCCTGTTTTTTAAACCAGTTGTACACGCGTTGCTTAAATGCATCTTCATTCTCTCCATTTTCTATTTTGAATGGCTCGCCAATCGTTACCGTTATAGGATAATTGCGTACTAAAAATGCATTTGGCGGGTATACTTTATTAACTCCATCTATATATACCGGTATCACCTGGCGCCCTGTTCTTTTGGCAAGTATAGCAAAGCCACCAAAAAAATCATGTACCTCATCATCAGTGTAGCGACCACCCTCTGGAAAGATCATAATATGCATCTTATGCTTCTTTACAATATCCATTACTTGCAACAATGAGCGTACTGCAGTCCAGGGCGAAGAAATATCAACCAAAACAGAAACATATGGTAAGACGAATCGTAAAATAGGCGACTTCATAAGCGTAGCAATTGCCAACCATACATGCGGCTGACCTTTTGCCAACTTACCTACCAATGGAATATCAAATGATGATTGATGATTTGCAGCAAATATTGCCGGTTCATGGGGTAAGTTTTCTAATCCTATATAGGTAATTTTAAGTAAAGAAATTTTGAGCACAAGCCAATAAAATAAATTGGTTATCCAAAAAAACATTCGGCTATTATAACGCCAACTTTGGGGCAACAGGATAAAAAACAATGCGGGCAGAAAAAAAATAATCATGACACACACCAGCAAAAACCGTGATACCAGAGTGCGCAGTAATGCAGCTAATGTCCCCAACATAACATCCCCTTTATATTATTTTGGTTGACTAAAATAAAGATCGGGTTGATCATGCAAACGTTTGGTAAATAGCGTTACCCAGATGCATACTGTAACAGGTACCAATAACCATGTGATAACCTGGAAGACAATCAATGGCATGCCACCTATAGCAACCTCATAAATGGTTAATGGAACATACAGTATAATAATTAGTGGCAAATTAAATATAAACATTTTTATAGCTCGAACAAAGCTATATACTGCCTGCCAAAGTGACCCATCTGAATCAAGAAAGAATAATAGATAAAACATAAAAAATGATGAAAATGGATCGCCCCATATCTGCAAGTCAATTATATGAGCCGCCGTATCCTTCATCCCGAGGTGGCCGATTTTGTGATATAGATCTACCTTATACATAGCTATCGAGAAAGAAATCAGCTTAATTACAAAACTCACAACTAATAAAATGACAAAATAACGTAAGTAGCTGATAAAATAATCAATTTTCTTTTGACGCACAGAAGGCCTTGCGGCAAGTGATGTTGTTACGATATACCACATCTTCGCACATAAAAATGTTAAGGTCCATATGACAATAATATATCCCGACATGCTATTTTTTTCACTTCCTAGTATATCCACCACATATCTGCGCCACCCATGTATATGAAGATATGGTCTAACAATCAAAAATGCAGCCGGCACTACCCAAAGATACCACACCTTAAACAATACTTTATAAGTATCAATAATTGATTTTAGGGTAACTAATGCCAGTGGCTTAAATGTTTTTGGCGCTAATAATGCAAGTGAATCTCGCCAAGAATGGAACATGCGCATAATCATAGAATTTTTCCTTTAAATCTTTATTTAATTTTTGATCATAATAATACAAAATAAAGGCAAATTGCAAGATATCTAGGCTAATAGTTCATCGCATGGTTAGAGATAAAAAACCTTTCAAAAACCAAAATACTCTAGCGCTATTCCCTACCCGCAAAACGATATATGTTAACTGAATACCCCAAGCTTTACCTCAACGTGGGCCCTATTCTAGGCGTCACTAGAACTACAGATCAAGGTATTCTCTAAGTAATAATATTGATAAAAAATCAATTAAAGTCTTGAAAAAATAACCTTTCTATAAACAGAAGGCATACTTAAGTATGCCTTCTATATTGACAATCAAAGCCTGGAAAACAAGCCTCATACTACAAGCATTTCTATAATTATTTGACTTTTAGTAAATTATTACTTTAATATAAAAATAGTACCTTGAAACCTTATTGAGTAATTTTAGGTTGAAAGATATGAGAATCATGGTACAAATAGAGGGCTAGATAACAAAGCACCTAAACAAATGTGAACCTATGAAAAAGCTATTAATTGTAGAATCTCCGGCAAAAATCAAAACTATCTCAAAATTTTTGGGCAAAGATTTTAGAATCATGTCCACGGTAGGCCATATCAAAGATTTACCGCAAAAAAAATTGGGTGTGGAAATAGAAGACAGTACGCTCAAGATTGATTATGTCGTAATTGATAATAAAGAAAAAGTTATTGCCGAAATCTGCAAGGCTGCCCAAGGTTCAGATATTATTTACCTCGCACCCGATCCAGATCGCGAAGGTGAAATTATTGCCTGGCATATTGGCCAGGACATAGAAAAGGTTGCAAAAAAAAATGCTCAGATTAAACGTATCACCTTTAATGAGATTACCAAATCTGCTATAGAAGACGCAATCGCACATCCCGGTAAAATTGATATGCAAAAGGTGGCAGCACAACAAGCACGCCGCGTACTTGACCGCTGGGTAGGGTATGAAGTATCCCCTGTTTTGTGGAAAAAAATCACCTCCGGTCTTTCTGCCGGCCGCGTACAATCAGTTGCGCTCCGTTTAATTTGTGATCGCGAACAAGCAATTAGAGATTTTAAACCAGAAGAATATTGGACCATTGATGGTGTTTTTGGCCATCATAAAGATACTATCACAGCAGCACTCACACATATCGGCACAAAAAAAGCAGAAATAAAAAATGAAAAAGATGCACAAAAAATTAGTAAAGAAATACAAAAAACATCATTTTCTATAAATAAAATTACTGATAAAAACCGTAAGAAAAACCCTTCTGCACCATTTATGACCAGTACTTTGCAACAGGCTAGCTATAACAACCTTGGATTCTCAGTTAAAAAAACAATGCAAGTTGCGCAAAAATTATATGAAGGTATGCCACTACAAGATGAGAGTACTCCTGTAGCATTAATTACCTACATGCGTACAGATTCACTACGCCTCTCTGACACCGCGCTCAAGCAAGTACGCGACTTTATCAGTAAAAATCTGAGTAAAGAATATTTACCATCTACCGTCAATATATATGAACGTAAGAGCAAAGCAAAAGCGCAAGAAGCACACGAAGCTATTCGACCAATTGATGTTAATATTACACCAAAAATGGCTCGTCAATACTTACCGGCTGATTCCGCAAAATTATATGAACTTATTTGGAAACGATTTGTTGCCAGCCAAATGAAGCCTGCTGAGTATGCACAGCGCCAAGTAGAAATCAAAGGTGGCAAATATATATTTAAAGTTACGGGTTCTACACTTATTTTTGATGGTTTTTTAAAAGTATATACTGAAAAAGAGGACGAAGAAAAAGAACAAAAGGTAACATTACCTGCTGATATCAAAGAAAAAAATCCAGTTGACCTCAAAAAAGTTGACCCTAAACAACATTTTACTCAGCCACCACCACGCTACACAGAGGCATCACTCGTTAAAGAATTAGAAAAAGAAGGCATTGGGCGCCCAAGTACCTATGCAACTATTTTAAATACGATACGGGCACGCTCATACACTACACTTGATCAACGCAAACGTTTTGTGCCTACCGAACTTGGCATGCAAGTGGTTAAAATTCTTGTGGATAATTTGCCACGTATTATGGATGTAAAATTTACCGCACTGATGGAAGAAGATCTAGATAAAATTGAGAATGGTGATCTCAGACGTGATGAGCTGCTGCTTGAATTTTATAAAACATTTAAACAAGAGCTTGATGAATTTATAGGCACCGATGGTAAAAAGAAAATTGCTGAACCAACTGACATCACTTGCCCGGAATGCAAAGAACACAAACTTGCCATTCGCTTTGGAAAAAGTGGTGAATTTTTAGGATGTCTTGGTTATCCGGAATGTTCATTCACTTCTAACTTTAAACGCGATGAACAAGGTAAAATAGAATTAGTCCAACCGGAAAAGCCAAAACTACTTGAAGAAAAATGTCCACAATGCGGCAAACCGCTACGTGAGTTAATTGGCAAGTATGGACCTTTTATTGCATGCTCAGGATACCCAGAATGCAAATACATAAAACGCACTACTGCATGGTTCCCCTGCCCACAATGTGGTGGAGAAATTATTGAACGAGTATGGAAAGGTGGCAAATTTTGGGGTTGTTCTAACTACCCTAAATGTAAGTTTGCTATTTTCGACCAGATAGAGAACAAAAAATGCCCCAAATGCAAAGCTCCCTTTTTAGTCAAAAAGTTTGATAAAGAGGGAAATGTTACGCTGTATTGCTTTGATAAAACCTGCGGATACTCAGAATAATACCTGGATAAAGGTATTTTTAAGCTCCCCATTTTACAAATTTACTCCCTTATTATATAATAATGACAATAAGAAATATAAGATTAATTATCCTTATATACTAATGGGGAAATCATATGAAAAAATTAGTTCTATCTATATTATTACTTGCTATGACCGGGTTCACATATAGCATGGCTCCGGATCTACGAGAAAACTTAATCAATACCACGTTGCATAAATATCTTGAAGCATACCGACCACGCACTATAGAGCAAGCACGTGTTGCGCTACACCATATAGAGCATGCATCATTCTCTAGCCAACAAAATATTAATCAGACAAGGCCATCGTTTAGCTGGCAAGACCCACTCAATAGATTGACACTTAAATTATATAGAACATGGGCAGGGTATGAATTATATGGTATTACCGCTGATCCATGGATAGTATCAAACTATCAACGAGCACCTACTCAATCTGATAACTTAGGACGCTGGTATAAAATAATTGCTCCGGGCATTGAAGCATGGCCAAGCAAAGATAATAATATTATATGTAAAATAGTTTTGAATGATAATGAGTTTCATAGATGTGTGCAACAATTTTTACCTGACGCACAAACCACTACTACAAAAAAAGAAAATCAAAAAAACAAAAAGGATAAGAATAAAAACAAAAAGAAAAAGAAAAAATATGAAGCTACAAACAATAGCGAAATACCTCTTGCAAAATTGTAACTTATATTCACTTAAATTTGCAAGGCCGGGTTTTAATTCCGGCCTTCTTTATTGCTTACGTAGTACTAACTCGTATTGCATGCCAGCCGGCCCATTATGAACAGCGACATCAGCAAATCCAAATTTTTTAAGTGCAAGGTAGCTTCGCTTATTTGCTTGATCAACAAATGCATTTAAAAATAATGCACCAGTTGTTACAAAATACTCTTGGCAAACAAGCGCAAGTGCCGTTTGAAACTTGCCACTCCCCCAGTAACTATGGTGCATCCAACAGTATAATTGTCCACGATGCGCATCTGCATCACGAATTTCTATCGCGCCAATTAATTGATCTTTTGGTGCATCAAAAATACAATAAAATACTGTTTGTCCTAGCGCTTGTTTTGCAATCCGTTCATACAAATATGCTTGTTCCGCATGCATAGATGATACATGTAATGATACACGCACTTGGTCAGAAAAAGTTTCTAAATATGATCGTATATATTCTTGCTGCAAGTAACGCACCACAATGTCATCTGACTGTAATTCAGATCTCATTAGTTTTCCCCCCCCTGCTTGAAACCACTACATATTAATTATATGTGTTAGCATTCAAGCAGAGGAAGAAATTTAATTAAATATTATTCACTATACTATTATTACAGGAGCAAAATCTGAATCAAGATTGCCATATGCGAATGATCCCAAATAAGTAGGGAATGTAACTGGTGGTACCGGTGGTACTACTGTAGCTGCTGACTGCACCTCACCTCCTATATAGGTGGTTGGAGAAGCTTTACCAGAAGGGACTAGAAATCCATTATTAAGATTTATTACTCCTATTGGCGGAAAAATTTCAGTAGCTATTAATAAATCTGAAGCAGGAATAAGCCCCACATCACACAAAGTCACTTCCATAAAAAAAGAACCTAGTGTATTGCTATGAGCTACATTATTTATCATGATAATATCTCTAAAATTAGCTGCTCGACAATTTGGCGAACTGGAAAAAAATCCTATATTCCAAGTACCATCTCCAGGTACACCTGCGGTAAACGTTGCTTGCCCTAAAATATTTTTTGCATACATACCATATCCAACATTAAACATAGTTGTATTACCGTCAAGTAAAACTATAGCTCGTGCGTTAGCCGTAGCATCAACATCAGGATCTGGTCGCGTATTTACAGTATCAATTAAAAATCCATTACCAAAATTACGAAAAGATACGCAGTCTTTTACCATCGTAGCTGGACCAGTTATATTGAATCCATGGCCCCCATTGAGTTCTGCTTCACATAAAAGAATAGTAGTATCCCTACCAGAGCTATTTTCCGCATTTCCTCGAACAAAAAAACCATCTTCCGTTGTACCAACCTGTAATGCCGCTTTTCCAAATGCTTTACAAACTTTCACTAAGCAACTATCCCCATCAAGCAAAAAACCTGCTTGACCATAATTTGATGCAACGCAAGATTCTATGATGGTATTTTTTCCTGAAGTTTTAATAGCAAATCCATTTTCCCCTGTAAGGCCTCCAATATTATTCACTTCGCAACCAAGAATAGAAATATCTTGAGATAAATTATCAATTTCTATTCCAGCACCTTGTGTTACATTAACAATAAAACAGTTATCTACCGTAGAACTTTCTGTACCTTCAATAAGCCATATACCTACTGAACCTATATCTTGAATAGTAACATTGCTAATTTTAGTACCGCTAGATCCGGTAACCCGAATACCTGTATTAGTACTCGTGATTGTACCATTTATAATAGTTACATCATTAACACCATTTACAACAATAGCTTCTGTAGTTCTTCCATCAAGAATTTTATTATTTAAATCAAGAACTACATCATTTGAGTTTATGCGAATCGTAGCATTAGAAACAGACTCACCCAAACAATAATGCCCCGGTACCGTAATTGTATAGGTTCCACCACCAGGAAGCGCGCCAAAATCTTCTTGCGTTAATGTTACATCACCACACAAGTTATCTATTTTTGATTCAATAATATCAACTGTTGAATCAACCACACATACCTTTGACTCCACCACACATAAACGAGAAGAAACTACATCAACCTCCGTACCAATACGGGTAGTCAAGCCATGTAAATTTTCACCCGGACGTGGATTAATATCTCCGCAGTCAGCAAAAATATATGATATAGATAGACCAATAAAAGCACATAAATAGACATAACGAGATAATAAATTCATTATTATCACTCCTTTTTTTTTACAAAACTACTCTTCATTAATTAACAAAATATTTCTTTAAAAATCAATAAAAAAAAAGGCCTTCTCGTTACGAAAGGCCTTTTGTACAAAAAATAAATATACCTTTATTGCAAGCGCTGCCCATTTGGCACAGCTACTCGTGGTGCAACCATACGTGGCATGCCATCTGCATCATGCACTACCAACATCATGCCTTGTGATTCAGTTCCGAGCATTTTACGTGGTTTGAGGTTAAAGATAAATACTCCTTGTTTGCCAATAAGATCTTCTGGCATATAATATTTTTTTATACCAGCCAGTATTTGCCGCATACCTTTCGCCCCAAAATTTACTTGAAACTTAAGCAGCTTGTCTGAATTTTCAACCGACTCACATTCCTCGATGGTACCTACAAGCAATTCTACCTTTACCACATCATCTATGGATATATAATTATCAACTTGTACTTCAGGCTGAGTCGATACATTTTTGTGTTCATCTGTCATGTTTGCATCTTCCATTGGTTTTGCAAATAGGGTAGGAATTTTTTTCAACATAAATGTTTGATGCCACGGATTGCGTTCAAGTGCATCAACACTATCATCATGCACTGCAAAGGTAAGACCTAGGCTTGCAAGGAGTGCTTCCATCTTGTGCGGCATAATGGGCCATAACAATTGGCCAACCACATACAAACTATGGGCTGTTGCAGAAAGCACCTGCATAAATAATGCCGGATCCTTTTTAGCTAACTTCCATGGCTCTTGTCCATGAAAATATGCATTAACTAAATTGATATATTTCCACACGCGAGCAAGTGCAAGGTGAATCATATATTCTTGCATATATTCAGTTACATCTTCAATCATGTTCCAACATTCATCACGCAAATCAAGTGCAGCTTGTTCCCACACATTTGATGGCGTTATCTTCATCACGCCATATTTTTCTGCTAAGCCAACCATACGATTAAGTAAGTTACCTAAATCATTTGCCAAATCTGTCTCAATCGCACGCTCTAAGTCACCGGTACTAAATTCACCATCCTGGTTAACCGGAATATAGCGCATTAAATAGTAACGCACCTCGTCTACCCCATAGGCTTCTTGTAATACCATAGGATCTACGACATTACCCAAAGATTTAGACATTTTTTGCTTATTCACTTGAATCCAACCATGCACCAACATACGTCTTGGTAAGGGCAGTTGTGCTGCCATCAAAAATGACAACCAATACACGGCATGAAATCGCACAATATCTTTGCCAAGAATTTGCAAATCTGCCGGCCACCATTTGGCAAATTCTGCAGCCTGGCGTGGATCACCATAACCTACCCCGGTAATATAGTTAGTCAATGCATCTAACCAAACATATACGCGATGCGCTGCATCATCAGGAAATGGAATGCCCCATGTAACCGTTGTGCGTGAAATGCTTAAATCTTTTAGTCCTGATTCCACAAAACTAATAACTTCATTAAGTCTCTCTTTAGGCACAATAAAATTAGGATTATTTTTATAAAATTGTAAAAGTTTATCTTGGTACGCAGATAACCTAAAGAAATATGTTTCTTCTGAAACCATTTCAGTTTCACGCCCACATGAAGGGCAAAGCGGTGCTTCTGTTACGGTACCGGTATCTTTAGACGTCACAAATGTCTCGCACGGCGTGCAATACCAACCCATGTAGGTATCTTTGTAAATATCTCCGGATGCAAGCAATTTTTTTATAAGATGCTGCACTCCTTTTATATGGCTTGGATCAGTGGTGCGAATAAATTTGGTGTATGCTATCTCGTATTTTTGCCATGCATCAAGATAGGCCGGAATAAAACTATCTACAAATGCCTTGGGTTCCTTGCCAACTGCAACTGCTGCACGGGCAACCTTTTGGCCATGTTCATCAGTACCGGTCAATAAAAAAGTTTCATTACCTTGCAACTTATGCCAGCGCGCAATTACATCCGCCAGTAAGGTAGAATAAAGAGATCCCAGATGAGGCTTTGCCGTCACATAATAAATGGGAGTAGTAACATAGAACGTATTTTTGGTCATAAATTATTCACAAAACTAAAAATTATACTATAGAAACGCTATTAATTTTAGTATAGCGGAAAAAATAGAGTACTCAAAAAAAGAGTCGCCCTAGCAGAGCGACTCTTTTATCTTATTATGCGTCTAGCTTAAATTGGGCATACCTCAGTATTACCACGAAGCTCAGAAACTATAGTTTTAAGCCAGCTGATCACGGTAGCACATATCTCGTTAATTTCATCAACAGTAATACATGGTGCGCCAGTAACCGTAGGAATCATTAAGTCTGTACAATCACCAACGGTATCATCAATGTGATTTACGGTTTTTTTGATCAAGCAAACACAGCGGCGGATTTCATCAAGATCTGCTAAGAACCCGGATGATAATGGTGCTGCCGGATCACCAAGATGAGCTCCATCAGGACGCGGCGCACGTTCACGTATAGAATCTTCTACACGCTCCCAGGCATGCACTAAATTCTGTGCATCTTTTTCAGAAAGACGCACAGATCTACGGCTACTATTGTTGCGTTCATTACCACCTAAACTAGGTACTATGATCGCGCTCACACAGAGCAATCCTAATACCGTTTTTATAGAAAATATGTTCATATAATCCTTTCCCCTTTTTTTAAATTAGAAATAGATCGCTACACCAAGGTGAGCTTCTGTTTCTTGCATTGCATTACGTCCAGCGACAATCTGTGATGCACCTACAAATAGTTCCCAGAAGTTAGCACGATAGAATACTTCACCACGTATTTTGTGTGTCATGCTGTCAGTACGTTTTTCAAGCAAAGTAAAATCAAGCTCATTACGTTGCCCCAAGCAATCGACTGCATAACCACCATTACAGCCAAGATCTGGACATCCAAGATGAATTTCATCGTTGCGTTTACCAAATAGCTCATAACTGAGCACACAACCTAAATCTGGATTATTCGGATGGAAAAAGGTTAAATTGGTGTGGAATGTATAGTAATCCCATTTCACTTTTGCATCAATTTCTGGTCCAATATTTCTAATGGTTGCCCCTTTAAATGGTGCAGCACGTTTTTCTGTACGTTCAAATGCATGATGGAATGCCCAATCAATATCAAATGCAAACCATTTACATGGCATCCAGCCACCTTCCATACCTATTTTCATTTCAAAGTGACGGTTATGTCCCGTAGATTGGAAGTATACGCGGCCAGAATCTTTGTGTGGTTTGCCTGTTGGCCAACGCACACCGGTTACCACATTAACATACCATTCGCGGCCAGGGCCATAGCCAAGATAGAAATCACTTTCTAAATCGCCAAGACCTTTTATACACTCAGAAGAGCACAGATCAATACCACATTCACGTTTTAGAAATTCAGTTGCACTTTCTTGGTTTGGAATACCAAGCATATCAATTAATGTTTTTATTTCATTGCAAATTGCTTGTCCAGCATTTACCAATTGATCCGGCACGTTAGGACCTTGCGACGCATCATTTTGGCGTGGCTCTAACCACAATTCAGTCTGTGCTGCCACATCTTGGCCAAGCCCCGCAAGATAATTGGTTCCTTGCAAGAAGAAAAGCACATCATCATTACCACCACCTGATCCATTTGCACCAAGTGCACCAGAAACTTGTGAAGCTAATTTGCGATATGGAATTGACGGTGGGGTACCATCTACACGTCGTTGCACATATGCCGGTGGTTGTTCTTCTGCAACATTGGCACTCGCATAACTTAATCTATGGTTGCCAATTTTCATCTCTTGATCATTACCATTACCATATTGCAAGAATGGAACCGGCACTTGTTGACCGTTTAGATTTTGATAGTTCCATAACAATGAACTAAGGAAATCTAAACGGTATGCACATTCAGTTTGATCAGGATCAGCATCAAGATCTTGATTAAGTGGATGCATGCGGCATACATCTGCCAATGTTTCTTCAAATTCCCCAGGACATGCACGTTGCTCTACATCAATAAGCACAAAAGGCAAACTCATGCGTGTACCAAAATGCCAGTTATCATTACGTCCAAATGTGCGACGTGCTGATAGACCAAATACCGCGCCTTTTTCAGTGTATTTAAGATCAGGCTTAATATGTGCCCATGCAAGTGCATTGGTAGAAGTAGCTAATGCAGCCGGGCTAATAGAACCACCTGCAAATGCTTGTGCAGCTACAAATGATTCTACTTCTTCATCTATACCAAAAAACAGGGTTGTTAACCCAGTTGTTTTGCTGGTACTTTTATTTTTTGGTTTGCCATCACAATCAAGATCGTCATCAAAAAATGCTTTGCATGCTGATCTATAATATGCACCTTTCCAGGTGTAGGTTTCCCATTTACTATCTTTATGATCTTCAGGATTCATTAATGCATACCAGTAGGTATCTTGTACGGGCTCTAATCTATAATGTATAGGGCCACGTTCCCGTAATGGCTCCGGAGATCTAAACTCAGATGTAGCATACATGCTACCACAGCTGAGCATTCCGAGTAGCGCTCCAATGCGTATTGCTGACTTGTTCATTGCTCTCCTTTTTGTTTCACTTCTTCTTTTTTATATAACATCTTTCAAAATTAATATCCTTTATACGTATGTGGCAGGCCGCGTACGGCCTGCCACATTATTTTTATGATGGAATAGGTGATGCAAAGGTACTTTCTGTAGGACTATTCGGATTTTGAACCCTAATATATGCTGCGCCAAGATCTATTGCACGTTGTCGTTTTGGTTCTTGTGTACCCGGCCCAAAGAAATCGAATGCATCAAATCGTACAATTTCTGTACCCAATATGTAGTCAACACGGATGCCAGTATGGCCTTCTCTAAATGCCTGCACACCTTGTGCAAAATTACCGTAGTCAGTGCAACGGTTTACTGCATTGGTATCAAGTGTTTTAATATCGCTAAATAATGTATCACCGTCTACAAGCACTGCTTCATTAGTAGCTGCAAGCAATGGACGTGATGCTAAGATACCGGTACGTACACGGCCGGCTTCATTATCAACATCAAGCACTACCGGGTTAACCGGGCCACCACCTGATGTGATACGTACCATGTTACCACCACCATGCACTGATGCATTTGCTGCACGGAATTCTTGTTCAGTATCAGCTTGCTCGTACAAGAAGTTATATAAGGTAGAACCATCATC
>Ga0210086_1000992_pt1 | contig 15149 bp, 13 predicted proteins | sample China_Galinas_PW_3_FD_184867 | JGI IMG/M metagenome (GOLD analysis project Ga0210086, IMG submission 184867) | Wetland microbial communities from San Francisco Bay, California, USA, that impact long-term carbon sequestration - China_Galinas_PWB_D2... | ecosystem: Environmental > Aquatic > Marine... | reverse complement strand
GATGCGGTTGCTGGCCAGGCGCTCGAGGAAGCGCTCGTTGGTCAGCCGCTCCGGCGCGACGTACAACAGATCGAGTTCGCCTGCGTCGAGCCGGCGCAGTACGTCGGCCGCCTCGCCGGCGTCCAGCGACGAGTTGTAACAGGCCGCGCGCACGCCGTTCGCCGTCAGCGCGTCGACCTGGTCCTTCATCAGCGAGATGAGCGGCGAGACGACGATGCCGATGCCCGGCCGGTGCAACGCAGCCATCTGGTAGCACAGCGACTTGCCGCCGCCCGTCGGCATCAGCACGAAGGCGTCCCGTCCTGCGACGAGGTCTTCGATGATCGCCTGCTGGTTCGGGCGGAACTCCTTGAGTCCGAAAACGTCGTGCAGCGTGTCGTGCAGAGTCGTCATGGGTACGATGCGGCCGGTATCACCGCCATGATACCGGCCGCGGGACCACACCCCAACGCCATTATCATGGCGCTGCGGCGAACTATTCGGTCAGCACGTATTGTTCGGGACGGAGCACGCGCACGTCCGTGTAGCCGAGTTCGACGAGCTGGTCACGGAGCTTGCCGGCACGGCGGCCGGTGCGGCAGTAGACGACAATCAGAGCGTTATGGTCAGCCGGCAACAGGCCTTCCTTCCCGGCAAGGGCGTCGAACGGGACGTTGACCGCGCCGTCGATGTGCGAGGCCTGGTATTCGGCCGGCGAGCGCGCATCGAGGAGCGTGAAGCGCGAGTGGTCGGCGAAGTATTCGAGCAGCAGCGGCTGCGGGACCTCGGGTGCGGCGCCGGCCGTCGGCGTGTCGTCGGAGCGGACGGTCGGGCTGAGAACAAGGAAGAGAGCGGCGAGTGCCGCGACAAACAATCCCCTTGCCCGGACCCAAGACCTGACCATCAGGCGTATCGCTCCGCTGATACCTGGTTAAAGTCTAGACATGCGATGTCGATCTAGTCAATTCGGGGTTGTGCGGGTTGGCGGGTTTGGAGCCGATCGGTGTCGGCCCCCGCGAGAGGTGCACGCATTGTGATTCCGGTCACATGAGGTTCAGTCCGATACACCGACAATACGGGCACCACAGATGCAGGAGGTCACCGATGTCCGCGACCACCCGAATTCCCCGTATCGCACTTTTTGCGCTGATCGGCGCGCTGTCCACCGCCGCGCTCGCCGACCCGCCGGCGCACGCGCCCGCGCACGGCTGGCGCGCCAAGCACGATCCTTATTACATCGGCTATTCCGGCAAGGAATGGGAGCACGACTACTCGATCCTGTCGGGGCATTGCGATCACCATGCGATCGCGACGGTACTCGGCAGCGTGGTTGGCGCCGCCGTCGGCTCGAAAATCGCAGACGACGACAACCGCACGGTGGCGATGATCATCGGCGCCGCGGCCGGCGCGCTGATCGGCCACAAAATCGGCGAGGCGCTCGACGACGGCGATCGCGGCTGCATCGGTCATTCGCTCGAGGTCGGCAAGACCGGCCAGCACGTACTGTGGGTGAACGACGCGAGCGGCGTGCACTACGACATGCTGGTCGGCGGCGACCGGGACCGCGACGGGTCGAAGTGCCGGGAATTCACGCTCGTCGCCAAATCCGGCGACAGGCAATCTACGAAGGATGGCATCGGCTGCGAATCCAGGCCCGGCGTCTGGGATATCGAGCGCTACAAGAGTTGATCCGGCGTTTGCCGCCCACAATGGGACTCAGTCGGTGAGGCGGATCGTCGCGTAGACGGCGCGGTGGTCGGAGGGCCACGGCGTAACCACGATGTCGGCCTCGGGGCGCTTCTCGCCGACGACACCGGCTCCGGTAACCTCAGCCTTGCCCCGCACGAAGATGAAGTCGATTCGGTCGTGGTGGTCCTTCGAATCGTCGGGCGCCGTGGTAGGCGTCCAGGTGAAGGCGGGCTTGGCGATCTCGTCGGGGTAGATCACGCGCATCGCATCCTTGAAGCCCAGCGACTCCAGCTTTTTGGTCGTCGGGTATTCCACGACCAGCGGTTGCTGGCCGGCGGCGACGGCGCGCTTCGACCAGTCGCGGAACGAGGGCTCGTTGAAGTCGCCGTTGACGATCTGCACGTCGGTATCGCGGGCGTTCTTCAGATCCTCCAGCATGACGGCCAGCTCGGCGCCGCGCGCGGCCTTGGCCGCGGCGATCGCCTCGTCGGCCGTCTTCAGCGGCTTCGCGTCTTCGTAGCCGATGCCGAGGAGCTGGTAAGGCTGGTACGGGAAGTCCGTGAGGTGCAGGTTGAACATCACCACACTCTTGCCGTCGACGTTGATATAGACGCCGGTGTCGTTATCGGTGGCGCCCGTGATCGGATACCGGCTGAGCACCGCATTGGCCCACAGGGGCCCGGTGCCCTGGCGCTGTTCGTAAAGGTGATATCCGAGCGCTTCCGCGAGCGCCGGCGCAACGCTCTCCCCCGGCCGCGGACAGTCGTCCTTGCTGCAAAAATCGTCTTCGGCGCGAGTCTCCTGCAGGCCGATGATATCGGCGTCGACAGCTTTCAGGACGGCGACTGTCTCGGTGACGGGTTTGTCTTCGTTGCGCCCGGCGCCCCACATGTTGAACGTGAGGAGTTTGAGGTCGGCGTGTACAACAGAACTCGCGTATATGCCAACGATTGCGACCAGTATTCCGACAAACTTTGAACGGGACATTTTTCTATCGTATCGCAAGCGCTCAGTTTGCGGGATTTTCTTCGGCTTGTCGGACCGTCTCGTCTCCGAACTCCGTGGTATATCGTTGATTGCTCACGCCACTTCCTGGTATGCGCGTAGAATAGGCCAGAAGTGTCTGTGGAACCCAGGTCAGTCCACTCGAAGTATCAAGCCTCCGGGAAACTCGCGGTGGTTCACTGGACAAAGTGGCGCGCGCCTTGCCACTGCCAGGAGTGTGACACTTTTAGTTGTCCGCTCCATCCCCCTGGTTAGGCGGCGCCTTGCATCCGGTTTGCGAAGTCCCGACCGGAAGTGGGTGGGGGAAGTTCCCTGCCTTCCGCCTTGTAGAGTTCGATCGCCTCTTCGACAATTTGGCAGAGTTCTTCGAAGACAGCCTGTTCATCAGCGCCGTGACACCCGCCCATCAACAATCCGGGAGCGCTTCCGACGTAGCACTGGTCTTCGTCTGACCATTCGACAATTTTCACGTACCTGGCGCTGGCTTTCATTTCGCTAATTCCTCGAGAGCGCGCTTGACCGCATGAACCTGGTACTGTTTCGCGTCATCTCCCAGTTTGACTGAAATGGTGAGCGGTTTCGACAAGTCGGGATGAACATAATTTCTATGACTCCCCTTCCCGCCCCGGTTCTTGAAGCCCGCACGCTCTAACGTCGAAATGAGTTCTCGGACTATTGGGGGCGCAGCCCCTTGTAGCAACGCTTCTGCTGGCAGTCTATTGCCGAATCTTGCCTTTTCGCATTTGTTTGAGCGCCGCATAACGTTGAAGCTCAGCGGCGCCAGCGGCTGGCGCACCGGTTGCGCATGCAAGCCGCGTGACAGGCGCGTCCGGCGTTCGGCGCAGCGATTTATTAGCCAGCGCTCTCATGCGGAATTCGGGGAATCCAACGTCCAACGCGCGCGCAGTATTGTCGGTATTCGCCGCCATACTTGTGCTTGAGGCGATTCTCCTCGTAGCCGACGACGATCAGATTCGCCGCAACAAAGCAAAAACCGGTATACATTAGCAAATTGCTGGACCAGAAGAACCAACACTCAGCAAGTAGAATCAACATCACGGCGACGTACATGGGATTTCTCACGTAGCGGTACAAGCCCACTACGACCAGCTTTTTTGTCTCATCAAAAGGCGCCAGAGTACCCCTACCTGCAATTGCGAATGACCAGATGCTCATTAGCAGAACAGCAACACCAAACGTCAGGAGCGATGTGGCTGCGTACTGACGCAGCGTCCATGAAACAAGGTCGGGCACGTCAACTGGGGCAAGAATTCGATATGGAACGTACGCCGTCACTGTGCCCGGAAACAGCATGATCATTGCCACGTTTCTTATTAGCAGCCAGAGATTCCCTGACATGCTGGCTAACGCCCCGGTTCAGCGGCGGCGTGATGCCGCACATGCCGTGGCACTTTATGCATGGCCGTCCGCTGCAACCGGTAGTTAGCCGGCTGGCACGACGCTGCGCTTCGATTCGGTGCGAGCACAGCAACGCTCAATAATGACACCACGCTCGGCGGATCGAATCTCAAAGCTGCGACTCCCACTGGACGCCTGCGGCGTCTACGCGGACTGACCAAACTGAACCGCCACATTGCGCGTACTTCGGGGACCGTTCAACTGTGCCCGTGACGAGTATTCGATCAGGTCTGCCATTTTCGTCGGCATCGAAATCAAACGCGGTTACAACCATACCCTCCACCAGGTTCACCTTCCGTCCGGATACATCGACCGCCGTCTCCTCGTGCGAGAGGCACAGCAAGCCGGGCTCCAAAAACCCGTTGAAATCCGTGCTGATCCAGGCGTCCGGAGTCGTTGGCATTAGTGTCGCCTAACGCCGCAGTTCAGCGGCCACGCGCTGCTCTGTCCAGCGCGCAGCAAGCGCATAATGAAGTGGCGCGCTTGCTGCGCGCCAGCGACGCCGTATCACGGTCCGCTGCAACTGCTTGTTGGCCACTTGCGGTGACATTTCTAGGTTCGAGCTGCTCGCGAAATCGCCCAGACGTGGCAGTCGGCGTGATGCTCACGCGGGTACATAGAGCGAAGGCTCGCCTGTACTTCGAGCGCACGAGTGTGCGATGTCAGCAATCCTTTGCTCGAGAGTTCTGTGTTTGCGAACGCGCCGGGGAATCCACCACAGTTAGTGAGTGCACTGGCACTCCCCTCAACATCGACTAGATCGTAGCCCAAGAATTCGAACTGGATGCTGCCCCTAAGAGGAGGGGTATCGGCCGGCGGATTCCGGCAGACGCACAAGAGATTCATCGCGTTCACGCCGGAGACTTGCTCCAGAAGAAAATCAAGATCGACGAAGAAGTTGAGCATGAAGTCTTCGTTCACGATGTGCGGCCAGTACTCGTCCTTGATCGTTGGCAGTACTGTAGGACAGAGCATCGGATCCAGAGACACAACCTCGTCCAGGTGGGCAAGACCAGACCACGAAATGTATTTGCTCCACTTTGCGCCATCGCTGGGCGAGAAAGGCTCGGTTGCTATAAACCACTGGTGCATGAGAGGCGGCTAACGCCGCGCATGAGCTGCAAGCAAAAGTGGCGCGGCCTTTGCCTCTGCAAAGGGCGTGACACTTTTGACTGTCAGCTCCATGCGTTTGTTAGGCGGCGCCTGCGCGGCGCTCAGTGCGATTTGCTCTTCAGCATGTCGTAGTAATTTCCGCCGGTTGTGAATTGATTGGTCCCGCAACCGTATACCTTCCCGTCCGCTCCAAATTGAATGACCAAGTCCAACAGATAGCCGCTACCCTCACCACCCCATTCAATACTTTCCGGTGATCCTTTTCGCAGTGTTTGATATACCCACATTACCGGCTTCTCAACGTCATTGCCCATTGCCGCAAGTGATTCCTCTGTGAATTTCTCCGAAAGGCCATTGAAGGGAAACTCTTGGTTATCGTACTCGGATGTCGGCACACCGAGAAGTTCGCGGACCTCAGATTGGGTAAGCCCAGCGAAGGCTTGCTCACGATCTACCCAGCGTACAAATTCGACTCTCTGACTATCGCTTCCGCCCCATAAACTGGAGACCTTGCCTTCCAGCTCCTCATAATTGGAATTACACGAAGCAGTAGCCAGCACCATTATTGACAAAAACTTCTTGAGCTCTTTACTTGAAGGGTACATCACATTGGATAGTGTATTTCTGGACCAGCGTGGTGTTCTGTCAACGTCTGCTCAGGATAATCGAAAGCGGCTGTTCATCCCAAAACCTAGCGCGGCCGTTTAGTGCCGCCTAACGTCTGAGCTGAGCGCCGCGCGCGCTGTTGTATGAGCTTGGCACATTATCTCTCACGCGCGCGCTCCAGCGACTTGTTAGGCGCCACAACCACCGGAGCAAGAAAAATATGGTAGCTATCTTCGCCGTTAAGGCCATCATCAGATAGAGACGCCAAGTTCTTGTAACCGACAAGCACGTCATAAATTCCCGGCTGTACTTCTAACCGCTTTGCGTCGGGAAAATAGTCAGTGCATCCAGCAACAACGATGCGTCCGGTGTCGCAAGCTAGGGTCGTATGATTGATTCTATCCCACTCCTGCGGATTCAGATTCGGTAGGCGCGAATCCACTGAAACACTAACTGGTACGTCCGTGTTTCTGACCGTGCCGATTCCCACGACGTGTTCCGCGGCTGCAAGTAGCTTCTCAGTAGCTTCTGGCGTCCACGCATCTGACAGATCACCGAAACGCATGTCGTCGTCCTGCAGGTAGAACTGGTGGTAGTCGGCGAACAGCTTGAGGTCGACCGTCTGCATGGCGCCTAACAGTTAATAGACCGCGTTCGGCGATATTGAATCATCGAGCGCGCGCGATTATTCCGACCTAATTGCACCGCTTGTCTGTCATGAACTTCCATGATTTCAAGACCTTACCGTATCTGTTCTCGATCTGCCAGATAATGGCGTTAGCGCGCGATTTACTGCAGTCACCAGCCTTGCCGGTGCCCACGGAATCAGGATCAGGACTCGAGGCCGGGCGCGGCACGTTGGCGAATTCCTTGCCTAGCGGGCCCTGTGCAGCGCAATTGCACCGTGTCTCTGGTGGAAGAAGTGGCCCACCGCCAGGTCCAGGTTCAAATGGCTTTCTCCAGTGTGCAGTGATCCGTTCAGTGGCTTCAATCCATTGATGACGCACTGCTTTACCGAGAGGTATTTGAAAATTTCGGCGGATTGTGGAGTTTTTGCGGGGCGTCATCGCCCGCTGGGGCGGGCTCCTACAGGCGGGCTCCTACAGGCAGGCCGAGACGACTTCGGCAGCCGTGTCCGGATCGTCGTCGAGGATCAAGTTGGCTCCCGCTATGCCCGGCATCGCGCGGAGTTCCCGCAAGGCGTCGGCCGCGATCGTGATACCCTCGGCGCGTGCGTCCCGTACCGAGGCGAGACGCCTCACGATCCGGCGCGGGATCCGGGAGCCGGGGTAATCGGACTTGATGCGCTCCACCGCCTCCACGGAATCGAGGACCGGGACGTCGACGAGGATCGACGCACGATGGGTGATCCGGAGCGCGATCAGCTTGCCGACATAGGCCTGCAGCATGCCCATGTTCAGGCACGGCAGCGCCTGCAGGAACTGTACGCCGGCATCGATCCGCTTCTGCGCGGCACTCGCCTTCCAGTCGTCCGCGGGGCGCATGGCGGAGACACGGCAACCCATGTAAGTCCCCGGCGGCGAGACGCGCGCGGGGTCCGCCCCGACGCGCCGGCACATTTCGATGAGCTGCAGCGTGCCGGTATCGAACACGCCCTTGACCTTGCCGCGCAGTTCGTCCGGCAACTTCTGGCCGCGAGAAAGGACGACGCTGGTTACGCCCATTGCTGCCAGGCCGAGCAGCGCGCCCTGCAATCCGACGCGATTGCGGTCACGACAGTCGACGTGCACTACCGCATCGAGCCGTTCGTCGATGACAATTCTTGCCACGGCAAGTGCGTCCATGAGTCCGGTCGCCGAACGATCGCCGGCGATGTGTACCGCATCGACGACCTCGCGAAGCTTCTCCGCCGAGGTTCGAATGTCCCCGGCGGTCGCCGTCAGTTTCAGCGGGAGCGTCGCCGTAAGGACGAAATCCTTGCTGCGCATCGCTTCACGAAATGTGTTCAAATCAATCTCAAACGACCCTGGATGCATTGGCGGCAAGTGTCCGGGCAAGGGAACGTGACTGTCAACTCGATACGACAACCCCTCCGATGATTAGCACGCCGGGAACGGAAGAACTCCGGCGTCTGCGCGCGTTCCTTGCCGAGAACGGCTACGACACGCAGCACTTGACCGAACGGCTCGGCTCGGCAGCCCCGCCTCGCCCGGAGAATCTGCCCACCGCGCTGCATCGCACCCGGGAAGCGAACGTCGCGAACGCGCTGGCGCGCCTGTTCCTTATCGGCGCATCGCTCGAAGAATCGCTCGCCAACGACACGCTGCCGACGGCGTTCCTCGAGACCTGCCTGGATGCCGGTCTTCTCGTGTCGTCGGACGGCCGGGTACGCGCCACCGCCGTCATCGTGCCGGTCGGCGGATTGCTCGTCGCATCGGACGCGTTCGCGATGCTCGGCAGCGAGGACGCGCGGGATTTCGTGCTGCCGGCGAGCACGCATTCGGCCAATTATCTGAGCCGGGTGACGTTGCGCGATGATGTCGGGCGCATGCTCGACCTCGGCTGCGGCTGCGGCATCCACGCCCTGCTCGCGGCGAGTCACAGCAAGACCGTCATCGCAACGGACATCAGCGGCGCGGCGATCCGGTACACGGAATTCAACGCCGCGCTGAACGGCATCGGCAACGTCGAGTGCCGCGCGGGCGACTTGTTCATGCCCGTGGCCGGCGAGCAATTCGACCTGATCGTCTGCAATCCGCCCTTCGTCCCGGCGCCGGGCCAAGAGTTCACCTACCGGGACAATCCGCTCGAGCTCGACGAGTTCTGCCGCCGTATCGCCCGGTCGGCGCCGGAATACCTCGCCGATGGCGGATGCCTGCAGATGCTCTGCGAATCCGTCGAGATTACCGGCGAGAACTGGCACGAACGCATCCGCTCGTGGGTGGACGGCAGCGGCTGCGACGCATGGCTCCTGCACGGCCTGCCGATCAGCCCGGCCGATTACGTGGCCCGGCGCAGCCAGGATATCATCAGCACGAAACCGGCTTCGTCCGACTCGTACGCAGCCTGGCTCACCTACCTGCAGGAGCGCAACGTCGCCGCCGTGCATCCGGGGATGCTCGTCCTGCGCCGCCGGCAGGGTCGTAACTGGCTGCACGTGCACAACGTGGCCTCGGACGTGGTGCGCGACGCCGGCGATGCCGTGCGCCGGGGCATCGCCGCCTGCGATTTCCTGGATACCGTCGCCGAGGACGACGCGCTGCTCGGCGCGACGCTTGTCATCGCGCCGCAGCTGACGCTCGATCAGAAATTCAGGCGTGCCGACGGTGCATGGCGGCCCGAACGCTCGATTCTGCGGATGGACGATGGGCTGGCGATGGATGCCGAGGTGGACGTACCGGTCATGGCATTCCTGAATCAGCTCGACGGTTCCTCGGCGCTCGGAGACTGTATCGAAGGTTTCGCGGAGGCGGTCGGGGCCGATCACGACAAGCTGCAGGCGGACCTGCTGCCCGTGGTGCGTCTGCTGATCGGTCGCGGTTTCCTGACGCTTGCCGGCGCTCCCGGCTGAGTCCCGGCGTCAAAAACAAAGAGCGGCCCGAAGGCCGCTCCCTGAGGTCTTGCGCTCCCCTGTTACTGCCAATTATAGCTCAGGCGGACGCCGTATTCGCGGGGCCGGTTCGTCGTGACGCGGCGCTTGCCCCAGAACGGATCGAAGAACAGGTCGTCGTTGTAGAGCACGGCCCGCTCGTCGCCGATGTTGTCGACGAAACCTTCGAGCGACCAGGTGGCGGTGCGTATGCCGAAACGGAGGTCGGCGATGCTGTAGGAGGGCTGCACGAACCAGCCGCGTGCCTGCGGCGTCAGGGTGCCGCCCGAGGCCTGTGCCTCGGCCACCGACACGGGCACGAATTTCTCGAGCTGATTCACCGAGTCGCCCTGGTAGGTGTATTGACCCCGCACGTAGGCTTCGCCGCTGTCGCCGATGCCAACCGGCCAGGTGTATTGCGCATAGAGGCCGTACTTGAGCTTGGGCACGTTTGGCAGACGCGCGCCCTTCGGTACCGGGCGATCCGGGTCAGTCACGACGAACGACTCGGACGTCTCGGCGACGATGTAGGACAGGTTCAGGCCGAGGTCCCAGTAGTCGCTCGGCGCCGCCTTGACCTCGAGTTCGAGGCCGGTCTGCTGGGCATCGCCGACGTTCGCCACGACGACCTGGAACGGCTGGCCGCAGGGGTCGGTCTGCGGAGTCTGCGAGCCCGTGCAGGGCTGGAAGCTCGGATCCAGCGTTTCGATCTGGTAGTTCTGCCACTGGCCGAAGAATGCGGTCGCGTTGATCTGCAGGCGGCCCTCGGCCCAGCGTGTCTTGGTGCCGATCTCGTAGTTCTTCAGCTTGTCGGGCTGGTAGACCAGCGGGAAGATCGTCAGGCTCTCGTCGACGCGGTTGCGGTTGGCGCCGCCGGACCGGAAGCCCTCCGAGTACAACGCGTAGACCATCTTGTCGTCGCTGATGCGGTAGGTCACCGCGAGCTTCGGCACGTGGCCGTTATTGTCGCCGGTCGGTTTGGTGTAGTCGGGCCACACTCCCGGCGCGACGATGAACGGCTTGTCGACAAAGTAGGTGCGGTCCATCGTCTGGTCGAAATAGCGCAGGCCGACTTCGAGCGACCACTTGTCGTTGAAGTCGTAGTTGTAATTGCCGAACACGGCCCACTGTTTCCAGGTCGTGTGATCCGCCGACAGCCACCAGGAAGGATCGACGCCGGACGGTGCGTAGAAGTAGGTCCAGTAATAGTAAGACAGCGAATCCAGGAACTCGGGTGTGCGAGCCCGGTATGCCCAGTGCTCGTGCTTCTTCTCGTAGAACGCACCGAGCACCCAGCGGTAGTTGTCACCGGTCTTCGATAGCCGGATCTCCTGCGTGAAGCGGTCGTTCTTCTGGTGCTGTACGTCGTAACCCGTCGTATCCTGGTCGTAGCGTGTCTGCCCCGACCAGCAGTAGGTCGCGTAGTAGGAACAGAAATTGTAGTTGAAATACGCGGAATACTGGGTCCGGTCGTACACGTAGTCGAGCTTGCGGTCGAAGTAGCTCGTGTTCGAGACGAGGTCGACACCGCCGATGCTGCCCTCGAGCGTGAGCGAGACCTGCGACCAGTCGTCGTCGCGCGTGTCCTTGAAGAACTTGACCGTCTTGAGGTCGCCGACGGTCGGGTCGTAATCGTTGAGTCCATCGGCCGAGGATTTCTGGGTGATGTACGCCAAGGTCGCCGACCATTTGTCGTTGACGAACCACTTGGCCGACAGTCGGCCGCCCGAAATGTCGACGGAGTTGATGTTGTCCTGGACGAGGTTCGAATTGTCTTTCGTGCCCTGCATCGGCGAGTAGCCGAGCACGTTGTCGATGAAGCCGCCGTCGCGAGCCGAAAAGCCGACGAGGCGGATCGCGAACTTGTCCTCTACCAGCGGCAGGTTCAGCACGCCGTTGACATCGTAGCTCGACGCCGAGTCGCTGCCAGAACGCAGCATGACTTCGGCGTTCGCCGCGAACGCGGTCGGGTCGGGCTTGTTGGTAATGATGCGCAGCGTGCCCGACTGCGAGCTGTCGCCGTACAGCGTGCCCTGCGGGCCGGCGAGGGCCTCGACGCGCTCTATGTCGATGAGCCGCGGCTCCGGATTCACCGCGAACTGCGTCAGGGGCTGTTCGTCGATGTACAGCGCGGCACTCGAGGCGGCGATGAATGCGTTGGGGTTGTCGGAGACGCCGCGGAAGATGATCTTGTTGTCGCCGGCCGTGCCGCCGATGTGCGAGACGCTCGGCAGGAAGCGGACGACGTCTTCCATGTTGGTGATGCCCTGCCGCTTCAGGTCCGATCCGGTAAAGGCCTGGATGCTGGCGGACACGTCCTGCAGGCTCTCCTCGCGCTTGCGCGCCGTGACGGTGATCTCCTCGATACCGCCGGCCTGCTGCGCCTTTTTCGGCTGTTCAGCCTGCTGGGCCTGTTGCGCCTGGACTGGAACTGCGATGCCGGTCAGCGCCGCCGATACCGCGACCGCCACCGCACTCTTAGCGGGCGGCTCGGACGAACCTCCGCCTATGGATGAAGCCATGTCATAACCCCGCGATTATTTTTATTGCCCCTGCAGCGGCCGTCCCGGGCCGCCTATGGTCCAAGTCTACCCTCGTTCTTTGGGCCGGCACAACAACGCGGCGCCGTCGGGCTCGCGCCGCGCAAGCCTTGCAATGGTGCGGATTCTACATTTGGTTCGATTCTGATATTTTGTGCGCCTCGACCGAACGTCGCGCCGCCGCAACACAATGAATATCGACGAACCGCTGAAGGATCTTGGACCCGTAGACGCCACATCGTTGCGCGAGGCGATCCTCGCGCTCGACGAAGAGGCCTGGCTCGAGAACGAGCGCCGCCAGAACGATTACGAAGTGCATCGACAGACACGCTCGGTCGTGATGGTCTTCTGCGACGGGCCGATGGACGACCTCATCGTCACGAAGTCCGAAGGCTGGGAGCGCCTCGCCGACGTCGCCGTGCCGGTCATGCACGACCTGATCAATCGTCACTATCCGCCGGGGGGCACGGTCATCCGCGCGATGGCAGCAAACCTGCTGCCCGGCGGACGCATCAACCCGCACTTCGACAGCCATCCGTCATTCCGGCGCAGCCACCGCATCCACGTGCCGATCACGACGAACAATCGCGTGCGTTTCATGATCGACGGCCGCCCGTACCGCCTCCAGGTCGGCCAGGCCTACGAGCTGAATAACCAGAAGACGCACAGCGTCATGAACAGCGGCAAGGAAGACCGCATCACGTTCATCTTCGATTACATGCCGCCCGACGAGATCGCCCACCGCGAATTCCAGCCGGCGACCTGAGTCTATTTGCCGGCGAGGCTCCGCGGCCGGCGCTCGGGCGGCAGCTTGCCGAGTAAGGGTTCGAGCACGTCGATCAGCGGCCCGAGATGATCTTCGTAGCGCCGCCACAGGTCGACGGACGTCGAATAGATCGGCCGCCGCACCTGCTCCGAACTCGCCGTCTTCACGGCCCGGTCCGACTCGTAGAATCTGAGGCAGGAATCGGACCACGGCAGGCCGCAGTAGTCGAGGATCCGCCGGACCTGTCCCTCGAGATCGGCGACGACATCCTCGTAGTGCACTTCGAGGACCTTGCCGGGCAGGACGGCGTGCCAGTGATCCATGAGCCGCACGTACTGCAGATAGAATTCGCCGAGCTCGAACAGGTCGTAAGTGAACGGCTGGCCTCGTGCGAACAGCTGCTTGTAGCTGCCGAGACAACTGTCGAGCGGATGCCGGCGCGCATCGATGATCTTCGCATTCGGCAATATCAGGCTGACGAAACCGACGTGCACGAAGTTGTTCGGCAACTTGTCCGTAAAGCGCGGCAGCATCAGTTCGCGATGCCGTTCGCTGCGGCGTAAATACCGCTCGCCGAGGCCGGCCAGCTCTTCCACGGCGACGTCCCTGATCGCCTGCGGGTAGCTCTTGCGGTCGCTGCGCCCCATACTGCTCGAACGCGCGACGCGGCTCAGCTCCGGCAACTCGTGGGTGCCCTCGACATCGGGGTGACTGGCCAGGATCTGTTCGATCAGCGTCGATCCGGACCTCGGCAGGCCGACGATGAAGATCGGCGCGGGATCCAGGCAACCGTGCCCTGCCCGGCTCGTGAGTAATTCCTGGTCGAAGACCTCGATGAACTGATCGTGCAGGTCGATCGTCTGCACCGGGTCGTAGCTTTCGCGGGAGCGACGGTTCTCGTTGCCCTCGCGATAGTAAGCGAAGGCACGCTCGTAATCGCCGGCGTCCTCGAAGGCCTTGCCGAGTGCGAACTGGAAATTGGCGCGCGACTCGTCGCCGATGCCGGCATCGAGCTGTGCCTGCATCGCCGCAATCTCGTCTTCCCCGAAGCGGAAGGTCTTCAGGTTGGCGAGACTCCAGTAGGCCTCGCCATAACCCGGGTTGTGCCGGATGCACTCGCGGTAGGACTCGATGGCCTCGTCCTGGCGGCCGATCGTCTTCAGGACATGGCCCCGGCCTGCCAGCGCGCCGGGGTGCGTAGCGTCGGCGGCGGTCGCCTTGGCGAAGTACTCGAGCGCCTCGTCGTGCCGGCCCGCCATCGCCCGCACCGTCCCCGAGGCGGTGTAGCCGCCCGCCTTGCCAGGTTCGAGCCGGATCGCCCGGTCGTAGGCCTTCAGCGCGGCCTCGATGTCGTCCTGTTCCTGGTGTGCCAGGCCGAGATCCATCCAGCCCTGGTAGAAGTCCGGCGCGATGTCGAGCGCCTTCTCGAGCAGCACTTCGGCGTCGCCCCATTGCTTCGCCCGCATCGCGATGCCGGCGAGCAGGCGCAAGGCGTCGACGTTCTCCGGATCCCGCAGCAGGACGTCGCGATAGATGCGTTCGGCCTCGCGCAGGTTGCCCATCCGCTGCAGGCGCATGCCCCGCACCAGCTCTTCGCGATGGGGCGTGAGCTTGAACGACTCTTCGAATTGCCGCGTCGCGTCGCCGTCGCGGCCGAGTGCCGTCAGGACCTGTGCCTGCTTCATGTGGATCGACGCGCTGCCGGGCTCCAGCGCCTCGGCGCGCTTGAGCGATTCGAGCGCCTCGGGCAGCTTGCCCTGCATGATCAGCGCCTCGGCGAGACCTTCGTGCGCACGCGAGAAATCGCTGAACAGTTGCACCGCCCGGGTCAGCGGGTGCTCCGCGTCCTTCGGCCGGTCCTGCTTGATCAGCGACGCGCCGAGCAGGCACAGCAGGTTCGCATCGCGCGGAAACGCATTGAGTGCGTGCCGGCAGATCTTCTCGGCCATCGGGAAGTCCCCGGCGCGCAGGAACATCGACGCGCGTTCGAAGGACGCCTTCGGGGAATCGAATTCGTTTTCCTGCACGCTCAAGTAAGCCTTTCCAGCCGGCTGCGGACGTAGTCGCGGATATCGAGGCTCAGGTCTTCCATCGGCGCATAGTAGCCCGTCTGAAATGCCGTCGAGCCCATCCCGCGTTGCACGCTCTCGCAGATCGCCCAGTCCTGGCGGTTGACCAGGTCCCAGAATTCCACTGCATCCGAGGCGTCGAAGTCGGCGCGCGCCATCTCGTCGGGATGGAACAGGAACTCGCAGACGATGTCCGTGATACCGGCCGCTCGCGGCCACAAGGTGAACGACGCGGCATGGTCCATCGACAGGCTGAGCAGCAGGTTGGGATAGATCAGCTCGCCCTTGTGGCGGACCTTCTCCTCCTCGTCGAGGCCCGGGAAGGCTGCGCGCCGCGTCGTGCCCGTCATCGTGAACGTGTTCGTTCCCTCGCGCTGCGGGATACCCTGGTCCCAGGCGAGTCCGCTGCCGCC
>Ga0210086_1000990_pt1 | contig 15155 bp, 10 predicted proteins | sample China_Galinas_PW_3_FD_184867 | JGI IMG/M metagenome (GOLD analysis project Ga0210086, IMG submission 184867) | Wetland microbial communities from San Francisco Bay, California, USA, that impact long-term carbon sequestration - China_Galinas_PWB_D2... | ecosystem: Environmental > Aquatic > Marine... | reverse complement strand
GAAGAGGTACTCGCCCGACTTCCTGTCATGTCCGACGACATCCGGTTCGCCGCCGGTCCCCTCCATCGCATCGAGCGCCGCCAGTTTGTCTGGATTGGCTTCCAGCCTGGCCGCGAGCGCGGTCCACTCCGCGAGCCGCTCCGAGCGGACGGCTTCGACCCGGTCGCCTTCGAGACACAGGTGCTCCTCGAGCTCGGACGCGATGTTGGCGACGTCCGTGACCGAGATCTGGAACGCCGCAACTCTCGACAGCTCCGCGGAGATCTCGGCGATCGTCTTCGCGCCGGTGAACCTCGCGATGATCGGCCATGCCCAGCCGGGGACCCACAGCGGCCCGGCAAAGAGTCCCTCGGGGTCGCTGAGCCAGACGCCTTCTCGGCCGCCGTTCGTGACTGCCCTGGCTTCGAGGAGCCTGAGCCGAGGCTTCAGGGTTGCTTCCAATGGTTCGCCGTGTGTCGCAAAGGTAGTATCTTGCCAATAGTTGGGATGACCTGCCCGCGTTCCCTCGGGGTTCTCGCGGACTATGTGGTCCCGAGATGGAAAACACCGTGACCGAGGACCTTCCGAAGCTCTGCTCCCCCTTCCTCCTGCACGTGTACCAGGACGGGGAGAAGACGACCCACCGCTTCTCCAAGACCCTGGTCACGCTCGGCCGGTCCCGCGCGCGCGACGTGCCGCTGGGGGAACGCAGCATCTCGCGGCACCACGTGACGCTCATCCGCAAGGGGGATCGGTTCCTGGTCCAGGACGAGGGCAGCCAGAACGGCACGACGGTCGGCGGGGTCCAGGTCGAGCCCGGTTCGACGATGGAGCTCAAGCCGGGCGAAGCGATTCGCATCGGTCCCTACGAGATCGTCGCCGAGATTCTCCCGGCCGATCTCGAGGACGCGAGCCAGGCCACCGAGGAGACCGAGCACACCGAAGGCCCGCTCGACATGGGCACGTTCGCCCGGGTCATCCAGGCGCTCAACGAGGAGCTCGACCCGGATCGGCTCCTGACGTTGATCGTCGACGCGGCCATCCGCACGACCGAGGCCGAACGCGGGTTCCTCGTGCTGCGCAGTGACGAAGGCGAGCTGCAGATCCCGGTCGCGCGCGACTTCGTCAGCGAAGTCATCGAGGGCCCGCAGGAAGCCAAGCTCAGCCAGACGATCGTTCAGGAAGTCCTCGAGACCGGCGAGAGCCGTCTGACGGTCAACGCACAGACCGACGAGCGCTTCAAGACGTTCAAGTCCGTCGAGAACCTGCGCCTGCGTTCGGTGCTGTGCGTGCCGTTGCGCGTGCTCGGCAAGATCGAAGGTGCGCTCTACCTCGACAACCGCCTGCAGCAGCACGCGTTCACCGAAGACGATCAGAGCCTGCTCGTGATCCTCGCCGACATCTCGGGTGTCGCGATCCGCAACGCGCGGCTCGTCGGCGACCTGCGCTCGAAGAACGAGGCACTGCTTCTTGCGCACGACCGCGTCGCCGAGCTCAACGCGCGACTCGAAGGCAAGGTCAAGAAGCAGGTCGCCGAGCTCAGGGAAGTCCGCGAAGAGCTGGCCGCCTCGCGCAACGCGCTCGGCCTGCGTCACGACTACCGCAAGATCGTCGGCGAGAGCGAGGCCATGAAAGAGGTCTTCCGCCTGCTCGACCGCTATGTCGAGTCGCCCGATCCCGTGCTGATCCAGGGCGAGTCCGGCACCGGCAAGGAGCTGATCGCCCAGGCGCTGCACGAGCAGGGCCACAGGAGCGAGGGGCCGTTCGTTTCGGAGAACTGCGCGGCGCTGCCCGAGTCGTTGCTCGAGAGCGAGCTGTTCGGCTACGAGCGCGGTGCGTTCACGGGCGCGACGCGCAACCACAAGGGCCTGTTCGAGCAGGCCAAGGGCGGGACGCTGTTCCTCGACGAAGTCGGCGACATGTCGCCCGACCTGCAGTCGAAGCTGCTGCGCGTCCTGCAGGAGAAGGAGATCCGTCCGCTTGGCAGCCAGCACACGATCCCGATCGACGTCCGCCTCGTCGCCGCAACGCACCGCGACCTGGCCTCGCGCGTCAAGGAGGGCAGGTTCCGCGAGGACTTGTTCTACCGCCTGCACGTGCTGCCGATCCACCTGCCGAGCTTGCGCCACAGAAAGAGTGACATCCCGTTGCTCGTCGCCCACTTCCTGCGCAAGGCCTGCGTCGAGACCAACCGCCCCGAGCCCAAGATCGACCCGCGCGCACTGGACCTTCTCTCCGGCTACCAGTGGCCCGGCAACATCCGCGAGCTCGAGAACGAGATCCGCCGCGCCCTGCTCCTGGCCGAAGGCGCGCTGCTCCCCGAGCACCTGTCCGAGCACATCCAGAACCCGGCCCTGACCCGCGACCAGAGCTCCCCCCTGCCCGCCGAAAGCGGCACGACGCTGACCGAGATCGTCCGCCAGATGGAAGAGACCGAGATCCGCCGCGCCCTGACCCGCGCGCAGGGCAACAAGTCGAAGGCCGCCGAGCTGCTCGGCATCTCGCGGTTCGCGCTACAGAGGAAGCTCGAGAAGTACGAGATGGGGGTGGACGGGTAGAGAGCCGACGGCCCCTCCAACCTGCTCAGCCTCCTTGTCGAGCATCTTCAGATCAGTGCCCCCGGTCGCAAACGCAGCGCCTCGAGTGCCTGACGCCGTTGCTCGCGACCTGGCACGCGCCTTGGTGTGATATCAGGCAGTGCGTCGTAGGTCCGGCCGTCGAGGAGACGTCCGTTCCTCTTCTTCTGGGCTCCTCCCCATTGCTTGAAGAAGAACGGCACGGATGCCGCCTCGCACTGCTCACGAATCGACCGCACCCAACTCTCTTCGAGCGGGCGAGCACCGTGTCCGCTCTCGCCGCCGACGATCACCCAGTCAATCCCGTCTAGATCGATCTCGCCGAGGTCTTCGAGCAACGGCTCGATCGACAGGAATCGGACCGCTGCTCGGGCCTTGCGCAACTGCTGGATTCGTGGCAATCCGAAGCGACGGTCCTCGACACTGACCCCAAACCAAATGTGTTCTACCGGTTCCATGACCGTTTGGTAGTCGTCGAGCACTTCGCGGAGTTTCGCGGCTCGCTTGGTCAACACCTGGTAGACATGCCAGTCCGCGCGCAACATCACCTCGAAGACCTGCTCGACAAACGATCGCGGCACACCGTCCTGGAACAGATCACTCATTGAGTTCACGAACACGCGGCGTGAGCCAGCCCAGCGGAGCGGCTCGAGCAACTTCTCCGGCACCAATCGCAGGTCGAAGCCCTGCTCGTAGGGATGTCCAGGCACACCACGAAACCGCTCCGCGAAAACCGCCGCATAGCAGTGCTGGCATCCCGGGCTGACCTTGACGCATCCACGAACTGGGTTCCAGGTCGCGTCGGTCCACTCGATCGTACTGCGGTCACTCATGGCATCGCGTCAAGCCGAGCGTATCACACCTGCGATACCAAACATACACCTAACGCGAGGATTCGCGATCTCGTGTTCGGAAACACGGATCCGGCGCCGGAGCGGCAATCGAGTGGCGGGCGCGGATCGTTGATCCTGCCGGCCGGCACCGCGCGCCGGCCGACTTCGATTCAGAACGAGCGCGAGCGCAGCGCCTTGATACGGCGGGCCAGCGTCTCGGGGTTGTGGCTCCAGCCGACGAGCTTGCCGTGCGCGTCGAGGAGCAGGAAGCGCAGGCGCTGGTACTTCGCCCACGGGTCAGTGGGGTGCTTGTACTGCTCCAACGTCCTCGAAGGCTTGTGACGCGGGTCACGGTGGACCGGCCATGCGACGCCTTCCTTCTTGGCCCGGGCCAGCGCCTTTTCGCCGCTTCGACCGGCGCCCTGGGGGAAGACGGTCAGCACGCGGAGGTCGGGGACCCGCTTGGCGATGCGCGCGAGCTGCGCGACGGGCTCCGACTGGTCGCCGTAGCCGCTGTCGAGATGGATGATCGTGAACCGATTGTCCGAGTCGGTCAGCGAGATCGGATTACCGGTCTCGAGATCGACGAATTCGCACTCGACCTTCTTGCCGACGAGAGCTAGCCCGCGCCGAAGCGCGACTACCTGGTGCGCGGCCGAACGGGGGTTGGACCAGCGCTCGGTCGCGCGGCCCAGCAGCGCTTTCATCTGCTTCGGGTCGGGCGTGTAGCGCAGCGCGAGCTCCGCCAGGTAGCGCGGGCAGCGATCGTCGTCGGGGTTGGTTTCTATCCCCTTCTCGACGATAGCGAGACGCTTTTTGGGATTCAGGTTCGGGAGGTTCAGCGCGGCCCAGCAGGCGGCAAGGTGCGCGGCACAGCGAATGTCCTTGCGCTTGCAGTCGGCGAGCACGGTCTCGACGTCGGTGAGCACTTCGGCCGGCTTGTCGAGCGCGTTGGTCATGGCCGCCCAACGGATCCCGAGCACTTCGGCGAGCCGCGGGTGGTCGGGATGAGAGACGTAGAGCTCGAGCGCGAACTCGGCCTTTCGCAGGCAGCCCTTCTTGATCGCGTTGCGGAACGCGGCGACCGCCTCGGGGCTGCTGCCGTCCGAGTGCAACGGCATGTACACGTTCTCGTAGTCGGACAGGATCGCAGCCGCGCTGCGTACCTTGTCCGTCTTGCTGTCCTGGGCAAGCGCGGGCCTCCCCGTGACGAGGGTCAACCCGAGCAGCACCGGTGCGAGTATCGAGTGGTGACAGAACATCTTTTCGACCCTCCTGCTCTAGCGACGGCGGCGGCCACGACGATTGCCGATGCGGCGTTCGAGCCGCTCGAGCAGGTGACGGAGCTCTCGGATCTCCTGTGTCAACTCCGACATCTCGCCCGCGAGCCGCGCAGTGCCCGACGACGAAGGCCGGGGCTGACGGGCCTTGGCCGGCGGCCGCTTCGCCGCGCTACCGCCAATGGCTCCGAGCATGATGCGACGGCCGGCGGCCTTCGGTTGCCGCCTGGCCGGAGCGCGACCGCGCGCGGCGTTGCCGCCCAACTGCCGCAACATGTGGGCACCCTTCCCGGCGTTCGGGGCCGAGTTCGGGACAACGATAATGCGCCGGCGCTCGGCGTTCGGCTGCTGCACGCCAGGAGCGCGACCGCGCGCGGCCTTGCCGCCTGAGCGCCGCAGCACGTGGATACCCTTCCCGGCCTTCGGAGCCGTGTCCGGAACGACGATGATGCGCCGGCGCGGAAGCTGTCGGAATCTCGACTTGGACTGCGCCTTCGACGACTTAGGCGTCAGAACGTGGATTCCGTGCCGCGCTCCGCGAAGCGTCGCGGCCCGCTTGCCTTGCGCAGCGGTCCGCCTGGGCGAGGTGACAGGGTGAGACCTCGGTGCGTTCTTCGTGGGCAGCAGACGGAGGGTCTGCGCGTGTCCAACACCTTGCAACGCGACGGTGACGGTCGCGATCGCGATGACTTCTCGGATGCTCATGGCTTTGTCCTCAACGATTGAGATTGGGAGCGCCCTGGCCATTGACTGGCGCGGGCGTGGTCAGGTTTCGATACTTGGATTCCACTCGCGCGAACTTCGCGCGGATCGCGGCCAGCAAGGCTCGCGTCTGCGCGTCGGCACGGGTCTCGTCGATCGCCGCGAGCAGCTGCGCGAAACGGCTGCGGAGCTCGGCGATCTCGGCTTGCGGAGCCTTGGGCGCGGACGCTGTCGGCGACCCGCCCCGCGACAGCCCGACGGCCGGTGCGCCATAGCCGAAACCGGCGAGCGCGAGCGCGGTGACGACCCAGATCCCGCGCGATAGCGCGGGCCGGGGCCGCAAGGGAGAGCCGAGGGCACGGCGGACCCGTCGAGCCAACGGTGACTTGCTCGAAGCCATCGCGTGCGCGGCAACCGGCTGTGTATCGCTCTGCCAGCCCGCGACTTTTAGCAACGTGCTCGCGAGCGACGTTCCCGGGCAGCCCGAGTCGACCGCGAAGTCGTCGCAGCGGTACTCGGCAAGGTCGCCGAGCCGGCGCAGCACGATCCGGTTCAGTGGTTGCAAACAACCGAGCCACCCGAACCACTCGTACGCCAACAGCCACGCCGGGTCGCGCGCGACCAGATGGGCATATTCGTGCGCGAGCATGCAGCGACGCTCGTCGAACGTCAGCTCGGCGAGCGAGCCCTTCGGCAGGCAGATCTCACCCTGACGCAAACCGAACGCGACCGGGCTCTTGATCTCGCGCGATTCGGTCAACACCGGCCGGGGAATCCCCGCCCCCGAACCGACCACGATGTCGGCGAGGATGCCGTGGGCGTTCGAGCTGGTCACCGGAACACGGCCCCGGAGCAGGCTCGCGAGCCTTCGCCGAGCTGCGAGCCGGCGCCGCAAGTGCACGATCAGCACGAGCCCGTAGCCGAGCAACGCCGCCACGAGGATCGCGTAGCCGATGCTGACTGCGCGTGTGGTCGCGTCGGTCACGACCGAAACGGAATCGGACGACTCGAAGCCGAGCCGCGCCCCTGGGGCACCCGGGTCCTGGACGTCGCTGACCCGAATCGCGAACCACGACGCGATCGGCGAGAGGCCGAGACCGCACTGCATTGCTGTCGTAACGAACCCGCCGAAGAACGCGACGCGCAGCAACAGCTCCTCGCCCGCTGTCGTGAACTTCGGACACAGGCGCAACACGAGCAGCGCCGCCGCGATCAGGAGCGAGCTGTGGATCAGGTACGTCGCGAGCCACGCGGCAAGGGAGTAGGAGTCGAACATGATCAGCTCCCCCTGCCGTGTTCGGGCTTGCGGTCGAGACGCGCCGCGAGGTCGGCGCGCAGCTCGTCGAGCTCTTCGGGGTCGAAGTCGCCCTCGCGGAGCAGCATGCTGACCATGTCGACGGCGCGACCGGAAAACGCGCGGTCGATGACCTCGCTGATCATCGAGCGCCGGACTTCGTGTTTCTGCACGCTGGCCGAGTAGACGTAGGTGCGCCCCTCGTTCCTGTGCGCGACGAGCCCGCGCTTCTCCATCTTCGACAGCGTCGTCGAGATCGTCGTCGGCCGCAGGCCACGGGTCGGAAGCAGAGCCTCGTGGACGTCGGCCACGGTCGCCTCACCGCGTTGCCAAAGAACCTCGAGGATCGCGAGTTGGAGCTCGCCGGGACTTCGCGGCAGCTTGCTGGTCATGAGCGGGACCTCTGGGGGGGAAAATCTTCTATCAGAGTAGTACTACTGCGATAGTACTACACCGATAGTCTTTTCGGCCGCAAGCCCCCAGTGTCTGGAATTGTTTCGCTACGGTGGCGAGGAAGGTGGCGTGTTGCGCCGAGGCCCTAGCTCCGCTCCCGCTCCCGCCCCGGCTCCCGCCCCGGCTCCGGCTCCGGTCCCGGCCCCGGCTCCGGCTCCGTGTTCCCCGTTTGGTAGGAGAGGCTGTGCCCATTGGACGAGCACGAGGCGGGCACCGGCACGGGCACGGGCCAACGCACGATCCCGGAGATCTCGGGGGGGATGAAGTGTGCCCCGCTACAGGCTAGCCCTTCGCGGGCTCCGGCGCCGGTGTCGTCGACTTCGAGTCCTTCGACTCGGACTTCGACCCGCCCGACTCGCTCTTCGACTCGCTCTTCGACTGCTTCTCGGCGTAGGTTTTGCCCTGCTGCCAATCCTCGAACACCTCGACGAAGCGGCGGCTCTTCTCGTCCGGGAACGCGCCGATCGCGATGCGCCGCAGGTTGATCTCCTGCAGTTTCTGCTCGCCCCAACCGTCCTTCTCCGGGAACTCCCCGTAGATCTTGATCAGCCGCGCGATCTCGGCGTCTTTCTTGCGCTGGGCTTCCATGTCCTTGGCGAGCTTCTCGAGCTTCTTGCCCGCCTCGGTGTCGCGCTTGCGCATCTCGTGCTTGTCCTGGAGCAGCTTGGATCGCTTGAGGCCCTCGGCCCGGGCGAGCCGCTCGCGCTCGACGATGCGGTCCTTGATCTCGGTGATCTCGATGTCGGTCAACCGCTTCATGACCCGGTACGTCTGGATGTGCTTGTACGGGATGAAGATGTAGCCGTTCGTGTTGTTGTAGTACCAGAGCCTCAGACCGGCGCCCTTCGTGCGGACATCGGACTTCGTGAACTCGAGCCCCGACGGCTTCTCGACGAAGCGGCCGTTCTTGACCACGCCGAGCATGCGTTCCCCGTTGCGCAGCTTGACCCGGACCTGCACGTGGGTGCGGATGATCTCACCGGCGCGAATGCGGGCCCGCTGCAGCTGGATCTTGCGACGGATCTTGGCGCGATCCTTGCGGAACTCCACCTTCTGCTTTGGCTTGCCATCGTCGTGGTCCTTGTCGCTGCTCTGAGCAGGGAGTTCGACCGCGAGGATCGGCATGAGGCAAACGAGGAGAGTTGTCGTGATTCTGGACATGGTATCGGCCCTGGACAATCGACGGTTCTGCGCGATGTGCACAGAACCTGTTTATCGGCATTCCCAGACCGGGACTTGGCCCGGATCCACGCCCGAACCAACCCGGCGCTGGCATCGATTCCTCGGTCCGACGCCGGAGGATTGCCCAATCGGACCATCCGCGGGCAGCGCGGTCGGGTACCAGCCAGTATCATCGAAGTCATGCGACAGCTGTTGCTGATGACGATTCTGATCCCGACCGTCGCGGCTGCCATGCCGCAGAAGCAACCGAAGCCCCGGCAGACTCCCGAAACCGCAGTGACGCCGGCTGGCGAGGTCCGCATCCTCGACGACGACGAAGCCAAAGCTCTCGTCAAAGAGCTCAACCGCTCGGTCCTGTCCGCGAGCGCGATCAAGGGCAAGAACGCGAGCTTCTCGAAGCGCCTGAGCGCAGTCGAAGCGCTGGCCAAGGTCCAGCACAAACGACTCGTGCCCGTGCTCAAGAGGGTCATCACGCGTGACCCGTCGAAGCTCGTCCGCGGTGCGGCGGCCAACGCCGTACTCGCACAACCCAAGAAGGAGGCCATGTCGCTCGCGAGGGCGATGCTCAAGAAGAGCGATGTCTGCAAGGACGGACTCGTCTCCGGGCCGATGGTCCATGTCCTGCGTCACTACGGAGCCAGGCCGAGGGAATGGGCAGCGCTTCGCAAGCGCTTCCACAACCTCGGGTTTCAGGCGCAAGCGGCCGTGCTGCAGGCCATCGCCGAGAACAAGGACTGGGACGCGCTCGACTTCCTGCTCGAGAACCTCGATCCGCCTGCACCGGCCAACGTCGATGACCCAGCCAACCCACCGGCCGAGTACTGGAAGGCGAGGTGGGAGGCCTGGTCGAAGTTTCGGTTGCCGCTCCGAGCGGCGCTCAGGGCGCTGCTCGGCCAGGACTTCGCTAGCAGCGTCGAAGCTCGAAAATGGATCGAGAGTCAGGGCGGCGTCGATAAGCTCCGTAGGAAGTCGGGTCGCTGACCCGTGCCAGGCCACCCGGCCGGATGGGACACCAGGCAAGCTTGCTTCCACAGCTTCACGAGATTCTCGACGTATGCCCCTGGCTCGACCAGGAACGGCTGGAGGTGTGCATCGTCGGCTCGCAGGCTCTCGCCGAAGCGTGCCGGCGCGAGGGCATTGCCGGCCCCGAGGTCAGGCTCGACCTCGACCTGGCTTGGCGACTCGGCGTCGCCGAGGGGCGTGAGCTGCTCGCCGAGCACGGCATCGAGGTCGCGACGACGACCGGTTCCGAGGCCCGCGGGACGCTGGGGGCGCGGATCGCCGGTACGCGAATCGAAATCACGAGCTTTCGCGGAGGCGGCGACACTCGCGACGAGCGGATCGCCAACGACGCGAACTTGCGCGACATGACGATCGGCGCGGTCTACTGGCACCTCTCATCCGACGCGATCCTCGATCCGCTCGACGGTATCCGCGACTGGCTAGACGCACGCATTCGCGCCTGCGGTGACGCGCGCGAACGGATCCGCGAACACCCGGTCCGCGCGCTCCGGTACCTGCGCAAGGCGGTTCAGTTCGGGTTCGCGCTCGAATCCGCGACGCGCAGGGCCATCCGCGCGCTCGCCGACGAGATCACAGGCCGGATCTCCCCGGAGGTCTTGGCCGAGGAGATCCGCCGGGTAATGGTGACGTGCTCATCGCCGGGCGTGTTCTTCCAGATGTGCCAGGAAGAGCAGCTGCTCGCCCGTCTGCTCCCGGAGGTCGCCCCGATGTTCGACGGCCGCCCGGCCGGGCGCACGCAGCACCATCCCGAGATCAGCCAGGCGCTGCACGTGATCCTCGTCCTCGCTGCGGCGGCCCGGCTCGCGCAACGAAACGCGATGGACGCGAACGAACGCGTCCACCTGTTGTTGGCCGCGCTGTGCCACGACCTCGGCAAGGGCAAGACGAAGACCGCCGACCTGCCCTCGCACCCCGGACACGAAGGCAGTGGCGTGGCTGTCGTGCACGAGCTGTTCGATCGGCTTCCCGGGCTCGGCGGGAAACGCACGCGCCGGCTCTGCGCCGCGGCTGCCGAGACCCACCTCCTCGTGACCGACCTGCGTCGCTACCGGACAGGGACGATCGTCGACCTGTTCGAGAGCTGCCTGTTCGCGATGCGCGACGACCTCGACAACGTCGCACGCGTCGCGCGCTGCGATCGAGAGGGACGACTGCCGCGGGCCGAACTGTCCCTGCCGACCCGGGGGGACGGCGACACCGACCGGACGGCGGCGTTCGACGAGTTCGAAGCCCGGGTGCGCCACGATCTCCACGAGATCGACACGATCCTGCGCTCGGTGTCCGGCGAAGAATCCCGGCGTCGCTTTCCCGACGACCCCGCCCGCCTGCGCGCGGATCTTCACCAACGTCGCTGCGTCGCGCTGCGACGGTCCAAGTTCCTGCGAGACTAGTGCTCTCGGTCCTCAGAGCCGTGGTCAAGAACGCGCTCAAGGCGTTCTCGATCCTCATCGTCCTCGTGCTCGCGCTCTACGCGCTCCGGCAGCCGCTGCTCGGAGCACGCATCGCGGCCGAGATCGGCAGTGTGCTCGCCGGCGCGCTCGACGCCAAGGTCGTGGTCGGCAGGATCGGTGGCGACTGGATCAACACGATCGAGGTCGACGGCATCGAGATCCACGCCGGCAAGGGTCCGATCCGTTCGATGACTGGCGGCAGCGCGCGGGCCGAGTTCGACCTGCTCGAGCTGATCGGCGGCAACCTCGAAGCGGTTCGCGCGGTCCGTGTCGAAGCCCGAACCTGCGAGGTCGCGTTGCCTGCGCAATCCGGCGCGAGCTCGGGCAGCAGCGAACCCGTCGACACGAAAGCGGTTCTCGAGGCGCTTCCGAAGCTGTTCCCTGACGGAGCCAGAATCAAGCTCGCACGGTTGGAGATCGGCCGCCGAGCCGGTCCGCTCGCGGTCTCGTTCCGCCCGCGCAAGTCGGGCAGCCGCGAGTTCGAGCTGACGTACCCCGGGCTTTCGGTCCGGGGCACCGCGACCCCGAACAGCGGGCTGGCCGTCGTCTGCCAGCTCGACGATCCGGGAGGAGTCGCGCAGGAGTTCGGGCTCGACAACCGGATCGAAGGAGGAAGGCTCACGCTCCGCCTCGGCATCACACCAACCTCGGTGTCCGGAACCGGAGTGATCGCCGGCGCACGCGTCGCCGGTCGTTCGATCAACAAAGCGAAGTTCGACCTGACGGTCAGGCACGATCGGCTCGAGCTTCCCGAGCTCGATCTGGAGCTGCCGGGCCTGACAGCTCATGGGCGGGACTTCGTGATCCCGTTCGAGCACGACACGCCGGCGAAGAAAGCCCTCGACGGCGACCTCACGCTCGAGATCGTCGATCTCGAACCCTACAGCGAGTTCCTGCCGGCGCAGGTGCGCTCGTGGATGCCGATCACCGGAACGCTCTCGGGGCGACTCAGCGAGCACGCGATCGATCTGCGCAACCTGCGGCTCGTCGCCCGGGACATCGAACTGACCGCGACCAGCGGTGCGCTGCCGTTGGACACCGACGCGCTCACGGGAATCGGCGTCAAGCTGCGGACACTCCACAAGCAATCCCTCGATCTCGGTGAGTTCGGCAAGCTCGAAGGCAACGCCGAGCTCGAGGGCGAGCTGACCGGAAGCCTGCGCAGGCCGAAGCTCGAAGCGTCGATCTCGGTGACGGCGAACACCGACATCCTCGTCCCGCAGGTCCAACTCGCGGCGCGCATCGCGTTCGACAACGAGCTCGAGGTCGACGACCTCGAGATCCATGGGCTCGGGAAACAACCGCTCGTCGGATCCGGGTTCGTGCTGCCTGCGCACGGCAACAGCGCTCCACGAGTCCACTTCGAGCTAAGCGGCGAGATTGCACCGCAACTGTTCCGACTCTCCGGTCGCGTCGACGACCGCCTGCGCGCGCAGCTGATTCGGGTCACGAGCAGTCGCGTGACGACAACGGTCGACCTCGCGCTCACGAGCGACGGACCGGTCGGCAGGATCACGCTTGCGATGCCGGAGTTCGGTCTCGACAACGCACCCGAGCTGGCGCTGCACAGCTCGGTGTGGCTCGATGGCGATCGTGGACTGCGGATCGACCAGCTCGACCTCGAGCGCCGCGCGGGTGCCAAGCCAGCTGCGAAGCTGCTCGAAGTGACCGGCAACCTCCCGTTCGCGAGCAAAGGACCCATCGACTTTCGCTTTCGTGCCAATCAGCTGCCACTCGCGCTGGTCGGCCTGTACGCCGGGCTTTCCCTTCCGACCGGCGGCATCGACGCCAATTTCTCACTGCGCGGCCCATCGCTGGACCCGGACGTCACGATCCAAGTCGACCTGCGCCTCGACAAGCCGTTCGAAGAGCTGACCACGCTCTGGCCGAAGGGTCTCGGTCCTGCCCCTTCAGGGGCACAGATGCTGCGCGTCCGCATCAGCGGCCAGCCCTCGCATCTGACGTGCGACGAGTTTGTCGTCGAGAGCCACGACAAGATGCTGCGCATCGAGGTGGGCGGCGAACTCCCCGTGGCGCTGAAGCTCGGCTCGGAAACGCCGTTCGCCGCGCGCAACGTCACCAAGCCGTTGACCGGGCGGCTCGTCTTGCGGCGCCTGACACCGGGCAACCTCGGAATCGCCGGTAGCCTCGAGGCATCGCTCCGACTCGACGATGACGGGTTGCACATCCCGAGTCTCGCGTTTCGCGCCGGCTCGTCGCAGGTGCTCGGCCAACTCCTGGCCCGATTCGAGCCGGCGGCGCTGTGCGCGGGCAAGGTCGCGATCGCCGACGTTCCGATCCGCGGTTCTCTCGATCTGACACGGCTCGACCTCGCCGCGCTGCCGGCCGAGCAGCTCGGAATCAGCACGCTGACCGGTCGCGCGGATGGGAATCTGCGCATCGGCGGCACCTTGGCTACTCCGGCGCCGGAGGCCGATCTGCAGCTCCGCGACCTCGAAGTCAAAGTCGCGTCCATCCCGCGCATGGAGCACATCTCCGCCGACCTGCGCGTCGACTCGCAGCGCATCGATATCCACCGCGTGAAGGGCACGATCGGCAGCGGCCAGTTCTCGGCGAGCGGCAACCTGACGGCGACGAGGAAGAACCTCGTAACCGCGTTCGGGGCCTCGCGCCTCGACCTCGCGCTCAGCGGAACCGATGTGCTCGTCGCGCGCACGAGCACGATCCGGGCCCGCTGCAACCTCGAGCTCAGCCTGTCGGGGACGCCCGAAGACATCCACGTGTTCGGACGCATCGCATTGGTGTCCGGGAAGTACGCCAAACGCCGCAGCGCGATCCCCGATCTCACGCTCAAGAGCGCGACGGCGATCGACACGAGCTTCTCCCCGTTCCGATGGGCATCGCCGCTTGGACAGCGCGTCACGTTCGAACGGATCACGGTCGAGACCCTGGCCCCGTTCCGCGTTCGCACGGGCTTGTTCGACTGCGACCTGAGGGGCCAGTTCAAGCTCGGAGGGACTGGCCCGAAGCCATACATCATCGGCGACATGTCCGGAAGCAGGGGCATCCTGCGGCTCCCCGGGGCGCGCCTCAAGGTCGTGTCGATCGTCTTTCACTCCGACCCCGCGGATCCCTACCGCCCCAAGATCCAGCTGTCGGCCGAGGGCATGCGCATCGGCTACAAGATCTACCTCGACGTGATCGGCCCCGTCCACGACCCCGAGATTCGGCTTACCTCCAACCCCTCGCTTCCGGCCGAGGACCTGCTCGTGCTGCTGACAACCGGATACACCCCGAAGTACCTGTCGTCGCAGAGCAACGAGGCCAACCTCCAACTCGTAGGCACGTTCGCGATCCAGGAGCTGATCGCTTCGTTCTCAGGCGGAGAGACGAGCGACGACACGTCGAGCATCGCGGACAGGATCACGATCGAGACCGGACGTGAGCTCGGACCCAACGGGCTCGAGTCGGTGCGCGCCGAGGTCAGCATCACCGACAAGTTCTATTTAGTGTTCGAACGCGGCGTCGACGGTGATTACAACCTCAGACCCGGCTTCCGAATCAGGTTCTGACTCCACGGTGATGCGTCGCAAGAGGTTTGCCTGCCTGGCCGCCGCTCTCGTGATCATGAGCACGAGTTGTTCCGTCCTGCCGAACCGGTTCGTCGCCGATCTCGGGGAGGGGAAGAGTGGGGCCGAGGTCATCGCGCAGTTCGAGAATGCCACGGGGTTTTCGCTCGGGCGCCTGCTCAACGTCGTCGACCCGTACATGCGGGACCTGTCCAAGGACCCGCAACGCGACGCCGCGGCGCAAGACGCCGCGCTGGACGTGGAGGACCTGTACCGCGAATACGGGTATCCGGACGTCAGCGTCAAGTTCCGGATCGAACGGCCCAAGAAGGGCGCCCCGCCCGACGCGCCGATCGTCGTGGTGTTCGAAGTCGAACCCGGGCCTCAGGTCGTCGTGACGAAGTTGACGATCTCCGGCAACAAGAGCGTCAAGACCAGCGAGCTGCGTGAGCTATGGGAACGACGGCTGTCAGGGTTCCTCGGACTGGGGCGGCCGCTGTTCGTCGAGTCGGACCTCAACGCGTTCGCCAACGCGATCCGCGCGCGGTATCTCGGCCAGGGTTGGCTCGAGGTCGAGGTCGACGGGCCGAAGATCACTCGCGCGCCGGGTTCGAACGAAGCCGAGGTTGCGTTCGTGATCACCGAGGGCACTCGGTTCAAGGTCGGCAAGCTGATCATGAGCGATGCGTTGCGGGAGGCGTTCGGGAAGGCGCTGCCGAAGTTCCCGTCGGGATCCCTGTTGTCGATGCAGGAGATCGAGGAGTTCTCGATCGCATGCTATCGCGGGCTGCGGCGGCTCGGCTACCCGGACCCACAACTGAAGCGCGCGCTTCGTGTCAATCGGAAGGAACA
>Ga0210086_1000989_pt1 | contig 15156 bp, 14 predicted proteins | sample China_Galinas_PW_3_FD_184867 | JGI IMG/M metagenome (GOLD analysis project Ga0210086, IMG submission 184867) | Wetland microbial communities from San Francisco Bay, California, USA, that impact long-term carbon sequestration - China_Galinas_PWB_D2... | ecosystem: Environmental > Aquatic > Marine... | reverse complement strand
TCGCGGACCGAGTCGGCCTCGCCCCACACGCTCACCCGCACCCCGCCCTCGCCACGCTGCACACCCGCCTCGAACCACGACGGGGCTCCGACCGTGACCACCGGGGTCGTGGGTTCCTCGACAGCGGGCGCCGCGGGCTCCTCGGATGGAACCGGGGTCGCGTCCGTCGGCTCTTCGGGCGATGCGACCAGCTCGGCAGCCCCGGGAGCTTCCTGAGACGCCGGGTCCGCTCCGACGGACGAAGCCTCGGATTGGTCCGCGCCATCAGGCGCCGCCTCGTCCGCTACCTTCTCACCCGACCCCGCGCACCCCGCGAGCAGCGCTACCACCGCGATCCACGCGCGCATCACGTTTCTCCCACGAAAAGCGACTGCTGGTTCTTGACGTCCTTGGGCATCGACGCCAGCTCCTCGATGTGCTGCTTGAGGTCGTCGAGGCTGAAGCCCGGGTAGTACTCGCTGGCAAAGCGGATGAGGACGACCTCGTCCACGTCGCGGAGCCGGGCCATCACCCGCTCGCCGATCGCCCGCGCGTCCACCTCGCGGTCGAACTCGCGGTGGATCTGCTCTTCGACCTCATCGACGATGCGCTGCTTGACCGCGTCGGCGATGGGCCTCTTGCCGCAGGCGGCCGCGATCCCCTTGTAGATGTTCTCGGGGTTGAACGGGACGCGCGAGCCGTCCTTCTTGACGACGGTGATGCGGCTTGTCTGCTCGACCCGCTCGTAGGTGGTAAAGCGTTTGGAGCAGACGAGGCACTGTCGACGCCGCCGGATGACCCGTCCGCCGTCGCTCGACCGCGAGTCGATCACCTTGTCCTCGTTGGCACCGCAGAACGGGCAGATCATGGGCACGCACACCCCGGACGGGTTGTGGTCGGGGCCTCCCTCAACCCGACATCTTGACGCCCCCGGGCCCCCGCGTCAAAGAGCCCCGCGGGAGAGCGGATCGGGCCCTTTCGCCGCTCCCGGACGCCGGGGCTGAGTCCTCGAAGCCTCGGGTTCGTTGCGATGCCAGATGCGTGGGGTTCCCCGACCAATCCGAGCCTTCATCGAAGGCTCCTCAGGCTCGGCGTCCCCGGACCGCTCGGGTGCGTGTCTCCCCTTCTGTCCCGCCTTTGCCCCCCGATTCTGGACACCCTCCCCCCGCGCGCCGAAGATTGCCCTGGTGGGCCCGACCACAACAACCACGACAGCGACCGACCGACGCGGGTGAAGGCCGGGCCCCGCGCCGCACGCCACAATCTGCCATGATGCCCGGCCCGCGAGCCGGGCCTTTTTCTTTGCGAGATCCCCATGCCGACCCTCACCCTCCCCGACGGATCCACCAAGAGCTTCGACGCCCCCGTGACCGGGCTGGAGGTCGCCGAGTCGATCGGCTCGCGCCTCGCCAAGGCCGCCGTCGGGTGCACGATCGACGGCGAGCTGCGCGATCTGGCCACTGTCATCGACCACGACTGCGCCTTCGCCGTCGTCACCCCCAAGACCCGCGACGGCGAGCCCGACCCCAACGCGCTCTACCTGCTCCGGCACTCGACGGCCCACGTGATGGCCGAGGCGATCCAGCGCGTCGTGCCCGAGGCCCAACTCGTCTACGGGCCGCCGCTCGAGACCGGGTTCTACTACGACATCGCCTTCCCCGACGACCGCCCTCTCCGCGAGGGCGACTTCGAGGCGGTCGAGAAGGAGATGGGCGCGATCGTCAAGGAGGATCGCCCGTTCACGAGGTATGAACTGCCGTACGCCGAGGGTTATGTCAAGCTTGAATCAGAGGGGAGCAAGTACAAGAAGGACAACGCCGAGCGGGCGCGCGAGGCCGGGTCGGACGAGCTGAGCTGGTACGCCACCGGCGAGCCGGGCAAGAACTGGGAAGACCTCTGCCGCGGCCCGCACGTGCCCTCGACCGGGCGCATCGGCGCGTTCAAGGTCATGTCGCTGGCGTCGAGCTACTGGCACGGCGACGAGACCTCCGACCGGCTGACCCGCGTCTACGGCACCGCGTTCTTCGACAGAAAGCAACTCGCCGAGCACCTCGAACGCCTCGAGGAGGCCAAGAAGCGCGACCACCGCGTGCTGGGCAAGAAGCTCAAGCTGTTCCACATCGACGAGTCGGTGGGGGCAGGGCTGATCCTGTGGACCCCCAACGGCTCAATCGTCCGCAAGGAGCTGCAGAACTTCATCTCCGAGGAACTCAAGAAGCAGGGGTATTACGAAGTCTTCACGCCGCACATCGGGCGGCTCGAGCTGTACAAGACCTCTGGGCACTTCCCGTACTACCAGGAGTCGCAGTACCCGCCGGTGGTGATGCGCGAGCAGATTGACCGCCTCGCGAACGAGGGATGCTCGTGCGCCGACCTCGCGAACCACATGAAGGACGGCGAGATCGACGGCTACCTGCTCAAGCCGATGAACTGCCCGCACCACATCAAGGTGTTCGATTCGCAGCCGCACTCGTACCGCGACCTGCCGGTTCGTCTGGCCGAGTTCGGCACCGTCTACCGCTGGGAGCAGTCGGGCGAGATCAACGGGATGACGCGCGTCCGCGGGTTCACCCAGGACGACGCCCACCTGTTCTGCACGCCGGAACAGGTCGCGGGCGAGCTGCAGGGATGCCTCAAGATCGTCCGCATCATTTTCGAGACGCTGGGGATGCACGAGTACCGCGTGCGGGTCGGGCTGCGCGACGCCGATTCGGGCAAGTACGTGGGCGACCCGGCGAATTGGGCCAAAGCCGAGGCCGCCTGCCGCGAGGCCGCCCAGACGCTCGGCGTGCCCTTCACCGAGGAGCCGGGCGAGGCCGCGTTCTACGGGCCCAAGATCGACTTCGTCGTCAAGGACGTCATCGGGCGCGAGTGGCAGCTCGGCACCGTGCAGGTCGACTACAACCTACCCGAGCGGTTCGACCTGTCGTACATCGGGCCCGACAACACGCCGCACCGACCCGTCATGATCCACCGCGCCCCGTTCGGGTCGATGGAGCGCTTCGTCGGCGTGCTCATCGAGCACTTCGCCGGCGCGTTCCCGGCCTGGCTCGCGCCGGAACAGGTCCGCGTGCTGCCGATCTCGGAGAAGTCGGGCGACTACGCGCAGCGCGTGCTCGACGAGCTGCTGACCGCCAACGTCCGCGCCACCCTCGACACCTCCGGCGACCGCGTGCAGGCGAAGATCCGCAACGCGACCGAGATGAAGATCCCGTACCTGCTGGTGGTCGGCCCGCGCGACGCCGAGGCGGGGAACGTCTCGGTCCGCGCCTTCGGCATCGAGCGCGACCTCGGGGCCATGCCGCTCGCCGAGTTCGTCGAGTTACTGCGCGCCGAGATCACCACCCGCGGCGCCGAGCGCGTGATCGAACGGTTCGAGACGGCGGGCGTCTAGGCTTCCGACCGCGATCCGCCCGGCGTGACATGCGCCTCTCGACCATCGAGGGCGCGTCCTACTGCGTCATGGTCGGCGTCGGGCAGGAGTACTTCGTCGCCTTCGCCCTGGCGCTGGGCATGGGCGAGGTGGCGGACCCCTACCTCTCCCGCAACACCGCCCGTGCCCGCGGGCCTCGCGCCTCGCGCCGACGCCGCTGCGACTCGATGCACGCCACCGCCTCCTCCGGCGAATCGGTCACCACCGCGATGTCGAGGTCGTCGGGCGCGATGGTCCCGGCCTCGACCATGTTCTGCGCGATGAACTCGAGGATGGGGCGCCAGTAGTCCTCGCCCATGATCACAACCGGGAAGTGCCGGATCTTGCCGGTCTGGATCAGCGTCGCGGTCTCGAACACCTCGTCGAGTGTGCCGAACCCGCCGGGGAACACCACAAATCCGTACGAGTACTTGACCATCATGACCTTGCGCACGAAGAAGTAGCGGAACTCGATGAACTTATCGAGGTACTCGTTGGGCGTCTGCTCGTGCGGCAGCTCGATGTTGCACCCGATCGACTTGCCGCCGGCGTCGCGCGCCCCGCGGTTGGCCGCCTCCATGATCCCCGGCCCGCCGCCGGTCATGACCGTGAACCCGACCTCGGCGATCCGGCGCGACGTCTCGCGCGCGAGCTTGTAGTACGTGTGATCCTCGCCGAACCGGGCCGACCCGAACATCGTGATGCACGGGCCGACGAAGTGCAGGTGCCGGAACCCCCTGACGAACTCGCGGGAGATGCGGGCGACGCGGGCCAGCTCGGCCAGGCGCGCGCGCGGGCCCTCGAGGAAGTGCCGCTCGTCGTGCCCGCGCCCGTCGGTCGGGCGTGTCGGCTTGTACCCCATCTGCCGGTCGAGCAGCGCCTCGAACTCACGGTCACGCTGGGTGGTGGATGGATCGCTCATGGACCGGGCATCCTGCGCCAAAGCGCGCCGTCACGCAAGCACGAACTTCGCCGCGTTCCACCCCATCACGACCGTGATCAGACCGATCAGGACGCTCACGGCGATGTAGAACACGCCCCGGGACGACTGCCCTTCGTACCCGAGCATCTGGAACGCCTCGTACGCGAACGTCGAGAACGTCGTCAGCGACCCCAGCAGCCCCACCGCCAGGAACAGACGCCACCCCTCCGACATCGCCCATTCGCCGGCCTCGTCCGCTCTGCCCCACGCCACCCACATCACCGCCCCGATCAGCAGGCACCCGACGGCGTTGGCGATCAGCGTCCCCCACGGGAACAGGTGGAACGACTCGCACGCGACCGCGATCCCGTACCGGGCCACCGCGCCCACCGCACCTCCGAGCGCCACCGCCGCGATCTTCATGGCCACGTGCATGGGCGGTACTGTACCCGTCGTGAGCGGCGTCTGGCGCATCTCGGGCGACACCGGCGGGACGTTCACCGACTGCGTCGCCGTCGCGCCCGACGGATCGCGCCGCCGGGTCAAGGTGCTCTCGACCGGGGCGCTGCGGGCCGGCGTGATCGAGGCGGGTCGGGCACGGGTCCGCCTCGACACCGCCTACCCCGACGGGCTGCTTGCCGGGTGGACCCTCCGCCACCTCTCGACCGGGGCGGGCGCGACCATCACCGCTCACCGCGCCGACACGCTCGAACTCGACACAAATCTGTCGGTCACCTCCGGCGGGCGCGTCGAGCTGCGCACCGGCGAAGAGGCGCCGATCGTCGGCGCACGCCTCATGACGCGCACACCTCTCGCCGAACCGCTGCCCCCGATCGAGATGCGCCTCGCGACGACACGCGGGACCAACGCCCTGCTCGAGCGCCGAGGCTCGCCCGTCTGCCTGTTCGTCACCGCCGGCTTCGCCGACCTGCTCGCGATCGGCGACCAGACCCGCCCCGAGTTGTTTGCGCTGAACGTCGTCAAGCCCGAGCCGCTGCCCGAGCGCGTGGTCGAGGTTCCCGGGCGCCTCGCGCCCGACGGGTCCGAACTCACCCCGCTCGACCTCGACAAGGTCGCGGACGACGCCCGGCGCGCGCTCGATGCGGGGATCACATCGGCCGCGGTCTGCCTCATGCACGCCTGGCGCAACCCCGACCACGAGCGATCGCTCGCGGAGTTCCTCCGCGGCCTCGGATTCGCCCACGTCTCGGTCTCGCACGAACTCGCCTCATCGATCGGGTGCCTGCACCGCGCCGAGACCGCTGTCGTCGATGCGTACCTCGCCGAGGTCCTCGAAACGTACCTCGAATCCGTGCGCGAGCCTCTGGGCGGTGGCACACTCCATGTGATGACCAGCGCCGGAGGGCTGGCCGAAGCCGACGAGTTCCGACCGAAAGACGGGCTGCTCAGCGGGCCGGCGGGTGGTGTCGTCGGTGCGCGGGCCGCCGGTGCCGGGCTCGGGGCGCTGCTCGCCTTCGACATGGGTGGCACAAGCACCGACGCCTCGCGGATCGACGACTCGCTTGACTACGCGTCCGCTCACACCGTCGGCGCCGTGCGCGTCGTCGCGCCCGCCCTGCGCATCGAGACCGTTGCGGCCGGAGGTGGGTCGGTCTGCTCGATCGACCGCGGGGAGATGCGCGTCGGGCCCGAGAGCGCCGGCGCCGACCCCGGACCGGCCTGCTACGGCGCGGGCGGGCCGCTCACAATCACCGACGCCAACCTCCTCCTCGGACGCCTCGACCCTGACCGATTCGGCATCCCGGTCGATGTGGAGGCCGCACGTGCCCGCGCAGCGGAGATGCTCGCGCGCGCACACGCCGAGACCAACCCTGAAACACATCTTGAGCAACTCCTCGACGGGTTCGTGACCATCGCTGACGAGCGTATGGCCGACGCCGTGCGGGCGATCTCCGTTCGCGAGGGCTTCGATCCCGCCGACCACACGCTGGTCGCGTTCGGCGGCGCGGGTCCGCAGCACGCATGCGGCGTCGCCGAGCGGCTGGGGGTGTCGCGCATCCTCATCCCCGACGACGCCGGGCTGCTCAGCGCCGTCGGGCTCGCCGCCTCGCCGCTCGAGCGATTCGCCCGCGAGCAGGTGCTGCGCCGGCTCGACGACGTCGAGGACGAGTTGCCCGGCCTCGTGCGCACGCTCGAAGATCGTGCGTGCGAGACTCTCGGGCATGGAGCGACGACCGAGGCGACCGTCGCCCTGCGTTTCGCCGGGCAGGACTTCACCATCGACGTACCGTTCGACGCCGATGTGCGCGCACACTTTCTCGAGCGCTACCGCGATCTGTTCGAGCACGACCCGCCCGACCGCCCGATCGAGGTTGAATCGGTGCGGGTGAGGGGGTGGATCGAGGAAGGCGATGAATCGGCGGAGCGACGGCGCGACGAAGTGAGAAGGATGCCCGAGTGCGAGCGAGGGCTTGACCCCGGGGATCCAGAGGACCGGGCGTTCTTCGACGGCGCGTGGCACGATGTGCGCGTCGTCGCGCGGGCGGATCTGAAACCCGGCGATCCACTCGTCGGCCCGGCCCTCGTCCACGAAGCTCACTCGACAACCGTCCTCTGTCCCGGCTGGCGGCTCGTATGTCGCGACGACGCCTCACTGCTGCTCGAACGCGAATCCGACGCGGCAAAGGTCGTCGCCCGCGACCCGGGCGTCGAGCGCGAGCTGTTCATCAACCGCCTCTCGAGCGTCGCGGTCGAGATGGGCGAGCGCCTCCGCCGTACGGCTCTGTCTGTCAACGTCAAGGAGCGTGCCGACTTTTCGTGCGCGATCCTCGACGCCGACGGTCGCCTCGTCGTCAACGCCCCGCACGTGCCGGTGCACCTCGGCGCGCTCGGGCTGTGCGTGCGCTCGGTGTGCGCACAGATGACACTCGCTCCCGGTGACGCGGTGATCACCAACCACCCGGCCCACGGCGGCTCGCACCTGCCCGACGTCACCGTGATCTCGCCGATCCACTCGCAGGCCGACGTCCTGCTCGGCTACGCCGCCGCCCGCGCCCACCACGCCGAGGTCGGCGGCACGCAGCCCGGGTCGATGCCCGCGGGCGTGCGCACGCTCGCGGAGGAGGGCGTGGTGATCCCGCCGACGCTGATCGTCCGCACTGGGCATGTTGACCGCGATGCACTGCGGGCGGTGTTTGCCTCCGGCTCGCACCCCAGCCGGCGCATCGATGAGAACCTCGCCGACGCCGAGGCGCAGCTCGCGGCCTGCGCCTACGGCGCACGCGCTGTCCGCGCGCTCTTCGACCGCACCGGTGAGGATAAAGCCAGCGCATTCATCGGGGCGCTGCTCGACCGGGCCGAGCGACGCGCTCGCGACGGACTGGTGCGGATCGGCGGCTTGCCGCGCTCGGGCGAGACCACGCTCGATGACGCGTCGTGCCTGCGCGTGCGCATCGATCAGGGCGACGGCGGGCGTGTCGTGTTCGACTTCGCCGGCACGTCCGGCGTGCACCCCGGCAACCTCAACGCCACGCCCGCGATCGTCACCAGCGCCGTGCTCTACGTGCTGCGGCTGGTCGCCGCCGAGGGCATGCCGCTCAACGAAGGGCTCACGCGGGCGGTTGAGCTGCGCATCCCGGAGTGCATGCTCAACCCGCCGTTTGATGCCGACCCCGCCCGGTGCCCGCCCGTCGCCGGCGGCAACGTGGAGACCTCCCAGCGGCTGGTGAACCTGCTGCTGCGCACGCTCGGGTTGGCCGCCGCGAGCCAGGGCACGATGAACAACGTCACCTTCGGAAACGAGCACTGCTCGTGCTACGAGACGCTGGGCGGCGGGTGCGGCGCGGGTCCGGGGTTTGCGGGCGCGTCGGCAGTGCACTCCCACATGACCAACACGCGGATCACCGACGCCGAGGTCATGGAGCACCGCCTGCCGGTGATCGTGCGCCGATTTGCGGTGCGGAGAGGCTCGGGCGGGACCGGTGAATATCCCGGCGGCGACGGGATCGTCCGCGAGATCGAGTTCACAGAATCAGTTCAAATCAACGTTCTCGCCGAGCACCGCGCGAGTGGGCCGGAGGGCATGAACGGCGGCGGCGACGGCACTCCGGGTTCACAACGCCTTGTTCGCGCCGACGGCAGCGAATTAGCCGGCCCGATGCCCCTCTCGGCCGCGCCCGGCGACCGCCTCGTCGTCGAAACGCCGGGTGGCGGTGGGTGGGGTGAGATGCACTAAGATCAGGAATGGTCACGCATACCCCGTGGGAAATCGAGAGCGCGGACGCCAACCCCATCCTCGGCGACGCGCACGTGCCCGAATCCCCCGTCGGCGTCGTGCTCGTGATCCACGGGTTCCTCGGGTACAAGGACTACGGCATGTTCCCGTGGCTCGCGCGGGCGTTCGCGGCGGCGGGCTTCATCACGCACCGCTTCAATCTCTCGCGCTCGGGCATGACCAACTCGATCGAGACGTTCGAGCGCCCGGAGCTGTTCGAGAAGGACACCTGGAACGCGCAGGTCCACGACGTGAGCCTGGTGATCGAGAGCATTCAGGGCGGTGCGCTCGTGGGCGCACGATACCCCCTGTTCCTGTTTGGGCACTCCCGCGGCGGGGTGACGGCGCTGCTCACCGCGGGACGGAAGGCGCGCGGGGTGCGAACGCTCGCCGGCGTCGTGACCGCGGCCGCGCCGAGTTTCTGCTGCTCGTGGACCGACGAGCAGAAGCGCGAGCACATGGAGCGAGGGTACTCCGAGGTCGTCTCGAACCGGACGAAACAGACGTTGCGGATCGGGCGTGCGTGGCTCGCCGAGCAACTCGAAGACCCGGCGGCGCACGACGTGCTGGCGCACGCGCGCGACACGGAGTGCCCGGTCCTCGTCGTGCACGGTGCCGACGATCCGACGGTGCCGGCGTCGTGCGCCGATGAGATCGCACGGGCGGCGGGGCAAGGACCTCCTGTCGTGATCGACGGTGCCGACCACGTGTTCAGGACGCCGAACCCGATGCCGGAGGGTGCCGCGCCCTCGCCCCAGCTCTCCCGACTCGCCGGGCTTGCCGCCGGGTTCTTTAGAGGACTGGCAGCGACAGATTGAACCGGGCGGCGGGCGCCGGTCGATCTATAATCACGTGCAGGACCAAGTGATGTTAGTGATGCGCAGCATTGCGGCGATCGGCGTGAGTCTCGCGGGCGTGTGCGCCGCGCAGGAGGTCTCGCTGCTCGCCGACGAGAGCGAACCGGGGCCGGTCGGCGAGTCGCTGCTGGCGACGAGTGTGCCCGATCAGACGTCGCCGACGCCGACCGAACGCGAGGGCGACGGCGCACGCGGTCTTTCCGCCGGCACGCCGGGAACGGTCGAACTCCAGGCGGGAGACTGGTCGTTGCTGTCGTACCGCGATGAGATGTTCAGTGTGCCGGAGCTTCGGTACGACCTCGGACGGGGCTGGCGTCTGGGCACCACCGGCAGCGCGTGGTCCTTCGACGACCGATACGGGTATTACTCGATCTCGGCCGAGGCCGCCTACAACCTGACCCACAACGCCGGCTTCGTCGTCGGGTACGACCTGTACCGCGTCGCGCGTCCCGGGTATCTGGACGACCTGAACCTCGAGCGCGAGGGGTTGTTCGCCCAGTTCAGGCTCGAGTTCTGAGGGAGGGTATCGGGCATCAGGCACAAGGCACCGGGCTTCCGATGCCATGTGCTCGCAGAGCTGCCTGAGGCGCATACTGCATTCCGCATCGGGACATCGCAACGAGGTCCCGGAACACACTACTCGCACGTTCCAGCATCTTGTGCCCTATGCCATCAGTTCGCACACCACGTCAAGCCCCTGTTCGAGCTTGGCACGGTCGGTGGCGTAGCTGATGCGCACGTGCGTGTCGCGGTCGCTGAACGCGGCCCCGGGGATCAGCAGCACGTTGCGCTCGATGCACCGCTCAACGAACTGTGTGCCCGTCATCCCGAGCTTCTCGGGCACCTTCGGGAACGCATAGAACGCGCCGGCGGGCGTCGCCAGGTCGGTGACGGCGCTCAGACGCTCCACGACGTAGTCGCGGCGCTTCTGGTAATCGCGCACGTACGCCGACATGTCCGCGTCGAGCGCCGCCAGGCACGCCCACTGGGCCGGAGCGGGTGAGCACACGAAGGTGTACTGCTGGAGCTTGGTCATCTGGTTGATGACCGCCGGCGGGCCGGCGGCGTAGCCCATGCGCCAGCCCGTCACCCCGTAGGTCTTGGCGAACCCGCGGATGAGCAGCACGTCACCGGCGGCGCCGGGCAGCCGGGCCGGGCTGGGGCAGCGCGGGCGGGCGGGGTCGGAGCGGTCGGTCCGCCCGTCGTCGTAGGTGAACTGGTCGTAGATCTCGTCGCTGATGAGCAGCACCCCCCGCGAGCGGCAGAGTTCGAGCAGGTCGCGGCACTCGTCCACGCTCGAGACCACGCCGGACGGGTTCGACGGCGAGTTGAGGATCACCGCCTTGGTGCGCTGCGTGATCAGCGGCTCGACCCGCTCGGCGGTGAGGCGGAAGTCGGGGTAGGTCTCGCATCGGACGGCGCGCCCGCCGGCCATTGTTGCCAGGTGCGGGTAGATGACGAAGTACGGGTCGGGGACGATCACCTCGTCACCGGGATTCACCAGCGCGAGCATCGCGAGCAGCAGCGCGCCCGACGTGCCGCTGGTAACCAGCAGCCCGCCCTCGTCGCCCCACCCGACGTCGTCGGCGATCGCGCCCGCGAGGCGCTCGCGCAGCTCGGCGATGCCCTGCGTGACCGTGTACCCGTTGCGGTCGGTCTCGATCGCGCGCACGGCTGCGGCCTTGACCGCGTCGGGCACCGCAAAGTCGGGCTGACCGATCGACAGGTTGGCCGGGTCGGTGAGGGTGGCCGAGAGGTCGAAGATGCGGCGGATGCCCGAGGCGTCGATGCCCAGGGCCCGGTCGGCGATGAGTCGTTGTGTGTCCATGGAAAAAGGCGCGGCCGGTTGGAGCCGCGCCTCATCCTATGTCGTGCGGGGGTGTCCTACTCGCGGACGCGCGTCTTGGGCAGCCCGAGCGCCCTGTCCTTCTCGCGGTCGAACTTCTTGTCGCCCTCGAGACGGGCGATCCGCTCCGCGCGGGTCATCACGCTGCGGCGCCCGGCCAGCTTGCCCTTGGTCTTCAGCGACGGGTCGATGCTCATTCGTCGGCCCTCCTAGGGGCTGTACTTGGTCCACTGCGGGCTCGGGAAGCTGGTCGAGCCCTTCATCTCCCGCTGCCAGCGCTGCCCCAACGCCTGAGCCCGGCGGACGAGGTCGTCACGCCGCGGCTTGGTCTCGCTGAACTGCGAGCCCTCGAAGCCCTCGGCCAGCACCAGCCGGTAGCGGACCGGATTGTTCGCCCCGCCCCCCGACCGATCAAGCGGGATCGCCAGAGCCTCCAGCCCGTTGGAGCCGAGGAACGCGACCAGGCCTTCGCCCTCGCCGCGGGTCAGCCCGGTCGCGAGGTGCAGGTAGTTCAGCCCGGGGCGGCGAGGATCCTCGCTGATCGGACCCGAGGCGGTGAGGACGGCCGGCCCGCCCGCGGCGGGACTGGTGGCGGGGGAATGCGCCGGGCGGTTCTCGACGGGTGCGGGGTTCGTTTCGGCGGGCCGCTCGGGCGTCTGCTCGGGCACCAGCGGGTCCTGCACCTCGGGGCGACCCCGGCTCCACTGCTCGAGCATTGCCTCGTGCCTCGCCCGCGCCCCGGCGCTATAGGCAACTGTCCAGATGACCAGGACGAGAGCGATGATCGAGGCGAGTGCGATGTAGGCGTAGCTGACCGGCAGAACGACCCGCCCGTCGGTGACGACCAGCTCGCCGAGGCGGCGGACGCGCGGCTCGGGCGCGTCGTCGAGCGGCTCGGGGGGCTCGACGCGCACGGGGCGGTCGTCGGAGCGGGCCCGTTGGCGCTCGAGCACTTCGAACAGCGGGGGGCTGGAGCTTCGTCCGGCCATAGTGGGACGAGTGTACCGCACACCCGGACATCCGGGGCGAGCGGTTTGTGACCGGTATACTTCGGGCGAATGCCGATCCCCGACGACCAGATCGTGCGGATGGACCTTGGCCCGATGACCCGGTCCGAGATCGCCTACCTGCCGGAGATCTTCCGCGGGTTCGGGACGACGCTGCGGCACTTCTTCACCAGCTTCGGGCAGGGCAGGACCAGCCGCGCGATGCAGTACCCCGAGCAGCGTCGCGACACCCGCGCGGTGGAGGACGGCGGGATCGAGGTGAGCAACTTCCGCGGGGTGCACCGGCTCAACCGCGACGAGGACGGGCGGGTCAAGTGCGTCTCGTGCATGATGTGCCCGACGATCTGCCCGGCCAACTGCATCCACATTGTGGCGGCCGCGAGCCCGTGGGACGACCGCGAGAAGTACCCGGCCAAGTTCGAGATCGACGAGCTGCGGTGCATCTACTGCGGGATGTGCGAGGAGGCGTGCCCGGTGGACGCGATCGAGCTGACGCCGGAGTACGACCTGGTCGGGCTGAGCCGGCAGGAGATGATCTTCGACAAGGCGAAGCTGTTGAGCATGTTCGACCTGACGATCGAGCGCAAGCCGATGTGAACGGATCGACGCTCCTTCCGAGCCCCCGGCGCGAGCCGGGGGAAATCGGGCGTGCGTTGAATGTGGTGCGTGCTCCCCTTGCTTGCGCAAGGGGCTCGGAAGGAAGGCGGGAATGCACGACTACCCGCGCCGGTACCGGTCCTGTTCGTTGAGCACGTAGTGAACCGCTGCCGGGATGTCGTCCGCGTTCCAGACGTATCGCGTGCTCCCGTGTGTGGTCCAGAGACGCCGGTGCCCGCGGTCGAGGGCTTTGCTGCGCAACGCGCGGGTCGCCCAGCTCTTGAGTTGGCGCATGATCTCCTCGGGTCGCGACCGCGCCGAGACGACGACGTGGACGTGGTTTGAGCGGACATTACAGGCGTGCAGGGTCCAGCCGCGCAATCCGCAGTGCTCACGGATGATCTGATCGACGACTTCCCGGGCGGACACGTCGAGCACGAACGGGGGATCGCGTCGCGAGCGTCCCTCGCCCGCCACGCGTCCAGGATCGGGTGCCAGATACGGCGTGCCGACCGTGTTGTGCTCGTCGTCGACCGAGCCGCGGGGGTCGCCGTGGAGCCAAGTGCCGTACGTGGTCCACGTCAGGAAGTACGCGGCCGGCGGGGGCATGGGGAGAGTGTAAACGGCGCCGGCGTGTTCCCTCGCTCGCGCGAGGGGCTCGGAAAGGGCTTCTTTCCGAGCCCCGGCGCGAGCCCGGGGAGTTGGGTGTGCATTCCACGCGGGGGGTGTCCCCTTGCTTGCGCAAGGGGCTCGGAAGGAGTGGTTCGGGTATGCTGGGGCGTGAAGGGGGTCCCCGATGAGCGAGCAGGAACAGACGTGGGAAGACAGCCCGGAGACGCCGGAGCTGGAGACACCGCCGCCGGCGTGGCCGAAGGTCGTCGGCATCATCTCGATCGTATGGGGTGCGCTCGGGCTGCTGTGCGGGGTGCTCACCCGCGTGGGCGGCCCGTTCGGCGGGCGGTACCTCCTCGAGATGGGGCTGAAGAAGGAAGGGCTCCCCCTCGACGAAACCCAGATCCCCCCGCATCTGGTGCTCACTCCCGAGGCCATCGGCGTGGCGGTGTTCGGCGCGATCGTGAGCGGCTTGCTGCTCTTCGGGGGTGTTTCGTGCGTCGGGCGCGTCGCGAAGGCAAGGGCGATCCACATCGCCTACGGGTTCCTCGCCGTCCTGCACCTTGTGGTCGCGACTGTGATCGGGTTCCAGACGCAGGCAATGATGAAGCAATGGGTCATCGATAACCCCGATTCGCTCATCGCCCAGCAACAGCAGCAGGCGGGCGCCCAGACAATCGGTCTTGTGGTCGGGATCGTGTTCACGGCGTTGTTGTTCGTGTATCCCCTGTTCTGCATCTTCTGGTTCGGGGCGGGGGGCAAGCGACCCGAGGTCGGCAAGCCGGAGGTCTTGTGAGCCCCGACGACGCACGCTCGCTCATGCACGAGTGGACGCCCAGCGGGGCGCTGCGCGTGCACATGGAGTGCGTGGCGGCGTGCATGGGCGCCTACGCCGAGAAGCTCGAGCCCGACCAGCGCGACCGCTGGGTCGTCTGCGGGTTGCTGCACGACTTCGACTACGAGAAGCACCCGACGAAGGACGAGCACCCGTTCGTCGGCGTGAAGCACCTCGAGTCGCTGGGTGTCGATGACGAGATCCGCACGGCGATCCTCGGGCACGCCGAGTACTCGGGCGTGGCGCGCGAGACGCCGATGGCCCGCGCGCTGTTCGCCGTGGACGAACTTGCCGGGTTCATCGTCGCGTGCTGCAAGGTGCGCCCCGACGGGATCGCCTCGCTGACACCCAAGAGCGTGAAGAAGAAGCTGAAGGACAAGGCGTTCGCGGCCGCGGTCAGCCGCGAGGACATCGCGCTCGGCTCGGACGAGTTGGGCGAAGCGCTGGGCACGTCCGACGCAGACGCGTTCCGAACCGAGCACATCCAGACGTGCATCGACGCGATCCGCGCCGAGTCGGAACGTCTTGGTGTGTGACCCGTGCCATTGACCTGCCTTCGGGTCGATGTCATACGAAGGGCAGATAGGAAAGGAAGCACTGACCCGAAGACGGGATCAGTGGCACGAAGGGGCCGTTGAGAGGAGCGAGTCTGCGAAGCCTCGGATCGGTCTGTGCTACCGGTGTCCGACCTTCCTTGACTTCGGCCCGCGGACGAGGCGGATCGCGAGACGGACGTTGAGCCAGACGACCAGGACGACGACCACCGCCGCTCCGATGACGATCGGCGCCTGGTGCTCCTGCTCGTCGAGCTGGTTGCTGATGGACCGCGCCAGGGCGTGCCAGAGGCTCGCGCCG
>Ga0210086_1000987_pt1 | contig 15168 bp, 19 predicted proteins | sample China_Galinas_PW_3_FD_184867 | JGI IMG/M metagenome (GOLD analysis project Ga0210086, IMG submission 184867) | Wetland microbial communities from San Francisco Bay, California, USA, that impact long-term carbon sequestration - China_Galinas_PWB_D2... | ecosystem: Environmental > Aquatic > Marine... | reverse complement strand
GATGATCATCAACGCCGTGTTCTTCCACATCGTACCGTTCATCAGGACCCGCGGGCGCTACTCGCCGGGGCTGTCGACGGCGGTTGTGCTGTTTCTGCCGATCGGTTTTGCCTGCTACGCGGAGGCCGGCCGGGCGGGGCGGCTCGATGCGCCCTCGATGATCGGCTCGATCGTGCTCGGCGCGGCACTGATGGCCTCGCCGATCGTTCTGCTCAAGGTCAAGGCTCGCCCCTATTTTCGCCAGGATCAGACGTGAACCTTTCCCAGGAGGCTTGCGCTACGTCAAGCTGCGATAGCCCGTTTCCGCCACCTGCCACCCGTCCAGTTCTCTCGATTCCAGGATGGATACCCCATGCCCGCTCTCAGCACGCCGGTCCGCTACGGCGCGGTTGCGCAGGTCTTTCACTGGCTGACGGTGCTGTTCGTCGCCGCAGCCTACCTCACAGCCGAGGGCGGGCCGGAGTCGCGTGTCTACTCCACGCAGCGTGCCGCGGATCTTGCCCTGCACGAGACGTTTGGCCTGCTGGTGCTTGTCGTTCTCGTGGTGAGGCTGATCTGGCGCGCGGTCGACAGGCCCCCCGAGGAGGTGCCGATGCCGGGCTGGATGATCCACGCCTCGCGGATCACGCACTGGCTGCTCTACCTTCTGCTTTTTCTGGTGCCCGCCACGGCCATCGTCGGGGCGTGGTGGGAGGGCCACCCCGTTACGTCGCTGTGGATCGGCGAGATCGGACCGTATCTCGCGACCTCCCATGACCTCGGCGTGAGCATCACCGAGTTTCACAGGACGCTCGGCGACGTGATCGTCTACCTCGCCGGTGTCCATGCCGCGGCGGCGCTCTATCACCATTTCTTCCTGCGCGACCGGGTTCTGACGTCGATGCTGCCCGGCCGCCAGGCTTGACGGGCTACCGGCGAGGGGGCATGTGACGGGCGGCAATCAGACGTCGACCCGAGGCATGACCCATGGAAAAGTTCGCCACGCTGACCGCTGTCGCGGCGCCCCTGAACATGATGAATGTCGATACCGACATGATCATCCCCAAGGACTATCTGAAGACCATCAAGCGCACCGGGCTCGGGACCGGGCTGTTTGCCGAGCTCCGCTACAATGAGGACGGCAGCGAGAATCCCGACTTCGTGCTCAACAAGCCGGCCTACCGCAATGCCCGGATCCTGGTCGCCGGCGACAATTTCGGCTGCGGGTCGAGCCGCGAGCACGCGCCGTGGGCGCTCCTCGATTTCGGCATCCGTTGCGTGATCTCGACCAGCTTCGCCGACATTTTCTACAACAACTGCTTCAAGAACGGCATCCTGCCGATCGTGGTCTCCAAGGAGGACCTCGACAAGCTGATGGACGATGCCGAACGCGGCTCGAACGCGCGGATTTCGGTCGATCTCGAGAACCAGGAGATCCGCGGGCCGGACGGCGGCGTCGTCAAGTTCGACATCGATCCGTTCCGGAAGCAATGCCTGCTCAACGGCCTCGACGATATCGGCTTGTCGCTGGAGAAGGGCCATCACATCGACCGCCATGAGCAGCGCATCGCCGAAGAGCGGCCCTGGCACTGACCCGAGCGTACTAGCGGGGTGCGCGCTCCCTCGGCCGAGCGGGTGACGTATCAGTCTTCGTCCGGCAGAATGGCGGTCACCGTCTCGATGACCCGCTGGGCCATTTTTTCGTGCATCCGCTCGACCATTTGGCCTTCCACGGCGATGACCGCCCTGCCATGGTTCTCCGGCCGGTCGAAGGCGGCCAGCACCTTCTCGGCCCACTCCACTTCCTCGTTACTCGGCGAAAACACCTCGTTGGCAATCGGGACCTGGCGAGGATGGATCAGGGTCCTGCCGTCCATGCCGAGATCGCGGCCCTGCTGGCACTCGGCGTTGAAGCCCTTCCAGTCGGTCAGGTCGTTGAAGGTGCCGTCGAGGACAGCAAGCCCATAGGCCCGCGCCGCCAGCACGCATTGCGACAGCGCCGGCACCAGCGCGGCGCGACCCGGCACGATGCGCACGCCCATCTCGCGGGCAAGGTCGTTGGTGCCGATCACCAGAGTGTCGAGCGGCGCGCCCGAGCCTGAGCTGGCGGCGGAGGCAATCCCGGCAACGTTGAGAATGGCGAGCGGGGTTTCGATCATGGCCCAGAGCGCCAGCCCCTCGGGAGCCTGCGCGGCGGCGAGAGCGGCACGGGCGCGGCGAATGTCCTCCATCCGGGAAATCTTGGGGATCAGCACCGCATCGGGCATCGCGGCGACGACGGCCGCGATGTCGCGCGCGATCCACGGCGTGCCGAGGCCGTTGACGCGCACCACCACCTCGCGCTTGCCATAGGCGTGGACGTTGACGGCCGCGGCGACGGCGGCGCGGGCCATGTCCTTGGCCTCGACGGCGACCGCGTCCTCCAGTCGAGGATCAGGACGTCGGCCGCGATCGTTCGGCCCTTGTCGAGGGCGCGGGCGTTGGAGCCCGGGATGTAAAGCGCGCTTCGGCGCGGGCGCGGCGCTGCCGCCATGTTTCGGTATTCTCCCCCCCGGGGTACGGCGCGGGAGACTAGCCGCCTCGGGCCGCTCCAGAAAGCCCCTTCCGGTCGCCGGACTGGAATAGCCCGGCCGCTTGGAGTATCCGCTCGCCGATGTCGCCCCGCTGAAGTGCATAGCATGGCCGAGAGACGAGAAAAGCCCGCTGTCATCGTCGTCAACAGCCAGGTCGCCCGGGGATCGGTCGGCGGGCGTGCCGCCGTGTTCATCCTGGAGCGGCTGGGTTTCCGGGTGTGGTTCGTGCCGACCGTCGCCTTTCCCTGGCATCCAGGGCATGGCCGGTCGACACGGGTTCAGCCGGACGAGGCGACTTTCGCCTCATTCGTCAATGACCTGGCCGGTGCGCCGTGGCTCAACGAGGTGGCCGGCGTGATGACCGGCTATCTCGGTGCCGCCAGCCAGGCGGGGCCGATCGCCGGCCTCATGGATGCGGTAAAAAACGCAAACCCCTCAACGCTTTATCTCTGCGACCCGATCATCGGCGACAGCGACGGACTGTTCCAGCCGGAGGCGGTGGGGGTGGCCATCCACGACATGCTGCTACCGCGCGCCGACATCGCCATGCCGAACCGCCATGAGCTTGCCTGGCTAAGCGGCAAGTCCCTGAACGATAACGAACAATTGGTCGACGCAGCGCGGGGATTGGGACCGCGGGAAATGGTGGTGACCTCGGCCTTTGCCGGGGAAGGGCGGATCGGCAACCTGTTGGTTGTGTCGGAAAATGCCTGTCTTGTCAGTCACTTGGAGGTCAACGCCGTGCCGCATGGGACCGGCGATACGCTGTCGGCGCTTTACTTTGCGCACCGGCTGGAAGGGCGGACTCCTGCCGTTTCGCTGCAACGGGCAGTGGCGGCGACCCTCGGCCTGATCAGGCTCGGACGGCGTCTGGACGCCGACGAGATACCGCTTGAAACGGGGCAGACGCTGTTCGAATCGCCGCCGGACGGCGTCGAAGTCGAGACACTGGACCGGACGCCGCCATGACCGCCTGGCTCGCCGGGGTCGACGGCTGTCCGGCAGGCTGGGCGGTCGTCTGGCGAAGGCTCGACGGAGACATTTCACCGGAATTTTCGGTTGCTGCCGATTTCGCCGCCATCCTGGACGATCTCCGGCAGCCGGCGATCGTCGCCGTCGACATGCCGATCGGGCTGCCCGACCGGGCGGGCGAGGGCGGGCGCGGCCCGGAGGCGGCGGTGCGGCGGCTCCTCGGCGAGCGCCAATCGTCGGTGTTCTCGGTGCCGTCGCGGGCGGCGGTGATGGCCGCCGACTACGCCGGAGCGTGCCGCATCGCGCTCGCGACATCGGAGCCGCCGCGCAAGGTGTCGAAGCAGTGCTTCCACCTCTTCCCAAAAATCCGCGAGATCGACGCGCTGATGACGCCGGCGCTCGAAACGCGCGTCTTCGAGTGCCATCCGGAGCTCGCCTTCTGGCGGCTGAACGGGGAGAGGCCGATGGCGCTGGCGAAGAAGGTCAAGAGCCGGGCGAGCCCGGCCGGGATCGCGGAGCGGACGGCGCTCCTTGCCCGCCGCGGCTACGACGCGGCGTGGCTGGCGCGGGACCTGCCGCGCGGCGTCGGCCGCGACGATTTCATCGACGCCGCGGCGCTCGCCGTGATCGGCGGGCGGATCGCGCGCGGTGAGGCGCAGCCGTTCCCGTCATCGCCGACGCGCGACGGCAAGGGCCTGAGGATGGCGATCTGGGCGTGACCGGCACCGGTCACATGCTGCCGCAGTCCTTGTCCGGATAGGCGCCGATGAACTTGTCGGGAATGACGCTGAGCTCGGTGCCGTCGCCTTCCATCGCCGGGCGCTCCTCGATGCGGCCTTCGATCTTGACCAGCACCTCGGCGCCGGGCTCCACTCCGGCCGCTATGTAGCCGGCCTCGAGCGCCTGGTTATCGGCCTCGAAGGCGACCGGGTAGCGCTTGCCCGTGGCGCAGTCGCGGAAAAGCGACGCGTCGGCCAGGTAGGAGTACATGCCGGCCATCGGCCGCGGCATGCCGAGATCGGCCGCCGCGGCGGCGGTGGTCAGTCCGATCGCCGCAACGGCGGCTATCGTCAGGGATCGGTGCATGGGTGTCGCCCTCCTCGCCTGGTTGCGGGAGGGTCCATGCTAGCGGCGAAATGCGACGAGAGAAGGCCTGGCGAGCACGGGTGGTGAATGGGCGGTTGCCGGTGGTTCTCAGCCGTCGACCGCCTCGAAGATGGCAATGGTGACGCCGGACGCAGTCATCAACTCGAGCTGGTTGCCGTCGATGGCGAAGCGGCCGACGTCGGGCAGGTTGCTGAGGAAGGCGCGCTCCGTGCGGGCGGTGTCGTGGCAGTACATGCGGGTGGTCATGAATGGGCTGAAGGAAAGCTGGTCACCGTCGAGGGTGTAGACGGCGCCGAGATTGTTGCAGCCGGTGTTGCCCGACAGGCCGCCGCCCGGCTTGAAGACGAGGTGCGCTTCGCGCCGGCCTTCCTCGGCCGGGACGCCGCGAATCGAGACGAGCTTCCAGTGGGTGTCGACAAGGGCGTCGTCGGCGGCGTGGGCAGCCATCGCTTCGAACGAGGCGGCGAGGACAAGGCCGGCGATCAGCCGGGCAAGGGTCTTCGGCACGGGACGTGGTCTCCGTTTCGCAATTCCCCTCGGCGCCGACCATGACACGGCAATTGCGGCAGGAGTGGGGGTTGGGCCTTCGATCCTTCCTGCCGCGGTTTACTCGGCTTTGACAGGATGCGAGCACGATAGGACTCGGCTCGGCTCCGGACGTCAATCGCGTGACATACCTGGTCCTCAAATACCTGCATGTGATCGGCGCCGTCGTCATCCTCGGCACAGGGGCGGGAATCGCGTTCTTCATGTTGATGGCGCATCGCAGCGGCGACGCCACGTTTGTTGCGCGAACGGCGTCGATCGTCGTAAGCGCAGATCTGGTCTTCACCGCGACCGCCGTCGTCGCGCAGCCTGTCACCGGCTATCTGCTGCTCGTCGAGACGGGCATTCCCCTGACGGAAGGTTGGGTCCTGGCTTCGCTGGCGCTCTATGCGGTCGCCGGCGCCTTCTGGCTTCCTGTTGTGTGGATGCAGGTGCGGATGCGGACTCTCGCGGCACAAGCGGCAGCGGCCGGGACCGCGCTGCCGGCGACATACCACCGGCTCTTTCGCCTGTGGTTCGCATTCGGATTCCCCGGTTTCGGCTCCGTCATGCTGATCGTCTGGCTGATGATCGCCAAGCCGTCCTGGTGATTGCGGGTGAACGAACGGCTTCCCACCATCGCCATCCTCGGAGCGTCCGGCCTGATCGCCAGGCGGTGGCCATCAGCCTCCAGCGCGAGGGCTTCGCCGTGGCTGCCATCGCCCGCCGCTTCACCGAAGCGCAGAAAGCCGATCTCGCTGTTGCCGCCGATTCTCCCCTCGTCGGGCTGGGGGCGAACGCGCTTGCCGGGCTCCTGTCGGAGCAGGACGTGGACATTGTGGTCAACTGCGTCGGCGTGCTGCAGGACGCCGGGGAAGGACGCACCGACGCGGTGCACCGGGACTTCGTCGCGCGGCTGCTGAAGGCGATTGCCGCACAGCCCAAGCCCGTCCTTCTCGTCCATCTCTCGATCCCCGGCGCGCCGGAGGATGACCTGACCGCATTCAGCCGGACCAAACGGCAGGCGGAGCACCTCATTGCCGAGGCCCGGCTTCCGTTCGTGATCCTCCGGCCCGGTTTTGTCGTGGCACCGGCGGCTTACGGGGGAAGCGCCCTGATCCGGGCGCTCGCGGCCCTGCCCGTCGCACTCGCCGCCGCGGAAGCCGGCCGGCCGTTCACGGTGACGGACGTCGCCGACATCGCCCTGACCATCGCCTGGATTGCACGGCGATGGCGCGACGGTGAGCGGCAATGGGACGCGGTGTGGGACGTCATGGCGCGCGAGGCGACCACCGTCGGCGGTGTCGTCGACGCCTTCCGGTCGCGATTCGGCGGTGCAAAGGCGACGGTGCCGATACCCTCGTGGCTGATGGGGCTCGGCGCCCGAGCCGGCGACCTCGCAGCGCATCTCGGCTGGAGGCCGCCGATCCGCTCGACCGCGCTTCGGGAGATGCGGCGGGGTGTCTGCGGAGACCCTGAGCCGTGGATCGCGGCGACCGGCATCGAGCCGACGCCCCTCGACGGCGCCTTGAGGCGCCTGCCGGCGACGGTTCAGGAGAGCTGGTTCGCCCGGCTCTATCTCCTGAAGGTGCTGATCATCGTGTCGCTGGTCGTCTTCTGGGTCGTCTCGGGCGTGATCGCGCTGACCGTCGCCTTCGAAGCGGCAACGGCCGTGCTGACGTCCCGCGGCTTTCAGCCGGGCCTGGCGCGAGCGGTCACCGCGGCGAGCAGCGTCGTCGACGTCGCTGTCGGCATCGGCATCGCGTTCAGGCGGACCTGCCGCATCGGGCTTCTTGCCGGAATCGGTGTCTCGATCCTCTATATGGTCGGTGCGGCGCTGGTGACGCCCGACTTGTGGGTCGAGCCGCTCGGGGCGCTGGTCAAGACCGGGCCGGCGATCGTTCTGATGCTGGCGGCGCTCGGGATTCTGAAAGACCGATGACGAAGGAGCCGCTGCGGCCCTGGCGGTCCTCGCTACGCTGCCAAGCTGGTGCTGGATCGATGGCTTGCGCATTGCTCCACGGCCGATACGGGACGCCGTCTACACGCTGACCGCGCGCAACCGGTACCGCGTGTTCGGCCGCCACGATGCCTGCGATCTGGGCGGCCCGTCGTTGGCCGACCGGGTCATCCGGGACCGTGAGGCGAGCCCGGTTGCTCAGGCGGCGACCCGCTTCGGCTGGATCAGCTGGCGGTTGACGAGAAGCTCGGCGATCTGGACAGCGTTGGTGGCGGCGCCCTTCCTGAGATTGTCGGAGACCACCCACAGCATCAGCCCGTTGTCGACCGTCGGGTCCTCGCGGATGCGGCTGATATAGGTGGCGTCCTCGCCGACCGCCTCATAGGGGGTGATGTAGCCGCCGTCCTCGTGCTTGTCGACGACCAGGCAGCCGGGCGCCTCGCGCAGGATTCCGCGGGCCTCTTCGGCACTGATCGGTCGCTCGAACTCGACCGCCACCGCCTCCGAATGGGAGATGAAAACCGGAACCCGGACACAGGTCGCCACCAGCCTGATCTTCGGATCGAGGATCTTCTTGGTCTCGGCGACCATCTTCCACTCCTCCCGGGTGAAGCCATCCTCCATGAAGACGTCGACCTGGGGGATGACGTTGAAGGCGATGCGCTTGGGGAACTTCTTCGCCTCGATGGGATCGGAGACGAACACGGCCCGGCTCTGGGTGAACAGTTCGTCGGTGGCCTCCTTGCCGGCGCCCGACACCGACTGATAGGTGGCGACGACGACGCGGGTGATGGTGGCGGCGTCGTGGAGCGGCTTCAGGGCGACGACCAGCTGCGCCGTCGAGCAGTTGGGGTTGGCGATGATGTTCCGCTTGGTGAAGCCGGCGACGGCGTCGGCGTTGACCTCCGGGACGATCAGCGGCACCGCGGCGTCGTAGCGCCAGGCGGAGGAGTTGTCGATGACGACGCAGCCTTGCCCGGCGATGCGCGGCGCCCATTCCTTCGACACCGAGCCGCCGGCCGACATCAGGCAGATGTCGGTGTCGGAGAAGTCGTGGGATTCCAGCGCCTTCACCTTCAGCGTCTCGTCGCCATAGGTGATCTCGGTGCCCTGGCTCCGCCGCGAGGCGAGCGGCACCAACTCGTCGGCGGGGAAGCCCCGCTCGGCGAGCACCGTCAGCATCTCCCGGCCGACATTGCCGGTGGCGCCTGCTACCGCGACCTTGTAACCCACGTTCGTTGCTCCGCTTCGGTGTATCGAGAAAGGATGAGGCTTGAGGATGGCGACCGCCGCCCGTCGCTGCCGGCTGACCGGACAAATCCGGCCGGGCCGCGAAGTCAGATGGATTTCGGGCCCGGTTTCAGCATAGGATCGGGCCCGATGGCCGCCGCCGGCCTGCCGACAATGGCGATGAATGCGGGGCGCAAGATCGCAAGCCTCGTTCGAAATCCGCGCCTCTTCTACGCGAACACCCGTTAGTGTCAATGCGCATGCGTCTCGCTTCGTTGTTCCTCATGGCGGTCGCCATGGTCCTGCCGGTGGACGCCAGCGCTGGCCGGCGGATGGTCGGCGACGAGATCACCAAGGCGTTCGAAGGGGTCACCCTCGACGGCATCTACCAGGACGGGCTGTTTTTCAGCGAAACCTATTTCGAGGACGGGCTGATCCGCTACCACGACGTCTATGGCGCCGATTCCGGCGAATGGACCGTCGAGGACAACACCTTCTGCACCTTCTACGAGACCCAGAGCGGGGCGTGCTTCTACGTCGAGGAGGACGGGGACAACTGCTTCACCTTCTTCGAGGCGGTGGAGGACGACAACGGCGAGACGCACCCGGCGGCCGAATGGACCTCGCGCGGCTGGAACCGCGACAAGGATCCCACCTGTCCGAGCCCGCCCGAGGCGGAAATCTGACGGAACCACGGCGGAGACCATTGACGGCGGAGCGGTTTGCGATATATTGCGAATGGTTATCATTATCAATTGGATCTACAGTGTATCTATGCATCTTGAACCGACAGGTGTAAGCGGCCGGCCGCCCGGCGCGGATGGCGGCGCGAGCGCGCCATGCTGAAGCGGACCGACGGCGTGGCGGCCGAGTCCGGCTGGCGCCACGATCGCCAGATGCCGAGCCTGCCCGAGGTCTACGCGACCGTGTCGGTGCCGCAGGGCGGGCTGTGGCTGCGGCGGATGCTGGCCTTCGCCGGCCCCGGCTACATGATCTCGGTCGGTTACATGGACCCGGGCAACTGGGCGACCGACCTCGCCGGCGGATCGCAGTTCGGCTACACGCTGCTTGCGGTGGTGATGCTGTCGAACCTGATGGCGATCCTGCTCCAGGCGCTTGCCGCGCGGCTCGGCATCGTCACCGGGCGCGACCTCGCCCAGGCCTGCCGGGACAACTACTCGCGTCCGGTCAACCTCTTCCTCTATGTCGGCTGCGAACTGGGGATCATCGCCTGCGATCTCGCCGAAGTGATCGGCACCGCCATCGCGCTGGAACTTCTGTTCGGCATTCCGCTGATCGCCGGCGCGCTGATCACTGCCGCCGACGCATTCCTGGTGCTGCTCCTGATGAACCGGGGGTTCCGCTACCTGGAAGCCTTCATCATCGCGCTGCTGATTGTCATCGCCGGCTGCTTTGCGGTCCAGATCGTGGCGGCCGCGCCTCCGGTCGCGGCCGTGCTCGGCGGCTTCGTGCCGTCGAGCGAGATCGTCACCAATCCCGCGATGCTCTATATCGCCATCGGGATCATCGGCGCGACGGTGATGCCGCACAACCTCTATCTCCACTCCGCGGTCGTCCAGACCCGCGCCTTCGAGCAAACCGACGAAGGGCGACGGAGCGCCATCACCTGGGCGACGGCCGACAGCACCATCGCCCTGATGCTCGCTTTGTTCGTCAATGCCGCGATCCTGATCGTGGCGGCGGCGACCTTCCACACCAGCGGCCATTCCGACGTGGCGGAGATCGGGCAGGCGTACCACCTGCTGTCGCCGCTTCTCGGCCTCGGCATCGCCTCCACCCTGTTCGCCGTCGCGCTGCTCGCTTCCGGCGTCAACTCGACCGTGACGGCGACGCTCGCCGGCCAGATCGTCATGGAGGGATTCCTCAGGCTGCGCCTGCCGTTCTGGGCGCGGCGGCTGCTCACCCGGGGCCTTGCCATCGTCCCGGTGGTGATCGTCACCATCCTCTACGGTGAGAGCGGCACGGCGAGGCTCCTGGTGTTCAGCCAGGTGATCCTTTCCATGCAACTGCCCTTCGCCGTCATCCCGCTCGTGCGCTTCGTCACCGACCGGCGCAAGATGGGGAACTTCGTGGTGTCGCGCTCGGTGGCCGCCCTTGCCTGGATCGTCGCCGGCATCATCGTCGCGCTCAATCTCAAGCTGCTGTTCGACACCTTATTCGGCTGAGCGACCGCAGCGGCGGGGCGGCCAGGTTCACGTCGCCGGCGTCTCGGCCCCCGGCCGGGCGCGCCCGGTATTCGTCTCGAAATCGTCGATCGCCTCCGGCGCCAGTCGGCGGAAGGCGTCCGGCACGTCCTTGCCGGGCAGCAGCTCGAAGTAGACCGGCCGGGGGTATCCGGGGAAGGACGCAAGCAGATAGTGCGTACGCATGTTCCGCTTGCCGACCTTCACCCAATGGCGCCAGGCGGTGATCCGGTCGAGGCCCATGTCGATCACCTGGGGCCGGAACGGACGCCAGACGGCGAGGGTCCCCTTGCCGGCGTCGAGATCGACGTCGAACCACTGGGCCTGGTCGCGGTTTTCGTTCCAGATGGTGTAGCCGCCGAACAGGCCGCCGCCGACGAAGAGGACGCCGAACATGGACGAGGTCGGATCGTTCGATCCGCCGGCGAAGGCGTTCCACAGGTCCCAGCACCCGAAGACGATGACGACGGCGAGGACGACGAACGAGATGTTCGACGTGCGGGCGAGGGCGCGATTGTCGTAGATGCGGGTCATGCCGACAACCTAGCGCATGTTGCGCTGTGGATGCATCACTTTGACCCCGGCGCCGCGTCAAAGGCCGATCGAACGGTGTTTCTTGTCTCAGTTGTATGATTCAGCGCGATGCGCAATGCAGCGTCGCCATCACCGTCGGTTCATAACCGCCAGCCGATGAGCAGAACGGCATACATGAGGACCGTAGCGACGGTTTCCATCGCCAGATACCGCCTCTGAATCGCGATGAACGCTGGGGAAACTGCTTCGCCGGATTGCGGGATCAACTGAGCGAACCGAGGTTCGACAACTCTGTCGATGTATGGGCCAAGAACCCAAACGGCCACGACCAATAGGATCTTCACCACGAGCAGCGGCGTGAACCGATATCCGAGGACGAGCCACCCGATGCCGGACAGGGTCAGAAGAATAAGTCCGACCACAATGAATCGTGTGATCGGCTTCGAAACCCCGAGGAAGGTGGCCGCAAATGACGGGTTCGCACTTGATTGGGCCAGCAGGGCGAGCTTGACCGTGGCCGCTCCGACGCCAAGAGAAAGTCCGACCAGATGAACGAGCAACAGAAAGGTCCACACCTTCGTGCCCTTCACCTCCTGTCAAGTACGTCGATGGTGCTGTCGGATCAAGCTTTCGCATTGATCCGCATCAACGATTTGGCGGCTGACGGCGTGCCGGGTGCCGCTGCCCGGTGGATCCGGCTGAGGGGGTATTGCCGACTACACGGCGGCGTCGAGCTCGGCGACGATCGCCTCGGTCATCTCCCGAGTGCCGACGAGGGTGGCCCCCTCGGTCATCAGGTCGGCGGTGCGCAAGCCCCTCGCCAGCGCCCCGGCAATCGCCCGGTCGAGGAGATCGGCCTCGGCGATCATGGGAAACGAGTAGTGGAGCGCCATGCCGAAGGAAGCGATCATGGCGATGGGGTTGGCAATGCCCTTGCCGGCGATGTCGGGCGCCGAACCGTGCACCGGCTCGTAGAGGGCCTTGCGCTTGCCGGTCAGCGCGTCCGGGGCGCCCAGCGAGGCCGACGGCAGCATGCCCAGCGAGCCGGTGAGCATGGCGGCGACGTCGGAGAGCATGTCGCCGAACAGGTTGTCGGTGACGATCACGTCGAACTGCTTGGGGGCGCGGACGAGCTGCATGCCACCGGCGTCGGCGAGCATGTGCTCGAGCTCGACGTCCTGGTAGCCGTGCCGGTGCACCTCGTCGACCACCTCGCGCCACAGCACGCCCGTCTTCATGACGTTGCGCTTCTCCATCGAGGTGACCTTGTTACGCCGGGTGCCGGCCAGCTCGAAGGCGACGCGGGCGATGCGTTCGATCTCGTAGGTGTCGTAGACCTGGGTGTCGACGGCGCGCTTCTGGCCGTTGCCGATGTCGGTGATTGTCTTCGGCTCGCCGAAATAGACGCCGCCGGTGAGCTCGCGAAGGATGAGGATGTCGAGCCCCTCGACCAGCTCACGCTTCAGCGAGGAGGCATCGGCCAGCGCCGGATAGCAGATCGCCGGGCGGAGATTGGCGAACAGCTCGAGATCCTTGCGGAGCCGCAGAAGCCCGGCCTCGGGACGCACCTCATAGGCGACATGGTCCCATTTTGGCCCGCCGACGGCGCCGAACAGCACGGCATCGGCGGCGAGCGCCTTTTGCACCGTTTCGTCGGTGACCGCGACGCCATGGGCATCGTAGGCGGCGCCACCGACCAGATCCTCCTCGCAGGCGAAATCGGCGCCGCGGGCGTTGAACCAGTCGATGACGATCCGGGTCGCGCCCATCACCTCCGGGCCGATGCCGTCACCGGGAAGGAGGAGGAGGGTCTTGGTCATGTCGGGCCTCAAATCGTCTGGTCGCCGCCCGCCGCCGGGCGCGCATGTGTCTGGTCGGTCGTCGAACGGGGCCGTAACCGGCGAGGCCGGATCAACGGGCGAAAGGACGGCGTTTCCTAGCGGCCGGCGGCGCGGATGGCAATCGCCCGCAGGGGCGATTGCCCGAGACAGCGAGCGCTGTCGGTATGCCGGCCAGCGCACGTCGACGCGCGCGTCGCGGTAAACGGTGTCCTCGAAAGGACGGTCCTCCGTCGGTGCTTGTAGAGAATATAGATGATGTTGCGGCTGCGGTTGGCGCAAAGCCGGGTGATGGGATGGCCGCCGGTCGCGGCCGAGCCGGCTCCGTTGCCCGGCACCGTGCCGCAAATGGCGGTGCCGTTGTAGAAGGTCCGCTGGAGGCGGGCCATCTGCAGGCCGCCGCTCGGCTGGTTGTTGCCCTTGAGGTAGGGGAAGCCGTTGCCCCCGACGGTCTGATTGTACTGCAGGTTCTGCCCGTCAGTGCAGATCGCCATCCACGTCTCGGCGGACGCGGCGGCCGGAACGGCGCAAAGCATGACGGCTGAGAAGCAGGATGTGTTTCATCGTCTCCTCCTCGGTCCTGATCGATCGGTTCCTCTCGGCCGCGATCGATGGGTGGAATGATACGGGACAGGCGGTGAGGGTTTGTTTGCGTGAGATCAAGAGGGGCTGACGGTCGGCCGGCGGCCCAGCGGGATCGAATGGGCCGGCCATGGCTTCATCCATTGCTTTTGACGCGCCGCGGCATCGGCGCTAGAACCGCATGACCCACGCTGTTCCAACAGCCTTCAGGCCCTAAAGGACATGTCGACCGCCGACACCAAGGCGAACCGCCCGCTATCGCCGCACATCCAGATCTACCACTGGCACCTGACCATGGTGATGTCGATCGCCCATCGGGTGACCGGGGTCGCGCTCTACGCGGGCACGCTGCTTCTCGCCTGGTGGCTGATCGCCGCGGCCAGCGGTCCGGCCTATTTTCGTTTCGTCAACGGCATCTTCGGCTCGTGGATCGGGCTGATCATCCTGTTTGGCTTCACCTGGGCGCTGATCCACCACATGCTCGGCGGCATCCGCCACTTCATCTGGGACACCGGCCACGGGCTCGACGCGCCGATGCGCGACCGGCTGGCGCTGGCGACCATCGTCGGCTCGGTGGGTCTGACGATCCTGGTGTGGATCATCGGAGTGGCGGTGCGCTGATGGCGACCGAGATGCGCACCCCGCTTCACCGCGTGCTCGGCCTCGGCTCGGCGCGCGCCGGCACCATGCACATGTGGCGGCAGCGGCTGACGGCGCTCGCCAATGTGCCGCTCACCATCGCCTTCGTCATCATCGTGATCGTCGTCGCCGGCCGCCCCTACGGGCAAGTCGTCGCGGTGCTGTCGTCGCCGTTGGTGGCGATCGTCCTCCTGCTCATGGTGCTGTCGATCGTCGTCCACATGCGGATTGGCATCCAGGTGGTCATCGAGGACTACGTGCACGGCGAGCTGGCGCGGCCTGTCGCCCTCATCGCCAGCACCTTTTTCGCGGCAGCCGTCGGGGCGGTGGCGGCCTTTGCAATCCTCAAGCTCGCCTTCGGAGGCTGATCGAGATGGCTGACGGCTCGCACGGTGGCGCCGAGGCGCCCGGCATCAACGGCCGCGCCTACCCGTTCACCGATCACAGCTACGACGTGGTGGTGGTCGGCGCCGGCGGCTCGGGGCTCCGCGCCACCCTCGGCTGCAGCGAGGCCGGCCTGAAGACCGCCTGCATCACCAAGGTGTTTCCGACCCGCAGCCATACGGTTGCCGCCCAGGGCGGCATCGCGGCGGCGCTCGGCAATATGGGCGAGGACGACTGGCGCTGGCATATGTACGACACCGTCAAGGGGTCGGACTGGCTCGGCGACCAGGATGCCATCGAGTATCTGTGCCGCGAGGCGCCGGCCTCGGTCTACGAGCTGGAGCATTACGGGCTGCCCTTTTCGCGCACCGAGGACGGCAGGATCTATCAGCGCCCGTTCGGCGGCATGACCACCCATTACGGCGAGGGCACGGCGCTGCGCACCTGCGCGGCCGCCGACCGCACCGGCCATGCCATGCTTCACACGCTCTACGGCCAGTCGCTCCGCCACTCGGCCGAATTCTTCATCGAATATTTCGCGCTCGACCTGATCATGGAGGACGGCGCCTGCCGCGGGGTGGTGGCGCTTTGCCTCGATGACGGGACGCTCCACCGGTTCCGCGCCCACAAGACGATCCTCG
>Ga0210086_1000985_pt1 | contig 15188 bp, 14 predicted proteins | sample China_Galinas_PW_3_FD_184867 | JGI IMG/M metagenome (GOLD analysis project Ga0210086, IMG submission 184867) | Wetland microbial communities from San Francisco Bay, California, USA, that impact long-term carbon sequestration - China_Galinas_PWB_D2... | ecosystem: Environmental > Aquatic > Marine... | reverse complement strand
CTCGGTGATTCGCTGCCGGCCCCTGGGCGTGCTCAACATGAGCGACGAGGCCGGCGTAGACGCCAAACTGGTGGCCGTGCCGGTGGACAAGTTGTCGCTACTATATAAGGACTGCAAGAGCACCGATGACCTGCCCCCCTCATTGCTGGCGCAGATCGCCCACTTCTTCGAGCACTACAAGGATCTGGAAAACGGCAAATGGGTGAAGGTGGAAGGCTGGGCCGGCGTGGAAGCGGCCAAGGCCGAGATCGTCGCCAGCGTCACCCGCTATAACGAGGCACCGAAAAAACCCGGTTTCTAGGGCCTGGTCATTTCCGAGATTCAGTGGGGTCGGTACTACACCCTCGGGCCGGGGGCTCCATCTCGGCCGAGGGCGTCGTCTACAGGCTCGGCGTGCCCTCATGGGCGTAGGATCTTTCATGCTGTTCCTGACAGATCACACAACGCTCGGCCACGGGTTGGCTTTGGAGTCGCTTATAATCGATATCGCCGTCGCACTCGCGGCACACGCCGTAGACACCCATGTCGATACGCTGCAGCGCCGCCTCGATACTGCGGATCTCATTTACCTGCCTATCGATGCGCGCCACATCCAGATCGGAGAGCAAGTCAGCCACCGATTCCTCGCCGCTATCGTGTACCCTTCCGGCAAGATCGGCATAACGCATATCGTCGGCCGCCAGTAGTTCCCCGCGGATCTCAGTACGCAGCTCCGCGTGGCGTTGCCGCAATTGGCGCTGCAACTCCGCAATTTGCTTTTGGTTTAAACCTGCCATGATGGAGACTCCTTTCTTCCCTATGTTGGTTATCCGGCTTCGACCACATGCCTGATACGGTTAATTTGTATTATCTACTCTTTAGCGTCGATTGAATATTACATCCGGCAAACTAGCCCCTGTTAACGTACCCTTGTCTTATTGCAGCTCCCCTCCCTATCATGAGCACACCATGGCCGAACACCATCATCATCACCATCATCATGCCCTGCGCAATGGCCGGAGCCTGATCTGGAGTTTTGCCCTGACCGCGGGCTTCGCCCTCGTAGAGGGCGTCGGGGGGTGGTGGGCCGGTTCACTGGCGCTGTTCGGTGACGCGGGACACATGATCTCCGATGCCACGGCCCTGGGTTTCGCGGCGCTGGCGGCTTGGGTCGCCAGGCAACCACCGTCCACGCGCCATTCCTACGGACTGGGACGGGCGGAAGTTGTGGCGGCTGTCGTCAATAGTCTATTGATGGTCGCCGTGGTGGTGGCCATCGCCATTGCCGCCATCATCCGCCTGCAATCACCGACGCCGGTGGCGGGCGAAGCAGTGATGGGGGTCGCCTTTACCGGTCTGCTGATCAATATCGGCGTGGCATGGCTACTCAGCCGCGGCGAACACACCCTCAATACCCGCGCCGCGCTGCTGCATGTCATGGGCGATCTGCTCGGCTCCGTGGCTGCCTTGACCGCGGGCGCGGTTGTCTACTTTACCGGATGGACCCCCATCGACCCCATACTCTCACTGCTGATTTGCGCATTGATCCTGTATTCGGCCCTGCGCCTGTTGCGCGAGGCCTTGCACGTCATCATGGAAGGCGTGCCGCCGAATATCGATCTGTGTGAAGTAGGACAGGCCATGGCGACGGTGCAGGGCGTGAATTCCGTTCACGACCTGCACATCTGGACCCTGTCTTCGGGCAAGGTGATCTTATCCGCGCATATCGTCATTCCCGACATGAGCTGCTGGGAAGACACCTTGACGAAGTTACGCGAACTTATCCATGAGCGCTTCGATATCGATCATGTAACGCTGCAGCCCGAACTCGACGGTCATGGCAGCGTGGTACACGTGCCGCTGGTGCGCATATCACGGCATTAACTGGCGCCGCCGCGCTACGACCTGATAAACTCGCGTGAAGATCAATCATTGCGGCTCTTTGCTGCGACGGGGTTCGTCTGAAAATATGGCAATCGCCTTCACCAAGATGCACGGCTTGGGTAACGATTTCGTGGTAATCGACGCCATATCGCAAGCCGTGTCTCTGAGCACGGAACAAATCCGTAAACTGGCCGACCGCCACTTCGGCATCGGTTGCGATCAGCTGCTGTTGGTGGAGCGGCCGCAGGGCAACGTCGATTTTCGCTATCGCATCTTCAACGCCGACGGCGGCGAAGTGGAGCAGTGCGGCAACGGCGCGCGCTGCTTCGTCCATTTCGTACGCATGCACGGTCTGACCGACAAGAAGGAAATCACGGTGGAGACCGCCGGCGGCATTATCCGCCCGCGCATCGAAGCCGACGGACGGGTCACGGTGGACATGGGGGTGCCGCGTTTCGCGCCACAGGAGATCCCCTTCAACGCGGAGCAGGAAAGCCTGCGCTATGAATTGCCTGCAGGGGATACCACCGTCACCATCGGCACGGTATCCATGGGTAATCCTCACGCGGTCACCCAAGTCGACTCGGCGCGCACTGCACCGGTAGCGACACTGGGTCCGTTGATTGAAAGACATCCGCGTTTTCCCAAGCGGGTCAACGCCGGATTCATGGAAGTCGTCACGCCGCAACATATCCGCCTGCGGGTCTATGAACGCGGCGCGGGCGAAACCCTGGCTTGCGGCACCGGTGCCTGTGCCGCCGTGGCGGTAGGACGCCGCTGGGGCTTATTGGAGGAGTCGGTGAATGTCGAATTGCCGGGCGGCAACTTGACCATTCGTTGGCAGGGGGATAACAATCCAGTATGGATGACCGGCCCGGCGCTTCGGGTCTTTGAGGGTAGGATCGAACTATGAGCACACGACAACAAGGCGTTTCCCAAGCAGTACTAGAAGAACAAACCATCGCCGATTACTTGCGCGAACATCCGGACTTTTTCTCGTCCCACAGCGGATTGCTGGCGGACCTCCAAATCCCCCATCACACCGATGGCGCGGTCTCGCTCATCGAGCGCCAAGTCAGCGTGCTGCGCGAACAACATCTGGAAGCGAAGCGGCAGCTGCATGCCCTGGTGCAAGTGGCGCGCGATAATGATCGCCTGAATGAGCAAATGCAGCGCCTGACCCTGTCCTTGCTTGAGGTCCGCGACCTCTCCTCCACCCTGCAGATGCTCAACGACAGCCTGACCAACGACTTTCGTGCCGATGCATTGGTCATGGGTCTGTTCATGAGCGAAGCGCAGTTAGCCGCTCTCGGCAGCTGTGACTTAACCACGGTACGCCCCTTGTCCGCGGGAGATGAAGGCAGCGCGGCCTTCGCCGCGGTAATCAACGGCGGCAAACCCCTGTGCGGACATCTGCGTACTAGTCAAATCAGCTATCTGTTCGGCGAGATCGCCGAAGATAATATCGCCTCCGCGGTGGTAGTGGCCCTCAATACCCGCAGCGCCGACAGCTTGCAGCCCAGCTGCCTGGGATTGCTCGGCATCGGTAGCCGCGATGCAAATCGTTATCACGCCGGCATGGGCACGCTGTTTCTGAGTTACCTGGGAGACTTGATCGGTCACGCCGTGGGCCGTTATCTGCCCTTGCATTAATGAACACCACAGAGGCGCAGCGCATCGAGCAATTCCTGCACCACCTGAATGTCGAGCGGCGGCTCTCCCCTCATACACTCAGCAATTATCGCCGCGACCTGGAGCAGGCGCGCGACTTCGCCGCCGGCCAAGATCTCACTAGCTGGCGCGACCTCACCACGCATCACCTGCGCTCCTTGGTTGCCGCCCAGCATCGCGCCGGTATCGGAGGCCGCAGCCTGCAACGGCTGCTTTCCGCCCTGCGCTCCTTTTATCAGTATCTTCTGCGGGAAGGCCTTGTAAACGCCAATCCCGCCGTCGGCCTCCGTGCGCCCAAGTCACCACGGCGCTTGCCCAAGACCCTGGACGTAGATCAAACCACGCGCCTGCTGGACTGGGACAGCAATGAACCGCTGGCGATCCGCGACCGCGCCATCATGGAACTGCTGTATTCCTCGGGATTACGCTTGAGCGAGCTGCTGAATTTGGAGGTAAGCGACCTCGACCTTAAAGACGGCACGGTGCGCGTTACCGGTAAAGGCCGCAAGACGCGGGTGGTACCGGTAGGCCGTCATGCCCGTAACGCGTTGCAACAATGGCTGGGGATTCGCGCCACCTTCACCACGCAAGCCTCCGCCCTGTTCCTCAGCCGTCGCGGCGAGCGCCTGGCACCGCGCACGCTGCAACAACGCCTGCAGCAATGGGGAAACAAACGCGGCCTACCGATGCGGCTGCACCCGCACATGTTGCGTCATTCCTGCGCCAGTCATGTGCTGGAATCCAGCAGCGACCTGCGCGCCGTGCAGGAACTACTGGGACACGCCGACATCGCCACCACCCAAATCTATACCCACCTCGACTTCCAGCACCTGGCCAAGGTCTACGATAACGCCCACCCGCGGGCGCGGAAAAAGAAATAAGCCTCATGGGAATTATCACAAGGAACATGCCGCCGCACATCGCCGGCTAACGCTGCGCGAGGAAATCCCGCCCTCACTGATGCGTTACCAAAAGCAGCCGCGACTCTCTATACCCTACGCTCTGCCGCGGGCTCATTCCCCGGCACCGAACTCGCCGCCAAATCAGGGCGACTACATGGGCCAAAACAACTTCGCGACTACGCCGGCGGCCAGTATCAGTGTCGCCGCCACCAACAACCAGGTCCATTGATTTCGAGTCATAGTCTTCACCTCCGCGCTCACAACTCTATATTCAACATATTAGGTATTGTAACCATGGTTTAAGTTCCAAAAATACAAACCCGGCTCAATAACACGAAACCATAAAAGAGCATGGAAACGGAATTGGGGGGAGGAATTCATCGCATCAGCGTTTCCCAAAGCAGTCTCACGCCGGGCATCGCCGCGAATGCGACTAAGACCATGAAGACTCGCGGCTCAGGCACACTTACCAATCTGCCGAGGAGACTGAGGGAAGTTACTGCCAAGATTCAGCGTATCGGGGGCCGCACAGGAATGTTGACGCCAAACACGGTCTGGGCGTGGGTTATTGCATCGTGATATCGTGGTCAATCAGGATACAATTCGGGGATCAGCCATTGATGCCGTCGATCATATCCAACGGGAAAGCAGGCTGCTGTTTCATCCCCAGCGCCGCAGCCGCCGCACCCATTCTCCCCCATAAGTTATCTGCCTGTATCCTAGCCATTCTCTTGTTGTTGTCACTGCCGGCGCATGCAGCGAACGAGGAGGTCACCCCGCCTTACGCGCAGCTCCAGGGTTGGAGCTTGGGACCGTTGCTGTTGGTAGTCGACCAGCCTTATCGAGGTAAGGACACCCGCATTATCGTTGTGCCGGCCATCGGTTATCAGAGCGAATATGTCTTTGTGCAGGGTCTGCGCTTCGGGGTGCATATGAAACGCTCGCGCCGACTCAGCCTCGACGTGCTGTTGCAACCGCGGTTCTCCGCATTCAAGGCGTCCGACATCAAGGATGTTCCAGGACTGGAAAACCGCCGGGACAGTGTCGACGCCGGTTTCGACCTGCGTGTTAACCTGCAGGGTGAGGGTGCGCTGCGAATGATGGCGCTCACCGATGTTCTCGACCGCAGCAACGGCCAGGAGTTCGATCTGCGTTACGAATACTCGTTGCGGTTCGGGTCCACACGCATCTCGCCAAGGGTAGGCGCACGCTGGTTGAGCAGCAAGCTTACGGCATATTCCTACGGCACGCTGTCGTCCGAGGTCGCCCGCGGGGCGCCTCACTACCAACCGGGCGCAGTCATTCTCCCGCAGGTCGGCGTCAGCGCATTCGTTCCGCTCGAACATTCGAAGTGGAGCATTTTTACTCTCATTACAAGCAGTTTCCTGCCGGCACGGCTGAGAGACAGCCCTCTTGTGGGGGGTGACACCGCCACCACCTTCATCGCCAGTGCGTCCTATCACTTTTAAGTCCCCGGCCAAAAGCAATTCATGCGCGCCTTAGCCGAAGCTTGCGGGCACAGGAAGAATAAAATCCCCCGCTCTTGAATTCCAAGCTTATTGGACATCGTGCGGCGCAGTTTTTGCCGGGATCATCCTGAGCCCCTCGGCAACCGCTCCATGCCTAAGGCCCTGTAACCGACCTATTGGCGCCTTCGACCAAGCGCTTGGGGGTGCAACGGTGTATTAATCCTTATTTTCACGGCGCAATAACGGCGGCGGCTCACAGGTGATAGCCAGTTCGTCTCCGCTGCGCGGATGCCGAATGCTCAGTTCGGCGGCATGCAGGTGGTAGCCGGGGTCGCCGGGCAAGGCATGGCTGTCGGCAGCCGGCACGCCGCCTACCCCGTATAGGGGATCGCCTAACAAGGGATGACCCGCCGCCGCCAGGTGAATGCGAATCTGGTGAGGACGGCCCGTCGCAATCCGCACATCGCACAGGAAGGCGGTCTCTCGACGCTCGATGACCGTTACCCGGGACAAGGCGGGTTTGCCGTCTACGGCGGCGGCATGCAGCATACCCAGCAAGGCATGCGGCACCGGCCCGATGGGGGTAGAGACGCTCATGTCATCCCAGCCGGGACTGCCGACGGCCAGCGCCCGGTAGCGTTTGACCACTTGCTGCGTCGACCACTGCCGCACCACAGCGGCCCGAGCCTGTTGATTGCGCGCACATAACACGATACCCGATGTCCAGCGCCCCAGGCGATGCAGCGGCGCGGCATCGGGGTCGTAGGTTTGCACCTGATGCAGCAGGGTGGCTTGCAGGAAATTGGCGCCGGGCAGTGTCGGCAGGCCCGCCGGCTTGGCCACCGCGAGCAGGTCTTGGTCTTCATAGAGAACGGCAAACGACCTGGGTGCATCGGGTTCGACCCACGGCGGGCGCCGCCAGACTAAGGTCGTCCCCCGCCGCAATATACTGTCGGGCTGCACGGCCCGGGCATCGATGAGCACCTGCCCGGCGGTGATGCGCGTCGCCCACTCCGCCGCTGAGGAATGGCGATGGCGGCGGCTAAGATAGGCCAGCAAGGTCTGACCCTCGGCATCCTTATCCAGCCGTTCCCGGTATTCATAGCCTTGGTTTAACTGCATTCCGGTCGGCGTTCCAGTCGAGATCGATTGCGGCGCGCATCACTGCTTAACCTGCAACTCAGGTGCGCTGGTATCTAGGGCAGCGGAGCACGCTGGTACTCGCTTCAGTTCACCCGTGCAAAGCGTCCCTGCACATAGGCACCCAGCAACATCGCCACTACGGTGATCGCCAAAGGCCAATTGCCCGCGCCCAAGCCCGCAATCGCCGGCCCGGGACACACGCCACAGATACCCCAGCCCACACCGAACAGGGCCGAACCGATCAGGGTGTTTTTCAAGGCGGCGGTGGGACGCTGGGCAAAGCTCCCGTTCAGCAGCGCTCGCTTCAATAAGCGCGGCACGCTCTGATAGGTAATCAAGGCCACCGCCAAGGCGCCACCCAGTACCAGCAATAGGCCGAAGTCGTTGAAGCGCAAAAAACTCAACACCACTTCCGGCTTAATCATGGTCGACAAGGCGAGACCGAAGCCGAACAAGGCGCCGCTCAGCACCACCGCCAGCGCGCTCAGAATCCGGACGTTCATCAGGCACCCCCCAAGGCGCTGACGACATGGGCGGTAACGATGGCGGTCGCCAGAAAGACCAGCACCGCCAACAGCGAATAGCTATTCAGCGAAGCCAGCCCGCAGATACCGTGTCCCGAGGTACAGCCGTTTCCCAGGCGCGCGCCATAGCCGCCGATAAACCCGCCCAGGGCCAGCTGCCACCATGGAATATGCGTGATGATAGGCTCCGCACGATTGAGCAGCAACCATACGGCCGCACCAACAATCAGCCCCAGGGCATAGAGCAAACGCCAGCGGCGGGTGGCGGTAAATTGCGCCTGCTGAAAATATGGCAAGCGGGATACATAAGACCATACCGCCGAAAACACCCCGCTCATCCCGCCGACCTGGCCGGTAAAAATGAACAACACGCTGACGCCGGTACCGATCAGCAGACCGCCCACTACATAATGCGCCATCCCCGCGGGAAAAAGCGTAGATATATCCATCTCGAAATCCTCAAGACCGTGCTGCTTGTTTATTGACTTGCGCGGGAAGATCCTAGGCAATAATCAGTCGCTTCTAATATAACCGCATCGTGTATTTGGTGTACATCTCTACCGCCGCAGGACATCCAAGTCATTGAAAATATGAGTCGCAATAACGGCCAAGCAAGCCGGAGCGCCGCGCCGCGTTACTGAGTCCGGCCAGGATCAGATATCCGACCGCGGCCGGGCGATACTGCGAGTCGATGCGTAACGCGTGCCCAGCAGCACATCCCACAGGGGGGTGGTCACCCCATAGTTACAGTCCGGATGATAGTGATGGATGTGGTGATAGGCGGCCCATCTGCGCATCAGACTATGGCGAAAGCGCATATGGTGGATCATGAAATGACTGAAACCGTAAGCGACATAGCCAAAAGCGATGCCGCCGGTCAGCAACAATACGGCACTCACTGGCATCAACAACAAGAATAGCCCGATGAAACCGAGCAAGGTCAGCGCGGGCAAAAAGAAAGGCACCGAATCGTATCCAAGCGGATTGCCATGATGAGCGGTGTGTCCATGCGCGAAGATCTGCGGCGATCCGTGAAACAGCCAACGGTGAGCGCAATACTCGATGAAGGTGAAAGCCAACAGCCCCAGGAGAATGAGTAGGACCACGACAAGAGACGGGTTATGGCGGCGGAGCCCCTCGCCCAGGAGGGTGGCACCCAGCGCCGTATCGAGGACGAATTCCAGCCAATAATTGGCGCGGGTACGGGATAGCCTGACCATAGCGTCAAGTACCCCATCGGAAAAACGCCTGATCGCATAGCCCTGCATAATGTCTTTTTCTGAACGAATCGACCGGGTAATAGGGTTTGGTATTTACAGCTTGGATTATGCTAAGCACCCGCAACAATGGTGCTCAGCGGCGAGTATTGGTCATGTCCCTTCGACAACGTCCGGGCCACAAGTTCAGCGCAAGACTCCGCCACAATGGCATGGATAGCGTTGACATGCCTTAGGGGATAGGCAGGGCGGCCGACTTGACCGGCGATCTCAGCACGAAGGAGGAATGAACGCCGCTGACACCTTCAATCCGGGTGATCTTGTTGAGCAGAAATTGCTGATAGGAATCCATGTCCTCGACGATCACCTTCAATAGATAGTCGGCGGCTTGGCCGGTAATGAGATGACATTCCAGCACTTCCGGCAGGGAGGTGACGATCTTGTCGAACGCGGTAAACCGCTCCGGGATATGCTTGTCCATGCTGATCTGGATAAACGCCGTCAGGTTCAAGCCGAGCTTGCGGGCATCGAGCAAGGCCACATAGCCTTCGATGTAGCCCTCGTCCTCCAGGCGACGGATACGGCGCAGGCAAGGTGAGGGCGAAAGATTCACCGCCTCGGCCACCTCTTGATTGGACATACGGCCGTGCCTCTGCAACTGGTGCAGGATGTCCCTGTCGAATCTGTCCAGCGCCATTTCGACACCCTTATCAGGATATTTGGAATAATATATCAATAATAGAAAGTACATAGCAATATTATTGCCATATCCAGGCCGTACAGAGCAATAAAAGCAATATATCGCCCCTGATTCCGCCTTATAGTGTTATGCATTCGGAATACAAGGGGCCCGGGCCATAAGCTCCAGATCCGGCGGGACAGGCGATCCCTTCCCAAACGCCGGCCTCACCTGACATTCCGGATACGCAATATCGAAACGCCAGGCAAGACGACAGGGAGCACCCGAATGATCAGCCATCCTGAAAGCAAATACCGCAGCTTCGCGCCCATCGGTCTGCACGACCGGCAATGGCCCAATCGCGTGATTCAAAAACCGCCGATCTGGATGAGCACCGATCTGCGGGACGGCAATCAGGCCTTGATCGACCCCATGTCCATCGCCACCAAGCTGCGCCTGTTCCGCGAATTGGTCGCCATCGGTTTCAAGGAGATCGAGGTGGCCTTCCCCGCCGCATCCGAAACCGATTTCCGCTTCGTGAGGCGTTTGATAGAAGAAGACCTGATTCCAGAGGATGTGACCATAGAGGTCTTGACCCAAGCACGTGAGGATCTGATCGAACGCACCATCCAATCCCTGCGCGGCGCGCGGCGCGCCATCGTCCATCTGTATAACCCGACCGCACCCGGCTTTCGCCGCATGGTGTACAACACCGACCGCGCCGGGGTGAAGGCCATCGCCGAAAACGGCACCCGCTGGGTGAAGGAGCACACCGCCGCCTTTCCCGATACCCAGTGGATCTTTCAATATTCACCCGAAACCTTTTCCTCCACCGAACTCGAATTCGCCAAGGAGGTCTGCGACGCGGTGGCCGACATCTGGCAACCGACCCCCGAGCACAAAATGATCGTCAATCTGCCGGCCACCGTGGAGATGTCCACCCCCAATACCTATGCGGATCAGATCGAATGGATGCACCGCCAGATGGCGCGGCGCGACAGCATCGTCCTCAGCGTTCATCCCCATAACGACCGCGGCACGGCGGTGGCGGCGGCCGAACTGGCGGTGATGGCAGGCGCGGACCGGGTCGAGGGCTGTCTGTTCGGCAACGGCGAACGCACCGGCAACGTCGACCTCGTCACCCTGGCATTGAACCTCTACTCCCAGGGCATCCATCCCGGACTGGATTTCACGCGCATCGATGAGATCCGCCATATCGCCGAGGAATGCACCCAAATCCCCGTGCACCCCCGCCACCCATACGCCGGGGAACTGGTGTTCACCGCTTTTTCCGGCTCGCATCAGGATGCCATCAAAAAGGGCTTCGCCCACCAGCGGCCGGATGGCTTCTGGGAGGTCCCCTATCTGCCCCTAGATCCCGCCGACCTCGCTCGCAATTACGACGCCGTGGTGCGGGTCAACAGCCAATCGGGCAAGGGCGGCATCAGCTTTTTGTTGCAGCGGGAATACGGACTGGAATTACCGCGACGCCTGCAGATCGAATTCAGCCGCGTGGTACAAGGCTACACCGACGCCAGCGGCCGCGAAGCCAGGAGTGCAGACATCTATAAGCTGTTCGAGGATGAATACCTGCACGCCGATAGTCCCTATGCCTTCAAGGCCTGCCATTTTAAGGAACTGAACCTGGCCGCGGACAATAACGGGGGGAATAAGATCGAAGTCCGCCTGGAACTCCAACGGGATGGTGAACGACTGGTGTTGACCGGCAGCGGTAACGGACCGGTGGAGGCAGCCGCCCATGCCCTGGGCGAGGAAGTGGTCGTGATCGACTACCACGAACATGCCGTCAGCGCCGGCTCCGGCGCGGAAGCGGCTGCCTATGTGGAAGCGCGCTGCGGGACGGCGCCGCCGGTGTTCGGCGTGGGCGTGGATACGAACATCACTACCGCCGCCATCAGGGCCCTGATCGGCAGCGTCAACCGTTCCGATTTGCATGCTACCGCCGCACATGACCCGGATAAAAACGTCGCCTGAGGTCCGGCGCCGACCCATGCGGGGTGAGACTGGCCAGCAAGCGAACCGGGCCGGACGGCTGCGTAAGCTAGGGGACTTGCATTTTGCAAGGCGGTCGTTTTCAATAAGGCTATCGATTCTTACATGATGAATGACCATGCCAGCTTGTGACGACCGCGTAGTTGATGTAATCGCCGCCCCCGCAGCCGCGCTCGTTATTGCGATTGGTGTAGCGGTAGTACGCGTAGTAGTAGGCGTACCTAACGCACCGTCGCGGGCCGGAACTGAGTAAGACAAGGCAATAAGCAGATTCCAACAACCCCCGCCGGTGCGAACCGAGCGGGGGTTTCTCGTTATGGGACCTCCGCCCGCCAAGACCGGCGCTACACAGGAGAGTCCCGTGAACCCGCAACATACTGCAAGCGAAGCCCTCAGCGGGGCGCAATTGGTGGTGCGCCTGCTGGAACGACAAGGTGTGCATACCGTCGCCGGCCTGCCCGGCGGCGCCATCCTGCCCATCTATGACGCCTTGGCGCTATCACGGTCCATCCGCCATGTACTGGCCCGTCACGAACAGGGCGCCGGCTTTATCGCCCAGGGCATGGCGCGCGTCAGCGGTGTACCGGCGGTCTGCCTGGCGTCTTCCGGGCCGGGCGCCACCAACCTGTTGACGGCTATCGCCGACGCCAAGCTCGATTCGATTCCCCTGGTGGCGATCACCGGCCAGGTGCCGAAGGCGATGATCGGCACCGACGCCTTTCAGGAAGTCGACACCTACGGCCTTACCATCCCCATCACCAAGCATAACTTTCTGATCAGCGACGCCGCCGAGTTGCTGGAGGTGATCCCGCGCGCTTTCCGTATCGCGGCCTCCGGCCGCCCCGGACCGGTGCTGGTCGATATACCCAAGGACGTCCAGAGCCAGGTGATCGAAATCGCAAGCTGGCCGGAACCGGGACGCGCCCTTGCGGCGCCGCCACCCGCTGCCGAAGTGATCGCGCGTGCCGCACAACTGATCGATGCTGCCGAGCGCCCCATCCTCTATCTCGGCGGGGGCGTGGTGCATTCCGCCGCCGCCGACCTGGCGCTGATCCTGGCCGAGAAGGCCGGCTTGCCGACGGTCATGAGCTTGATGGCGCTGGGCACGCTGCCGACGGATCATCCCTTGTCACTGGGCATGCTCGGCATGCACGGTGCACGCTGTACCAACCTGGCACTGGAGAGCTGCGATCTGTTGCTGGCGGTCGGCGCCCGCTTCGACGATCGCGCCACCGGCAAGGCGGCGGCCTTCTGCCCCGGCGCCCGGATCATCCATATCGACATCGATCCTTCCGAACTCGGCAAGATCAAGATGGCGCACCTCGGCATCGGCGGCGATGTCAAAACGACGCTGGAACTGCTGCTGCCGCTGATCAAGACCCAGGCACGCCTCGCCTGGCTGGCGCAGGTGACGGACCTCATGGCGGCATATCCGCTGTGCACGCCGGGCATCGATGATCCGCGCAGCCATTACGGCCTGATCCGTGCCGTGGCCGATTGTCTCGACGACGAGGCGATCATCGCCACCGATGTGGGGCAGCATCAGATGTGGGTCGCACAAACCTATCCCCTGCGCCGACCGCGGCAATGGTTGACCTCCGGCGGACTGGGCACAATGGGCTTTGGCCTGCCGGCGGCGATAGGTGCGGCCCTGGCCGAACCGCAGCGCACGGTGGTGTGTTTCAGCGGCGACGGTAGCATCCTGATGAACATGCAGGAACTGCTGACGGCTGCGGAAGTGAACGCCAATATCAAGATCATCGTCATGGATAATACCTCACTCGGCCTGGTGTTCCAGCAACAGACCCTGTTTTACGACGAACGCATATACGCCTCCAGGTTCGAGGCCGTGCCGGATTTCGTCAAACTCGCCCGGGCCTGCGGGATACACGCCGTCGATATCGACCAGGAAGCTCAACCGCGTGCGGCGCTGGCGGCGGCCTTGTCCATGCACGGCCCCGCCTTGATCCACGCCGCTATCGACGTGCGCCAACAAGTCTTGCCCATGGTGCCGCCGGGCGCCGCCAACAGAGAAATGATCGGAGACTGAACCATGAATAGTATCGCCAAGACCACACAGACCGCAGGCTCCCGCGCCGTGCTCGAAATCGACGTCAACAACCACACCGGCGTCATGTCGCATGTCGCCGGCCTGTTCTCGCGCCGCGCCTGCAATATCGAAGCGATCTTGTGCATGCCGGTGGACGGGGGCGCCACCAGCCGCATCTGGCTGCTGCTCAACGCCGACGAGCGTCTGGAGCAGATGATCAAGCAAGTGGCAAAGCTCGAAGATGTATATGAAGTACGCCGCCATGGTGCGGATCATGGAGTGTTTAAAGACCTGGAGGCGTACTTCCGCTGAGCAGGAGATACAGCAGTTGCAGTCATATCAACACGCCGATTTCCATGAAAGCAGGGTCGAAACCTGCGTTTCAATGATTTCTAGCGAATCCAGACGGTCTTGGCATTGACGAATTCCCGTAGGCCGTGATGTGACAACTCGCGACCGTAACCCGAGGCCTTGATGCCGCCGAAGGGCAGACGCGGGTCACTCTTCACCAAGCCGTTGACGAAACAGGCGCCGCACTGAACCTGGCGCGCCAGGCGTTCGCCGCGGGCGCTATCCTGGGTCCATACACTGCCACCCAGCCCGAAGCGGCTGGCGTTGGCCACCGCCAGGGCCTCGTCCTCATCACGCACACGAATCACCCCAGCCACCGGACCGAACAGTTCCTGCTCGTACGCGGGCATGCCGGGCATGACATGATCGAGGATGGATGCGGCGTAATAATATCCGGGCCCGGGCAAGGGCGCGCAACCGCTTACCGCCACCGCGCCGCGGGCGATGCTGTCGCTCACTTGGCGATGCAATTCATCGCGCAGGTCGCCGCGGGCCATGGGGGCGAGGGTGGTGGTTTCGTCACTGGGATCGCCGGGCCTCAAGGCCTCCACCTCACGCTTGAACTGCGCGAGGAAGCTGTCGGCGATATCATCGACCACGATAAAACGCTTGGCGGCAATGCAACTTTGCCCGGCATTCTGAAAGCGGGAGTTCAGTGCGGTGCGCACCGTCAAGGCCAGGTCCGCGTCGCCCAGGATGATGAAGGGATCGGAACCGCCCAATTCCAATACACTCTTCTTGAGGTGGGCGCCGGCAGTGGCCGCCACCTGGCGTCCGGCGGATTCACTGCCGGTGAGGGTCACGGCATGGACACGGGCATCGGCGATGACCTGCTCGGTCTGAGCGGCCCGGATCATCAGGGTATGGAATACCCCGCGGGGAAACCCGGCGTCGCCAAACACCTTTTCGATGGCCAAGGCGCACTGCGGAACATTGGAGGCGTGCTTAAGCAAGGCGGTGTTGCCGGCGGCCAGCGCCGGGGCGGCGAAGCGAAACACCTGCCACAACGGGAAATTCCACGGCATGATGGCGAGTACAGCACCCAATGGCTGGTAGGCCACCAGGCTCTTACCGGCATCTGAGGGGATGAGTTCATCGGCGACGAAGGCCGGGGCGTGCTCGGCGTAGTAGTCGCAGGCCAGGGCGCACTTATCCACCTCGGCGCGCGCCTCGGCGCGGAGCTTACCCATCTCCACGGTGATCAAACCGGCCAGCTCTTCTATATTATGTCGCAACACCTCGGCGGTGCGGCGCAGCAAGTGGCAGCGCTCAGCCAGCGGGGTGGCCGCCCACGGCGGGGTGGCCA
>Ga0210086_1000983_pt1 | contig 15221 bp, 10 predicted proteins | sample China_Galinas_PW_3_FD_184867 | JGI IMG/M metagenome (GOLD analysis project Ga0210086, IMG submission 184867) | Wetland microbial communities from San Francisco Bay, California, USA, that impact long-term carbon sequestration - China_Galinas_PWB_D2... | ecosystem: Environmental > Aquatic > Marine... | reverse complement strand
GTCATCGCGCAGGTCAACCCGCGGATGCCGCGCGTGCTCGGCGACGCCTTTATCCACGTCAACCAGGTGGACGCGATCGTCGAGCACGAGGAGGAGATCCTCGAGTCGCGCCCGCCGGAGCCCGACGAGGTCGCCAGACGCATCGGCGCCCGCATCGCCGAGCTGATCGAGGACGGCTCGACGATGCAGATGGGCATCGGGACCATCCCCGACGCCGTCCTGCACTGCCTGACCGACAAGAAGGACCTCGGCGTCCACACCGAGATGTTCAGTGACGGCGTGATCGAGCTGGTCGAGCGGGGCGTCATCACCGGGCGGTGCAAGCCCATCAACACCGGCAAGATCACCGCGAGCTTCGTCCTCGGCACCCGCCGACTCTACGAATGGATCCACGACAACCCCCTGCTCGACTTCCACCCCACCGAGTACACCAACGACCCGTTCCGCATCGCTCGGCACGACAAGATGGTCTCGATCAACTCCGCCCTCGAGATCGACCTCACCGGGCAGGTCTGCGCCGACTCGATCGGCAACTACTTCTACTCCGGCATCGGCGGGCAGGTCGACTTCGTCCGCGGCGCCTCGCGCTCGATCGGCGGCAAGCCGATCATCGCGCTGCCCTCGACCGCCCACGACGGCTCATACTCGCGCATCGTCTCGACGCTCAAGCCCGGCGCCGGCGTGGTCACCTCCCGCGGCGACGTGCACTACGTCGTCACCGAGTTCGGGGCGGCCGACCTGCACGGAAAATCGATCCGCGAGCGCGCCCTCGCTCTGATCCACGTCGCCCACCCCGACTTCCGCGAGGACCTCATGCGGGCCGCACGCGAACGCGCGCTCGTCCCCGACGAGCAGGTCGCGGTGCTCGCGCTCGGGACGCCGGGGGTGGACGCCCTGGCCTCGTCGGTGATCACCGACGACGGACGCACCATCCGCGTCCGGATCGCCGAGCCTGTGGACGAGGACCTGATGATCGAGGCGTTCTACAAGCTCTCGCCGGCGACGCTCTACAAGCGATTCCACGGGCACATCAAGCGTCTGCCGCGCCGGAGCTTCAAGGAGACCGTCGTCGCCGACCTCGACCGCCACGTCATCCTCGTCGCGATCGCCAGCCCGAACGACCGCGAGATCATCGTCGGCATCGCCTCGTACGACGTGGACACCGCGACCAACGCCGCCGAGATCGCCTTCATCGTTGCCGACGAGTGGCAGCTCATCGGCATCGGCGAGCACCTGCTGACCCGCCTGATCGAGATCGCCCGCGACCGCGGCATCGTCAGTTTTACCGCCGAGGTCCTCCACGAGAACGCCCCGATGCTTCACCTCTTCCACAAGTGCGCCCCGGGCAAGGTGCACAGCACGATCGAGGACGGCGTCTACCACATCAGCTTCAGCCTCGCCCCCGTCGAACTCCGCAAGCCCGTCGCCCCCACCGAGGGCTGAGACGAAAACGGCCCCGGGTCGCCCCGGGGCCGTGAGGGTTCAGAGCCGTTCCCGTATCACGGGCAGCCGACGTTGTAGAGGTTCACGTAGAGCTGGATGTCCGCGCCGGTGATCGAACCGTCGGGGAACCCGTACCCGGGGTCGCCGATGCCCGCGCCGGCGGTCGTGATGTCGGCGGCGATATCGCCGGCAACCCAGGCGTTGACGAAGTACTGGATGTCAGTGCCGGTCACCTCGCCGTCCGGCACCCCGTACCCGGGGTCACCGCTGCCGGCGCCGGTCGTGGTGACATCGGCCGCGCATCCGGACGCAACCGCCGCCAGGAACTCGATGTCGTCGATGTTCCACCCATGGAAGACCACCGAGCCGTCGGTCGGGCCCATGCCCCAGCGGACGTAGACGGTTGGCTGGTTGTCGGCGATGCCCGAGATGTCGAAGGTCTGCAGGCTCCACGCCGCGTCATCGATCGAGTTGCCGGAGCCCGACGGGTTGTGCCAGATCTCGGTCCAGGCGATCCCGTCGGTGCTGACCTCGATGTTGGCGTGGTCGTAGTCCGACTGCTCGACGCCGAGCCAGCGCTCGAACTGGAGCGTGACGCCGCTCCGCCCCGTGCAGTCCGCCGGCTTGCTGCGCAGGTACTCGGTCGCGGTCATGCCGCTCGGGTAGTCGCCGGCGAGGTTGTACCCGAAGACGTTGGCGCCGGTCGCCCCGCTCGCCGGGTCGCCGCTCGCCCCTGCCGGGACGCCGTACGCCCACTGACCGCCGAGGTTCCAGCCCGGGTCGCTATCGAGGAGGTAGGACGCGAACGCTGCCTGGCTCCCGCCGATCGACAGCGACACACTCGCCGTGTTCGAAGGCACGCCGTCGTCAACCTCGAAGGAGAAGCTGTCGGTGCCGGCGAAGTCGATCGCCGGCTTGTAGCGCACCTGGTCGTCCGGCAGCGTCGTCGGAACGCCGAGGATCGCTGTGCTCGTCGAGTCGTAGAGCAGCCCGTTGGTGGGCAGGCTGGTGACGACATAGCTCAGCGGGTTGCCGGCGTTCGAGGCGCCGGACAGCGTGATGTCGAGGATCTGGTTGGACGCCCCGCTGCCCGAGCCGTCGTACGCCACCGGCGGGCACGTCGAGCCGGTCGACGCGAGACGCAGCGACCACGAGTTGAGCGTGCCGGTGTCGCCGCCGGCGTTGTCCGACACGTTGAGCGTCCACACGCCGGCCGAGCCCTCGAAGTTGAAGTCGGCCAGCGTGCCGGGTCCGTCCGGGACCGTGTCGACGCCGCCGTCGTCGTACCGGGTCACGATGTCATCGTCCGAGCCGCCCGAGCGATCGTGCAGCGTCACGGACGTGCCGTTCGGGCTCGTGAGGATCAGCCGCAGGTCGCCCTGGTAGGAGTGCGTGATGTCCATGTCCACGTCGACGTCGCCGATGCAGTAGCTGTCGCCCACCGTGATCGTGCTGTTGAAGCTGGAATTGTCGGCGATGCCGATCGGCGTGTCGATCGAGGCGTAGACGAAGCGCCCGACGTCGAGCGTCACGCTGCGCGTCTCCATGCTTCCGTTGTCGAGGTTCTCGAACGTGACCGAGCCGTTGTACAGCCCGGCCGGCAGCGCCCCCGCGACGCCGTTGTCGATCCCGACCGTCACGTCGGCGAAATCGCCTGTGGTGCTCAGGTTCACCAGCGATGTGCTGACGTTGATCCACGGGTCGGACGCCGTGACCGACACCGAGACCGGCGTCGGGCGTGCGCTCGTGACCGTGTAGACCTCAGAGACGGTGAACGGGCCGCCCACCGGCCCGCCGCCCGTCAGGTCGTTCGCCGGCGTGACGTTCACCACCGTCTGACCCACCTCCACCGTGTGCGTCCGCTGCGCCTGGATCACGTTGGTCGTGTCGTCCACGACCACGAGCCCGGCGTAGACGCCCGCGGGGAGCCCCGCCGTCGCCGCCGAGAGCGACACCGTGAACATCGCGTTCCCCCCGCCCGGGATCGTTCCCGCCAGCGGCGACGTCCCACCGTCGAGCAGCAGCAGCCCCTGCGGGTCGATCAGACTCACCGTGTAGTCCAGCGGATCGCCCGTCGGGTTGGTGATCGAGTAGTTCACCGGGTCGTCGGAGAACGGGCCGCCCACCGCGCCGAAGTGCAGCGTGTCGCCGGGCGGCGTCACCTGCGCACCGAGGAACGGGATGAAGTTCTCGAAGTGTGTCGTGAGGCTGGATTCTTCCGAACCGCTCGAGTCCGGCAGCACGTTTGACTCCGTGCACCCCCCGCCGTCGACAAAGTCCGTCGCCCCGCGCACGAGGATGCCCGCGACCTCGTAGGTGTCCGTGTTGACCACCATCGAGCCCGAGTTGCCCCCGTAGGTATCCAGGTTCGCCACGAAGTACCCGTCGCCCCCGACCACGGAGATCAGATTCGCCCCGCCGGCCAGCTTCTTCGGCAGCACCGTCGGGTGCCCGATCACCGTCAACGGCGTGCCGACCGCCGGCGCCGTGCCGCGCATGATCGGCACCGGGTTCCGACCCACCACCGGGCGGTCCACCTGCGTGATGCAGTGGTCGTAGTCGCCCGACTGCTCGCGGTCGATGATCCCGGTGATCCAGTACACGTCGTCCGCGGGCACGATCGTCGGCGCGCTGCCACCCATTGTGTCGATCTCGAAGTTGAACAGGTACCCCCACGTGCCGATGTCGCCGGAGTCGATGCAGTGCCCCGCCGTCACGATGATGTCGCCTCCGACGAACCACCCCGAGCAGTTGCCGACCTGCGGCTGACCCGCGAACGGCTCGCCCGGGCACAGCGGCTGACCCGACTGGCTCGTCCACGGCGTCGAGTGAACCGTGTAGGTCCCGTCACCGTTATCGGTCACCTCGCTGTGGGTCACCACCACACACGCCGCCTCCGACATCTCCCGCAGGACCGGGTCGGTCTCCTGCCACACCTCGATGCGGTCGTCGGCGCCGTAGATGACCCGGTCGCTCGGGCCGTCCCAACGAGTCTGCTCGTACATCCAGTCCGTCCAAGCCCGCCTTGCTTCCAGCGAGCCCGGCTCCTTCGTCGATGTCACGACCAGATGTTTCGGCAGCTTGGCCGCGCTCGCGTCCGTCGCGACCAGACCGATCGCGCCGGCCGACACAACGACCGCTACCCCACGAACCCATGCATGTTCCATTGCGCACCTCTCCCCGACCCGACCGGATCGGATGATCCCTTCAACGTCCAACGGTCGTCGCACGTGCACTACGCGACAGATCGACCCCGAGCGGACCTTCCCAGCCTACCGAACCCCACCAGCCGGCTCAATCCCGCTCCGGACCGGCGAGGGTGGTTTCGGGGCCGGCACGGGGCATTCACCCCTGCGCCTACCCATGCCGGACCCCGTCAGCCGGTTCTCGGACGTTCCTCCGCCGGGATTTAGACATCACGGTCTGGCTCCGCCCCGCCCGTAGGAGCGCCCCACGCGGGTCGCACCGGGGAATCCCCGTATTCGGGGCCCCGGCGGCGGTCGTCGCCTGAACCGACAGCCACGCCGTGCGTAACGCCTCCCCGGAGGAAACGAGATGCGCACGATCTGGCTGGTGGCCTTATTGGTTGCCCCGGTGGCGTACGGCGCCATCGGCACCGATCTCCCCGCCCCCCCTCAGTTCGATGAGGTCGTTGTTGACCAGGGCATGGCCGGCGACTGCAAAATGGTCGGCGATATCGACGGCGACGGACTCGACGACGCTGTCGTCGGCGGCGGGCTCACCGAAGGGCTCGTCTGGTACCGCTGGCCCGACTGGCGCAGGACCGTCATCGCCGTCCCGAACGTCGAGTTCACCACCGACGCCGCACTCGGCGATGTTGACGCCGACGGCGACCTCGACATCGTCGTCCCCGACGGGCCCGACGGCGCCAACCTGCTCTGGTTCGAGAACCCGCTCCCCGCCGGAGACCCCGGGTACTACTCGTGGACACGCCACGTCGTCGGGTCGCTCGGCTACTGGGGGAAGGACGTCGAACTCGCGGACTTCGACCACGACGGATCACTGGACATCGGCACACGCACCGAGACCATGCTCTACGTCTTCTTCGGCAACGGCGGCTCGTCGTGGACGCAGCGCACGATCCGCTCCGACCTCAACGGCGAGGGGATGATCAGCGGTGACGTCGATCGTGACGGCGACGCCGACCTCATCGGCGCCGGCTTCTGGCTCGAGAACCCCGAGCCCGCCGGCAACGCACGCGCCGACGCCTGGCCCTCGACCACCATCGTCCCGGACCTCTACAACACCATCAAGGCCCTCGTCACCGACATCGACGCCGACGGCGTCAGCGACGTGCTCTTCTCATGCTCCGAGGGCACCGGCGACGTGCTCCGCTGCGAACCCACCACCGGCAACCCGCACGGCGCCTGGACCGTCAGCGTCATCGTGCCCGACCTCAACCGCTGCCACACCCTCCAGGCAGCCGACGTCGATGTCGACGGCGACATGGATATCGTGCTCGGGCAGATGCACACCTCCACGACCCGCGAACTCGCCGTCTATGTCAACAACGACGGCGTCGGCGGATCGTGGACCAAGGACATCATCGACACCACCGGCGTGCACAACGCGGTCGTCGCTGACTTCGGCGCCGACGGTGTCCCCGACATCTTCGGCTGCAACTGGACCGGCAACCCGCCCGTCCGCTTCTGGCACAACGACACCAGCCCTGTCTGCCCGGCCGATCTCACCACCACCAACGCCTCGGCCGAAGACCCCGCCTACGGGCAGCCCGACGGGCAGGTCACCGCCGCCGACATCCAGTACTACGCCAACCTCTGGGTGGTCGAAGACCCGCAAGCCGATCTGACCACGCAGAACGCCGCGCAGGGAGACCCCGCCTACGGGCAGCCCGACGGCGCGGTTACGGCGATCGATCTTCAGTACTACGTCAACGCCTGGGTCGCGGGGTGCCCCTGATTCACTGACGACGGCGCGACATCCCCGCCACCCCGATCCCGAGCACGCCGAGAACGCCGGGCGCAGGCACGAACTCGACCACGTACCCGGGCGCCGGGTGATCCACCGGCGCGTCGTTCCAGCGCCCCAGCGGGTAATTGCCGTTCCACTCGGGCAACCACCAGTCGGCACGCCACAGTTGGAGCACGTCCTCGCCGTTCGGGCCCGAGTCGTTCGGCTCGTGGGAGTTCGGCGTCCAGTTCGTGTAGCCCCACTCCTCGCCGGTCACCCACCGCCACCCCGCGGCCGGGTCGTCCTCGGGCGCCGAATCGAAGTCCTGGTACCCACCGAGCCAGTACATGTCGATCGCCGCCTGCTCGAAGTGATCGACGACGAACCGGCTCTCCTCGTCGCTGGTGATCGTCGCGAGGTGCCCCGCGACGCCGTTGTACGTCCACTCCTCGGCCGCGGCTCGTGCACGCTGCCACGGAATGTGCCCGGGGACCTCAACCTGGGCGTAGTAATGCCCATTGTCGGGGTTGTAGACCGCGTCCTCGATGATGCTGCCCAACGCCGACCCCGAGACCACCGCGAGCACGCCGACCGACGCGACGAGATTCCGATACCGCATCTGTGATTCCCTCCGCGCAGACCAGCGCTGTGCCCGCATACTGCCACGGCGAGAGCCCGTGGCAAAGCGCCGACCGCGTCCCCGCCGCACAGTGCCCGGCCCCGGGGCATCACAGACCAACCCGCACGTCCGATCACGCACCTCGCCCGTCCGTATACTCGCGCCGCGATGCCAGCCGCCCGCGCAATGCTCGACCTCGCCGAACGCGCGTGCGCACGCGTCGGGATCCCGCTGCTCGAACGCCGGGCCCGCGACGTCACCGTCGCGTGCGCCCAACGCCCCGCGATCGTCCTCGCCCCCCACCCCGACGACGAGACGCTCGGGTGCGGAGCGGCCATCTGCCGCAAGCTCGACGCCGGCTCGCGCGTCGCCGTCGTCCTCGCGACCGACGGGCGCCACTCGCACCATTCGGCGCGACTCGGCCCCGACGAGCTGGTCGGCAAGCGGATGGCTGAATTCCGCGAGGCGTGCGCACGACTCGGCGTCCCCGAGCACGACCTGCACCTGCTCGGATACGAGGACGGCACGCTCGACGATCGCACCGACTCCCTGACCGACGAGGTCGCCGCGCTGATCGCGCGCTACGACCCCGCCGAGCTGCTGGTCCCCGACGCCACCGACGGGCACCCCGACCACCGCGCCCTGCACGACGCCACACTGGCCGCGGCCCGCCGGACCGGATTCCCCGGTCACGTCTTCGCCTACCCGGTCTGGTTCTGGACGATCAAGGCGTACCTGCGCGGGCATCGCCCGGGCCCGATCTCGGCCCCGCTCGCGTTGGCGAGGCTGCTCGCCGCGCCCCTGCGTGGGCACCCGGTCTCGGTCTCGACCGACGGGCTGCTCGACCGCAAGCGTCACGCGATCGACGCGTACGCCTCGCAGCTCCGCGCCCCGCCCGACGAACCGGGGTGGGCTGTGATCCCCGAGCGTCTGCTCGCCCGCTTCCTGCGCCCCAAGGAGCTGTACTTCCCGACCGAGGAGAGCCCGTGAGCGCACGCACGATTCTGCACACGCTGCCCGACCTGCGCCTCGGCGGCGGGCAGCTCGTGCTGCTCGGCAACGTCGAGCACGCGGAACGCTACCGGCACGTCGTGTGCGCGCTGCGCGATGGGGGCGATCTGGGCGAGCGCTTCCGGGCCGCTGGCGCCGAGGTCGTCCGCCTCGGCGCGGGCGGACCGGCAAGCTGGCCGGGCGCGGTCCGGCGGCTCGCCGCGTTGGCGCGCGACGCCGACATCGTTCATACAAACAACACGGCGATCGATCGGCTCCTGGGCCAGACGGCCGCCGCGCGTGCGCACAAACCAGCGGTCAACACTCTGCACTGGGCTCTGCCCGCACGCCGGCGCGGCGGCGCGGGGTCGATGGTCGAGCGGGCACGCGACACGATCGCCAGGCGGGTTGCTCGCCGCTGCGTGCGCCGGTTCGTCGCCGTCTCCGAGATCGTCCGCGAGAGCTGGGCGGGGTGGGTCACCTCGCTCGGGCTTCCCGAATCGGCGATCACCACCATCCACCCCGGGCTCGATCTCACGCGGTTCGGGGTCGCCGACGAAACGCTCGAAGCCGTGCGCACGGAGCTGTCGCTCGGCGGACGCGGCCCGGTCCTGATCAACGTCGCGCGCCTCGACCCCGGCAAGCGGCAGATCGACCTGCTCGCGATGATGCCGCGCGTGGTCGAGCGGTACCCCGAGGCGGTCCTGCTGATCGTTGGCGACGGCGAGGAGCGATCGAAGCTCGGGGGCGTGATCGCCGAGGCGGGGTTGGGCGGGTCGATCAAGCTCGTCGGGCGGCGGGACGACGTGCCGGAGTTGCTCCGTTTGAGCGACCTGTTCGTGTTCACCTCGTTCTCGGAGAGCTTCGGGCTGGTGATCACCGAGGCGATGGCGGCGTCGCTGCCGGTGGCCGCCTATGCGCTCCCCGCGTTCGAGGAGATCGTTGTCCGCGGCACGACCGGCGAGCTGGTGGACGACAAGCGCCCGGACGCGCTGGGCGAAGCGGTGCTCGGTGTGCTCGACGACCCCTCGCGCGCGCGCGCGATGGGCGCCGCCGGTCGTGCGCGGGTCGAAGAGAAGTTCGAGATCACCCGTGCGGTGCGCGCGCTCGAAGGCGTGTACGACGATGTGTTGGGCTGACCCGTAGTACCCGTACCGCAGCCGGTCTTCCGATCAGTAGCACGAGGGGAGCTGCTCGGGTTCTGCGTTCACATCCACGACGGCGCACGACGCGACGGTAGTGTCGTCGGCTAGCGGCAGGTTGTCGGCGTGGGCGTGCATCGCCGCGAGCAGCGCATCGACATCACCCTGCGGGGTATGCGCCTCGCCCAGCGCCGCCAGCGCCCGCCCGACGCCGAACTGTTCGCCCTCCCGCGAGGGCTGCTCGACGACGCCGTCGCTGAACATCACGACGCGGTCGCCGGTCGCGAGGGCGATGGTCTCGGAGGGGTATGGGAACTCAGGGTCGATGCCGATGGGGGGCCCGCCGGCCGACCGGAGCGTGCGCGGCGCGGCCCCGGCGGGGCAGAAGATGACGTGCCCGTGCCCGGCGTCTACGACCTGCGCCGTGCCGGCCGCGGGGTCGAAGATCGCGAGCCACAGCGTGATGAAGCTCCGCGCCGCCGAGCGGTCGCAGACATAGCGGTTGGCCTCGCGGATCGCCTCGGCGGGGTCGTCGTAGCGGGTAAGTGCGGCGTGGAGGCACGACTGGGCCGCGGCCATGAGCAGCGACGCGCCGACGCCCTTGCCGGTCACGTCGCCGAGGAAGGCCGCGACGCGACCGTCGGGGAGCGGGACGACGTCGAAGAGGTCGCCGGCGACGATGACGCCGGGCTCCATGATGCAGGCGTAGTCGATGCCGCCGACGCGGGCGCTGGTCGGGGGGAGGAGGAGGCGCTGGGCCTCGCGCGCGGCCTGGAGCTGGGCGTTGGCGGCGGCGTTGCGTCGCTCGGCCTCGGCCCGCTTGGCGCTCGACCACGCCAGCCCGAGCAGGTGCGCGACCGTGCCGCAAAACTCGCGTGCCTCGTCACGCAGGCGCGCGTGCGGGTCGATCGAATCGACGTAGAGCATCGCGGCGATGTCGGTACCGAGCTGGACGGGTGCGCACACCGCCGCCTGAAGCCCCATCTGCGCGATGCTCTCGCCGGTGACGGGCACCTCGCCGCCGGCGAGGGAGGCGACCTTGCCCGACGCCGCGGCGCGGATGAGCGAGCGGCTGAACCCGCGGGTCGCGGGCGTGACGCCGGGGCGGAGGCGCGAGTCCATCACCTCGACCTGCTCGTCGGAGCCAAGCGGTCGGACCAGCGCGGCGCGCTCGAGGCGGGTGCCCGCCAGCGCCGCGTCGAGGACAGCCTCGGCCAGCGCATCGGCGCCCTCGGCGTTGCCCAGCTCGGCCGTGCACCGCATCAGCAGGTCGAGCAGCTCCTGCGTATGCGAAGCGGCGCCGAGGGACTCGGTCGTGACCACCGATCCGCCGACGGTGTCGTCCATCGTCAGGCTCAGTTCACGCTCGGTCTCGCCGAGCCCGACGCGGAAGGTCCACGGCCAGATGCGGACGAGGTCGCCGTCGTCGAGCGGACGGGCGACCCACGCCTTGAGCTCCTCGCCGTTGACCGCCGTCCCGTGGCGCGAGTCGAGGTCGGTGATGAACCAGGCGTCGTCCTGTTGCTGGAAAATGGCGTGGGAGCGTGAGACGGCCTTGTGGTCGAGGTGCAGGGCGCTCGTGGGCGAGCGTCCGAGCCCGAACGCGGTGCGTTCGCCTGAGCAGAACGGCTCGGCGTACGGGCCCGCGACGGGGTCGAGGCGGATCTCGTGGGGCTCGCTCACGGGGGCACTGTACCGCTGCGGGGCGACGGGCGGGGAGTTAGCATCCGTCCATGCGACGACTGACGTGGCTGATCGCGGCGGCGTGTGTGGGACTGTCCGTGCTGCCGGGGCGTGCCCAGAACACCCCCGCCCCCGAAACCCAGGAACAGCCCGCCGAGCCGGCGGCGCCGGCGGTTGACCCGCGTTTCGAGTCACCGGCGGCGACGATGCAGACGTTCCTCGACGCGATGAACGCGCGGGGGAGGGCAGAGTCGCGGGCCGACCGCGACCGGGCAACATCGGACGCGGTCGCGTGCCTGGAGCTGAGCGGCGCGGTCACAGGGGCCGGGCTCGGGCAGGACTACGCCGTCCAGCTGTATCAGTTCCTCAACAAGCTCGGCTTGATCCGGTCCGCGGCGTTGCTGCACAGCCCCGGCACCGACGACCCGACCCGTGCCGTGGTCTTCCCGAACTTCTCGATCATCGAGGCGCGAGGGGCGAACCGCCGATCGGCGCGGTCAGCGTACGACCTCGTCGTCAGCTACGTACCGGACGGCGCGAAGATCGAGCTCGTCCGCACCGGCACCGGAGAATGGAAGTTCCCCGCGACGAGCCTGGAACGCCTGCCCGATCTACTCGACAGCACCGAGCGACTCCCTGACCTCGTGGAGGGAGACGTCACGCCAACGCTCTCGCAGCGCGTTCGCGGCATGGTCCCGCGGAGCTTGCGCGGCAACCGCGTGTTCGGGCTCGAGCCTTGGCAGTGGATCGGGTTGCTGGTGGTCATCGGCGTTGGGCTGGTGCTCGACACGATCGTGCGGACGGTGCTGGGGACGATCTGGCGTCGGGTGATGCGCCGGCGCGAGCGCGAGCCCGACTCCGACCTGCTCAAGCGGGCCGTCCGCCCGTTCGGACTGCTGGTCGCGGCGGTGCTGTGGTTCTTCGCGTTGCGCCTGCTCGGGCTGCCGCCGGGGGCACTCGTCGTGCTGTTGGCGGCCGTGCGCGTGTTCCTCATGCTCGCCGCGGTCTGGGCGGCCTACCGCGTGACCGACCTGGGGTGCGAGTACCTCGGCGGGATGGCAGACCGCACCGAGACCAAGTTCGACGACCTGCTCGTCCCGCTCGTCCGCAAGACGATCAAGGTCTTTGTCACCGCCGCGGGCGTCATCTACATCGCCAACGCCTTTGATATCGAGATCCTCCCGCTGCTGACGGGGCTGGGGATCGGCGGGCTCGCGTTCGCGTTCGCGGCCAAGGACACGATCGAGAACTTCTTCGGCTCGGTCGCGGTGATCCTCGACCGCCCGTTCGAGGTCGGCGACTGGGTCGTCATCGACGACGTCGAGGGCACGGTCGAATCGCTCGGCATCCGCTCGACGCGGATCCGCACGTTCTACAACTCGCTGGTCAGCGTGCCCAACGCGACGCTGGTTCGGGCCCGCGTGGACAACTACGGGCGGCGCCGATTCCGGCGGTTCAAGACCCACGTCGGCGTGACCTACGACACGCCGCCGGAGAAGATCGAGGCGTTCTGCTCTGGGATCCGCGAGATCATCCGGCTGCACCCTTACACCCGGAAGGACTACTACCACGTGTGGCTCAACGGGTGGGGCGCGTCGAGCCTCGACGTTCTGGTCTACATGTTCCACGAGTGCCCGGACTGGGCGACCGAGCTGCGCGAGCGTCACCGCTTCATGCTCGACGTGATGCGCCTGGCCGACCGGCTCGGCGTCAGCTTCGCCTTCCCGACGCAGACGCTGCACCTCTACCAAGAGGAGCACGGGGTCGAGCACACACCGGCTGACGCCCCCGGCACCGAGGGTGAGGCACGGGCGCAGGGTGAGGGGCACGCCGCGGCCCGCGCCGTGACGGCCGATCAACCGTGGAGGCGTGAGCGTCCGGGCGCGGTGAGTTTCGCCGCCCCGTCACAGGATCTGGAGGCGGGCATGGATGAGGCCGAGAGCTAGCCGTTGTTTGACGGAGCCTCCGTGCCACTCATCCGTCTTCGGATCAGTGCTCCCACCTCTTCCACCCCTTCCAAGACACTGATCGGAGGACCGATCAGTGCCACGGGTTCACGGTATCTCGGTCCGTTGATCGGAGCTTAACCGTGAAGCGGCCTCCGCTCCGCCCCGCACTCCGGGCAGCGAGTGTCGTCTTCGCTCAGCCCCTCGAGCCGGTACCCGCAGCGGTGGCAGACGTCGAAGCCCCGCGCGCGCAGCTCGGCGTAGATGCACGACGCGAAGCGGAACCGGCGCAGCAGGTAGAACAGTACGCCGAGCAGCGCAATGTAGAACGCCAGCCCGCCGACCGAGTAGTAGTAGCTCTTGCCGCCGAACCACTCAGCAGCGACGTCGGGCACGAACATGAACAGCATCAATGCTGTACCGGTCCCGACCCCGTAGATTGACATGTTGGTGCGGTCGCTCATCCACCGCTTCCACGCCGCCCGCCCGATCTCGCGGCGCTCGGCCGGCGTGAGGTCGAGATCGGAGTCGATCAGTGAAGCCGCCGTAAAGTCCATCAGGTGATTCTACGGAAACGGGCGGCAGCTCTTCCGGTCAGGCCGCGAACATCGCCTCGATGAAGCTCTCGGGGTCGAACGGCTCGACGTCGTCGGGGGTCTCGCCGACGCCGACGAACTTGACGGGGATACTGGTGGCCTCGCGGACGGCGACGACGATGCCGCCGCGGGCGGTGCCGTCGAGCTTGGCGAGGAAGATGCCGGTGACGCCGGCGGCGCGGTCGAACTCCTGCGCCTGGCGCAGGGCGTTCTGCCCGCTGGTCGCGTCGAGCACGAGCAGCACCTCGTGCGGGGCACCCTCGATGCGCTTGCCCGCGACCGAGCGGATCTTCTCGAGCTGGCGCATCAACGGGTCCTGCGTGTGGAGCCGCCCGGCCGTGTCGAGGATGACAACGTCCACGGCGCGGGTGACGGCGGCCGAGCAGGCGTCGAAGGCGACGGCCGCGGGGTCGCCCCCCTGCTGCCCCTTGACGACATCGACGCCGAGGCGCTCGGACCAGATCTCGAGCTGCCGGACGGCGCCGGCGCGGAACGTGTCGCACGCGCCGAGGAGGACGGAGCGTCCGTCGTCGCGCAGGGCCTTGCACAGCTTGGCGATGCTGGTGGTCTTGCCGACGCCGTTGACGCCGGTGACGAGGATGACCGTGGGCCCCGACTCGGCGAGGTGGAGGCGGCGATCGGCCTCGGGCCACATCGCCTTCATCTCGCGCTTGAGGTGTTCGATGACGTCGTCGCCGCGGGTGAGGGTGCCGCCCTTGCGGTCGGCGCGGATCGACTCGATGAGGCGCCGGGTGGTCGTGACGCCGACGTCGCCCTGGATCAGCGTCTTCTCGATCTCGGCGATGAGCGCATCGTCGAGGTCGCGCCCGGAGAGCACCGAGCGGAGCTGCCCGACGAACGTCTCGCGCGTGCGCCCGAGCCCCTTCTTCAGCTTCGAGATGACGGACTTGAAGAGTGCCACGGGAAAACCTCAAAGCTCAAAGCGAGAAACTCAAATCAGGATTGGATGCCATGCTCCGGGGCCGGGGTCTCTCTTTCCCGTTGCCTATTGCCCACTGCCCATTGCCTCTCTGAGCACCCTCTTCAGCACCTTGTCGAGCAGCGCGTTGACGAACGCGGGCGATTTGTCGGTGCCGAACGCCTTGGCCAGCTCGACCGCCTCGTTGACCGCGATCTTGGGATCGACCCGCCCGGTGGTGATCTCGAAGTGGGCGAGCCGGAGGACGGCGCGGTCGAGGGCGGCCTGACGGTGCGCCGGCCAATCCGGCGCCAGCGTCAGCATCTCGGCGTCGGCAGCCTTGTGCGCACGGAACGCCCCGAGCCCGAGCTCGACGGCCTTCTCGATCTCGGGCTTGCGGAACTCGCCGTCAACGGCGACCGGCCCCTCGTCGGCCAGCGCGGCCGGGTCCTCGACCGACGCGCGGATCGACTCGAGGTCGCCCTCCCCGCGCGCGTCGAGCTGGTAGAGCACGAGCAGCGCGAGGCGGCGGACGTCACGGGGCATCGCCATCAGCCCTGCCCCGCCTTGTCGTGGGTCGGGGCGCTCGCGCGCGGAATCGAGGCGAGGTCGCCCGAACCCGCAGCGTCGGAGACCGCGTCGAGCGCGGCGATCGCGTCGAGGACAGCGTATATCGCGTCGGCGCCCTTGTTGCCTTTGTCGCCGCCGGCGCGGGCGCGGGCCTGGTCGGCGTTGTCACAGGTGAGCACGCCGAACCCGACGGGCACACCGGTCGAGGTGGCGACGTGCATGAGCCCCTGCGAGACGGCCGCGTTGATGTGCCGGTCGTGCGAGGTCTCGCCCTTGATCACGCACCCGAGGGCGACCACGCCTCGGACCATGCCGCTCTCGGCGACGCCCTGGGCGATGACGGGCAACTCGAAGGCCCCCGGAGCGTCGATGACGGCGAGG
>Ga0210086_1000979_pt1 | contig 15247 bp, 14 predicted proteins | sample China_Galinas_PW_3_FD_184867 | JGI IMG/M metagenome (GOLD analysis project Ga0210086, IMG submission 184867) | Wetland microbial communities from San Francisco Bay, California, USA, that impact long-term carbon sequestration - China_Galinas_PWB_D2... | ecosystem: Environmental > Aquatic > Marine... | reverse complement strand
CGTCACGCTGGTGGCCAGGATCAATTCGCGTAATTCGCGGGTGCCGATTACAGTAATGGCACGGGAGATGGTGTCGATTTGCGAGGGGAAGCCGTAGAAGACGCTGTTGGCAATTTTCAACAGGCGGGCGCTGAGTGCGGTGTCATTGCTGATAACGCGACCGATATCCGCTGCCGAATGGTGCGGGCTGTCGATCATTTCATTGATCTTTAAGAATATTTCGGGTAACGAAGCGATTTCGATCGCGCCGGCAACCAACTCCCTCGGGCTGATGGTCATGCTCTTCCCCTCACGCTTGGTGTAAGCTTCTCGCTTGTGACCCTGGCTGTCCACAGGCAGTAATCGTTATATAACGGACACTTTTCCCTGGTCTGAAGTCAAATTAGCTTAATCTCCCGCCTAATAAGGCTTTGTCGCGACACTTTCCGGATGCCGCGCATCTCTTGAATCTACGACCTTTGAGGGGGAGCGATCAAGCCTTTTATCATGGATCACGGGATAGGATCGCGTTTGCGCGATAAGGATCAACATGATGGCTAAACAACAACACATACGTCTCTCCATATCCGGCATGAGTTGCGCAGGGTGTGTGGCTACGGTGGAAGGCGCCTTGCGGGCGGTGCCCGGCGTGACGGAAGCCAGTGTGAATTTTGCCGAGCATACTGCGGATGTCTCCGGCAGGGTGCCGTCGCAGACCCTGCTGGCGGCGGTCAAGGCGGCGGGCTATGAGGCGGCGGAATTGAAGGGGAGCGAGGATGAGGCGGTGAAAGAGGCCGCCGAAATGGCCCATTACCGGCGCTTGTTGCGCAAGACCGCGGTGGCGGCCATCGTCGGGATACCCCTGTTTGTGGCGGGCTTGGCGGGAATATTACCGTCCATGGCCACAGTGGATGGTCGCGGATTTTGGCTGGCGGCGGGGGTGGCGACGGCGTTGGTCATGGCCTATGCCGGCGGCCATTTTTTTGTCGGGGCCTGGAAGGCGCTCAAGATTCATAACGCCAATATGGACACCCTTATCGCCGTGGGGACGGGTTCGGCGTGGGTGTATTCAATGACGGTAGCCCTATTCCCGGAGCGGGTTCCCAGTTTGGCGCAACATGCCTATTTCGAAGCGGCAGCGGTGATTATCGCCCTGATCAATCTCGGTCAGGCCCTGGAGATGCGCGCCCGCGGTCGCACCTCGGAGGCCATTCGCAGTTTGATCGGCCTGCAGCCCAAGACGGCGCGGGTAGTACGTGACGGACAAGAGCGGGACGTGCCCATCGCCGAGGTCGGCCTGGACGAGACCCTGCGGGTGAGACCGGGCGAACGCCTGCCGGTGGATGGGGTGGTCATCGAAGGTCGTTCCAATGTCGATGAATCCATGCTCAGTGGGGAAGCGCTGCCGATGGAAAAGAATGTGGGGGACGAGGTAGTGGGCGGCACTATCAATGTCTCCGGTAGCTTCCTCTACCAGGCCAAGCGCATCGGCAAGGATACGGTATTGGCGCAGATCATCGAGATGGTGCGCAGGGCGCAAAGCGCCAAGCCGGCCATCGGTCGTCTCGCCGATCGAGTGGCGGCGGTGTTCGTCCCCAGCGTGATGATCGTGGCGGTGATTACCTTTCTGCTCTGGTATAACTTCGGCCCGCAGCCGGTGGTGAGTTTTGCCATCGTGACTACCATGACGGTGTTGATCATTGCCTGTCCCTGTGCGCTGGGCCTGGCCACCCCCATATCCATCATGGTGGGCGTGGGCAAGGCGGCAGAGTACGGCATCTTGATTCGTAACGGCGACGCACTGCAGCAGGCGGGGAAGCTCACCGCTGTGGTTCTGGATAAGACCGGTACCGTAACCGAGGGTCGGCCGGCAGTGACTCACATGATCACCGTAAACAATTGGGACGAGAAAGAGCTGCTGCGCATCGCCGCCAGCGTGGAGACCGGTTCCGAACATCCTTTAGCCGCGGCGGTGGTGGAAGCGGCCCGCATGCAGCATATAGAGACGGTGGTGTGCGATGCATTTAAGGCGGTGGCGGGTCGCGGCGTGCAGGCGGGGGTCGCCGGAAAAACGGTGTTGTTCGGTAATCGCAGCTGGATGGAAGATAATCACGTGCCGCTCGGGGACTTGCCCGCTCAGGCGGAGAGCCTGGCGCGCGAGGCACAGACACCCATGTATCTGGCCGTAGACGGCGAGCCCGCCGGCTTGATAGCGGTGGCCGATCCCGTCAAGGCCGATTCCACGCCCGCAATCCAGCGTTTGCATGCCCTGGGCCTGAAGGTGGTCATGATCAGCGGTGATCACCGCGTCACCGCCGAGGCCGTGGCGCGCCAGGTGGGTGCGGATGAGGTGATCGCCGAGGTCCTTCCCCAGGATAAGGCCGACAAGGTGGCGGCATTGCAGGCGCGCGGCGAGGTCGTGGCCATGGTGGGCGACGGCATCAACGATGCGCCGGCCCTGGCGCAGGCGGATGTGGGTTATGCCATCGGCACCGGCACCGACGTCGCCATCGAGAGCGCTGACGTTACCTTGATGCGCGGTTCCTTGCACGGTGTGGCGGATGCCATCGCCATTTCCCGGGCGAGCGTGCGCAACATCAAGCAGAATCTGTTCGGTGCCTTTATCTACAATGTTCTGGGTATTCCGGTGGCGGCGGGGGCGCTCTATCCGCTGTTCGGCGTGCTGCTCAATCCCATGATCGCCGGGGCGGCCATGGCCATGTCTTCGGTCACGGTGGTGTCCAATGCCAATCGCCTGCGGTGGTTCAAGGTGCGCGAGAACGGATGATGGATACCATTGCCGTCAATGTTGCGGGGCTTGCCGTTATCGGCTGCATTGTGTGGTGGTTCTGGTTGTCCCGTCCCGCCGCCCGTCGGCAGGATGCTATCCCGATCACCATCGTCGCCGAGGACGGGGTGTATTCCCCCGCGCATATCGAGGTCGCTCGGGATCGACCCATCGTCTTACGCTTTCTGCGCAAAGATCCCAGTCCCTGCGCCGCCAAGGTGATCTTTACGGGTTTGGGGATCAGTGCGGATCTGGCGGTGGGCGAGGAGCAAGAAGTGCATCTCAATCCACTGCAACCCGGTGAATATGAGTTTGTGTGTGAGATGCATATGTATAGAGGGGTCTTGTCGGTGAAATAATCGGATTGCGGCGCTGGCGTAGACAGGGCGGTTGAAAGGAGCGAGATGTGAGCTGGTGGGGAAAGGCGTTGGGAGGGGCCTTTGGCTTCCTGCTGGGTGGGCCCTTGGGGGCTTTGCTGGGGGCGGCGTTGGGGCATCATTTGGACCAAAAGGCCGCCACCGGTCTGCTCGGCGGCGGGGGAATGGATGTCGGTTCCCAGCAGCGGGTGCAGGCGGTGTTTTTCATGGCGACCTTCTCAGTGATGGGGCATGTGGCCAAGGCCGACGGCCGGGTCAGCGAAGATGAGATCGAGACCGCCCGCACCGTGATGGCGCGCCTGGGGTTGAACCAGCAATTAAGGCAGGCGGCGATGCGCTTGTTTACACAAGGTAAGCAGGACGATTTTCCCTTGGATGAGGTCTTGCAGCAATTCAAACAGGAATGTCAGCGGCGCCGCACCTTGTTGCAGTTGTTCATGGAATTTCTGCTCATGGCCGCCTATGCCGACGGGGTGATGCACGCTGCGGAGCGCCGCTTATTGTTACACGTCAATAGTCAATTGGGATTCAGCGCCGTCGAGTACGCGCGTTTGGAAGCCATGGTTCGGGCCGGGCGCCATTTTGAACAGGGACAGCGGCCGCGGGCGCAAAGCGCCCGGGTGTCATTGGCGGATGCTTACGCGGTCCTTAATGTTTCACCGCAGGCGAGTGATGAACAGATCAAGAAGGCTTACCGGCGTTTGTTGAGTCAACATCATCCCGATAAATTGGTGGCGAAGGGCCTGCCGGAAGAGATGATGAAACTCGCCTCGGAACGCACGCATCAAATCCGCTCAGCCTACGAGGCGATTCGTGAGAAACGCGGTTTCTGACAACATCTTAACTGTATTCAGAGGTTCTTTGTTCTACGTGTATGCGTGGTATGCGTTATAATCGGCTCCTATAACGGGTAGCGAAAAGACTAGGGTGCGGTTTATTGCTGGAATTATCACGGTGATGGACCATAGTTCTCGTCTTGAGTAATGGGTCGTTGGCTGTACGTGTGAGTGAGGAGTTCATGGCAATTTTAGCCAGCAGAAGACCTGTGATGACACTTTTTTCCAATGCAGCTTGTCCTCAGAGCCATCGCGTGCGCTTGGTGTTGGCGGAGAAAGGTATTGCCGTCGAAGTGGTGGAGGTGGGGGACGGGACCTTTGCCGAAGACCTGGTCGAGCTCAATCCCTATGGTTCGGTGCCGACGCTGGTCGATCGTGAACTGGTGTTATACAACACGCAAATCATCATGGAATATTTGGATGACCGCTATCCCCACCCGCCGTTGATGCCGGTGGATCCTGTGGAGCGGGCGCGGACCAAGCTCTACGTGTATCGCATGGAGCGCGATTGGTACAGCCTCTTGGACTGCTTTGTCACGGAGGATCAAGAGAAGACCGCGCAGGCACGCAATATCATTCGCGACGGCTTGACGGTGATAGCGCCGATATTTCAGCAAAAGCCGTTTTTCATGAGCGATGAGTTGACGCTCGCGGACTATACGCTGTTGCCGCTGTTATGGCGTCTGCCGCTCTACGATATCGCATTGCCCGCCGCGGCCGAGCCGGTGCTCAAATACGCGGAACGCCTCTTTGCCCGTACGGCCTTTAAACGCAGCATGACAGCCGCCGAACGGGAACTGCGCTCATTACCCGTGTAATTCGATCGGGCAAAGCATTTCCCTGGTAATTGATATCAATTTAAAGATGATAAAATCCTGCGCTCGTGCCGGACCGGGATAATCATTCGATATTCATATTCTCTAGGAGGGATGTCAAAATGAAATGGGATCGTTATGCGCTGGGATTTGCGATTCTTGCACTATCGTTCAACAGCTATGCTGAAGAAAACAACGGCCATCCTGCCGGACACTGGAGTTACGAGGGCGAGACCGGGCCGGCGCACTGGGCGGAATTATCCCAGGATTTCGTGACGTGCAAGACTGGCATTAAGCAGTCGCCCGTCGATGTGCGCGGTTCGATCAAGGCGCAATTACCTTCCTTGGAATTCAATTATCGCGGTGCGCCTTTAAAGGTCTCCAACAACGGCCACACCATTCAGGTGGATCAGAAGGGTGCCGGAAGCTTGAAGTTTCAGGGGCAGGAATATCAACTGCTGCAGTTTCACTTTCATACCCCCAGCGAGCACCATATCGCCGGTGAGGCCCGAGAAATGGAAGTGCATTTCGTCCATAAGAATGATCGGGGTCAACTGGCGGTGGTCGGTGTGATGATCAAGCCCGGCAAGGAAAATAAGGCGTTGCAGGCGGTGTGGGACAGCATGCCCGGGGAGATTCGTGAGGCGGAAGTCAAGGGTGCCCTTATCAACGCCGGAGATGTATTGCCCGCGGGCAAGCATTATCACCACTACATCGGTTCGCTGACCACGCCGCCTTGTTCCGAAGGGGTGCGCTGGATCGTTATGAACGAACCCATAGAGCTTTCGCAGGCCCAGATCGAGGCGTTTAAGGCGGTGTTTCCTCACAATGCGCGGCCGGTGCAAGGTTTGGAGGACCGTTTCCTGCTGGATAGCGATAGCGGCGATTAAATTATTAGCTACCGTCAGTGCCCCAATATCCAGTGGGGCATCTAAGCCGGATAAAGCCACCGTTCGCCTGCGTCGCGCGGTGGCTTTATCCTTCTTACCGGGGGCGGGCTGGATTATAATTGAGCCATTCCAGCCAATGCGTGGATGGCTATTCCGGCAGCTGCCGATAATCCGCTTTGGTATTTGATTTTCTTGAGAGGCCCGATCTTGCAAAAGATGACATCAAATCGACCCTACTTGATCCGGGCGTTTTACGACTGGATCGTCGCAAACGGCTTGACGCCCTACATCACGGTGGATGCCACGGTGGAGGGGGCGATCCTGCCTCAGCCGCATGTGCGCGACGGGCAGATAGTCTTGAACATCAGCCCGCGGGCCGTCCAGCACCTGCAGTTGGGTGACGAGGAGATCAGTTTCAGCGCCCGCTTCGCGGGCGTCGCGCTGCAAGTGATCGTCCCGCCGCGGGCGGTGGTGGCGATCTATGCCCGCGAAAACGGCGAGGGGATGCTGTTCGGCCAGGAAAAGGGCCGCGATGGCGGACCGCCCGAAGGTCCGAGCTCGCCTACCCCGGCCAAAGGCGGGAGACCGTCGTTGCGGGTGGTCAAGTAAGCGCTTAGCGCGGTCCCGGCGGTGGGAGCATTTTGTCGGGGTTGAGGATGCCTTGGGGGTCGAACAGCTCTTTGATGCCGCGCATCAATTCCAGGGCCGGCGCCGCAATCTCACGGTCGATAAAGTCCCGCTTTTCGATGCCGACCCCGTGTTCGCCGGACAGTGTGCCCTGGAGTTTCAATACCAGATCGAACACCCGCTCGAGGCAGCGCTCGGCGCGGTGCATTTCATCCGGGTCGTCGGGATTGACCAGGAGATTGACGTGAATGTTGCCGTTACCGGCGTGGCCGAAGTTGACGATGGTGATGGCGAACTCTTGAGACAATGCCTCCAGGCCGCCGATCAACTCCGCCATATGCGACACCGGGACCACCACGTCTTCATTGATCTTCTTCGGGGCGATGGTGCGCAGTGCCGGCGAGAGGGCCTTGCGCGTGGCCCACAGCGCGGCGGTCTCTTCGGCGGTTTGCGCCGCCGTGATATCGATCAGACCTTCGCCGCGGGCGGCGCTGCTGACACTGTCCACGGCGGCGGCGATGGCGGCGTGTTGACCGTCGACTTCTATCATTAACAGGGCGCCGGCCGTTTCCGGCAACGGTATCTGCGCATAGTCGCGGATCATGGCGATGGCGCGACCGTCGATGAATTCCAGGGCGCAGGGCGTCACTGACTGCGCCATGATGCGCGATACCGCGCGGGCGGCACTGTGCATATCGCGATAAACCGCCTGCAGCAGGCGTTTGGTTTCCGGTAGGGGTGTCAATTTCAAGGTCGCCTCGGTGATCACGGCGAGGGTGCCTTCCGAGCCGATGAGCAGCCGCGTCAAGTCATAGCCCACCACGCCCTTGGTGGTATAGACGCCGGTGCGAATCTCCGCGCCGCTGCCGGTGACGGCGCGCAGTCCCAGGGTGTTTTCCCGCGGCGTGCCGTATTTTACGGCGCGTGGTCCCGCGGAGTTATAGGCGAGATTGCCGCCCACCGTGCAGAAGGCCGCGCTGGTGGGGTCGGGCGGCCAGAAGAATCCACGGGCGGCGGCGGCCTCTTGTACTGCCTGGTTGGTGACGCCCGGTTGCACCACCATTACCCGATTGTCGACGTCGATATCCAGGATCTTGTCCATGCGCTCCAGCGCCAGCACCACACCGCCGCGCAGCGGAACGGTGGCGCCGGTGGTGCCGGTGCCGCGGCCGCGTGCCACCAGCGGTACGTGGTGTTCACGGCAAAGACCCACGACAGCCATCACCTGCTCGTGACTGGTCGCAAACGCCACCGCCTCCGGTGGGTTGTGGCGGCGACTGTTGTCGTAGCCGTAGGGCCAACAATCGGCGGGGTCGGTGAGGACATTGGCAGGGCCCAGGCTGTGGTGCAGTGCCGCTAAAAAATTTTGGTTCAACATAGGGTCAGGCGCAGACTTAATCCTGATATTCGAACAGTGCGATCACCCGGACCACGCCGTCTACGAAACGTGCCGTTTCCGTCGCGGCCTTCGCCTCCGCGTGACTGACCATGCCCAGCAAATAGACGGTACGGTTTTCGGTGATTACTTTTACATTGGTGGAGCTGACGTTTTTGTTACCCAGTAGTTTGGCCTTGATTTGCGCGGTTATCCAGGTATCCGTGGCGCGCGACTTCACCGTGGTGGGTTGCGCGACGACGATTTCGTTGTAGACCTTGCGCACCTTGTCAACATGACGTGCGATATCCACGGCGCGGTCGCGCATGGCGGCGGTGGGCGTCTCGCCGGTAAGCAGCACGACGTAATCAAAGCTGGTGATGTTGATATGGGCCTTCTTCCCCAGGTCATCGTCGCCAAAGATGGCGTTGCCGGTTTTAAGTTCAATGGTTTCGTCGTCGACGATGGTGCCGGCGCTGCGCCGGTCTACGGCGACCGCCGCGCCTGCGCCGCCGCCGGCGGCGACTACGCCGACACAGCCTTGGAGCTGAGTCAGGATCAACGCGGCGTTCATGATGATGAGTGCGTTACCAACCAGTCTGGATAAGGGCTTCACAGTTCACTCCTTAAAACATGCCGCTGCCGCAAGCCTTAGGCCTCAACGCCGAATGCATCGCGTATCCACTCAACCCGGTCTTCGCCGAGCGCGCTGTCAATGGCCACCACATCAAACCGGGCCGGCCGAGCAGCCATCCCGGGATGGGATTGTAGATAGTGCATGGCGGTCGCCGTCAACTTGGATTGTTTACGGTGATCGATAGTTTCGGCGCCGCCGGCGAAGCGGCGATTGCCTCGATAGCGCACTTCGATGAAGACCACGCAGCGGCCGTCGCGCATGATCAAGTCGATCTCCCCATGGCGACAGCGGTAATTGCGGTCGACAAGCGCCAGGCCGTGATTAATCAGGAAGCGACATGCCTGAGTTTCGGCGGCCTTCCCGCGTTCGCCTGGGAGGGTACGGCTCAGGTCCATTATGGCGCAGGGGTCGCGGTCTGCGGGAGCAGGCGCGGCAGTCCGCCAACGAAGCGCGCCCACAACAAGGTGCGACGGATGCGGTTATTGTTGTCCATGACCAGCCTGCCGGTGGCGCCGGGAAATTCCTGATAGGGTGAGGCGCGCAGCGCATCGAGATCGGGGATCAGCCGGTACGTGTCCACGCCCAAGGCATAAAGCCGTGCATATTGATCGACGGTTTCCGGCCACAATTGCCGGATCTTATCGTTAAGCGGAAATTGCTTGGGGGTCAGCAGCCAGGGGATATCGGTAAACATTACGCCGTCCAGATCTCGGTCCTTGGTCGCGTCGCGGCGACCGTCGAAAATGTGGGAAGTGGCGTAAACGGGGAGATCGCCTGCATATAAAAATTTCAGCTGCGGCGGAATCTGCCGGGCCTGGTGCGGAAACGCCGCCATGAAGATGAAATCGGCATCGTGGCGGGGCGACGGCTCAAAGTTGAAGCGGGTATGCAGGGTGGCACGCAGGGCCTTGGCGCGCGCTTCGCTGGCGTCGATATTCAACAAGTGGCGCAGCGGCTTGGAAAGATCCTCGGTATTGGCCGGATAGGTTTGCGATGCGGCCACTTTGCCTCCCAGTTGCTGCCAGTGTTCGGCAAAGGCGTGGAATATGCGGTTGCCCCAATCGCCTTCGGGGAAGATGGCCAAGCCCTGTTGATGGTCCTCCAGCCAAGCGCGTTCCGCCACCATGCGCGCCTCGTCTTCGGGCGCCAGTCCGAATTGGAAAAACTCCGCGGGCAAGGCATCGTTGCTGTCCGTGTAGTTCAGGACCAGGGTCGGGACGGTGATGATGTCGTGTTGGCGCAATAAGGCGGCGATGGTGTCCTTTTCCAGAGGGCCGACGATGAATTGCGCGCCGTCTTTGACGGCTTGGGCATAGATTTGCGCGATATCCGCGGTATTGGTGGTGTCATAGGTTTGAATGACGGGTTGATAATCCTGTTTTTCCCGCTGGTAATAAGCGGCGAGAAAACCATCGCGGATGGCCGCAGCGGATTTGGCGAACGGGCCGCTCATGGGCAACAGCAGGCCGATATGGGAGGGCTGGGTGATCAGTCGTTCCGGTTGCTGCGCCAGCAGCGAGGCCATCAAATGTGGGGAAGCCGGATGGTTGGGATAACGCGTGCGCCAGGCGGCGATTTGCTTATCGATATCGCCGGGGCGGGCCTGCGAGTTCTTGGCGATGTCGGCGAGTTCCAGCCAGCCGCTTAAAGTGTCCGGCGGCGGCACCAGCTTGAAGCTCTCCAAGGCCGTACTCGACAGCGACATCAAGGCTTGCCACAAGGCCTGTTCATTGCGGCGTGCCGCCTCCGGGTCGCTCAGCAGAGGCGCCAGCGCCACCCGTTCGCGCGCCGCTTCCAGAAAATTGCCCAATTGATTGTAGGCGGTGGCGCGCAGTTCATGGGTGGTGATGCTCAAGGCGGGCGACGCGGCGGTCGGCGCAATGTCTTTCAGTATATCCAGCGTCCTGCGGGGATCGTGATCCGTCAGGGCGATGCCGGCTTCGATGACGCTGCGGTGATCGGATTGCCGGCTGTCTAAGGCATCCGGCGGCAGGGAATGCAAAGTCTGTTTGGCCTGCTCAATGAAATTGCCGTGCAGAAACGCCTCGGCGGCGCTCAATAAATAGTCATAATGCGCCGCGCCACTGCTGTTTGCTGCCAATTCCAGGTATTCGCGTGCGGCGATGGCGTAATTGCCGCTCTCTGCGGCGCTTTGCGCCTTGCTGAGCATGGCTGAGGGGGCAGTGGCTAGTTCCGCTTGTCGTTGCTGTGAGGGGCCGGTGGCACAGCCAGCCAGGCTTAGAACGCATAGCAGCGGTAACCAAAGTGGGGAGTGGCGGATTGTGGTAGTGGCTTTCATGCTGTAGTTTGAGCGAGCTTGTTGTTCATGGTTATGGAATGGTCGCCGCGGGCTTGAAAAATAGTGAACGCCGGCGGTCTTGGCACACAAGCGTCACAGTATCGGTAGGTGTCCGGCAAGTGTCAATTGTAAACGGTGCGCTTTATATAGTGGCTACGCCCATCGGCAATCTCGCCGATATGACGGCGCGGGCGATCGAGGTATTGAGGGAGGTGACGCTTATCGCTGCCGAAGATACGCGGCATAGCGGTGTGCTGTTGCGTCATTTCGGCATAAGCACGCCGTGCCTTGCCTTTCACGAGCACAATGAGCGGCAACAGACGGAAAGCATGATAGAGCGTATACAGCAGGGTGCCGCGGTGGCGCTGATCAGTGATGCCGGGACCCCGTTGTTGAGCGACCCCGGCTATCATCTGGTGCGGGCGGCTCATGCGGCGGGTATCCGGGTGATCCCTATCCCCGGGGCCAGCGCCGCCCTGGCGGCCTTGTCGGTCTCGGGCCTGCCTACGGATCGATTTATCTTCGAAGGATTTCTGCCCGCGAAAAGTGCGGCGCGGTGTGAGCGCTTGCAGGCCTTGCGCCGCGAAACCCGTACCCTGCTCTTTTATGAGGCGCCGCACCGTTTGCTCGCAACTTTGGGCGATATGGCAGAGATCTTCGGTCAGCAGCGCGAGGCGGTGTTGACCCGGGAATTGACCAAAGTCTACGAAACCGTCCGCAAGGACAGTCTGGAGCGCCTCCGGCATTGGGTAGAGGAAGACCCCAATCAGCAAAAAGGTGAGTGCGCCATCGTCGTGCAGGGGGCGGAGGCCGTCTCCGACCAGGTCGATGCGGATACCGATAAGCGGCGGATCCTGGAGATATTATTGGAAGAAATGCCGCTCAAACAGGCGGTGGGGGTGGCAGTGAAAATAAGCGGGGAAAAGCGCAATCGTCTCTATCAGTGGGCGGTCGAAATGAAGGATGCCGGCAAGTGACCGGTGCTAAGCGCCAAGAATCCCCGCTGGCAATGTAATCGATACCCGCTGCCGGTAATTTGCTAAACTTGGCGTAGGAGTCGGCCAGACAGTCGCTGCATCCCTTCGGGGAGGTGGAGGAAAGTCCGGGCTCCATAGGGCAGGGTGCCAGGTAACGCCTGGGGGGTGTGAGCCCACGGAAAGTGCCACAGAAAATACACCGCCGATGTCCCGCAAGGGGCAGGTAAGGGTGAAATGGTGCGGTAAGAGCGCACCGCGCGGGTGGCAACATACCGCGGCAGGGTAAACCCCATCCGGAGCAAGGCCAAATAGGGGGACGTAGCGTGGCCCGCGTTGTCCCCGGGTAGGCCGCTAGAGGTGTGCGGTGACGCGCATCGCAGACGAATGACTGTCCACGACAGAACCCGGCTTATCGGCCGACTCCTTTTTCTTTTCTTTAGGTATCCTGTCGCACCTCTTAATCCATCGCCCAAAGTGTCTCTCGCAACCCCATGATTCGGGTTAATTCTTGCTTTTGTCTCACCTCATCCCCCAGGTTGTTTTGTTCACCTAAGTGACTGTCGTGTAAGCAGGAATCGTGGAAAGTTATGCTCGAATTTTCCTTGACAGAGGGCCTAGCTGCTACCTATAGTGTTTCGAAGTGGGAGAATGTGGGTCAGAGTGGAATTTCTTAGGAGGGGGGAGGCGGGTGTTTCGCGGGGTCAATCCACTCAATTTGGATGCCAAGGGTCGCATGGCGATGCCCATGAAGTACCGCGCTGGCCTCCAGTCAAGCTGCGACGGCCAGTTGGTGATCACCGTGGATCGCGACCGTTGCCTGTTGGTATATCCCCTCCCCGAGTGGGAAGAAATCGAGCGCAAACTGGTCAAACTGCCTAGCCTCAATCCGCAGGCGCGGCGTTTACAGCGTTTGCTGATTGGGCACGCCACCGAGGTGGAGCTGGACAGTGCCGGCAGGATGCTCCTGCCTCCCCCGTTGCGCGAATTCGCCGACCTCGGCAAGCGGGTGACTTTGGTGGGGCAGGGCAACAGATTTGAATTGTGGGACGAAGGGCTGTGGCAGGAGCGTCGCGAGCAATGGTTGCAGGAAGATGATGACGAGCAACCGCTGTCCGCAGAGCTGGAATCGCTCTCTCTTTGACGCTTATGCCTGAAGCATCCATCCATCACCCGGTGATGTTGGAAGAGGTGGTGGCGGCCTTACAGCTTGAGGCCGGCGGCATATATGTAGATGCGACCTTCGGTCGGGGTGGTCATAGCGCTGCGATTTTGCAGCGGCTTGGAGTGGGAGGACGCCTCATCGCCATCGACAAGGATCCATGGGCGGTGGAGGTGGCCAGGGAGCGGTCGGCGAGGGATCGCCGCTTTAGTATTTTTCAGGGTTCGTTCGCCATGTTGGAGTACTTCGCAGAGACCGAAGCAGTGTCGGGCAAGGTGAACGGGGTGTTGTTCGACCTCGGCGTTTCGTCGCCGCAATTGGATACGGCGGAACGGGGTTTCAGCTTTTTGCGTGAGGGCCCTCTTGATATGCGCATGGATACGCTTCATGGCGAGAGTGCCGCAGCCTGGTTGGCGCGCGCTCCTGAAGCCGATATCGCCCATGTGCTCAAGACCTATGGCGAGGAACGTTTCGCCAAACGCATCGCGAGGGCGATTGTCCACGCCAGGCAAACGGCGCCCATCGAGACCACTACGCAGCTGGCCAAAATCGTGGCCGCGGCCAACCCGGCCTGGGAGCGGGATAAACATCCGGCGACGCGCGCCTTCCAGGCCATCCGTATCCATATCAATCGTGAATTGGAGGATTTAGAGCAGGGGCTCCCCCAGGCGCTGCGGGTATTGGCGCCCGGTGGACGACTCGCCGTCATCAGCTTTCATTCTCTGGAAGATCGCATCGTCAAGCGCTTCATGCGCGACGAAGCGCGGGGCGGTGATCTCCCACTCGGCCTGCCGGTGCCGGCCAGCGCCTTCAAGCCGACGCTGCGCATCGTCGGCAAACCCGTTTATCCGCGTGCCGTGGAAGTGGCGGCCAATCCACGTGCCCGCAGCGCGGTATTGAGGGTGGCGGAAAAGCTATGAGCGCTAAGCCTTCGCAGCGCGATACGCGTCCGCCGCTCAAGACCTTGGCGCTATTGATGGTGCTGGTGATGATATCGGCGTTTAGCGTGATCTATGCCAAACATCAAAGTCGCAAGCTGTTCGTGGAGCTGCAGGTCCTGCACAAGGCACGGGATGACATGGACATCGAGTGGGGGCAATTGCAGCTGGAGCAAAGCACCTTGGCGACTCACAGCCGCGTCGAGAAGACCGCCAGTACCAAGTTGGGAATGGTGATTCCTGAGTCTAAGCAGGTGGTGATTCTGCAACCATGAAGAAGCGTAACGGCACAGGGTCCTATCGGGGGCGCAGAATCTTCCTGCTCGGCATCATGACGGTAGCGGTAGGTCTGCTGGTGTGGCGGGCGGTGGATCTGCAGGTGCTGCATAACGACTTTTTGCTGGAACAGGGCGACGCCAGGTCTTTACGGGTGGTCAGCATACCCGCGCACCGCGGCATGATTACCGATCGCAATAACGAGCCGCTGGCGATCAGTACCCCGGTCGACTCCATATGGGCCGATCCGCAGGCCGTGCTGGAAGCGCCGCAGCAGCTGACGCGTCTGGCGAAGCTGCTCGATCTGAATGTCCGCGGGATCAAGGATAAACTGCACAAGAATGCCGATCGCGAGTTCGTCTATCTCAAGCGCGCCGTGCCGCCGGCGCTGGCGGATGAGGTGATGGCGCTGAATATCTCCGGCGTCGCCAAGCAGCGCGAATATCGCCGTTATTACCCCGCCGGAGAAGTGACCGGTCACGTGCTGGGTTTTACTAATGTGGACGATGTCGGGCAGGAAGGCGCGGAGTTGACTTTCGAACAACTGTTGCGCGGCACACCGGGCAGCATGCGGGTGATCAAGGACCGACTGGGGCGCATCGTGGAAACTGTGGAGCGCATCAGCGAGCCGCTGCCCGGCCATGACCTCAAGCTCAGTATCGACAGACGCATTCAATACCTCGCCTATCGTGAATTGAAGGCGGCGGTGAAGGAGAGTCACGCGGCATCCGGTTCGGCGGTGATCCTGGACGTCAAGACCGGGGAAGTGCTGGCCATGGTCAATCAGCCGACCTATAACCCCAATAATCGCGAAAGTCTGCGCAGCAGCCATTATCGCAACCGGGCGGTGACCGATGTGTTTGAGCCGGGTTCTACGGTCAAGCCGTTTACCGTGGCCATGGCGCTGGAATCCGGGCAGTATCGTCCGGATACCATGATCAATACCGCGCCGGGCACCTTGCGGGTCGGACCCAACACCATCCACGATACCCACGATTACGGTCTGATCAATGTCAGTACCGTGATTGCCAAGTCGAGCAATGTGGGGGCAAGTAAGATCGCCCTGTCCTTGCCGGAGGATCGTTTATGGAACATGTTCCATAAAGTCGGTTTCGGTTCCTTGAGCGGGGCCGACTTTCCGGGTGAAACCGCCGGCACTCTGCCGGATTATCACCGCTGGTATCCCATCGATCATGCCACCTTCTCGTTTGGTTATGGTCTGTCGGTGTCCACCTTGCAGCTGGCGCGCGCCTATGCGGCGCTGGCGGGCGGCG
>Ga0210086_1000978_pt1 | contig 15257 bp, 13 predicted proteins | sample China_Galinas_PW_3_FD_184867 | JGI IMG/M metagenome (GOLD analysis project Ga0210086, IMG submission 184867) | Wetland microbial communities from San Francisco Bay, California, USA, that impact long-term carbon sequestration - China_Galinas_PWB_D2... | ecosystem: Environmental > Aquatic > Marine... | reverse complement strand
CCACTACGGCCCACCAACGTAACCTGAGCCGTCTCATTCACTTGGGCACTCCCTCGCTGCGGGGGGATGCGGGGGACGCGGCTTCAGCGCCCGAGAGCTGTTGTAGTCGTACAACAGATCCCTGGGTTGCGGAGTGACGTCATGTCGAGCATCGAGAGAAGCACGCACCAATCAGGGCCGCGAGCACGACAACCTCTGTCGCGCAGGAAGACCGCCCAACCGACGGCTCGAGGACCAAGCGGGGAAACCGGATGGACGCCCGCTCAGAACCCGACGCAGGACAGCTCGTACCCGTTCGTTGCCGTCACCTGGATGCCTGTGCTCACGAGATCGATGGGCAGGTACTGGAACGTCACGAGCAGATTCGTGTCGGCGGGCAGCTTGAACCCCTCGGTCACGGTGCCCGTCGCATCCGCGCGCAGGAGCTGGCATGTACCCCGAGAACTCTGCCATCGACACCGGATAGCAATCTCGCTGAACCAATGGAAGTGTCGTCAGGGCACACGCAGCGCGTGCCCGGTGCAGCCGCAGGCGTCAGTCCCGCTCGGCCCGCAGGGCACGGTATTTCTTCGCCGCGTCGGGTTTTCCCCATTGCGTATAGAGCCGGACCAGACACGAGAGTACGTGCTCGAGGTGGTCGGGACGAGCGTTCTTGGCCGCCGCAAGCACCGCATGGGCTTTCAGGAGCACGGGCTCGCTTTCCTCGAATCGGCCGAGCTCGGTCAGGCCCTCACCGAGCTTGGCTTTTGCGCGTGCAGTCAGCGGGTGCTTCTCGCCGTACTGGGCGGATCTCGTCCTGGCCACCTCTTCGAGCAAGGGGACGGCCTTCTTCCACTGTCCCGCTTTCCCGAGTAGCTGCGCGAACATGGTCAGGCTCGCCTGGGCCAGGTGATGCTCGGGAGTGAACAGCCGGGAGCGGATGGCGATGGCCTCTCGGAACAGCGGTTCGGCGCTGTCATGATCGCCCTGGTACCAACGCGACTGGGCGAGGTTCCAGAGGGCGCTCGCCCCTTGGGGACTGTCGCGGCCGGTCAGCTTCTCGCAGACCTCGAGCGACTTGCGGTACCAGACCTCGGCCTCGGAGAACCTGTGCTGATCGCGGCGCAGGTGGCCCATGTAGTTGAACATGGCCGACAATCGCGGGTGCTCGTCCCCGAAGACCTGCTGTTGGCAGCGGATCGCCTCCTCTAGCGTGGTCTCGGCGGCTGCGAAGTCCTTGGTATTGAACTGGGCAATCCCCAGATTGAGGAGCGCTCCGCATCGGATCGGACCGCATTGCTTCGAGTGATTCCCGAGGGCGTTTAGGACCTGGTTCAGCTTCTCCTCCGCAGGCGCGAACTTCCCTCGCTCCAGAAGCAGACCCGACCACTGGACCAAGGCCGCGAGCGACCGCTGGTCCGCGAGGCCACACTGTTCTCGATACGTCTCACAAGCCCGAGAGAACAGCACATGGGCTTCCTGGAACCGGAACTGCGTTTGGCGGAGCTCGGCGAGACTCACGAGGCAGTCCGCGGTCTGGACGTGATCCTCGCCGACGAGACCCCTGGTGATCCTCAGGGCCTTCTGCAGCAAGGTCTCGGCATCGTCGAAGCGGCGACGGTCGGTCGCGACCACACCGAGGTTGCGCAGCCCCTGGGCTACCTCCAGGTGATCCTCGCCGTAGAGTCCGCGCATCAGGGCCAGCGCTCTGCGACCGTGTTCCTCCGCCTCGTCGAGGTGGCCGAGAACGTAGTAGGCAGCTCCCATCACGGACCGGATCTCGGCCTCCACCTCAGGGTGATCCGAGAACCGCCCGCTGATCGTTCGGGACGCGGCGTCCAGCATCTGGCGCACCGTCAGCGATCGACCCCGGGACACGAGGGGGTCGGAGGAGGAGAGCATGTCTTGGAGGAACTCTCGGACCGCCTCCGCCTTGGCGGTTTGCGTCAGGGCTTGCGCGAGGTTCGCGCGGGCCGATTCCTCGGCACTCGCTGCGCGCCGATAGAGAACGGTCATGGTCAAGCCGAAACCGACGAGCACGAGCAACAAGAGCAGGATTAGGGCGGTTACGCTCTTGTGGCGGGCCAGCGTCTTCCGGAGCACGTACAGCGGCCGGTCGCGCTTCGCCTCTATGGGCTCGCCGGCGAGGTATCGCTCGAGGTCGCGCTCCAAATCACTTGCCGTCTGGTAGCGGCGCTCGGGCTCCTTGGCGAGGCATCGAAGCACGATGGTCTCCACGTCGTCCGGGATGCCCCGGCGGACGGAACGCGGGTTGGGCGGCGGCGCGGTGGTGACCTGGCATACGGTGTGGCGGAGGGTGTTCGACACGGTGTGGGGCAGCTGCCCGGTGACGAGTCGATAGAGGATGACGCCGAGGGAGTAGACGTCCGTTCTGAGGTCCACGAGGTCAGGCGACTTCTCGATCTGCTCGGGACTGGCGAAGGCGAGGGACCCGAGGAACTGGCCCGTTCGACTCAAGCTCGACAGTGCTCGGGCGCCGCCGGACTCGGGCGCGATCTTGGCGAGGCCGAAGTCGAGAACGTGGGGCGAGCCGTGTCCATCGATCAGGATGTTGCCCGGTTTGAGATCGCGGTGGATGATGCCGCGCCGGTGGGCGTGTTCGACGGCATTGCAGACTGCCGCAAAGACCTCGAGCGTCTTGCGGAGAGCGTAGCCGTGCTTCGCGCATGCCTCGTCGAGGGGAAGGCCGTCCACCAGCTCCATGACATAGTAGAGCTGCCCTTCTCCCGTGACGCCGCTGTCGTAGACCCGGACGATGTTGGGATGGTCCAGTGCGCCCGCCAGCTCGATCTCGCGGCGGAAGCGTAGACGGTTCTGATCGGAGGCGAGCGTCCCGTCGACGAGCACCTTGATTGCCACGAAGCGCTTCGTGGAGCGTTGCCAGGCGCGATAGACCACACCCTGCCCGCCACGCCGCATCTCGATGAGCTCGTCATAGCCCGGGATCTCGGGAACGTTCGCCCAGTGCGAACAGGTGTTGCGCAGCCCGACGATCAGGTTCTCATCGTTGGAGAACCACTCTCGATCGCCGTCGATCACCCCTTCCGTGCTCATCCTTCACTCTCGATCTGCTCGGCGATTGTCTCGCTCAACCGCCGGAGGATCCTCGATTTCGCCTGATAGACCTGATTGACCGACAGGCCCAGTGCCGCGGCCGTTTCGAGTGCCGTGCGGCCCTGCATGACATAGAAGGAGAATGCCACCCTGTCCTGCTCGTTGAACTCCGGTTTGAGCCGGCGCATCGCCTGGCGGATGTGATGCTGGCGCCACTCGTCTTCCCACCGAGCCTCGATCGCGGGGTCCTCGGCCGCGCGCTTCACATAGTCCTCGAGCCGTCCTAGTAGCTCGGGACGGGATTGCTGACGTCGATTTCGGAAAACCGCGCGCAGAGTGAGGGTCTTGAGGTAGGAGCGGAACTTGCCCCTGGCTGGGTCATAGCGAAACCTGCCCATCGACTTGAACACCGCCAGGAGGACGTCCTGGACGATGTCGTCGCAATCCGACCGCTGCTGTCCCTGCCGTCGGGCGAAGCCATGGATCAACTCCGCGTAGCAGTCGTGAAACTCCCGCCATGCGGTCGGATCCAGGTCGTCGGAAAGGCGCTCCAGGAGCGTAGCGTGTGTCGTGTAGGGCATTGCCAGGAACGCGGAGCGGGAACGTGCGCGAGTGGAAACTACAAGCTACCACTTCGGCCGACCAGCTGAGTAGTCTCTGGTGTAAGGCGATTCCGTACAAGCCAGCGCTGGCAGCGCTGTTGATAAAGAGTCATTCCGCGCCCGCGTTCGATTCGGATCGCCATCGGATCCGCAGACGCATCCCACAGTTTTCTTGTCAGAAACGTGCGGTCGCGAGCAACGGACATTGGCCGCAGTGGAGCCCGGCACGAAGACGTCCGCGGTCATGAGAATCAAGGAATCCCATATCGTCGCAATGCCCTATCCAAACCTCCAAGCACGGAACCGGAGAACTGCATGATCCGCCTGTCTGTTTGCAGTTTTCTCCTCGCGTCCATCGCCCTCGCCTCTCTGGCGCGAGGACAGAATCCGTCGGTGACTCTCCAGGCCAGTCTCGACAACGCGATCTTCTCGAACTCCGGCACACTGAGTAGCGGTCAAGGCGATCTATTCACAGGACGAACCGTGTCCCACGGTGTCCGCCGCGCGTTGGTCGCTTTCGACATCGCGAAACACGTCCCCGCGGGCGCGAAGATCATCAGCGTCGAGCTGCAGATGTCGGTCACCAAAGCGAGCCGCGGCCCGAGCTTCGGAACGTTCGTGCATCGAGTCACCGCGAACTGGGGTGAAGGCACCTCCCAGGCGACAAGCGGAAGGGGCAGTCCTGCGACGACTGGCGATGCGACATGGACATACGCCGTGTTCAACACGCAGCAATGGAAGACTCCCGGTGGCGACTTCATCTCGCCCGCGAGTACCGCGGCCTCCGTGGGCTCGATCGGACGCTACAAGTTCACTTCGACCGCAGCGTTCGTCGCGGACGCTCAGCTCATGCTCGATACACCGGCAAGCAACTTCGGCTGGCTGCTAGAGACGACCGAGAACATCACGAGCGCACGCCGGTGGGCCAGCCGAGAGAACGCAAGCTCTTCACTGAGGCCGACCCTGACGATTGTCTACCAGACAACGGCAGCCAGCGTCGTTCCGACGGGCAAGGGCTGCAATGCGAACGGGCGCTCGCTGGATCACACCGCCACCGGTCTCCCGAAACTCGGCAACGCCAGCTTCGCCCTCAATGCCGTCAACGGGCCATCCGGCGGCATCGCGGTCCTGATCGTCGGCGTTGGACTGCAGAACCCGCCTATCCCGCTCAACACCAACCAGTGCTTTCTCTACCTCAGTGTCGCTGGGCTCGGGTCGAGCTTCGGGTCCGGGTTCGACAACGCAGGCACGGTGACCTATCCCGTGCCGATCCCCAGCGTCAGCAGCTTGGTCGGCATAGGCTTCGAGACACAGGTCTTCTCCATCGGGCCGTCTACGACTCTCCGCAGCTCCAACGCCCTGAGCATCAGGATCGGAACATAGCCTAGCAGGCCGTTGAAAAAGTCATTCCGCGCCAGAGCAGCGCCTTTCGGCCCTGGTTCGCCTTCGAAAGCCTCGCCGAATGAGCCAATTCGCCTGCGTTTTCGAAGACGAAGCAGAACCGAAGTCCACCACTCTGACACGAAAGCACTTTATCATCGGTTGCGAAGGCGGCGGAAAGCAGAAGCCGCGCCTCGACCTGTCGGGGAGCGCAAAACCGGGTGGGTCCGCCCAGGCGACGTTGAGCAGCGGGAAGGCGCAGGCGCCCACGCTCCTGATCCTCGGCTTCGACAACCGGGCGCCGTATCCGTTGCCGCTGCCGTTCGCAGGCTGCAACCTCTATCACACGGTCGATGCCACGCGCTCGACGATGTCGGACACCGCGGGTGGAGCGGCGGTCGGAGTCCCGATCCCGAACCTCCCGCAGCTGATCGGCCAGAAGTTCTACACGCAGTTCTTCCAGATCGAGATCTCGCCGAAAGCGCTCGGGCTGCGGGCGAGCCCGTACGGCCGGATCTTGATCGGGTAGGGGAACGGTGGATCCGCTGGTGTAGACGGGGCGAGGCCGGTGAAGTGATCGAGCGGCAACCTCGCTAGCGCGCCAGCCGCAGCCCCGAGAACATCCACCGCTGGTGCGGGTAGTAGAAGTTGCGGTACGAGCGGCTCAGGTGGTCCTTCGGTGTCAGTGTTCGATGGCCTGCGGCCGTACGTCTACGACTACCTCGACCGGCTGTGCGAGGTCTGGGACTACATCGAAGGCACGGCGAGCAGCTCGTCATCGAGCAGCCGAAAGCCTGTGAAGCTGAGCCTGGCCGAGGTCCGTGAGCTCGCGAACACGCGCAGGCACGGCGCCTACTCGAAGGACGCGACCAAGGACGGGCTCGCCGACTACAACGAGTCGACCGACAACGGCCGGAACCTGAAGTCGAGCTCCCAGAGCTCGTCCGGCCCTAGTGGTGTGGTGCAGAAATCTTCGCCATTATCCGAGGCGCTGCGACGCCGCTGGCGGCGTCGTGCTCCCTCGGCGGGCTCCAGCCCGCCTGCCGTCCGCCCGAACGTCGATCTGCCGTGACACGAGAACCTCGAAAGCGACAGAGCGACTCACCACCAGCAACGCCGCAGCACCACGGATAATGACGAATCTGTCTGCGTCACACCACTAGCTTCGTGCTGACGGCGCTGTACGGGTACGCCGGCATGAACCGGCGCACCTTCCGCACAACGACGGCCACGAGCGAGGGCCTTCGCTACTCGACGTGGGAGGACGTGGGAGGGCTGGCGCATGGCCGAGGAGTACGAGGACGACGGTACGTCGTTCTTGGCAAGGAAGGTCTACTTCGACGGCATCGGCATCGACGGGCACCTCGGCTGCGCGACGTCGAGCGACGGATTGACCTGGACGCGCTAAACGTTGGTCCAGGACTCGCTCGGGCATGTCGTGGCCGTCTACAAGGTCGGCGAGTCCACGGCGATCGAGAAGTACGAGTACGACCCGTACGGCAACCGCACGATCTACGTTTGGCCGGAGGCGGAGGTGTTGGAGCTTTCGTTGGCGCGGCCCTCGGTCAGCCTCAGCGCGCAAATGGTACTTGCTCGTGGGGTCGATGAGCGGCACGTCGCCAGCACTTCGGCTCGGCAACGTGACCCTCCCGCTCAACTCCTTCGATTCGTACTTCGGGCTCACGGCCGGAAACCCGAGTCGCTCGACATCCTGCAGGACAACGAAGAGAGCGATCGTTACCGGCGACCCTACGTGCCTGTCACAAGTCGGCCCGGGCCTTAATCAAGAAGAACGTCTCAGAGACATTCTTCTCGACTACGTGCGTCCCCCGTCGAGGTAAGGCGTCGTCGGATGCCAAAGCCACCGTCGGCCTCGAACCACGCCCAGGCGACGAAGTCATGGATTGCAGCTTCCCACACGCCACGATGAGGAGGTGTGCAATGAAAAGGAGCGTGTGTTCGATGCTCGCGGTCGCGTTTTCCGGGACCGCGGTCGGTCAGGTGCTGACCTGGGTAAAGAGGGTTCCGGCCGCCAGTCCTCCCGGCCGAATGTTCCATGCAATGGCATACGACGAGGCCCGGCAGCGTACGGTGCTCTTTGGCGGATACGCGGGGGCGCTGCTCGCTGACCTGCGTGAAACCTGGGAGTGGGACGGAAAGAACTGGACGCCTATACTGTGGGCCGTCCCGACGGGCGGCGACGACGCCGTCATGGCCTTCGACACGAGCCGCAATCGTAGTGTTTGGAGCGGGTTCGCCAGCATCCCGGAGACGTGGGAGTGGAATGGGCTCGCGTGGACGAAGATCGACGCTTTGAGTTTTCAGGGTCAGGAAGTGCGCCATGGCAAACATCGTCTGATGGGCCGGTCGGTTCATCGGGAGCCGTTGTGGCGCTCCCCAGTGTATCGTGGCCACGTGACTGTCGTGCTGACCCGCCGCGGGCAGGGCTCGTGCTCGAGCGAGCGAGAAACCGAAATCCAGATCGACGGCCATGCAGCTTTCGAAAAACACCATCACGAGGCTGAGCTGCTACCTTCGTCAAGCAGAGCGAACGCTCGACAAGGCATTGCAGACGTATTGGGCGAGGGCACGTTCGAGCTCGTTCCGGCGTCCACACGGTGACGCGAGCTGGCGAGGTTCAGGTCGTCTATGACCTGGAACGGCAGCCCTTTATGGACGAGTGGGCCATCGCGAGTACAGCGTCGCGCTCGCTGCGATGGACGAGGCGCCGCTCTTGTCCTTCGGGTCCGGGGCTACCGTCTACCGCGTGCTCGAGATGCAAGCGTTCGTGGCGCCCGTGGCGGCGCGGCTAGTCCTGCAGGGAGACAACTCCTTCGTAGTTTGGAAGCGGCTTCCCCGGGAGATCTATGTCGAGGAAGAAGGCGATCCGGGCGTGCTCGCATACGAGGAACGACGACACAAACTGACCAGACCCGAGACCAAATGTCTCGCCGAGTTACTCGAGAAGGCTCGATTCTGGGAGCGGGCGACGACATCGGTTTTCGATACAGGGGAAGAAGATGGGGCGATCTGGATGTTGGAGGGGTGCACCCGCGGCGAGCACCACGTAGTGCACTGGAGTACCCACGGCGTCTACCCCAGCCTCGTCCTGCTCGGTGAAGAGATGTTGCGGCTGGGCGGTTTGCCGGAGTAGCTGCCGACCGGGCTGGCGCCGCCGGGAAAGTTCGGCGGCCGCATGTTCACGCAGTTCATGGTGCTGGATCCTCGCGCCAACTCGCTCGGCATGACGTTCACGGGCGCTATCGAGACCGTCATCGGCGGCGTCCGTTGAGACGAGAACATCCAGGCATCACCTGCCTACGGTGATCTGCACCGTATTGCTCAACGAAAGCGGCAGGAGACCGTGAACCGTCTGGAGCGTCGCCTGCGCGCCGATCAGCGCGGTCTGGTTGGGGATGGGGATCGGCGCGCTCCAGCTGACCCCCGGAGGCAGCGGCAGCGTGACCGATAGCACCAGGTTCTCCCAGAGCGCACAGTCGGGCGCGATGAGGCCGGGGATCGGGAGTGGGGCGCCACGCACACCGAGGATCAACAAGCGGACGCCGCTGGCCGGGCCGGTGCCGGAGAAGGTGCAGCCCTTGCCGAGGACCGGCTGCGTCGAGTCGAGAGTCGGTCTACTCGCACCGCAGCTCGTGCCGAACCGCTCGACAACGGCCGGGTTGGTTCCGATGCGGAACAGCTCGAAACCGTGGATGTTGTCGTCGGCGGTGAAGTAGAGAGTGCCGCCGGCGGCCGTCATCGCAGTCGGATAGCTCGATGCGCTGCCAGCGTAGAGGTCACAGATGCGCTGTGTGCCGGCCGCGGTGCCGTCGGAGAAGAACACTTCCCTGCCGCTGGAGCCATCATCGGCGCTGAAGTAGACACCGTTGCCGGCGGCCACCACGTTCGTGATCGACGAGCTCAACGGCCCACCGTGGATGTCCTTCACCATAGCGGTACCGGCGGCGGTGCCGTCGGTGGCCCACAGCTCGGTGCCGGCCACGCCGTCGTCGGCGCGGAACCACAACTTGCCCCGCGACACCGTCAGGAACCCCGGGCGGCTGCTGCCCGAGCCGACTCGGATGTCCTTGACGATCACGGTGCCGGCCGCCGTCCCGTCGGTCTTCCACAGCTCGAAACCGCTGGTGCTGTCGCCCGCCGAGAAATAGACGGCATTGCCGAACCGTGTGAGGGAAGACGGTTGGCTGCCGTTCGAGCCGGACGCGATGTTCTTGACCATCACCGTGCCGTTGGCGGTTCCGTCGGTCTTCCACAGCTCGGTCCCATTGGGCCCGTCATTGCCGCGGAACAGCATCACACCGCCAAACGGAGTCATCTCGAGCGGCGACGAGCCCGTCGAGCCGGCTCGGATGTCCTTGACCATCACAGTGCCGGCTGCCGTCCCGTCGGTCTTCCACAGCTCGCGTCCAGAGACGCCACGGACAGTGGCGGCAAAGTAGACGGCGTCGCCGAAAGCGGTGAAGTTGCTCGGGCTCGACGAGCCGCTGCCGGGATCGATGTCCTTGACCATTACCGTTCCGGCAGCCGTGCCGTCAGTGACCCACAGCTCGTAGCCGGTAGCAGCGGTGCGGGCGGAGAAGAACACGCGGCGCTTGAAGCGGCCAGGGTTGTTCGGAGTCGACGAGTTGGAACCTTTGTCGATGTCCTTGACCATCGTGGTGCCGGCAGCGGTGCCGTCGGTGACCCACAGCTCGCTGCCGCTGTTTCCGTCGTTGGCGCGGAACACCGTGATCGTCTTGGTTCCTGTCCAGAGATCGATGAACCCGGCCGGGTCGCTGTCGCCCGAGCCCGGGTTGATGTCCTTGACCATCACCGCCCCGATCGCGTCCGCCTTCCACAGCTCGCGACCAGCGACGCCGTCGTCGGCCGAGAAGTAGAGGGTCGAGCCCTTCGAGCTCGTCAGGTGGTTCGGGGACGACGAGTTGGACGTGCCGCCCGGGTATAGGTCCTTCAGCAGCTTCGTGCCGGAAGCGGTGCCGTCGGTCGAGTACAGCTCGCGGCCACTGCCGGTGCTCGAGCCGTCCTCGGCGAAGAACAGCGCCTTGGCACCCCCGAGGATCAGGGTGAAGAAGCTCGGCTTGCTGCCGGCACTACCGCTCCAGATGTCCTTGAGCATCGATGTGCCGGAGCTCGTCCCGTCCGAGATCCACGGCTCGGAACCGCTGCCTCCCGGGCCTGTGTCCGCCATGAAAACGATCTTGCCGCTGCTCAACGTGGCGAGGTAGGACGGCGAGCTGCTGTCGATGCCACGCCGGATGTCCTTGACCAGGCTGACGCTCGTACCGACCAGCTTGAACAACTCGCAGCCTGCGTTCGCGGTGCAAGCTTGCATGTACAGAGTGCTGCCGCTGGTCCGGTACCTGCGTGGGTCGCTGTGGAGGGACCCGATGTTGATGTCCTGGACGAGGACCGTGCCGGCCGCGGTACCGTTGGTCTTCCACAGCTCGCTGCCATGGGTGCCATCGTCGGCACTGAAGTAGATGGAGCCCGCCATCACCGAGTAGCGGCTGTCGTACATGTCGAGTGACGAACCCGCGGCCCCCGGGTGGATGTCCTTGACCATCACCGTGCCCTTGGCGGTGCCGTCGGTCTTCCACAGCTCTCCGCCGCTCGTGCCGTCGTCGGCCCGGAACAGGGTCTCCAGAGGGTGGCCGGGACTGTCGACGAAGTAGGTCGGCGAGCTGCTGGCCGAGCCGGGGCGGATGTCTTTGACGAGCCCGGTGCCCGCAGCGGTACCGTCGGTAACCCAGAGCTCGATGCCGCTCGTGCCGTCGTTGGCCTGGAAGTAGACCTTGTTGCCGATGAATCTCCGCTTCATGTATTGCGGCGCGCTCGACAGCGAGCCGCTGCGGATGTCCTTGAGCATTTGGGTCCCGGCGGCAGTGCCGTCACTGATCCACAGCTCGTAGCCGGAAGAACCGTCCGTCGCGGTGAACACGACCTTGGTACCCAGGCAGCACAGGTTGCTCGGTCTGGACGACGCACTGCCGATGTTGATGTCCTTGACCATCACGGTGCCGGCGGCGCTGCCGTCGCTGACCCAGAGCTCTTCTCCCTTGGTGTCCGTCTTGGCCTGGAAGAACACCTTGCCGTTGCAGCAGGTCAGATAGAAGGGGCTGGAGCTGGAGGCACCGGGGTTGATGTCCTTGACCATCACAGTGCCGGCGACGGTTCCGTCGGTCTTCCAGAGCTCCGAGCCCGTGCCGGTGGAGCTCGCGACGAAGTACCAGTCGGTGCCGCACTTGAGCATGCCATCGGCAGAACAGCCCCCTTCACCGACGCGGCCGGTACTCGGGTCACTGTCGAAGGGAGTGCCGAGGGCGTTGATGTCCTTGACGAGCGGACACTGACCAGGCAGCGCGGCCGCAAGCGCCGCGAGACCGAGCAAAGGGGGGATGGGGTTTCGCATCGGAGTGTCAGGGGTTCGAATAGCAGAGGACCGTCACCGCGCTATTCAGTGGTAGGCAGCGCGCGGACCGGCCTGACAGAAAACCCGGGGAAAGCAACCCGGTTCGGCGGGGTTCGCCCGCCGACGGGCTCGCGACCGATGCGTTTTGCCCGGGCCACGGTCTCGTCCTAGACCCTGCGGCCAGCTCGGAATCGACATGGACTACAGCACGCACGCATCCCTGCTCGAGCGCCTGGCCGAAGGAGTCGATCCGACGGCCTGGGCCGAATTCAACGGCCGCTACCGCGATCTGATCCGCGGGATTGCACGCCGCTGCGGCCTTCAGCCTGCCGACTGTGATGACGTTACACAGGAGGTATGCCTGACACTCAGCAAGACGTTGGGCCGGTTCGCGTACGATCCGGCCAAGGGCAAGTTCCGGTCGTACCTCCGGACCGTGGTGATCCACACGATCACACGAAAACAGCGTCAGAATCGCGCCGCATGCCCACTACCTGAGGATGTGGAAGACCCACGATGCGACACCGACCCAGCGGCTGCTGCGATCTGGGAAGACGAGTGGGAGCAATACCACATCCGCCGCGCCATGGGGCGGTTGATGACCATGGTGAGCGGCCGTGATCGGATCGCATTCGTGCGCTACGCGATGCAGGGTGCCTCTGCAGCACAGACCGCCGAGGAGCTGCAGTTGACGGTCGACAACGTCTACCAGATCAAGTCGAGGATCCTCAAGCGACTGACCGAGCTGATCGCCGAGCAGGTCGAGGAGGAAGGATGATTCGATGACTGACCCAGCCATGTGGTATTGCGATGAACGACGCTTGCTCGCGAAGCTGAGGCGGACCCACGTGCACTGGGGCCAAGTTCCCGAGATCGAGGGCTACGACATGCTGGTCGAGGAGCGGCATGGCGGGCAGGGCATCGTCTATCGCGCCCGGCAACGCTCGACGAATCGGACGGTCGCGATCAAGGTCTTGCTCGACGGCCCGCATGCCTCCGAGGCCGGCCGCCTGCGCTTCGAACGCGAGGTAGCGGTCGTCGCGCGCCTGCGCCACCCGAACATCGTTCGCGTACATGACAGCGGAGTGACGCGGGACGGGCGGCTCTTCTACGTCATGGAGTGGGTGGAAGGGAAGCCGCTGGACGGACCGAGCCTGAGCCGCGCTGGTGACCTCGACCGCACGCTGGCCTTGTTCGCCAAGATCTGCGATGCCGTCCAGTACGCTCACCAGCGCGGCGTCATTCACCGTGATCTCAAACCGAGCAACATCCTCATCGAAGACACCGGCGAACCGCAGATCCTGGATTTCGGTCTGGCCAAGATCGCGAGCGACCAATCCGGAGACGAGGGTCTGACCTCCACCCTCAGCCAGACAGGGCAGTTCCTCGGTTCGCTGGCGTGGGCAAGCCCGGAACAGGTCGACAGCGATCCTGATCGGATCGACGTTCGCACCGACGTCTACGCGCTGGGAGCAATCCTCTACCAACTCCTGACCGGCCGATTGCCCCATCCGGCCTCGTCCAACCTTCGCCAGATGCTGAATGCCATCACGACTGCAGCGCCTCCGAGCCCCCGCTCGGTGCGCCGCGACATCCCGGACGAGGTCGAAACGATCGTGCTGCGCTGCCTGGCCAAGGAGCCCGCGCGACGCTATCAGACCGCGGGTGACCTGGCCGCAGATATTCGGCGCTTCGTTGCCGGCGAGCCGATCGACGCCAAACGAGACAACAAGGGCTACGTGCTGCGCAAGTTCCTCGCCCGGCACAAGGCGATCAGCGCTCTCGGCGCGGCGTTGGTCCTCAGTCTCCTCGGGTTGGCATTGACGATGACGATTCTCTATCGCCGCGCTGCGAACGCCGAGCAGCGCGCTCGTGCCAACCTCGAGCGTGCAGAGACACAGGCGGACAAGGCGGTGGCGGTTCGTCGCTTCCTCGAACAGATGCTCTCGTCGGTGGATCCGGAACGCGACGGCCGCGACGTGCGCATGATCGACATCCTCGAGCGGGCGGCCGGCAGCATCGGATCAGCCTTGAAAGCCCGGCCCGAGGTCCAAGCTGCGCTGCGCACCACGATCGGCCTTTCGTATCGCGCGTTGGGAGTCCTCGACAAGGCGGCAGAGCACTTGGAAGCGGCGCTCGAGCTGCGAACGACTCTGTACGGCGACGAGCATCGCGAGACGCTCATCTCGCTCAACGAGCTCGCGGTGCTTCGTGTCATGCAAGGGAAGCTCGCGGAGGCCGAGGCCATGCTGGAGCGATCGCTGGAGACCGGTCGGCGCCTGTACGGTGGGGGCGACGCACTGGTGAGGTACGCCCTATCCAACCTGGCGGGCCTACGCAACACGCAGGGGCGCCTGCCAGAGGCCGAACAGCTCTTGCGACGACTCCTGAGTGCGCAGGTCCAGGCGCTTGGAGAGACACATCCGAACACGATTCGCACCATCCACAATCTTGCGGTCGTCCTGTGCCGCGAGGACAAGTTGGGTCAGGCGATCGTCTGCTGCCGCCGGGCTCTCAAGCTGCACCGGCGCATACACGGGCTCGAACACGTTCACACGGTCCGCGACATGGGCAACCTCGGCAGTCTGCTCATGGAACGCGGCGATCTCGCGGCGGCGGAACCTCTGGTGTTGGGAGCGCTCGAGGGCGACCGGCGCCTGCTGGGCAAGCAACACCCGGAGACGATCAACGCCCTGCACAACCTGGCGGTCTTGCGCGATTACCAGGGCCACTGCGCTGAGGCTCTCGGATTGGCGCGCGACGCCCTGGAGGCCGCCGAGAAGGTGCTGCCGTCCGGTCACCTCAAGATCGCGCGCTACCGCGACCACGTCGGCGCGTGCTTGACGGCGCTGGGGCGGTTTGAGGAGGCCGAGCGGGAGCTCATGGACGCGTATCGGTCGTTGCGCGGACAGGTGGGTCGCGATCACCTGTACACGAAGAAGACGGTCAGCCATCTGATCGAGCTCTACCAATCGTGGAACAAGCCGATCAAGTCCGCGGAGTGGCGCGCTCACCTCGAGAAACCCGAACCGAATGCGAGCGGCGCGGGCCACGAGTAGCATCCCGGCTTTGGTCGGACGCGCTGGCGTGATCTAGCGGCAACCTCGCTAGCGGACGCGTTGCGACGAGGCCGAACCCGTCGAAACCGCACGCTTGCATCCGCACAGATCGCGAGCACCTTGCGGACCAGGAACACTTCGGTGGAAGCTGTTGCAGGGGCCGAGGAGGTAGTCACCTCGTTACGCGTGCGATCGACAAGACGTGGCCGTCCTCCTTGACGAGAACGAAGGCGAGACTCGGACGAGATTGGGACCAGCGCATTTGCAGTGGTGGACGCGGATAGCGCTCGTCGAGCCGCCGGTTCGCCGTCGCCAGCAGTTCGCGGACGTGGCCAAGGAGATCCTGATCCGAATCTCCGATTCGCCCCGAGAGCCCGTCCGCGTTCACAGGCGTCGCGTCGGCGAGACGCCCGTCAGCAACAGCCTGCTCGATGAACCGCGTCAGCTTCAAGAGAGTGGACCGACGGATCGGAGGTCGAGTGGGATCGAAGTAGCCAGCCTCGTCGAGAATCGCCTCGAGCTGTTCGAGATGGGAGTCTTGCGCAGGCTCGTGCGCATTCCCAGCGCCGCACCGAGGCAGCTCGAACCACGGGTCTCGGCAGTATTCTGGCGACTCTCGTGCGAGCCGAGAGGACCATGGTCTCGGCCTGCACTCGATGTGTTCGCGCTACGGAACGACGATCACACCATGATCTGCGCTCGTGGGCTCGGTGAGCAGGACACCGGGCCAAC
>Ga0210086_1000977_pt1 | contig 15264 bp, 14 predicted proteins | sample China_Galinas_PW_3_FD_184867 | JGI IMG/M metagenome (GOLD analysis project Ga0210086, IMG submission 184867) | Wetland microbial communities from San Francisco Bay, California, USA, that impact long-term carbon sequestration - China_Galinas_PWB_D2... | ecosystem: Environmental > Aquatic > Marine... | reverse complement strand
AGCCCGCCCTGCGTCCGCCCGAACGTCGATCTGCCGTGACACGAGAACCTCGAAAGCGACAGAGCGACTCACCACCAGCAACGCCGCAGCACCACGGATAATGACGAATCTGTCTGCGTCACACCACTAGTCCCTACGCCACGCGGTCATCGTGACCGTGTCTTGGCCATGCTGACGAAGCTCGTCCATCGCCATTCAGATCAACAGCCGTGACGACCAGTCCCGGCTCCGGGTCCGACCCGCTCCGCTCCCGCCCGGTCCCGGCTCCGCTCCCGCCCCGGCTCCGGCTCCGCAACCGACCCCGCTTCCGCCCCCGACAACCGACTCGGGTTGCGGCCGCGAGCCATGCTACTCTCGATGCCCTTGGCAACAGGATCGCCAAGGCGGGCTCGTGCTCTCCCATGACGTGAGAACGACCGCTATCGCGCGGCTCTCGGCTCCCGACCAGTGCGGGACCACGGCCTCACAGCCAACTGCCGTCTTGACCGCTCCTCGCCTCAGGCTGTCCCGTTGTCCGCTACTCGCCCGACGCCCCCTCTCGTTGGGGCTCGTTGGGGAGGGGGGCGGTTGTATCGACTCGTCGCGAAACTTGACTCATCTGTCAACATGTTGGTCGTTCAAGTGCTCTAGCGGAGCGAGTCTCCCGGGCAGGGCTCAGACCTGCGAGCCGGAGCTCAACCGCCCGGAACTCTCCGAGACGTGGTCGTCCGGAGGTTCGCCGAAGCACTTCACGACCCGGGCCGGGGCTCCGACCGCGACCGAGTACGGCGGGACATCGGTGTTGACGACGCTGTTCGCGCCGATCACGCTCCCGCGCCCGATGCGGACCCCCGGACACACGACGACGTTCTGGCCGAGCCACGCGCCCGCTTCGATGACGACCGGCGCGATCTTCTCGAGCCCCTGGGCGAGCACGGGCTTGCCGGTATCGCTGTAGGCATGGATGTGGTCGGAGATGTAGACGTTACGGGCCAGCAGCACCTGCTTCTCGAGCACGATGCTGCGCGCGGCCGACAGCACGCACGTCCCCGAGATCTTCGTGCCTTCACCGACGACGAGCTCGGGCGACGGCTTGCCGGGCTGGGGCAGCGCCTGCAGCCAACAATCGGCTCCGAAGAACACGTTGGCCCCGACCGTGATGAACTCCGGCGCATGGAGTCGGACCGGCAGCGACAGGTAGCTGCGCCTGCCGAAGCTCCGGAACGCACCCGAGACCGCGAGCGTGTAGAGACGGCACCGCAGGTGCTGCCAGCGGCCGAAAAGCCTGAGCGCGAGGAGTCCGAGGATGCGACGCATGAGGGTTCCCCCCCACCATCGACGCGGCCGCTCGGCCAGCTTGAAGCCGGTCGGCTCAGAAGCTGAGCTCGAGCTCCAGACCGACCATGACCTGAGGATCGACGTTGCTCTTGGCCAGGCGATTGCCGTTGCGATCTTCGACACGCAGGTTCTGCCACAGGTTGGCACCGACGCGCATGCCGATCGAAACCGACGAGTTCGGCGAGTATTCGAGCCCCAACCTGGCAGGGACCTCACGGTGTTCGACGACGCCTTCCGAGACCACGTTCGAATCGTCGAGGCGATAGCGCCGGTAGTCGAACAGGACGTCGAGCCCGACCGTCAGCCGGCCGTCGCGGTCGAGATCGTATTCCATCTCGATCCCGCGCGACGTCTGCAACCAGAACCGCCCCGCGCGCACGGTGATCAGCGGCAACGGGAAGATCCAGGGGTCGTCCTCGATCCGCGTACCGAAGTACACACCCAGTCCGAGCCCGACTTGCCCCGTCAGGTACTGCGCGCCGCTGAACAGCGCGAACTGGGCAGCGTCCCCCCATTTGGCCCCGGGCTCGTAGAGGGCCGAGAGCCTGCCGGTACCGAACACGTACCACCGGTAGTCGACCTTGCCGGCGTACGTCGCAGCGAGCCCCGTCCGGTGCAGGTCCTTGAAGCTCCCACCGCCGGGCAACGCCGTGTTGCTCGAGAAGTCGAAGACCCGAGCCTCGTGCCCGAGCGTCAGCAGCACCGACTCGTCCTCGGCGTCGACGATCGGGATGTCGAACTTGCCGTCGATGCGCGTCAACGAGTAGTCGCCGGCGATGCTGCTGAAGTCGGCGGAGTTGGTGTGGTCGACCTCGAAGTCGAAGGTGGGCGTGTGCTGGTCGTGGTCGTTCGAGTCGTAGGAGAGCGCGTACGAGACACCGAACGGACTTCTGAGCTCGGCCGACCGGCCGCGCCCGAACAACCACTCGCCCGACTGCGCCCGCGGCGCGGCCGCAAGTAGGAGCCCGCACACGGTCGTCGTGATCAGAATACGCATGGGCCCAAGCAAAGCCGGCAGGCGCAGGAACTCAACCCCACCCGACACCGGAATTCCGCCCCGAGCCGGGCGCTACTTGCAGAACAGCATCTCGAGCGCGTTGGACCCCTTGAACACAGCGAGCTTGTCGAGCGACATGGCCTGGAACCACAGCCTCTTGCCAGCGAGCCCTGGGGTGTCGGGGATCTGCGCCGAAAACGCGGCCCCACCGCTGGCATCGCTCACGAGCCCGAACGGAACGAACGGCGGACTGAACAAGAGCCGTGCCTTCTGCGTGAACGGCAGATCGCCGGGCGCGCCCGCGATCACGAACACGAACACACTGTTCGCGACGCCGTTGCTCAGCTTGAACTGCACCGTCTGTTTGAGCTGCGGGCGCCCGGTCGCGTCTAGCCCGACCTCGTGGAACAGCGGGTCCATCGTCGAGAACCGGCGCGTCCCGCACGTGGTCAGGGCGTTCGTCGACCCGGGGCTCGGCGAGTAGTGACTCACCCAGTGCGCGGTCCCGTCCTCACGCCGGCCGATCGACACGTCGTCGACCTGCTCCCCGAACGCGACGAAGTCCATCAACGTGACGCCGTCCTTGCCGAAGACGGCCAACTCCTCCCCGTCGCCATCGATCTGCAGCGTCGCGTGGTACGGTCCCTGCTTGGGCTCGTTGTCGGCCCAGATCAACAGGAACTGACCGGGGCCGAGCACCGTCGTCCCCGGGATGACCCACTTCTTGGGCTGGGTCAGGTCGTCGGTCACGGTCATGCCGCCGAGCGCGATCGACTTCATCGTCGGGTTGTAGAGCTCGATCCAGTCGTCACGATCGCCGTGCTCGTCCTTGGCACCCGTCACGTTGCGCGCGAGGAACTCGTTGATGCGCACGCCCGGTCCTCCGTTCGGCATGTCGACGCGATAGGTCAGCGGCTCGTACTCGGCGAGGTCCGGATAGAACGCCATGCGGCCGGACGAAGTCGCCGCGGTCCACACTCGCACGTAGTACTCGACCCGCTCGCCGAACTCGAAGCCGGGGATGGTCCCGCCGTACACGCCGTCGTTGGCGGCCCCGTCGCCGTGCTTGCCGTCGTCGTACATCGCGGTCTCCGTGAACCGGCCCTTGACGCGATAGAACAGGCGGACCACCGGTGCTGCCGCGACGGTCGTGACGCGGGCCGTGACCGTGACGGGCTGCTTTCGGGTCGGACGGACGGGCGCATGCGCCACGTCGCTGAGCGTCGGAAACTGCCCCTTGAGCTCGGTCAGGTTCTGCAGGTAGTTGGCGCGCGCCTCGACGAACGGCTTGAGCCCGGGAATCGTGTAGTAGCGGGTCTGACCGACTCGGACGGTCAGGTCGCGGGTCACGTTGTCCTTGAACTCCTGCATCGAGTAGAGCTTGTTCGGGTCCTTCGTCAGGTCCTGCTCGATCAGCTTCTGCCACGCGGCGACCTTCGGGCCGAGCAGGCTCCAGCTGTAGAACCGCGAGAGCGTCGTCTTGTAGTGCGCGATGTAGCTCGCGCGCCACTTCGGGATGGCGAGCATCTTGCTGAACAACGGGAGCTGCGTGTTGGTCGCGAAGTACCAGATGCTGAGCGTCTGCTTCTGCCACACGCTCAGCCAGTTGTTGCCGCCGAACGCGGCGTTCATGTCCCACGGCATCATCGACATGCGGCCGTGATACGGATCCTGGTAGAGATAGAAGTTGTGCGGGGCGTTCCCGATGTAGCTGTCGATCGCCGGGACCAGGTTGATCGCGACGAGGTGGCGGATCGTCTCGTCGACGTCGAGGACCTTGTCGAGCTCCTGGGCCAGCTTGTCACCCGAGTTGTTGAGCACGTTGCAGACCTGGATCAGGTCCGCCCAGGGCTGGACCGGATTGGCGTTCTTGAGCTGGTAGGCCTTCGTATAGCGCTGCTGTCCGCTGCCGAGCCAGTTGAGCGCCGTGTCGTACCTGTTCACGGAGTTCGATGTCCGCTCGCCGCGATACCGATTGCCGCCGACGTCCTCGAACCAGTTGGCGAGGAAGTCCTTGTTGATCTGCTCGACGTTGATGTAGAGGCCGAAGTACTTGCCGTTGATGTGCACGCGCAAGTAGTTGGCCCGCGGCGCCGGATGGAACTGGCGCATGACCCAGTATGCGAGCGGCTCGCGCACGTGCGTCGGGTCGCGGAAGCTGTTGTTGAGGTTGACGGTGCGCAGCCCGTGCAGGCGCTGGCCGGGCACGAACGCATCCATCGAGATCTTGAACGGCTTCTTCGCAGTCCAGGTCACGGCCTTGTACGACGAGTTGCCGCGATAGCGGATCCCGACGTCCTTGTAGGTGGTGCCGAGGAACTTGATCGAGGCCTTGTGGTAGGTCTTCGTCGCGTAGTTGGACCTGAGGATCTGGTCCCAGTTGAGCTCGGCAAACGTGATCTCGAGGTCGCGGACGACGGTTTCGTCGAAGACGTCGACCTTCTGCGCGCGGGCAACGGGAGCGGCGAGCGAGCCGACGACAAGGGCCAGGGCCGGAAGCGTTCGGAGCATCGCGGAGAATCCGGAAGGAGGGATAAGGAACGGAAGGGCCCCTATTCTAGCGCTCGCGTGTGCACCCCGTAACCGGTGAATGCCTGCACCGCGGGGAGATCGTGCCCGTCAAGCCTTACTGGCGTCGGCGGCCTTGTCCGCGTCGTAGTACACGCATGAGCCGCGCGCGAGCTGGTCGCACCGGGCGAAGATCTGCAGCGCGTGACTCTCCATCGTGAACCCCAGCCGCTTGGCGGCATCGCGCTTGCGATCCTCGAGCTCCAGGTCGGTGAACTCGACGATTCGCCCGCAGTCGAGGCAGATAACGTGATCGTGGTGCTCGTGACCGAGCGTGTGCTCGTACAGCCGGCCGCCGCGACCGAGCTCCATCCCTTCGATGAACCCGCCCTGCTCGAGCACCTGCAGCGTGCGATAGACCGTCGCGAGGTGCACCGATTCCTTGGGATTGCGCCGCCGCAGCATGTCGCAAAGGTCTTCGACCGTGAAGTGCTTGTGCGTCAGAAACGCCTCCTCGACGATCAGCATTCGCTGCCGCGTCCACCGCATACCGGTGTTCTTGAAGTACTCCTTGACCGCCTCGACTTCGGCAACGACTCGCTCGTCGGTCATGGACGCTCCCTCCCGCGACGAGCTAGCCGAGCTTGCCGATGTCGGTTCGGAACCGCATCCCGTCGAACCGCAGTCGCTCGAGCGCGGCATAACAACGACCGGTGGCGTCGCGGGTCGTCTTGCCGAGCGCCGTCACGCTCAGGACGCGACCGCCGGCCGTGTAGAACGCGCCGTCGACGCGACGCTCCGTTCCACTGTGGAAGACGACGAGATCCTCTTCGCCGTCGAGCTCGTCGAGCCCGAAGATCCTCTGGCCCTTGCGGTATTCCTTCGGATAGTCGTCGGCCACGGCGACAACGCAGGCCGCGGCCCGACTGTCCCACTCGGGTCCGCTCGCGAGCCCGCCGAGGTCGTTGCGCGCAGCAGCGTCCAGGACCGGGAAGAGGTCCGACTTCATCCGCATCAACAACGGCTGGGTCTCGGGATCGCCGAACCGGCAGTTGAACTCCAGCAGCCGGGGCCCGAGCGGCGTGATCATCAAGCCCGCGTAGAGCACGCCCTCGAACGGCCGGCCCTCGCGAGCCATGCCGTGGATCGTCTGCACGAGGACCTGCGTCTCGACCTGCTTGATCGTGCGCGGGTTGGCGGCCGGAGCCGGCGACACCGCCCCCATCCCCCCGGTGTTCGGGCCCTCGTCGTCGTCGTACGCGGCCTTATGGTCGCGAGCGGTCTCCAGCGGGATGATCGTCTGTCCGTCGGTGAACGCGAGCATCGATATCTCGTTGCCTTCGAGGAACTCCTCGATGACGATCTCGGTCCCCGCGACGCCGAACTTGCCGCCCTCGAGGCAGCTCGCGACCGCTTGCCGGGCATCGTCGAAGCCCTCGCAGATCGCGACCCCCTTGCCCGCAGCCAGCCCCGACGCCTTGACCACGAGCTTCGTGTCGCGATGGCCCTCGAGGAACGCATACGCCTTCGCGGTGTCCCGGAACACCCACGACTGCGGCGACGGAATGTGGTGGCGGGTACACAGCTCGCGACAGAACACCTTGCTGCCCTCGAGCTCGGCGGCCTGCTTCGTGGGGCCGAAGACGTGCAGCCTCCGTTCGCGGAAGAAGTCGACGATCCCGGCACACAGCGGGTTCTCGGGCCCGACGACAGTCAAGCCGGCCTTCTTCTCCTTGGCGAAGCGGGCGAGCGCCGGGAAGTCCATGACATCGATCGGCACGCAGTCCGCAACCAACGAGATCCCGCCGTTGCCGGGCGCGCAATAGACCGTGTCGACCTCCGGTGACTGCGCGAGCTTCCAGCACAGCGCATGCTCCCGGCCACCTGCACCGACGACTAGCACGTTCACAACCGCTTCCTCCGAACTTGTTCTCCGCCCCCGAGTCTTAGCGCTCGACGGGTCCGGCCACAACCGCGGCCTGTGGGGTAGATCCTGCCATGAATCGCCACGGGCGACACCCGCCGACCTTTGCCTTCGTGGCATCGGAAGTCTATGCTCCCCGGCACCGTCGGATCGGGCAGTAGCGCAGCCTGGCTAGCGCATTGGCTTTGGGAGCCAAGGGTCGCGAGTTCGAATCTCGCCTGCCCGACCACTCTGGATTCAGCTCTCCGCCCGCAACTGTGGCACCTCGTACGTGACTCCTGGCTCCGATGCGAGGGTCACGACCGCGCCGCGGCGCAGCTTGCGTCCGCGTCGTGTCTCGACGGCACCGTCGACGGAAACCTCACCCGACTGGATCAGCACCTTGGCCTGCCCGCCGGAGGTGACGACGCCGAGCAGCTTGAGCACCTGATCGAGGCGGATCGTCGGCTCGTGGTCTCCGTCCGGGTCAACCGGTGTGGGTGATCTTGGCATGCAGGTAACCCGGGATTCCGCGGTTGTCGGTCAGCATCAGGCTGTCCCCGGACGGCACCGACGGGATCGTGAACTTTCCATCCTTGCCCGGCTTGACCTTGATCGGCTTGCCCGAGTCGACCTGCCACTCGACCTCGGTGGCCGGCCCGACATATGTGATCTCCGCGGGCTTGCCGGAGATCGGTGGGTTGGGCTCGATACGAAATCGACTTCGGTCGCCCGTCACTTGTAGGTCCCGAGTCGCTGCCGCTCGTGCACGACCTTGACCGCGTGCAACGCGGCTTCGGTCGTCATCGGCAGGTTCTTGTGCGCGAGGATCGCGCCGAGTCTCCGGCTGATGTGATCAGCTCGACCGAACCGCTCGAGCGTCCGCGCGGCGCACGCGCCGGCGACGTCCGCGATCTCGGCCCGAGAATCGATCGCCAGATCGAGAAGGCGTTCGAAGCAGGGTACGAGACGCAGGTCGTCGAGGTCGCGTGCGGCCGCCATCTCGTAGTTGCCGGCCATCTTCAGCACGTGGTCCTCGGGACCCGTCAGCATTTCACGAGCCCAGTCCGGCAGGGAGTCCAGGTCGGGAGTCCGTCGTGCTTCGACGTGCGCGCTCACGAGCCCTGGCGCGACCACGACCAGGGCGCCCAAGAGCAGGCCGGCGGCTCCGAACATGAAGTGACGACGATCCAACCTCGGTTCGAGACGGTCGGCTGGTGGCTCGTAGGCGAGGTGTTGGTTCGTCAGGCGGCGAAAGTGACCGAGGATCATGAGTGGGTCGGGGCGTTGAGACGGGGCGTGATTTTATCACGCGAAGCCACGATCGCGCGGGGCTTGCCGCATCATCGACGAAATCTCCAAACCGTCCAACAACTTCGAGCACAGAACATACGCACGCCGTATGATACGTGTGGCTGGGGAAGCGCGACTGCGACCGGGGAATCCCCTGCGGGACGTTGCCATCGCGAGTTCCCAATGCAGCCCAGGAGACGGCGCACGCGTCACGATGTAAGTCCGAGAGTGTCCTCGCCCGCCGGACACGCCTCTTGCCTTTGGCTCGGCAATGTGACCCGAGAACGCCGTCTCCCTTCATTTCGGCTCTGTGCGTTGTATGGTCTGTATGAGGGGGAAGACTGGCTGGACAGGAGATCGTCTCGTTGACCGAGATCGGGCTAAAAGTCTTCTACCTCAGGACCCGCGTACGCAGGACGAGCCAACAACGGATGGCCGATGATTTGCGCATTCGACAGGCAACGCTGTCGAACATCGAGCGCGGCCGGTCCTTCCCGACTACCGCTCTCCTCGTCGAGCTGTGCAAGTACTTCGACGTCACGCCGACCTACCTCGTCGACGACGAACGCGGGATCCCGCCGCAAGCAACCGATCGCTGGAGCCTGCGCAACACCGTCGTGACCGCCGGGATGTGGATCGAGGCGCCCGAGGACTCCGTCGTCCACCTCGAAAACGGCAAGATCCTGTGCCCGCTGCTGCCTGGCGAGAGCTTCTACGACGACGAAGCCAAGTCGGAACGCGAGACGGCGTCGGTCGACGAGGTCGAAGAGCTCTACGAGGCCCGCGTCGAGGAGGAGAAGGCGCTGGCCCGCGAGCTGGCCAAGGAGCTCCAGGCCCACCCCCAGCGGCGGCCCCCGAAGGCCTGAGGATTTGGGGCCTGAGGATCCGGCGGTTCACACTCCCCGTCGCAGCGCCCAGTCGACGAAGCGCGGGAACACGCGCCTCTCGCGCAGCCCGGTGACGGACGCTGCGCCGAGGAACTGCCCGAGATTCTCGGCGAACGAGTACGGGAACGCGCGAAGACACCAGAGCATGCGCGCGAACGGTGCGAGCTCGGGCTCGTTCTCGACGACGCGAAGGTAGTGCAGCGCCTGGCGAAAGATGCACTCGACGCACAGGGTGAACGTCGGAATCGTGTGGACGCCGAGAGTCTCGTTGAGGTTCGCATGGTCGGCGTAGATGCGCTTGAGCTCGTACCAGGCCGAGTTGTTGTGCGAGTGAACGACTCGCGCGCGCGGCTCGTAAACGGTGCGATATCCCGCCAGGAGCGCGCGTCGCGACCAGTCGATGTCCTCGCCGAACGAGCGCTCGCGGAACGGGATCTCGGCCATGACCGACTTGCGCACTGCCGAGCTGACGTTGTCGAACGCGATCCGCTGCAATCGCGCGAGCGGAGCCAGGGACTCGAGCTCCTCGCGACCGCTGAGGCTCTGCACACTCGGTTCGTCGTTGCCTGCGACCCACGAGCGAAGCCGGGCCTTGATGAACGGGTTGGCATCGGCCCGCGGAAGCTGGCGTCCGAAGGCGCCTGCGACCTTCGGGTCGTCGAAGCAGTCGACGAGTCGCTGCATCCAGTGTGCGTCGGCCGGCATCGCGTCTTGGACCGACAGGACGACGATCTCTCCGCGGGCCAGCGCGACACCGCGGTTTCTGGTCAGCCCGTGATTGAACTCGGAGTTGGGGATCCGTGTCAGGCGGACGGGCTGGCGTTCGAGGAACTCGACCGTGCCGTCGCTCGACCCCGAATCGATGACCACGGTCTCGAACGGCCGGTCGAGCTCCTGGCCGAGCATCGCCGCGAGGATCGCCGGAAACTCCGGGCCCGCGTTCCACGTCGGCAGGAACAGCGTGACCGCCGGGTCCTCGCCGCTCATCCCCGGCTGCCTCCGATCGCTGAGTAGATTCGAACCGTCTCGGCGACGCAATCGTCGAGGTCGCGCACGAGCTCGGCCTTGCGTCCGAGCTCGGCCCGTAACCGATCGTCGGCGATCAGTTCGCGCAGCACACGGCACAGATCGTCGCTGTCGCCGGGCCGGAACCCGACTGCGATTCCCTGCGCGATGGCCTCGTGCATCGCCCCGTGGTCGCTCGCGACCACCGGGACCCCGGCCAACGCACCTTCACGGATCGTCAGGCAGAAGCTCTCCCACCAGATCGCAGGCACGACGAGGATGTCGATGTCCGCGAGGATCGCCGGCAGGTCGGCCTGCTCGTACGCGCCTTCGAACCGGACGTCGGTTCCGGCAGTGACGCGAGCGCGAAGTCGATCGCCATAGCCGGAGTCGCCGTGAAAGACGGGCATCGCCCCGTGGATGCGCAGGGTCAGGTCCGCCCGCCCGAGCTTCTGAAACGCGTCGATCAGGACGTGCACGCCCTTGCTCGGCAACGCGGTCCCGATGAACCCGATCGTCGTGACCGGGCGCGGTTCGCGCGGGTTCTCGGGAAACCCGTCGCGCGACAAGCCGTGGGGCACGGCGACGATGCGTTCGGGCGAGACGCCCCACTCGACGAAACGGTCGCGATGGAACACGGACGGGGCGATCAACATCGAGCACAGCTCGAACGCGCGCCGCACTTCGTCCTCGAACCGACGCAGGCGATAGGCCGACACGTTCGGCCCCCACTGCTCGGGCGTCGCCGACAGCAAGTGCGGCCACAACGCGGCGAGGCACGGCAGGCACACGGTTCGATCGAGAGGGTCGCAGATCGCCAGGGTCTCGGGATGGATCCGCTGGCCGCGGGGACACACGAGCCAGTGGTCGTGCAGCGTCATGAGCGCCGGGATGCCGAGGTCGACCGCAACCTCGATCATGGTTACGGACAGGCCCGACACGTGGTGGAAGTGCACGAGGTCGGGGCGCGTGCGTTCGAGGTACCCGCGAAACCGCCCGTCGATCTTCGGATTCGCATAGAGCATCTCGAACCGATCGACGTCCGCGAAGTTGTTGGTCAGCGTCGTGACCGCGACACCTTCGAACTCATAGTCCGCCAGCGCATACTCGTCGCCGTCACCGCGGCGCCCGCAGAACACCGAGACCTCGTGTCCCCGGGCCCTGAGGCCGCGCGACAGATCCCTGACGTGGATCTGGGTTCCACCCGATTGGTCGGGCAGGTATTCGCTGATCACGTGACAGATGCGCATCTCGCGGTCTCAGCTTCGAGGCGTCTTGCCGGCGAGCAGCGTCTCATAGCGCACCTCCATCAGCTCGGCGTCCTCTTCGATGCTCTTGAGCCGGGGAAACTCGTGCAACGTCGACAACAAACCCGGCTCCTCGATCAGGCGCAGCAGCTTGGCCCGCAGGTCATCGGCGTCCCCGATCCGGAAATGAAGCCCGTTTCGCCCATCGTCGACGTACTCGGCCATGCCCCCCTTGTCGGCGGCGATGACCGGTGTCCCGGCGAGGAACGCTTCGTGAATCGTTATCGGCGAGTTTTCGTACCAGAGTGACGGAACGACCAACACGTCTATCCCCGACAGGATTTCCGCGATCCGGTCGTTGTCGTATCGGCCCAAGAACCGGATGCCGGGGTGGACCGCGTTCGTACGTAGCCGCTCGACATAATCGGGGAAGTACTCGAGCACGCCGTGGATCTGACACTCGACGCCGCTTGCCGGTAACCCGTTGACCGCCTCGACGAGCAAGTGCACTCCCTTCCACTCGGCAATCGTGCCGACGAACCCGATCGTGAGTCCATGCCGGTGCTCGCGCTCGTGGCGGCCGTAGTCGGCCAACGGCAGCCCGTTGTCGGAGTAAAGGATTCTATCGGGTTCGACGAAACCGTTGGCGAGGAACCGATCGCGGAGGAACCGTGAAGGCGAAAGGAAGAGGTCGACCCGCGACAACGCCGAGCGCACGGTCGCGAGCCGGCGCTCGACCGCCGCGGTCCGGTCGCTGTCCAAGGCGGGCTCGGGCATCCACTCCGAACAGCGCGCACACTCCTCCGGGACCGGCCCGTCGCATAACACCCAGCCCGGGCGAACGAGCCACCCGAACCGCAGGCACATCAACGAGAACTCGTGCAACGTGTAGACGATAGGCGTCCCGAGCCGTTCGAGAACATCGAGATAACCGAGGCTGTGCTGATTCAGGTGCTGGACATGGACGAGCTCGGGCTCGGTGGCGTCCAGTACGCGGCGAAACTGCTGCTCCTTCTCGGGATCCAGATACGAGTGCTCGAACGTGGCAAGGCCATTGTTGTGCACGGCCTCCCAGATCTTCAGACCGTCGAGCTGCTTCTCACGCAACACGCTCGTCGAATCGCCGGCATGGGCCTCGGTCGTATACACAGTCACGTCGTGGCCGCGCGCGGCGAGCGCGCGGGCGAGATTCCAGGTGTACAGCTCGGTCCCCGCAATGTGCCTGGGCAGGAATTGGTGCACGACGAACAGCAGATTCCGCTTCGTGCTCACCCTGCGCATTCCTTCGGTTCGGGTCGATTGATCCTTGCCATCAGCTCTTGACGCCCGTCTATTCCCTTCCGCGAGTGTCGAGCAGTTTCCGGGCGGGGTCAAGCCAGCAGCCCCATAACACGCGTGATAAGCAATCAAACTCGCCGACCCCGGCTCCAAAACGTGGCTTTTTCGCCGAACTCGGGGCTTTCGCGCGGGTTAGGCTTGATTCATGGCGCTACTGCCCCATGCTTTATTTAATCGGAATTCCAGGAGGACTGAACATGGCGAGTAGATGGAAGCCCAGCACGAAGAATTGGGGCCAGAAAGCCTACGAAGAGGTGATGGCCAAATACCCGGAGATCAAGACCGGGAGTGTCGCGCTATGCGTCTGGGCGTATGCGCGTGACCCCAACACACCGATCGAGACGCTCCGCGAACTGGCAGAGGCCGACAAGGAAATCGCCAACGTTGCCGGGCGGGCGCAAGGTTCGGCACGGCAGATCCTCGGTCTTGCCCCGAAGGTCAGCAAGAAGGCCAAGAAGCGCGGTCGCAAGCCCAAAGACTCGGCCAAGGCCCGGGCCAAGCCGGCGGTCCGCAAGCGCGCCACCGGCGGCAAGCCGTCGACGCACGGCATCGAGGATTTCCTCGCAGTCGTCCGCAGCACTGAAAAAGAGCGGGACGAGCTGCGCTCGACGCTCGAGCGCGTCAAGAACATGATCGAATCGGCGCTCTGACTTTTTCAACGGTCTGCTAGCAGGGCGTTGATAAACGCCCTGCTAGCAGACCGTCTATCGACCGGCTAGCGCTCGAAGCGCTTCGCGAGGTCCTTGCGCAACGCCCGGACTTCTTCTTCCGCCGCCCGATGCAGCCCGGCGTCGTCGCGCGCCCGGTATTCGAGCGCGGCGACGACACGCTCGAGGCCGAGAAGGCGCTCGCCGGCAAGATCGCGCGGCTCGCTGACCCCGGCTGCAACCGCCGCGGCATAGATCGGCTCGAGCTCGGCCCAGTGGGCTTCGACCGTGTCTGGACCCGGGATCGCGGCCTGCCACGCGCGCAGTCGATCGGGGTCGTCGAGGACCGTGCGGATCAGGTCCGCAAGCGCCGAGACGTCGCCGGGCGGAAAACACGCACCTGCGCCCGCGATGCGTTCCGGAAGCGCGCCTCGATCTGACGCGAGCACGGGGGCGCCGAGCGCGAACGCTTCGTCGACGACGAACGAGTGCGACTCGTGGGCCAGGGTCGGGAACACCGCGAGATCGACTCGCAGCGCATCGAGATCCGCCGGCCCGAACGCCGTCCGCCTCTCGACCGAGAGTCCCGCGCACAACTCGTCGATGCGCCGCGCGTAGTCGGGGTCTTCGGCCGGGCCCCACAGCACGACCTCGATCGGCTGCGGGTGGTCGACCGCGCGCACGGCTTCGAGCAGGAGGTGAGGCGCCTTGAACGGGACCAGGTGGCCCCAATGCCCGACTCGCAACGGTCGTCCGCCTTCGGGATGCCAGGACGCCGGCTTCGACCGCGAAACGATCGCGGCGGGGTGAGACACGACGCTGATACGCTCGCGCGCGACGCCGGCCAACCGACACAGGACCTCCCCGTGGGCCTTGCCCGGAACCACGATCGCCGATGCCAGCTCGAGCTCGTTGCGGTAGTCGGCGATGAATCGCTCGATCTGCACCCCGACCTCCTCGTCGTGCATCCACGACTCGCGCGGCACGCAGTCGAGACAGCTCTCGAGCGAGAGCGGCCGCTCACAGAAGGCGTCGTCCTCGCGCACTCTGAAGATCCGCGGGCACGTCGCCTGCAGGTCGTGCGCGGTGACGACCGACGGAACGCCGAGGGCGTAGGCGCACTGGACGAGCGTCCGCGTCAATCTGACCCAGTGGTGCACGTGCACGAGATCGGGCTCGTGCTCCTCGAGCAGCCCGCGAAAGCACCGCTCGATCCATGGCGACGCACCGTGGTCCCAGCGCTCGGCGTAGAGCCCGCGTTGCGAGATGCGATAGAGCCGAATGCCCGCCGTGTCGTCCTGCGCGACGAACCCGTCGTAACCGCTCTCGATGCTTCCTGCGGCGACCACGACGTCGTGCCCGGCCGCGGCCTGCGCCCGCGCGAGCCGTTCCACGTAGAGCTCGGTCCCGCCGGTGTGCTCAGGGGGAAAGCCATGGACCGCGTGGAGGATCTTCACGATTCGAGTCTCGGGGCAGCGCGAGGCCAGGTCAAGACCGGGCCTCGCGCTCGATCCACTCGTCGCGCTGGCGGGTCGCGTCGGCCAGGGCTTCGTCGAGCGCCACACGCTCGTCCGGTGCCAGAACCTGCGCGAACCGCGCAAGCACCCGCACGAGCAGGTGTCGATAGTCCTCGAAGTGCGTCGACAACGGCAGGTTGGCCTTGGAAGCCCCGCGATCATGGAGGTGGTACTCGCCGATCACGACATCGGTCCTAACGATCGGAGCGTCGTGGAAGAACCGCGTGTGGAACTCCCAGTCGAGCATCTGCGACATCGCCGGATCGAAACCCTCGCGCACGGCCGGGTGGTCCCGGCGCACGACGACGAACGACGGCTCGCCGATCAGGTTGATCATGAACCGGTGCCGCATCGCTTCCTCGATCATCTCCCGGGGCTCGATCCGCTCGCCCGTGCGCTCGTAGAACGGGGCGAGCATCGCCGGATACTCGTGCTCGAAGAACGGTCCGAGCACGGCCCGACTCTCCTCGTCCTCGAACACGAACGTACGCCGCCCGAACGCGAGGTTGGCATCCGGGTGGCGTCCGAGCAGTCCCACGAGCTCCGAGGACCATTCTGGACGCGCGGTGTCGTCCTGCCCGAACAGGCACACGAGCGGGGCCTCG
>Ga0210086_1000972_pt1 | contig 15321 bp, 14 predicted proteins | sample China_Galinas_PW_3_FD_184867 | JGI IMG/M metagenome (GOLD analysis project Ga0210086, IMG submission 184867) | Wetland microbial communities from San Francisco Bay, California, USA, that impact long-term carbon sequestration - China_Galinas_PWB_D2... | ecosystem: Environmental > Aquatic > Marine... | reverse complement strand
CTGACCTTCAAGGTTCCCGCCGGGATGTCGCGTTTCCAGACCTGGGTCGGTGTCGATGACTGTGCGACCAAGCTCACGGTCGCCGGCAACCTCGACTTCAAGGTCTTGGTCGATGGAAAGCAGAAGGTCGTCGTCGCCGGGGTCCGCGGAGGCGAGGCCCCGAAGCTCGTTCAGCAACTTCCTGTCGAGCCGGGCCAGATGCTGACGCTCGAGCTCGCCCCCGGGGAAGACCTGTTCCTGGGCGATCGGGCCGATTGGCTCTACCCGGTGTTCTTGAAGTAGCCCCGTGCGTTGGCTGTCGGCGTCCTACTTCTTGGCTCTGGCTGCCGCCGGTCTCGTCCTCGCGATTCTCGGCCCGCCGCGCGTCGAGCGCGAGGAGCCGGTGTCGATTCGCAGCGAGCGACTCGGCCCGAGGGGACTCGAAGTCACCGCGCAGGGGACCGGTGTCTACGAGCGTGTGATCGAAGTCGGGCGTCTGACCGACGCGCAACTCGACGCGCTGACGCTGGCCCCTGATCCCCTCGCTCTCCGGACGCGCGTCGTCCGCGGTGCACCGGATCGGGTGCTCGATCCGGATGCGGTTCGCGTCATGTTGACGGGTCTGCCGCGGGTAGACCGTCCGCTGGCTCTGCAGTTGTCGATCGATGACGCTCTGGCAGATGACACCGTCGTGCTGTCGACGCGAGGCAAGCCCGTCGCTCTGACCGAAGAGCGTCGCGGGGTTCGCTGGCACGCCCAGGCCGAGCTGCCGCCCCTGAACGAAGCCGGCGAGCGGCTCGTGTTGCGTTGGGAGGGGAGGCGGGGCGGCCGGCGTGGCGTCGTCGAGCTCGAGTTCGAGATCGAGCCGAGGCCGCGGCCCGCGTTCTGGGTGGGGGAAGGACTCGCGATCGATGGGCCGACCAGTCGGGCCCTGTCGCTGATGGGCTATCGCCGTGTCGATGGCTCGGGCGACGCCGATCTCTACCTCCTCAGTGCCGGGCGCAAGGCGCCGGTGTGGTTGTCGCGACGACTCGACCGCGGGGCCGGCGTGCTGCTCGTGGCCGAGCCCGGGCGCCCTCTCGATCCCTCGCTTCTGGCCTTCGCCCCGGTCGTCCCCGGCGATCCAATCGAAGCGGTTGCCGAAGGCACCGGCAGCGGCATCGCCTTAAGCGGAGGCGCGGGCTCGACGGGAACCGAAACCGTCAAGGAGACTCACTCGACCGAAGGCCGGGTTTCGACGCAGCAGCGCATTGCTGCGACGCCGCCCAAGCTCGAGACGACCAACCTCGACACCAGAACGACGAAGACCATCAGGCGCGATCCGGACACCACGGCGATCGCGCTGGTCTTGGTCATCGACGATTCCAGGAGCATGCGACAGCCGCTGTATGCGCCACGCATCGAAATGGCCAAGAAGTCTGCGTTTGCGACGGCCAGCAAGCTCGGGCCTGACGACCAGCTCGCAGTCGTCAAGTTCGGCCGCACCGCCGAAGTCGTCCACGAGCTGTCGAGAGTCGGGGGCAAGCGCGAGCGCGCCGAGCTGCGAGCCGAGCTCGAGCGCTTGACCGCATCCGGAGACGCGACCAACGGGCTTCCCGGTCTGCTGCTCGCGTGGCGCCAGCTCAAGCGCGCCCGCGGGCGAAGGCCGATCCGCCACGTGCTCATCTTGACCGACGGCGAGTTTCACGACATGCGAGCGCGGTACACCGACTACATGAAGACGATCAAGGCGATGCGGCGTGAAGGCATCGGCGTGACCGGGATCGGGATCTTCCAGGAGGAGAGCGAAATCGGTGCCGGGCGTTTCGTCTCGCTCCAGGACCTGGTTCGTGCCGGCGGTGGCCAGCTGCTGTTGACCAAGCGGTCGACCGAGATCCCGAGCATCGTGCTAGGCAACGTCGATGTAATCGCCCGACGCCGCGGACCGGCGCCAGGAAGCGTCGCGAAGGCGAACCAGCCCGACAAGCCGCCGGAGTCACGGCCGGAGAAGCGTCCGGAGCAGGAGCCGCCGGTGGAACCGTCGAAACCGAAGGCTGCCTTCGAGCTGCTCGCAATCGATACCCAGCCCGTGTTGCGCGGGCTCGAGGATGTCAAGTGGCCGAAGGTCAGCGGCTTTCTGCCGCTCGACGCGCAGGTGCGCGCGCGTGTCCACCTGTCGGTCGGGCCCGAGGGTCACGTGTTCCTGGCCGCGAGCCCGTTCGGGCTCGGCAGGGTCGCGGTCTTTGCGGGCAGCGACGGTGCCCCGTGGTGTAGCGACCTGGTTGCGGAGGACTGGTTTCCACGGCTCGTCTCGCAGACTGCGGCATGGTTGCTTCCCGCTCCGGCGGAGCTCGTCGGGCAGGTCCGGCGGTCGGCGATCCGCGTCCTCTCCGGCGACGGGTCGGACCCCGGCGTGCTGCAGCGCGTGGCGAAGCGGGTCTCGGGAACGATCACCCCTGCATCGGCGGCGCCGATCGGGAGCATCGCGCATCTCGAACCGGGACCGGCTTGGCCGTGGATCGTCGGCCTCCTTGGTGCGTTCCTGGTCGGCCTGGCCGTCATCAGGCTGCATGGCGTCCGAGTCGCTCGCGACGCAGCGTGATCGCTACGCGGACTCGTCGGACGAACTCTCGACGCCTCCGAAGCGCGTCTCGCCGGAATCGCGGGGGCCCGGATCGTGCATCGACCCGCTCGCGTCGCCGCTACCCGCGCCGGGATCGCGGGCATCGTGTTCCGATTCGGTTTCGTGACCTGCGTGCCCGCCCCGACCCTCCTCCGCTGGCCCCTGGGCTGCCGTTCCGGGCACTGCAGCGGGACCCGAGTAGAGCCAGATGCGGTTCTTGCCGCGCTTCTTGGCCTCTTTGAGCGCCATGTTCGCGCGGCGGCGCAGGTCCTCTGGCGATGACAGTCCGCGACCGTCGTACGTGTCGATTCCGATCGAGCAGCTGAGGTTCGTGTGGTACGACCCGTTGTCGTAGCTCTGTCTCGCGACCTGCCGGCGGATTCGGGCTGCCACCTGGACCGCCTCGGCCTGGGTCGTATTCGGCAACAACACCATGAACTCGTCGCCGCCGAAGCGTGCCGGGTGGTCGATGTCGCGGATACTGCGCCGCAGGACCTCGGCGAACTGGGCGAGCACGAAGTCACCGAAGCTGTATTCGTAGTCGTCGTTGATCGACTTGAAGTCGTCGATGTCGATCAGCAGGAACGACAGCGGTATGTGATGCCGTTCCGAGCGCTGGAACTCCTGGCGGAGCAGGTGTCGGAAGTGCCGTTCGGTGTAGAGACCCGTCTTGAAGTCACGGATGACCTGGCCTTCGAGCGTGCGTGCGTGGCGCTTGAGCGACAGGTGGCGCTCCTTGGCCTGCAACAGCAGCTCGATCCGGTGCACGAGCTCCTCGGGGGAAACCGGCTTGACCAGGAAGTCCTTGAACAGCGCCGGCACCTTGCGGATCTCGGCCAACTCGGCGAGGTCGCCGACGAAGACCAGCAGCGGCACGGGATCCTCGGGGAGCTGCAGCCGCGCGGCGAGCTCGAACTCGACGCCGTCGGCCGAGCACACGAGCGGGTCCAGGATGACGATCGCGGGCCGGACCTTCTCCAGCAAGCGCTTGGAATCGAGCGGGTTGCGGCTCCAGCTGACGCGGTAGCCGGCCTTCTCGAGCGCTTCGGACAGCGACTCCGGTAGAAACTCGTCGCGAGCGGGATCCAGACTGCCGCGATCCGCCGAGTTCCCGAGAATCTCGGCTGCGGTAGCCGGTCCAGCAAGGCGATGGCACATCAGGAAGACGTGAACGAGCTCCGCCGACTTCTGGCCTGATTGTTCTCCAGCCACGATCGAGGTCATGTTTGATGTTGGGCGAACCACGCCTCCCTCGTGGGCCATCGAGAAGGACTCGGAGGGCGCTACCGAGCCGCTGGACGTTCGGAGCTTAGCTGGCGCATTCGAGGCCTGCAAGATTCGCGGCGTCTCTTCCATTCTCGCGCTTGTTCTGGCGAGGGGCCCTCCTAAGATGTTTCGCCCGCAGACGCCGAGCGGCGACAAGATTGTGACGTGGCCGCTGTCGGCGATGGCGCATGCGTTGCCGCGTTCGATGCATCGATCGTGTCGCCGTTCGCCCGATGGCGTCGCGTTTGCGGGCGCAGTTCGAAACTCAACCGTCAGTCGTTTTCCCCAGACCCGGAATCGGAGCCGCCACGCGCGGTGCTTCGGGGTGGATGCCCCTCGACAACCGGGAACGCAAAAGGAGCTCACGTGCCCCTCGTAACCGTCAAAGAACTCGTCGAGTCGGGAGTCCACTTCGGCCATCAGGCCAGCCTGTGGAACCCGAAGATGAAGCCGTACATCCACGGCAAGAAAAACCTCATCCACGTCATCGACCTGCGTCAGACCGTCAAGGGGCTCGTGCAGGCTCGGCACTTCCTGTTCCGTCTGGCATCGATGGGGGCTCAGATGCTGTTCGTCGGCACCAAGCGGCAGATCAAGGACGTCGTGTCCTCGGGCGCCGAGCGCTGCGGAATGCCCGTTGTGACCGAGCGGTGGATCGGCGGTTCGCTGACCAACTACCACACGATCCGGAGCCGGCTCGATCGGCTCGAAGAGCTCGAGCGCCTGCAGGCAGACGGGACTCTCGACAAGTACAGCAAGAAGCTGCAGTCACGCCTGCGCCGCGAGATGCGCAAGATCACGCGCAACCTCGGCGGCATCCGCAACCTCTCCGGGCTGCCCGGCGCGGTCGTGGTCATCGATCCGCGACGGGAAGACATCGCGGTTCGCGAGGCGGCGAAGATGAACGTGCCGATCATCGCGATCCTCGATACGGACTGTGACCCGGACCTCGTCGACATTCCGATCCCCGGCAACGACGACGCCCTGCGAAGTGTTCAGGTGTTGCTCAATGTGCTCGTCGACGCAGTTGTCGAAGGGCGCCAGAACCTTCGGTCCGATGCTCAGTTCCGCTCGGACGTCCCGGAGCTCAAGGGGCGCGAGGAGCCGGATCGCACGCGCGGACCGCGGCAGCCACGCGGCAAGCCGGCCGGTCGTGTCGCTGGTGGGCGCTTCGCCGATCGCAGCGCTGGGCACGCCGAGGCCGTGTCCTTCGGTCGTGGCGAGGCCAACGAAGAAGCTGCCCCCTCCTCCGAGCCTGCGCCCGAGAAAACCGATGCACCGGCGGACGCGCCACCGGCGGATGCGCCACCGGCGGACGCGCCACCGGCGGACGCACCAGCAGCCGATGCGGCGCCCGAAGCTCCGGCGGGCGATTCGGACACAGCTTCGAAGGTCGACGAAAGCGACCCGTCGTGAGCCCCATCCACCCGAGTCGGTGACGGCCGACCGACCGTCTCCAGCTCCGATCAACCAACCGAACAACACCACGCGTGACCGGCGTCGTTCGCCGACGACGTGCCCACGTGGATCAAGAGCCGTCTGCAGTCCGCAGACGCGCAGGCGGCTTACGACACTCACGGGAAGAGAACGAACCATGGCAACAGTCGATGCGAAGATGGTCGCCAAGCTCCGCAAAGAGACCGGGGCGCCGATGATGGACTGCAAGCGCGCCCTCGAGGCGACCGACGGCAACTGGGATCAGGCTATCGAGACTCTACGCAAGCAAGGGGTCAAGGACGCGGCCGGGAAGGCCTCGCGTGACGCGGCCGAAGGCAAGATCTTCAGCTACATCCACACGGGGGATACGATCGGCGTGCTGCTCGAGATCGACTGCGAGACCGACTTTGTCGCCCGCAACGAACAGTTCAACGAGTTCGGGCACGAGTTGTGCCTGCATCTCGCGTTCACGCGCCCGCGTTACCTGACGCGCGAAGAAGTGCCCAACGACCAGGTCGAGAAGGAGCGCGCGTTCCTGCTCGAGCAGGTGAAGGAGCAAATGGCCAACAAGCCCCAGGAGATCCAGGAGAAGGCCGTCGAGGGCCGAATGCAGCAGTTCTTCCAGGATCGGTGCTTGATGGAACAGAAGTACATCAAGGACGACAAGATCACGATCGAAGATTGGCGCAAGCAGATGATCGCCACGATTGGCGAGAACCTGGTCATCAAGCGCTTCGCCGTGTTCGCTATCGGCGAGTGAGGCGAGCGTGAACCGGGTCCTCCTCAAGATCAGCGGCGAGTCACTCGGCGGAGCTCAGAAGGACGCCGCGCTCGACCCGGCCCTGGCCGGGATTCTCGCGACGCAGATCAAGGAGATCCACGATTGCGGAGTCGAGATCGGCATCGTGATCGGCGGTGGCAACATCCTGCGCGGCGCGCTGTTCGCTGATGCCGGTACGAATCGCGCGACGGCCGATCAGATGGGCATGCTCGCGACTGTGATCAACGTGCTTGCACTCGGTGACGCGCTCGACCGCATCGGCGTCGAAACTCGCGTTTGTTCCGCGGTCGAGATGAACACCGTCGCCGAGCCGTTCATCCGCCGGCGCGCAATGCGTCACATGGAGAAGGGCCGCGTCGTGCTGATGGGTGGCGGGACCGGCAACCCGTACTTCACGACTGACACGGCGGCGGCGCTTCGGGCGATGGAGATCGGGGCTGATGCGTTGCTCAAGGGTACGAAGGTCGACGGTGTCTACGACAAGGATCCGGCCGTTCACAGCGATGCCAAGCGGTTCGAGACCTTGGCGTACTCCGAAGTGATCGAGCGCGACCTCAAGGTCATGGACGCGACCGCGATTACCCTGTGTATGGAGAACCGCATGCCGATCGTCGTATTCGATCTGTTCGTCCCGGGAAACCTGGCCAGAGTGATTCGAGGTGAAGCCGTAGGCACCCGTGTTGGTTGAGCCGAGCCGACGATACGCGGACTTGGCTTGTTGCAGACTGCGAGTGGGACCCAGCAGGAGTCGTCGATGACCGAATCAACAGAGCTAATGAAGGACATCCAGGCGCGCATGGACAAGGCGGTTTCGCACCTGCGAGATGAACTCAAGGGCATTCGAACGGGGCGTGCGACCCCCGCGCTGGTCGAGAGCATTCGGGTCAACTACTACGGAGCCCCGACACCCCTGATGCAACTCGCGCAGATAAGCATCCCCGAGCCACGCCAGATCGCAGTCAAGCCGTTCGACACCAGCGCAATGGGCGAGATCGAGCGTGCAATCCTGAAGTCGGACCTCGGGTTGACCCCGAACAACGATGGCAAGATGCTGCGCTTGACGCTCCCTCCGTTGTCGGAGGAACAGCGCAAGAAGCTCGCGGATCGAGTCAAGAAGCTCGGCGAAGAGACGCGGGTCAGCTTGCGCAACGTGCGTCGTGACGGCAACAAGCAGATCGAACAAAGCCAAAAGGCAGGAAGCTTCTCGGAGGACGTCGCCCGGGACATGAACGAAGAGGTGCAGACCTGCCTCAAGAAACACGAGAACGAAGTGGATGACATCCTCAAGGCCAAGACCGAGGAGATCCTGACCGTCTAGCGACACGCGTGAACGCGAGCTCACGAGACAGGACACTGGCGGCTCGCTGGATGGGGGCGTAGCTCAGTGGTAGAGCGACGGCCTTTTAAGCCGTGGGTCGAAGGTTCGAACCCTTCCGCCCTCACCATTCATCGACGCGTGTCTGTTTCGCCTGGGTCGAGCCGATGAACACCAACGGATGACGAGTGTGCACACGGTCCCGGAAGAACTGCTCGAGCGGATCTGTTGCCCGGAAGCTCACACGCGTCTGCGCAACGCGACCGAGTCCGAGCTCGAGAGAATCAACACAGCGATCCGCGCCGGAACGGTTCGGAACGCGGGTGGGGAGATCGTGTCGGAGGCGTGCGACGGAGCGCTGATTCGCGAGGGCGACGACGTCGCGTATCTGACGCGCCGCGGCATTCCGATCCTGATCGTCGAGGAGCGAATTCGGTTCGACGCGGTCCCGTAGTCGTGTCGCGCACTCCTGGGAGCACGGGACCGAGACTGGGCGGCTCGCTCGTTGAATTGTCTCGGCGAGAACACTAGAGTCTTCGCCCGCATTCGAACGGTAGTCCCCGTCGTCTAGCCAGGCCTAGGACACCAGGTTTTCATCCTGGCGACAGGGGTTCAAATCCCCTCGGGGATACCACTTCTCCCGACTTCACGTTTGCCGCGCCCAGCAGCCCCGTTCAGGAGCTAGAGGTAACGAATCGGGACAGCGCGCGTGATCCGCGTGTAGGCGAACCTTCCGCCCCCGAACAGTCGTTCGGCCTCGATCACGAAGTGGACTTCCCAGCCGCGGATCGTGAATTCGCAGGTTTTGACGTCGCCCGCGAGGACGCGGAACTCGCCGTTCCCCGAGCGAATCTCGACCCGGCCCTCGTCGACGGCCCCGTCACCGTCGTCGTCGACCCCGTTGAGCGCCTCGTGCTCGTCACGAGTGAAGCGGATGACGTAGTCGATGTCGTTCCCGTACTCGGCTTCCGCTCCCGAACTGCGGGGCGTCGAGAAACGCACCTGCTCATAGCCGGTGTCGTCATCCTCGTAGGGTACGAACCACGGGGTCATCTCGGAGTCGCCCAGCTCGCTCAGGGTCCAGCCGCGGACGTTGAAGCTGCTCTGGCGGGCGCGTCCGAGCGCCGCGGTCAACTCGTCAGCGATCGACGTCATGCGCTTTTCGAGGGACAGTTGCGCCGTGTCACGGGGCTGGTGGGTATTGCGCCAGATCTCGCCCGCGACGGTAGCGAACAGGACCGGGACCATCGCGATGAACAGGAAGATCAACGGCAGCATGCTGAAGCCCCTGTCACTGTTCGATTGCGTGTGTTTCATGACTCTCCTCCGATTGCCGTCCGGGCTCCGGTAGCAAGGTCCTTCGACCCGGGGAATCGAGGTCTTGAAAGCGCGGTGCGTACCGATGAGAGACGTTCGAGAACCGCCGACGCCATGTCCGATTCCCGACCGATCGAGATCTGCGCAGCCCGCATCGGGACGTTCTCGTCTCACGTCTCGATGGGTAGCTGCGCGCGGTCAGACCTCCGGGTAAGAGCTGTCCCGACACAGCGGATGCGCCTTGCGGTACACGGCACGCAGCTTCTCGAGTGACAGATGGGTATAGATCTGTGTTGTCACGAGCTTCGAGTGACCGAGCAGCTCCTGGACGGTTCGCAGGTCGGCACCGCGATCGAGCAGGTGGGTCGCGAACGAGTGGCGCAGAGTGTGTGGGCTCGGGATGCGCGCCAGTCCGGCCCGGATGCTGAGCTCGCGGAGGATCTGGCGAACGCGGCGCGTCGTGATGCGCGTGCCGCGATAGCCGAGGAACACGGCCGCGGTCTGTACCCCGGTGACACGCAACAGGTGGCGTCGTCGATCGAGATACGGCTCGAGGGCCTGCAGGGCCGGGCGTCCGAGAAGGCCGAGGCGCTGCTTCTTGCCCTTGCCGCGGAGCCGCACGATACCGTCACCGGTCTGCACGTCACCGAGGTCGAGGCCGACGAGCTCCGAGACACGGCAGCCGGTCGAGTACAGGATCTCGAGCAGCGCGCGATCACGGCAACCGCGAAAGTCGCTCTCGTACTCGAGCGCCAAAAGCCGCTCGATCTCGCCCTCGGTCAGCACGAACGGCAGCGTGCGCCGGGCCTTCGGGCCGCGCATGGCGCTGATCGGGTTGCCGCGATCGGGGTCGCGCTCCTCGAGGAAGGTGAAGAACGTCCTGAGCGATGACAGCGCTCTCCGGATCGAGGTCTCGGACAGGCCCGCGACCCGGAGCCCGGCGAGGTAGGCCCGGAACTCGCGGCGATACGCGCGGAGCGTGTGCGGGCTCCGCCCACGGACGTCGGCGAGCCAGGTCAGGAACGCCGCGATCTCCCGGGCTTCGACCCGCCGTTCCGCTCGCCGTTCTGTCGACTTGCTTCGCCCTCCCATGCTGCGATCATAGCCGGCGACCAAACCCTGCGAACATGCGTACCGTCGAACTGGAAGAAGCCCGCATGACGGCCCTGTGCTTGTCCTGGATCGCGAGCCGCGACGAGGACGAGCACCCTGTGGTCCTGTATTCGGGTGGTCCGCTGCTCGCGACTTCGCGCTATCACATCCTCGCCGCGAGGCCGAGTCTCCTGGTCCTCGGTCGCAATGCGCGCGACGACTCCGGCGCCGAGGGCCGGATCCGCGTGCTCGATGCCGGGGGCAAGGTCGTCGCCGAGGAGTCGTTCTCCGCGCTGTTACCGCTTCTGCGCCGGACGACGGCCTCAAAGGCGCGAGTCGATCCGGTTACCGACGTTCCGTTCGCCGGTGGTTGGCTCGGCTACTTCGGCTATGACCTCGCGTGGCTGTTCGAGTACGGGATCCCGCGGTTTCTCCGCCCCGATTCCGAGCTCCCCGATCTGTGGCTCGCCTGGTTCGACTCGGCGATCGTCATGGACCGAGCGCGTTCGACGGTGCACGGGGACGAGGCCGCGCTCGCCGAGCTCCTCGCGTTGTCCGAGCCGAGCGAACCGGCGCCGATCGAGGTGCTAAAGGACCAGCGCGCGTTTCATCGCGAAGAGTACGAAGCCGCCGTCGATCGAGTGCGTGACCATTGTCTGCGCGGCGACCTGTTCCAAGCCGACATGTCTCGGCGGATCGCGCTCGGTGTTTCGGGTTCGGCGATCGACCTGTTCCAGCAGCTCGTGCGCAAGAGTCCGGCGCCGTTCGCTGCCTACCTCGGTCTCGGAGACGGACAGGCGGTCGTTTCGTCGTCGCCCGAGGAGTTCCTCCAGGTGCGGGGTTCGAACCTACGCACACAGCCGATCAAGGGCACACGCCCGCGCGGGGGCGATGCCGCCGACGATTCTCGACTTCGCGACGAGCTCGTCGCGAGCGAAAAGGACGTGGCCGAGCTGACGATGATCGTCGACCTGATGCGCAACGACCTCGGTCGCGTTGCTCGGCCGGGCACTGTGCGGGTGCGCGAGTTTCCAGCAGTCATGGAGCTGCCGCAGGTGTTCCACCTCTACGCGGTCATCGAGGCCGAGCTCCTTGACGGGCGGGACGTCTGGGACGTCATCGCGGCCTGCTTTCCGCCCGGATCCATCTCGGGCGCTCCCAAGCCGATGGCGATCGAGATCCTCGAGCTCGTCGAGCGCACGAGGCGCGGCGTCTACACCGGCTCGATCGGCTATATCGGGGTCGATGGCAATGCGCACCTGAACGTCGCGATTCGCACGGCCGAATGGTCGCGCGGGCGGCTGCGCTTCGGGGTCGGCGGGGGCATCACCGTGGGCAGCGACCCTGCGGCCGAGTTCGAGGAGACGCTCGACAAGGCGCGCGGGCTGGCGCTGGCACTCGGGATCACGGAGCTTTGAGCGTGACGGGGCCGATCTGGCTGGCAGGCCGGTATCTCGACAGCGGGACAGCCGGTGCGTGGGAGCCGGAACCCGAGGGGATCTTCGAGACGTTCGTCGCCACTGAACGTGGCGCCGAGACCCTCGGGCTTCACCTGGCGAGGTTGCGCCGTTCGGCCGCCGAGCTCGGACATCTACCGCTGCCGAACCTGCCCGGCGAACGCGAGGTTCGCGAGCTACTCCTGCGGGCTGGCCTCGAGTCGGGCCGGTGCCGACTGACTCTGCTCCCAAAGCGTCGCGTTGCCGCCTTGACGGTCGAGCCCGTCTTGGACCTGGGGGTGCGACGGGCGACGCCCCTGGTCCTGGCTCCGGTCGTCGATGGCAGGGGAGCGTCCGGTCCGCCCGCCGGCCACAAGTTCGTGGCACGGGCCGCTCTGGATGCTGCGCGAGCGGAAGCCGGGCGCCGCGGCGCACATGACGCGCTGCTCGTGTCCGGCGGACGAGTGCTCGAATCGACGGTTGCCAACGTCTTCGTCGTCGATGAGGCGGGGTGCCTCGTGCCCCCGCCGCTCGACGGGCGCGTGCTGCCCGGCGTGACACGGGCCCGGCTGCTTGCAAGGGCGCGCTTGGTTGGGCTGCCGGTCCAAGAACGGCCCGTGGAAATCGCTGAAATCCGCCTCGCTCGCGAGGTCTTCGTCACCAACGCGGTGGTTCTCGTACAAATGGTGCGCGAGATAATCGGGGTTTTCTCGTCGGAGGTCGGTGATGTGGACCGATGGTTGCGGTTTCTGGCGCAAGCCCACTGATCCCTCCGGTTCGCCCGCGGGTATGCTTGCTGTCCGGACGGGCAGCCCCGGGGACGATACAGGGATCCCCTGACTGTCCTGGACGAGGAACAGGAGTAGGAAGATGAGTTTCGCCACGACCGGAAGATTGCTGCCGTTGCTGTTGGCTTCGCTCTTGACGGCGCCCGCGATCGCGCAGAAGCCGAAGCCGCCCAAGGACAACCCCGAGGTGCCGACGCTTCTCAAGACGCTGAGCGCGGTGGTCAAGGACCGAAAGGGCAAGCGCGACGAAGAGGGCGTGCGGACGCTGAGCACGCTGACCAAGTTGTACCCGACGCTCAACAAGGGCCAAAAGGCCGATGTCGTCAAGGGGATCGGCAAGGTGTTCCGGGCCCGACGCAAGCCCGAGCAGGTCAAGTTGCTGCTGGCCGCCGGCGAAGGGCTGTCGAAGCTCGGCAAGCCAGGGGCCGACATCCTCGCGAAACAGGTCGACAACCGGAAGTTCGGCAAGAAGGATTGGCTCGACTTCCGGGCACAGCTCGTGCGCATGCTCGGGCGGCCTGCCGAGCTCAAGTACAAGAAGATGCTCGTGAAACTGGCGGTGAACGACAAGGACGACCTGATTCGTGGCGCGGCTGGCGCGGCGCTCGGCAACTATGCGAAGCACAACGAGAAGGTCCGCAAGGACATCGCCAAGGACCTGATCTTCGAACTGTCGGGGGTCTACAACCAGGCCTATGCGAGCGTCGAACCGAACGATCAGACGAGCAAGGCATTCCGCGACCGGCTCGCAGCGATCCAGGATCCGTGGAATCAGACGCTGACCAAGCTGACCAAGCAGCGCATCCGCAAGCCGAGCGACTGGGTCAGCTGGTACAACGACAACAAGCACAAGCACTGGGACAAGTAGAGAGTAGTGCCAGCCAAGCTCGATCGACCGTTCGCGGGGCTCCTGTTCGTGATCCCCGGCATCGTGATCGCGTGGCTGGGACTCTCGCTCGTAGCCGAACGGCGACAGCGAGCCGAACTCGAGGGCCGCGTCGCCGAGCTTGGCGAGTCGCTCGAGAACGCGCTGGTGAAGAACGACTCGTTTCTCACTCATCAGGCCGAGTTGGAATCGCGTCTGTTCGAGACCTCGGAGTTGCATCAGCAGCAGATGCAGCTCGTCGAGCAGCTGACCACGCGCCTGGAAGCGGACGAGCGCAAGCCGCCTCCTCCGGTCGACACCGACACTGCGCGGCGCGAGATCCAGGAAGCCGCTGAGGTTCGCGGCGAGCTCAACTCGATTCTCGAGCTCGCCGAGGTCCATGGTTTGCGGTTTCAAACCATCGGCGAGCACCGCGGCAAGGAGCTCCGCGACGTCCACCTGTTGCGCTACGACGATGGGGTGCTGGCCGGGAGCTACTTCGCCGCGCGCTGTCGGTTCGAGATGGACCGTCCGAAGCGCGAGCTGACGATCGTTCTCGACAAGGTCGTCGAGATCTGGAAAGGGCGGCGCGTCGAATCCAAGACCAAGCGCATCACGTCGCTGCCCGAGCGGCCAAGACTGCTCGAGAAGCGTCTCGGCGAGCTCGTCATGGGCTTCGGCCGCTACCCGGTCGAGAAGTCGGAGCTTCCGGTCGGTGACCTCGAGACGCGACTGCTGTGGCGCGATCGCCTCGCGCAGCTGTTCGACTCCTTCCAGGTCGGGGCGAGGCATTATCGTCTGTTCGCGCTGCGCAGCGTCTCCAACGGAACGTTCGGCGATGTCGAGCTGCTCGGCTATACCGACAAGGGACGTCTCGACGGTCGAATCCAGGCTGGGCAGATGCAGGTCTGGATCGACACCGACACGGACAACGTGGAGCTGCGCTTCTTCGATGGCTTCACGGAAGGTCCGGAAGGTCGCATCGGCTTTCCCGATCGTTGGTACCGGCTTCCCGCAAAGGGCATGGTGCGCCGGGACGTAGAGCGGATCCTGACCGGCTTCGTGCATCACTTCCGCTCGATTCCCAAGTAGCCGAACCGAAGGCCGCTCTGGCAGGATGAACGGCGACATGACCGGATCCGAAATCAAGTCACGGCTCTCGCACTGGGCGGCGACTCTCGAACCGCGCCTGGCTACCGCGATCGCGCCGGTGCGCGAGATCTCTGCGGAGTTCCACGCGGCCATCGCGCACGCATTGCTGGGTGGCGGCAAGCGCTTGCGGCCCGCCCTCGCGATCGAGTCTGCGAGGATGCTCGGTGCGTCGTTCGATACCGCGCTGCCCGGAGCGCTCGCTGTCGAGATGATCCACAGCTATTCGCTGGTCCACGACGACCTGCCGTGCATGGACGACGATGACCTGCGTCGCGGCCGGCCGACGGTGCACGCGGCCTACGGCGAGGCGACCGCCGTGTTGGTCGGCGATGCGCTGCTGACGCTCGCGTTCGAGTCTCTCGTCGCCGGCCCGGCGCCCGTCGATCGGCGTGTCGAGGCCGTTGCCGTGCTGGCGCGAGCCAGCGGGGCGCACGGAATGGTCGGTGGGCAGGTCCTCGACCTGGCGGGCGAGGGCGCGGCTCCGGAGCTCGCGCGCGTCGAAGCGATTCACACGCGCAAGACGGCTGCGCTTCTGGCAGCCAGTTGCGAGATCGGGTCGATCCTCGCAGCAGCGTCACCACCTGAGCGCGAGGCCATCGCCCGCTACGGACAGCGGATCGGGTTGGCGTTCCAGATCGTCGACGACTGTCTCGACGAAACCTCGACGTCCGAGCAGCTCGGCAAGACGGCGCACAAGGACCGGGACAGCGGCAAGCTGACGTGGCCTGCGTGCGTCGGGCTCGACGAGAGCTTCACGACCGCGGGACGCCTGGCCAAGGAGGCTGTCGCGGCCCTCGACGGGTTCCCGGATGAGGACTCGACCTTCCTCCGGGCCCTCGCCGAGTTCGTCGTCGAGCGGCGAAACTGAGGAACTCGATCGCGGGGGGAGAGGTTTGGCTCCGCGGATCGCTGTTTGGGGTTGGAATGCAAGCCAACTTGCTGCAGGATCTTGCGTTCACCGCCCGGTCGAAGTCCGACCATCGACACTGGCCCGAACACGCGTCTCGAGTGTGCCGAAGCACGGCTGACTCCGTTGGCACGGAGCGGTTGGCGGCAGGCGAACGCGACTCGCCCCTGGAGGCAACAAGTGGCAGGTTTGCTGGATCAGGTCAACTGGCCTGAGGATCTGAAAAGGATTCCACGCGAACAGCTCGGCGAGCTGGCGCAAGAGATCCGTGAGTACATCCTCGAGGTCGTCGGTCAGACCGGTGGCCACCTCGGCTCCGGTATGGGCGCTATCGAGCTCACAATGGCGCTCCACTACATGTTCGACTTCCGCGAGGACCGCCTC
>Ga0210086_1000970_pt1 | contig 15331 bp, 7 predicted proteins | sample China_Galinas_PW_3_FD_184867 | JGI IMG/M metagenome (GOLD analysis project Ga0210086, IMG submission 184867) | Wetland microbial communities from San Francisco Bay, California, USA, that impact long-term carbon sequestration - China_Galinas_PWB_D2... | ecosystem: Environmental > Aquatic > Marine... | reverse complement strand
TGTCTCGTTGTCCGCTACTCGCCCGACGCCCCCTCTCGTTGGGGCTCGTTGGGGGAGGGGGGCGGTTGTATCGACTCGTCGCGAAACTTGACTCATCTGTCAACATGTTGGTCGTTCAAGTGCTCTATTCGAGCACGACGCTCTGCCCCGGCCACAGGAACAGCAGCTCCATCCGCGGCAGTGCGTCGAGCCGCCAGGCTCGCTGCGTGGCTCTCGCGTAGTGTCCGAGCTGCGACCGGTAGCGTTCGGCGTGGGTCACGAGGTCGGTCTCCACGCGATCGGTCTTGAAGTCGGCGATCGTCAGCGTGTCGCCGTCACGGAACACGAGGTCGATCGCGCCGTGCCAGCGGTTGCCGTCGTCGTCGGCGTAGAACATCGGGAGCTCGCGGCCGACGATCTCGCAGCTCGCGAGGCGCGCGCGCAGGTCGGAGCTCAGAAACCGTGCGAGCAGCTCGCGTGACGCTTCGAGCACGGTTGCGCTCTCGATGCCGTCGGCCGCGGCATGGTTCGTGGCGACTTCGGTCAGCATCGCCTCGTCGATGTCCGTGGCAGAGAAGTCGGCGGCCAGCAGGTAGCCGTGCACGCACTTGCCGATCGTCATCGCGAGGCCGCGCGCCGTTCGGACTGCGCGAGCTTCGCTCGGTGTTTCTTCATCGGCCTCGGCGCTCGGGGCCTTCGGCGTCGCCCGGGTCAGCTCATTGGAACGCGCGCGCGCGCTCGCCCACGCATCGACGCGAGCGGGGAGCGTCGCAGGATCGACGGCGTCCTCGGCTTCGACCTTGCGCAGCGTGATGCTCTCGGATGCTAGCCGTGCTTCGAGCACGTTGGCGACGCACGCGCCGTCCTCGGTCAGGTCTTCGGGCGCGAAGCCGAGCTCGACGAGCGCGCGCCCCCACGGCAGCTGCTCGATCGTGCGCCATGCCGGTTGCGCGTGGCTGATCAGGAGCTGCTTCTTCGCCCGTGTCAGCGCGACGTAGAGGATCCGGAGGTTCTCGGCCCGCTCGTGTCTCTCGTTGCGCTGGTCCGCGAGCGCGATCGACGGTGCCTGAACCGATCCGAAGCGATACAACAACTGTTCGCCGGTTTCGGTCGGCCACAGCTCGAACGCGTCGGTCGACGGGCGTGTTCCGAACGACCACCCGAAGTCGGGGACAATGACGAAGTCGAACTCGAGCCCCTTGGCCTTGTGCACGGTCAGAAGTCGCACGGCGTTCAGCTCCGGGTCGGCGAGCGGGCTCTCCTCCATCTCCTTGAGCGCGTCGGCTTCGCGGCCGAGACGCTCGACTGCATCTTCGAGGCTGACTGCGCCGTCGACGCACCAGGACGAGACCATCGTGATCAGCTTCTCGAGGTTCGCGAGCCGCTGCGGACCGTCGTAGCCGGCGGCTTCGAGTGCCGCGAGGCGGCTCTCGTGCAGCACGTAGCGCAACGCTTCGTGCGGCTCGAGCTCCCGCACCCGGGTGCCGAGCCGCGCGAGCAGATCGCGGGCGGCCGCCATCGCCGGGTGGAGCTCGCCGCGTTCGGTCGACAGCGCCGAGAGCCGGCCGCCCGCTTCCGCATATGCGAGCAGCTCGGCGTCGGGGACCGCCGCGAGCGGCGAGCGCAGGAACGCGAGCAGCGCGGCTTCGTCCCACGGACGCAACAGCGCGCGCAACAGCGACACGAACCGTTCGACCTCATGCCGTTCGTAGAACCGCCGGCCACCGTCGACGAGCGCCGGGATGCCGGCCTGGCGCAGCTCGCGCGCATAGAGATCGACGTCGGTGAAGCTCCGGAACAGGAACGCGACGTCGGCATATCGCCGTCCATCGCTTGCGGCCATGTACTCGGCGACCTCGGCCGCGAGGATGCGGGCTTCCTTCGGCTTGCGTTCGACCGCACGCCCGCTCGGGGGCAGGTAGAGAAGCTCTGCGCTGATCCCGTCGAACAACGACGCGTCCTCGGGTGAGCGCAGCATCTCGTACGGCGGTTGAATGCCCGGCTCGGCCACGACGCACGGGGTCATGATGCTGTTGACGAACGTCAGGATCGACCGCTCGCTGCGGAAGTTGACCGTCAAGCTCAGCCGCCGTCCGTGGTTCGCCAAGATCCGCGCGACCGCGTCCTCGAACGCGGTCATGTCGGCGCCGCGGAACCGATAGATGCTCTGCTTGGGGTCGCCGACGATGCACAGCGAACCGGCCCGCAGCTCGGTCCCTCCTGGTTCGGTCTGCGTCAGCCGAAACAAGATGTCGTATTGCAGCGGGTCGGTGTCCTGGAACTCGTCGACGAGGATCTGGTGATAGCGCGCGTGCAGCTGCCCGCGCACGCGCTCGTCGCCGAGCAGGCGGTAGCAACGGCTGAGGCAGTCCTGGTAGCTCAGCAGCCCGGCGCGAGCCTTGTGGTCAGCGAAACGGACCGCGACGTCTTCGGCGAGCTTCTGCAGCACGCCGAGCTCCCCGTGACGGGGCACGAACGGCACGCTGGCGATCAACTTCCACGCGGCGCGCACGTTGTCCTTGAACCCGCGCACTTCGTGCTCGGGAGTCTTCTTGGTCGGCCCGGGCGGGCGTTGGCTGACGACCTGCCGGCAAGCGTCGAGCAGGTGATCGTCGATCTGATCGGCCGACTCGATGCCGGACAGGGCCTTCAGGACCTCGATGCACCCGGGCATGCGGTCCTTGAACGCGTTGGCCTGGACCGCCCCGACGCGCTCGACGAGCCCGACGCACGCGTCGTGCAGGCGTTGCGCCTGTGCCCGCATCGCGCCGAAGCAGTCCTCCCATTCGAGCGGCTCGGGCAGCGACAGCATGCAGTACGCGTGCAGGATCCTGCGGATCTCCTCGAGCCCGGGGTTGTTCAGGATCGTCCGCCACTCGTCCTCGCTCAACACTACCGGCGTGACCCGCGGCTCACCGAGCTCGAGGGAGAGGAAGCGCTGGAAGAACACGTCGAACTCGTGCTCGATGTCCTCGTCCTCGGCGACCTGCACGTCTGGCGGCAGCCCGGCCTCGCGCGCGAAGTCGCGAAGCGTGCGCAGACAGAACGTGTGGAACGTACCGATCTTCGGCAGATCGTCGCCGTCGAGCATCGCCCGCGCGGTCGCGACCGCCTTCTTCTTGCCGCGGATCTTGGCCATCGCCCGCCCGGCCGCGCTCTCGGGCTGCCAATGCGACTCGGCGATCTCGATCAGAGCCGACTCGATCCGAACCGCCATCTCGGCGGCGGCCTTCTCGGTGAACGTCGTGACCAACAGCTCGTCGGACGCGAGCCCTTGCCCGAGCAGCGCGCACAGCACGCGGCTCGTCAACAGGCTCGTCTTGCCCGTTCCGGCCCCGGCGGTGATCACGAGGTTGTGCTCGAAGTCGACGAGCGCCGCGTCACGATCGGCTGCATCGGCGAGGGCCATCAACCGTCTCCTTGCTCGCCGAGGACATCCGCGATCTTCGCGGCCTTCGTGCTCTTCTCCGACAACAGCCGCCAGTCGTCGAGCTCGGTCAGCGTCGCGAGCCGCTGTTCGGTCGGCTTGTGGTGTCGCGGGCATGCAGCGCGATACTCGCACCACTGGCACTGGAAACCCTTGCGGGGCGGGAACGTCCCGCTCTTGCCGAGCTCGTCGATCACCGCGATCGTCTCGAGCAAGCCGGCCTCGTGCTGCCACACCTTCCGTCCGAGCGGCTTGCGCGGCAGCTGGCCGCCGGCGGAAGCGAGCTGTTCGGGAGTCACACCGCGCAGCTCGGCGATCAGGTTCTGCTTCGATCGGACGCGGTCGGCGAGCATCAACGCGTACAGCACGAGTTGGAGTTGTCGGCCCTTCAACAACTGGACGCCGATCTCCTTGACCTCGCGCGAGAACCACCCCCCGCTCTTGTAGTCGATGATTCGCAGTGTGCCGGGGGCTTCGTCCAAGCGGTCGACGCGGCCGTGCAGCCGCAGCACGCGCGCGGCGACGCGCTCACCGCCGATCTCGAACTCGCCCGAGACGTCTTGTTCGAACTGCTTCGGCAACAGCCCCTGCTGCCAGGCGTCCTCGAAGTCGAGGCGCAGGATCTCGGCGAGGCCTTCGCTCCACATCTCGACGAACTGATGTTCGAGCAGGGGCAGCTGCCGGCAAAGCTCGCTGAGCAGCGGGTCACGGAGCTCGCCAACCGCTTTGCGAACGAGCTTCTGGGCCAGAGCGAGAGCTTCCTGCTCGGAAGCGCCGGGCTGGAACAGGCCGGCCTTCTCGACCTCGACGAGGACTTCGTGCAACATCCCGTGCAGGGCGATGCCGATCGCCATACGCGAGACCCGATCGATGCGCGGTTCGTCGGCCAGCGCTCGGACCCGCAGGCGGTGACGGAAGAAGAACTTGAGCGGGCAGCTGCCGAGCATCTCGAACTGGCTCACCGACATGCTCTCGTCGCCGTCCACCGCGTCGGCGAGTCGGACCGCGTCGAACCGGAAGCCGCCGTCCTGACGCGGCGCGAAGCTGTCCTTGATCGTCAGGAACTCGCAGCTGCGCCCAAGATCGACTCCGCCGATGTCCGCTGCGAGCTGCGCGAGTCCGTCCGGGCCACCTTCGAAACCTCCGAGCGCCAACGCCTCGCTCAGCGACAGCGGACGGTCTTTGTCGTAGCGTGCGCGCAGCCGTTCCGGCGGAGACCAAGGCTCGGCGCGGAACCAATGCGACTTCATGATCTCGTGCACGCGCTCGCTGCCGGCCAGCGCCCGGCCGAAGTGGCGCAGCCACAGCGACGGGCTCTTTTCACGACCCGACGCGTCGGCGCGCTGGGTCGAGAGCGTCAAGGACTCCCGAGCCGCGCCGACCAACGCCTCGAGGTCTTCGCGCTGAATCGTCTCTTCCTCGGCGGCGAGTCGCAACGGCGGGAGATACCCGGCCGGAGTGTCGACGGTGTTCGCGACGTGCTGGCGCAGCACGAGTCGATCGGCCTCGCTCAGATACGGATCGCCACCGGCTCGGGCCGGGAGTCGGTCGCGATCGACACCGAGCAAGAACACGTGGTCGAACCCGAGGCCCCGGACGCGGTGGAGCGGCAGCACGCGCACACCTTCGGGGTGGAAGTCCTTTGGCTCGGTCAGCTGTTCGTCGGCGAGATCGCTCAGCACGTCGACGAGGTCGTGCACGGCAATCGGGCCGCAGCCGACGCGCGACCACTCCGCGAGCCGTCGCGTGCACGCGAGCACGCGTTCGCGGATGATCTCGTTGCGCTCGTCGCGCGGGCTCAGCAGGGCGTCGAACAACTCGTCGAGCACAGAGGCCTGCTCAGCGGAAGTGCCGGCCCCGGCCAACGCATCGTGCGCGGCGCGAAAACCCGAAGCGATGGCAAGGAGCCCCGGCACGAGCGCGCGGGATCGCGGGCTGGGTTCCTGCTCCAGCGTCGCCGGGATCCGCTCGAAGCCGCCGACGCACATGCGTTCGCGTGTGACGCGATCGAGACGCGCGATCGACTCGGTCGAGAGCACTCCGGAGACCGGCCCGGCGAACCCTTCGTGACGCAGGAACGGGCTCGTCAGGCAACGGATCAGCACGTCGCGCGGGAGCTCGTCGGCGACGAGCCTGAGCAGGTCGAGAGCGAAGGCACACAACGGCTCGCGAGACAGTCGCGGTGCGAGCCACGACGCCAGCGGCACCCCTTCCTCGCGCGCGATCGCCGAGACGAACGGCTCGTACGCGCGGCTGTCGGTCAACACGATGGCGATGCGATGCGGCGGGCAGCCGGCGACGATCAGGTCGCGTGCGCGTTGCAAGGCTTCGCGTAGCTCTTCCTCGTTGCCCTGGGCCGAGAACATCGCGAACGACCCGGCCGCGACCGGCTGCGGTGCCTCACCGGTTTGGAACAACGACTTCGCCCGCGAGCGGATGCCGGTGCCGTTGCACTCGACCTCGCGCTCGAGCCACGTGACGTCGGGCAGCGCGCTCGTCAGCCGTAACAGGCTCCCGCGTGGCCGCGAGCCCGGCCAGAACACGAGCACCGGATGCGATGGCAGCGCGTCGTCGCCGAGCTCGAGCGCGGCTGCCGCACGCGCGAACCGATCGTTGGCGCCAGAAGCCGAATCGAGCAGCCGTCGCTGGCCTGCGAGCAAGGTCAGGGTGAGCCGCCCCATCGCCGATGGTACCTCCTGGGTTCCGCCGGCGCGGTCCATGCCGTACTCGCGGCACTCGTCGAGCACGTCGAGCAGTCCGCGCACCGTGCTCGGAAACCGGAGCAGGTATTCGAGCTCCTCGTCCGCGCCCGTGGGACGGCCGCGAAGGGCGCCGAGCTGACGTGCGAGCAAGGACTGCAGCACGCGATGCGACAGCGGCTCACGACTCGGCAAGCCGCGGGCCAACAGGATCTGCTCATAGGCGAGATCGACGGTCAGAAGCGAGACGCCGACGCACGCCTGACCGCGGTCGAGGAGGATCTGCTCGAGCTCACGGATCAGCTGGGTCGACGGCAAGATGACCCACAAGCGCCGCGGCGAATCGCCGAGCCGGGCCCGGATCCTGTCGGCGACGTCTTCGAGCGTCGCGGGTCTCGTCGCAGTCGCCGTCGTTTCGGCCAAGATCGTCGGGTTCCAGGTGGCGGACTAGGGGCATCCGACACCTGTGACTCCGCCCGCGTCACCCGGTGCTCGTCATCGCGACAAAGCGCGAAGGAAGGCGACTAGATTCTGCACTTCTTCCTCGGTGAGGTCCAAGGGCTTGATCTCGGAAGCCAGGTTCGGGTTCTTGTTGCCGCCCCGACTGTAGAACTCGACGACTTCACGCAGCGTTCTCAGACTGCCGTCGTGCATGTATGGACCGCTGGCCGCGAGGCCCCTAAGCGTCGGGGTCTTGAACTTGCCGAGGTCCTTCGGGTTCTTCGTGACCGCGAACCGTCCGGGCTCCGGCTTTCCGTCGCGGACCCCAATGCCCGTGTTGTGGAGCTTCTCGTCCGTGAAGTTGGCGCCCGAGTGACAGCGCCAGCATCCGGCCTTGCTCTCGTAGAGCCACATGCCGGCCTTCTCGGCGACCGTCAGATCGTTGGGTTGGCCGGCGCGGAACCGGTCGATCGGGCTGTTACCGAGCACGAGGCCGCGGACGAACGTCGCGAGCGCGCGCGAGAGCTGGTTCTTCGTGACCGACGAATCACCGGCGAAGGCCTTGCCGAACTCCTGCTTGTAGACCGCGTCGCTCTTCAACCGCTGCAACGCGTCGTCGAGCGGCAATGCCATCTCGTTGGGATCGGTGATCGGCAGCACGACCTGCTGCTCGAGCGTCGGCGTCTTGCCGTCCCAGCGATAGCGCGCGCCATAGCCGCGGTTCACGAGCGAGGGCGCGTTGCGCAGGGCCCTGCGCCCGAGCACTCCCGGTGGCAGCGCTTCGACGCTCGCGAACCCGTGGTCGGGGCGATGGCAAGAAGCGCACGACACCGTGCGGTCGATCGACAGCACCGGGTCGAAGAACAACCGGCGGCCGAGGTCGAAGACCTTCTTGTCGAGTGGGTTGTCCTCGGGCGCGGGAATGACCTCCGGGAGCCCGAGCGGACCATGTCGGGGGAAGAGGTCGGCCGGCAACTCGTCTGCCGGCAGCTTCGGCTTGCCCTGTCGGACCTGCCAGCCGGCTGCGACCGGAAACACGATCACGAGGGCGAGCGATCCGATCCAGGCGTTCATTGCGGTTCTCCGCGATCGATCCAGACATCGTGGGCCCGGGCGCTCACCGGTGCCGTGCCGACCACCTCGCCGCCGTCGACGAGGACGGCCTGCTCGGCGAGGTTGACGGTCGGACAGACGTGCCGGGGCACGAGGTAGACGGGTGTCCCGAGCGCCGGCCGGTCTCCGGACTCGACGCGCAGCGGCAGGTGTTCTTCGCTCGGGCGCAGCGCCGTGAGCTCGGGATGGCCGACGACGCGCGCGCACGGGTCGCCGGCCTCGGCCGCGATCGACTTCGAGCCGGCGTCGCACGTCGCGATGCCGGGCGCGGGGTGGCTGACGATCCGCGCGAGCACGAGCGCGGCCGGCGTCAGAAGGAGCTCTTCGACCATGTCGCCGTAGCCCATGTCGTGGAACACGACCGTCCCGGGCGAGACACGGTGCAGCGTGCCCGCACGTTCGCGGAACGGCGCATACGCCAGCGCGTGCAGGAAGCTCGGGCTTCCGCTCGTCACGAGCTCGGCGACCGCGATGTCCGCGCGATCGAACTCGGCGAGCAGGTCCACGAGTCCTGCGTAGATCTCGTTGGTGATCGCCCGCCGGTCGGCCTCGGTCCCACCGCGCACGTGGCCTTCGTAGAAGTGCACGCCGCGAAACCTCGGGCCCGCGCGCCGCGCAACCTCGAGGATCTGCGCGACGGCTTCGATCGGCGCGCCCGTGCGGTTCATGCCCGGGTTGACGTCGACGAAGATGCCGAGCGCGTCGGGAATACCCCCGGCCATGCCGGGATCCTCGCACAGCATCGACAGCCTCGTCTCCGGGAACTCGCCAGCGAGCTCGCCGAGCCGGCGCGGTGCCGGTCCCTGATGGGGATAGGCCACGAGCAGATCGCAGTCGTCACGCCCGGCATCGCGAATCACTTGGAGCAGCTCACGAGCCTCGCGCGTCGTCGCGCACTTGAAGTTGCGCAGGCCGAAGTCGAGGAGCTCGCGGAACACGCGCGGAGTCTTGGTCGTCTTGACGTGCACGCGCCAGCGGTCGAGATCGCCGCCGAGGTAGTCGCGCATCGTGGCGAGATTGTCGCGCACCCGGTCGAGGTAGACGACGAGGGCCGGTGTCAGGATGCGATCGAGTTGCTGCGCGGGCAGCGCGTAGCGCGCGAGTTCGCTCGTCATTGGGATCTGGTGGCGGAGGTACGAATCGCTACCGCTCGGTGACGACGCGGTCTTTCCGTGTCACGAAGTCGAGGTAGCGCCGGAACGATGCCCTGACCTTGGTTGTCAGCTTCGAGACGTCTTCGAGAATGAAGTAGAGACACGGTATCAGAATCAGCGTGATCGCGGTCGCGAACAAGATCCCGAACGCGAGCGAGACCGCCATCGGGATCAGGAATTGCGCCTGAAGGCTCCGTTCGAGCAGCATCGGGGTGAGGCCCGCGAACGTCGTCAGTGACGTCAACAGGATCGGCCGGAATCGTGCCGCGCCCGAGTGCCGCACAGCGTCGTCGATCGACACGCCCTTGCGGCGCTGGCGGTTGACGTGATCGACGATCACGAGGCTGTCGTTGACGACGACGCCCGACAGCGCGATCAGTCCGATCATCGACATCATCGTGATGTCCATCGGCATGACAAACCGGTTCATGAACACGTGGCCCCAGATCGCGCCGACCAGCCCGAACGGGATGACGCTCATGATGATGACCGGTTGGATGTAGGAGCGCAGCGGGATCGCGAGCAGCGCGAAGATCACGACGAGGCACAGCACGGCCTGCGAGACCATGTCCTCCATGAACTCGCGCTCGTTGCGCTGCTGGCCCTCGAAGCCGTAGGCGAGGCCCGGGAACTGGGCGGCGAGCGCCGGCAGGGTCGTGCGTGTGAGCTTGCTGATGATCTCGTTGGCGTTGGCCGTATCGGTGTCGACGTCGGCGGTGACGTTGATGCTTCTGCGCCGGTCAGCGCGTGTGATCTCGGCGAGTCCGCGGCCGATCGAGACGTCGGCGACGGTGAACAGCGGGACCTCGGCGCCGTCGCGCGTGCGAATGCGCAGATCCTCGAGCGTGGAAGTGGTCGTGCGGTCGGCGTGGGGCAGACGGACCATGACCGCGACGTCGTCGCGGCCGCGCTGGACGCGCTGCGCTTCCTCGCCGTGAAACGCCTGGCGCACTTGACGCGCGAGATCGCCGACGCGCAGGCCGAGCTGTTCGCCGTCCTTCTTCATCCTCAGCTTGACCTCGGTCTTGCCGACGCGAAGCGAGTCACGGATGTCGAACACTCCGGCGTAGGTCCCGAGCTCTTTCTTGAGGCGCTCGGAGGCGAGCTCGAGGTTGTCGAAGTTCTCGGCCGAGAGCTGCACGTCGATCGCGTCGCCGGTCGGGATCAGCGTCGCCGTGAACACGAGCTCGGTCGCGCCGGGGATCTCCTCGGTGAGCTTGCGCCAGCGCTTGGCGATCTGCGCGCTCTTGACGTCGCGTTCTTCGGACGGCGCGAGCTCGAGCATCACCTCGCCGAGGTTGGATGCGTAGTTGATGGCGACGAGGTTGCCCGCGTTCTGGGATTGCGCGGTTCGGAACGGCTGGCTGCCGTTGGAGGCCATGACGTAGCGGATGAGCTTCTGGCCGTACTCCCGGTTGAGCTCCTCGGCGAGCGCGTTCGCGCTCTTCTCGAGCTTGGCGACGGCGCGCTTCGTCTGCTCGATCGACGTGCCCTGGGGCATCGTCAGCATTGCGGCGACGTTGTCGGCATCGACCGTCGGGAAGAACGTGAGCTTGAGCCAGCCGCCGGCGACGATCCCGAGCGTAATCAGCAGGACCGCGATGCCGGTCGACAGCGTGACGTAGCGCCAGCGCAGGCACAGGTCGAGGAACGGCTGGTAGGCGGCCCGAATGAACCAGGCCAGCGAGCTCGAGACCGCGGTCTGGATCGTTCCCCACCACCGCAGCGGATACCAGAGCTTCACTCCGGTCACGCGGATGTGGCGCAGGTGGGCGGGGAGCACGAACAGACACTCCATCAGCGAGAACCCGAGCGCGCTGATCACGACGATCGGAATCTGTCGGGCGAACTGGCCCATCGTCCCGCGGATTCCGAGCAGCACGGCGAACGCGGCGACCGTCGTCAGCACGGCGAACGTGACCGGCGTCGCCATCTCGATCGCGCCGCTCTTGACCGCGTCCAGCGGCTCGTCACCCCTCTGCATGTGGGTATAGATGTTCTCGCCGACGACGATCGCGTCGTCGACGATGATTCCGAGCACGACAATGAACGCGAACAGGGAGATCAGGTTGATCGTCGCGCCGAGCCCCGGCATGAACCAGAGCGCGCCGAGGAACGACATCGGGACGCCGAGGGTGACCCAGGCGGCAAGCCGGAGCTGGAGGAACAGGGCAAGCGACAGGAACACGAGGACGAACCCCTGCAGGCCGTTGCGGATCAACAGCTCGAGCCGGCCCCGGAGGATCCGCGTGTCGTCCTGCGACAGGGTCAGCGACACGCCGTCGGGCAGCCATGCCTCTGCCTTCTTGATGTAGTCGCGGACCTCGGCGGCGATCTGGAGCGCGCTCTGGTTGCCGACCCGGAACACCTGCACCATGACCTGGGGGCGGCCGTTGAGCCGCGACGACGCGTCGACGTCTTCGAAGCCGTCGACGACCGTAGCGACGTCGCCGAGGCGCAGGCGTTCACCTTCGCGCCCGGTCCGCAGCACGAGGCGTTCGAACTCCGCTCCGGTGTACGACTGACCGAGAACTCGCAGCAGACGCTCTCCTTCGCTGCTCTTGATCGAGCCGCCGGGGAGGTCGAGCGAGGTGTTCCTGATCGCGGCTGCGACCTCGGCGAACGTAAGACCGTACTGGCGCAGGCGTTCCTCGGAGACCTCGATCGAGATCTCGTACGGCCGCGTGCCGGTGAGCACCGTCTTGGTGACGCTCGGCAGGTTCGTGATGTCGTCGCGGATCCGTTCACCGAGCTGCTTCAAGCTCTTCTCGTCGGTGTCCGCCGAGATCGAGACGCTGATGACCTGGCGCGCGGCCGTGACTTCGCTGACCAGCGGCTCTTCGGCGTCCTCGGGGAAGGTATCGATCGCGTCGACGCGCGACTTCACGTCGCCGAGCGCGCGCTGCATGTCCGCGTCGGGCAGAAGCTCGATCATCACGCGCCCGAGGCCCTCGGTCGAGATCGACGTCACGCGTCTGATGTCGTCGAGGCTCGCGACCTCCTCCTCGACCCGGATCGAGATCGCCTGCTCGACTTCGGCCGGTGTCGCGCCCGGATAGGGGACCTGTACGACGATCAGGTTGGTCGAGATCTCGGGCGTGACCTCCTTCGGGATACTGAACACCGAAAACAGTCCGCCGGCGACGATCAGCGCCATCAGCAGGTTGGCGGCGACCGAGTTCTCGGCGAACCAGGCGATCGCGCCCTTCATCGCTCGTCACGCGTATCGAGAGGCCGGACTTTCATGTCGGGTACGAAGGTCTCGATCGGAGTCAGGCACACGCGCTCACCGCTCGACAACCCGCTCGCCACGAGCACGGTGTCACGCCGCTTCTGCAGGATCTCCACGCCGCGTTCGACGAGCCGGTTCTCGGGGGTCACGACCCGCACCCGGTCGCCGGGCAAGAGCGCCGCGTTCGGGAGGATGATCACGCCCTGCCGGTCACGGCCGATGATCTCGGCGTCGACGAACAGACCGACCGGCAGCGGCACACGGTCGCTGGCGGCCTTGACGCCGTACGGGTCTTTGACCTCGGCGACGAGGTAGACCATGTGGGTTCGCGCGTCGATCTCGCCCTCGACCCGCACGACGGTTCCGTGCCAGGAGCGATGTTCGCCGGCGAAATCCGCGGACAGCAGCACGTCGCACGCGAGCGTCAGGTTGTTCGAGGCACCGAAGTCCCGCGGCAGGTCGAGCAGCGCGAGGCTCGCGTCGAGGATCGGCAGGCGGACCTCGACGTAGTCGATCGCATGGATGTCGGCGAGCGGCGTGCCGGGCATCACGTACTGACCGAGGTCGACGCTGCGCCGGCTCACGCGGCCGTCGTACGGGGCCGTGATCTTGGCCCGCGTCAGGTCGAGCTCCGCCTTCTCGAGCTCGGCTTCGGCGGCGGCGACGTTGGCGCGGGCCTCGGCGAGCTGGGGGATGTGCGCGGCCAGCGGATCGGGCGCGGTCGAGAACCGGCGCTTCCACTCCTCGACAGCGACCTTGGCTTCGTTCTCCTCGAACGCGAGGGCGCGCTTGGTCGTCGCGAGCCGGGCCTTGGCTCGCGCGACGGCCACGACGAGGTCCGAGTCGTCGATCTCCATGAGGACGTCGCCGGACTTGAAGAACGCCCCGTTGGCCATCGACTCGGACAGTCTCATGATTTGGCCCGGTACCCGGGCGACGAGCTGGGTGCGCGTGCGCGGGCGGACTCGGCCCTGGCTCGTGACGCGCAGGCTGACCCGTTCCGTCTTCACCCGGAGGGTCCGCACGGCAGGTGCCGGAGGTGGAAGCTCCTCGCGCTTCTCGGGCTCCGCTCGGTCCCACATCCATGCGAGTACCCCGCTCGCGCCGCCGAGGATCAGCAGCGACAGCACGAGCGACCAGAGGATGTTCTCGGATCTACTTGCCATTTCAGTTTTCGTCAGGGAGTCGGAACCCGCCTCCGAGTGCGAGGTGGAGGTCGATGCGGGCATTGATGACCAATAGCTCGACGTCGATCACGCGGCGACGTGCTTGGAACGCGCTGCGCTCGGACTGGAGCAGGGTCAGGATGTCGATTGCGCCGGTCTGATAACGTTCTTCGGCGAGCCGGCGAGCGTCCTCGAGGTCCGCGAGGCTCCTTCGCTCAGCGTCGAGCTGGGCGCGCAGATGGCGCTCGCGGCTGAGCGCGCTCTCGACGTCGGCGAACGCGAGCAGCACGAGGTTGGCGAACTCGATGATCGCCTCGCGCTGCTGGGATGCCCGCAGGTCGACGTTGGCCCGCAGGCGCCCGCCCGAGAAGATCGGCTGCACGATGTTCCCGAGAATCGTCCAGACACCGAAGTCGCCGTCGAGCAGGTCGCCGACTTGGTCGCTCAAGGTCCCGGCTGACGCGATCAGGGAGATCTGGGGATAGAGCGACGCTTCGGCCTGATCCGTGCGGAACCGGGCGGCCTCGATGCGCAGGCGTGCGGCGCGGAGATCGGGACGGCGGTCGAGGATCTCGGCCGGCACTCCCGTGGGCGGTTCCGGCGGGACCTCGCGCGGGAGGCTGCCGGGCTGCTGTTGCGCGCTCGGATAGCGGCCGAGCAACAGCTCGATCTGCCGCTTGGCGGCTTCATAGATCTCCCTGCGGGCTTCGCGCTCGCCCTGCGCCCCTGACAACACGCTCTTTGCGAGCTTGTCGTCGAGCGAGTCGCGCAGCCCGCGGCGATAGCGTTGTTCGACCATCGAGGCCGTCGAGGTCTGGTTGGCGACGGTCGCCTCCGAAACGTCGAGCTGGGCCTTGGCCGCGGCCAGCGCGAACCACGACTTGCAGGTTTGGCCGATCAAGGACAGCGCCGCACCTTCGTAGTCGGCCCGCGCAGCCCGGAAGCTGCGCTCGGCCGCGCTCTTCTGCGCGCGCAGCCGGCCCCACAGGTCGACCTCCCAGCTGACATCGAGCGACACGCCGAACGAGTTCGTCGTCCAGGACAGCGGATTGGGCGAGCCGGGGATCGGGAGGCCGACGAAGATCTGGCGTTGGCGAGTCGCATTGCCGGAGAGATTGACCTGCGGTAGCAGATCCGCGCCTGCGATGCGCGCGCTTGCTTCGGCCTGCGCGAGACGATGCGTGAGCGCCGCGAGGTCGAGGTTGGAGGACAGCGACGTGGCGACGAGCTTGTCGAGGTCGGGATCACCGAAGCTCTTCCACCACTCGATGATCGGCTCGCCGGCGCGTCCACCCGTCAGCCACTGGGCCGGCGGCTCGATCGCGACCTGCGGCATGTCGGAAGTGCTCGCCGACGTGCATCCGAACAACGCACAGGGAATCACTACCGACAGCGGAATCGTGTGCGACTTCATGACCTGCACCTGCGCGCGCGAAGGGAGCGGATCATGTTGGAGCATTGCATCGTCGTTTCCAAGCAGTCGGCGGCAGTTGAACAATTCGTCTCGGGGACAATTGGTGCAACGGGGCGGCTGCCGGCTACATCAAGCGGCGCAGCGATTCGAGCAGGCCTTCGAGCTCGGTGAGCGGAACCATGTTCGGGCCGTCTGACGGAGCGTTGTCGGGATCTTCGTGGCACTCCAGGAACAGCCCGTCGACGCCGACCGCGACAGCTGCCCGGGCCAGCGGCCCGACGAGGGTCCGATCGCCCGAGGTCGTGTCGCCACCGGCTCCCGGCCGCTGCACCGAGTGCGTCGCGTCGTAGATCACCGGCGCGCGGAACTCGCGCATCTTCACGATGCCGGCGAAGTCGACGACCAGGTTCTGGTATCCGAAGCTCGTGCCGCGCTCGGTGATCGTGACCTTCGGGTTGCCCGAGGCGCGGACCTTCTGCAGCGGATGTCGGGCTTCGCTCGGCGACAGGAACTGGCCCTTCTTGATGTTGACGGCGGCTCCGGTCTCGGCGGCGGCCACGAGCAGGTCCGTCTGCCGGCACAAGAACGCCGGGATCTGCAACATGTCACACACCTCCGCCGCGGGGCCGGCCTGCGCGGGCTCGTGGATGTCGGTCAGGATCGCGAGGCCGGTCGCGTTCTTGACGTCGGCCAGCCACGCGAGTCC